>NPIG01001575.1_pt1 | contig 11264 bp, 10 predicted proteins | sample 8637441 | NCBI WGS metagenome assembly NPIG01 (sample SAMN07420675, study PRJNA396082) | bioreactor metagenome | isolation source: sample BR6 brine-fed electro-methanogenic bioreactor BR | place: Japan: Kochi | collected 2016-06-14
GACCCTCCCCCCGGGAGGGCGCATTGTCGACGCCACGCGCAGAACCTCTTGCGGGAAAAGCAAAAGCATCGCGCATCTCTCGAAGGTGGTCGCGCCCACCCAGGGTCGGGCGCGGCCCTCCGTTCAAACCGGCATCCTCACACAGGCAGCAGCGCCAGCGCGATGCGGCGCCCCTCGGACAAGAGCACGTTATAGGTGCGGCAGGCCGCCGGAGAGGCCATCACCTCGACCCCGACCCCGGCCTCCTCCAGCGCCGCGCGCAGCGGCGCCGGGATATGGGCGATCTCCGGCCCGGTGCCGATGAACAGCACGTCGATCTTCTCCGCCAGCGCCAGGAGCGGCGCCGCCTCCTCCAGCCCCAGCCAGGGCCGAGTCCCCGCCGGCCCGGTCAGAACCGCCCCCTCATGCAGCTGCCCGCCGATGCGGAAAAAGCCGGGGCCATAGCCCTCGACCGGCACGGCATCGCTGAAAACCACCTCGTTCAGACGCATCTCTCACTCCCAGATCGGCAGTCCCGACAGCGCCGAGACCGCGATGATCGAATAGGCCACCGCGCGATAGACCCGGTCCAGGCCGGGACGGAAGATCGCCGCGCCGGCCAGGTTGCCCAGCAGGTTCGGCGCCGCCATCGCCAGGCCCAGCAGGACCGGCACCAGCGCCAGCTCGCTCTGCACCGCCAGCAGGCTCAACAGCACGATATCGAAGAAGAACAAATAGGCCATGATGCTGGCCCGGACAACCGGAACCGGGTTCGGGCTGGCCATGTACAGAAGGATCACCGGTGGCCCGGGCAATGCGGCCAGCCCGCCCAGGAACCCGGCCGCACCGCCGGTGCCCAGCACCATCCGCGGCCCCAGCGCGCCGCGATAGCGCAGACCGCCGATCAGGCAGCCCAGCATCGCCAGCGACAGCACCGACACGCTGGTGCGGAACAGATCCGGCGCCACATAGCCCAGCACCCACAGCCCCAGCGGCAGCGCCAGCAGCGTGGCGCCCAGCAGCCGGGCCAGATCGCCGCGGTCCGACCGGCGCAGCGCGGCGGGAATATTCGGGATCGGCCCCACCAGATCCATCATCGAGATGGTGATCAGCGCCCAAAGCGGCGGCAGCACCTGCGCCGCCACCGGCACGAACACCAGCCCGGCCCCGAACCCGGCAAAGCCGCGCACCATCCCCGCGACGAAGGCCGCCGCAATGAGCCAGCCCAGCCCCGGCGTCGCCAGGGCCGCGCTCAGCGCCTCAGGCGTCCACGTTGGCAAACTGGTTCCCGGCCGTGTTGTCCGGCTTGGTCCAGTCGCGCTTGACGCCCAGGAACAACAGGATCGCCGAGGCCACAAAAACCGAGGAATAGGTGCCCACGATCACGCCCCAGATCATCGCGAAGACGAAGCCGCGGATCACGTCGCCGCCCAGCACGAACAGCGAGATCAGCGCCAAAAGCGTGGTGACCGAGGTCATCAGCGTCCGGCTCAGGGTCTCGTTGATCGACAGGTTCATCACCTCTTTCAGCGGCTTCTGCTTGTACTTGCGGAGGTTCTCGCGGACCCGGTCGAACACCACCACGGTATCGTTCAGCGAATAGCCGACGATGGTCAGAAGTGCGGCGATGATCGCCAGGTCGAACTTGATCTGCAGCTCCGAAAAGATGCCGATGGTCAAAAGCACGTCATGGATCAACGCCACCACCGCGCCCAGTGCGAATTGCCATTCGAAGCGCAGCCAGATGTAGATCAGCACAGCGCCGATCGCCAGGATCACCGCCAGCGCCGCGGTCTGCACCAGCTCACCCGAAACCTTGGGCCCCACGGATTCGACCGAAACGAACTTGATGTCCGGCACCACGGCCTGCAACGCGCTCTCGACGGTCTGGACCACCTCGGCGCTGATCGCCTCCTGATCGTCCTGCGCCTGAATGCGGATCATCGCCACATGCTGGTCATCGCGGAAGCCCGGGTCGAAGACCTCGGAGATCAGCACGTCGCCCAGGCCCAGCGGCGTGATCGCGTCGCGATAGGCGCCGATGTCCAGGTCGGTGGCGCTTTCGGTCCGGATCGTCGTGCCGCCGCGGAAGTCGATGCCGTAGTTCAGCCCCTGCAGCATGAAGGAGACGAAGGCCACGATCATCATCACGCCGGAAATGCCCAGCCAGAGCTTCCAGCGGCTGAAGAAATCGAAGGAGGTTTGCTCGGGAACCAGTCGCAGTCGCATCTTATACCTCGATCGTTTTGGGGCGGCGGCGTTCGAACCACATCACGATCAGCAGCCGGGTGACATAGATCGCGGTGAAGACCGAGGTGATCAGACCCAGGCCCAGCGTGATGGCGAAGCCGCGCACCGGACCGGAGCCGATGGCGAACAGGATCACCGCGGTGATGAAGGTGGTGATATTGGCGTCGAGGATCGCGCTCAGCGCCTTTTCATAGCCCAGCTCGATTGCCCGGCTGGGTCCCTTGGCGGTCTTCAGCTCCTCGCGGATGCGCTCGAAGATCAGCACGTTGGCGTCCACCGCCATACCGACGGTCAGCACGATGCCGGCGATCCCCGGCAGGGTCAGCGTGCCGCCGATCAGCGACAGCAGCCCGAAGATCAGGGCGATGTTCAGGATCAGCGCGATATTGGCGAAGAGCCCGAACAGCCCATAGCTGAGCGCCATGAAGATCAGCACGGCGGCAAAGGCCACCGCGGTCGCCACCTTGCCCGCCTCGATACTGTCGGCGCCCAGTTCCGGGCCGATGGTCCGTTCCTCGAGGAAATCCAGCCCCGCCGGCAGCGCGCCGGCGCGCAGCAGAACCGCCAGGTTGGTGCTTTCCTCGACCGAGAAATTGCCGGTGATGATGCCCGAGCCGCCGGGAATGTGGCTCTGGATCACCGGGGCGCTGATCACCTCGTCGTCCAGCACGATGGCGAAGGGCGAACCGATGTTGTCGCGGGTATAATCGCCGAACTTGCGCGCGCCCGTGGTGTCGAAGCGGAAGCTGACCGCCGGGCGGCCGTTCTGGTCGAAGCTGGGTTGGGCATCGACCAGTTCCTCGCCGGTGACGACCGGGGCGGTCTCGACCGTGTAATAGACCCCCTCCTGGTCCATCGACGGCAGGATCTTGTTGCCGACGCCCGGGTTGGCGTCCGGGTCTGATCCGCGCCCGACCACCGGGTGGAAGGTCAGCTGCGCGGTGGTGCCGATGATCGCCTTGAGCTCGGCGGCGCTGCCGATGCCGGGCACCTGGATCAGGATGCGGTCGGCGCCCTGGCGCTGGATCGTGGGTTCGCGGGTGCCGACCTCGTCGATGCGGCGGCGGACGATTTCCAGCGCCTGTTTCACGGTGCGGTCGTCGGAGGCGAGCTTCTCGGCCTCGGACAGGGTGACGATGATCACGTCGCCGTCGGCACTGGCCAGGATATCGGTTGAGCCTGCACCGCTAAGCGATTGAATCGGCCGGGCAAGTCCGCGCACCACGCGCAGCGCCTCGGCCATGTTCTCGGGCTTGCTGATGCGGATGCGCAATTCGTCGGGCGGCGACGGCTGCAGGCGGATGGTGCCGATGGTGGCGCGCTCGGGACGCAGGGCGTCGCGGATGCCGGGCCACATCGACTGCATCCGGCTTTCATAGACGTCCTCGACCCGGACCTCGGCCAGCAGGTGCGCGCCGCCGCGCAAATCGAGGCCGAGATTGACCAGCGACGAGGGCAGGAAACCGGGCCACTGTCCCGCCTGCGCCTCGAGTTCGGGGGTCGAGAGACCATCCTCGATCACGGCACGGGCGTCGTTGGACTGTTCGACGCGGGTATAGAAGGCATTCGGCAGGGCCAGCAGCAGACCACCCGCACAGAGCAGCCAGATCAGCACCCGCTTCCAGAGATCAAATTGCAGCATTCCCCAGCCTTTTCAGTGGGTTACAGAAAAAGGCTTACTTGGCCGGCTCGGTCTTGTTGATGACCTGGGCAATGGTGGACTGCACCACGCGGACCTTGACGCCCTCGGCCAGTTCGACCTCGATCTCGTTGTCGTCCTTGACCTTGGTGACCTTGCCGATCAGGCCGCCCTGGGTGACCACCTGGTCGCCGCGGCGCAGGGCCGTGACCATGGCCTGGTGTTCCTTGACCTTTTTCTGCTGCGGACGGATCAGCAGGAAGTACATGATCGCGAAGATCAGGATAAGCGGGAGAAACTGGCCGATTGCGCCTGCGTCCATGGGATTTTCCTTTGGTCTGATAACGGCGGGGCGGCCCCGCGGGTTGCCGGGAACCTATGCGGTGACAGGAGGCTTTGCAAGGCGGCGAATTGGGGAGTTTGGGGGCGGTTTCGTACAGGTTCCGTGGGGGAATGACACCCCGGTTTTGACGGATTGGGGAGTTTGGGGGGCGTTTTGTACGGTTTGCTTGGATTCGGGGGGATCTTCGGGGCCGCGCAACGGTCGGTGAAGAGGCAACGCCCCCCTCTCCATCTCTCCCCCCGCCAGGGGGGGAGAGGGTTGCGGGAGGGCTGACGGCAGAATGGACCCGGCCGCCGGAGCGGCGAAACCGGAGCTACGCCGAACATCGGTTCCTCTGATGAGCCCCCATCCCTGGGGGGATGGATGGGGGCTGCGCGCCGCGGGCGCGCGGGTTGGCCGAAGGACCGGCTGGCGGGATCGGCCGGAGGGAGGCCCGGCTTGACCTCGCCCTTGTCATCCCCGCGCCGGCGGGGATCCCGTGACGGCGGCGCCTGCTTCGGGAGGTCCCCGCTTTCGCGGGGATGACAAGAGCACGTGGGGGACGTGTGCGCCTGCAGGCCCCCGCTTTCGCGGGGATGACAGGAGCACGTGGGGGACGTGTGCGCCTTTGCACTTTCATCTGGCGCGCCTCGGGGGCAGTCTCCGTCCTGTCATCCCCGCGCAGGCGGGGATCTTTCGACGAGCACGCCTGTGTTGGCAGGTCCCCGCCTGCGCGGGGATGACCGGGCGGGCGATCGGGGTGGCAGCGCGCCCGCGTTGCCCTCCGGCATAACCTGCCCACCTCTCCGCGCAGGGGATGTTCCCCCGGCCCGCAGTTTGCGGCATAACCCGGCCAAACCGACTCAACCCCGAGGGAGCGACCCCCATGCATGACATCCGCGCCATCCGCGAGAACCCCCAAGCGTTCGACGCTGCCCTGGCCCGCCGGGGGGATGCGCCCTTGTCTTCGGAGCTGCTGGCCGTGGACGAGGCGCGCCGCGCCAAGATCCTGGCGGCCGAAACCGCGCAGGCGGAGCAGAACAAGGCGGCCAAGGCAATCGGCGCGGCCAAGGCCAAGGGCGACGAGGCCGAGTTCGAACGGCTGCGGGCCGAGGTGGCGGACAAGAAATCCGAGGTCGCCGCGATGCAGGCGGAGGCCAAGGAACTGGACGCCAAGCTCACCGACATGCTGGCGCGCATCCCGAACCTGCCGGCCGAGGATGTGCCGGAGGGCAAGGACGAGGACGACAATGTGGAGGTGACCCGCTGGGGCGCCCCGCGCGAATTCGATTTCACCCCGAAGGAGCATTTCGAGATCGCGGGCGTGATCCCGGGGATGGATTTCGAGACCGCCGCCAAGATCTCGGGCGCGCGCTTCGTGGTGCTGCGGGGTGCTGTGGCGCGTATCCACCGGGCGCTGGCGCAGTTCATGATCGACACCCATGTGGACGAAAACGGGCTGACCGAGACCCAGACGCCGGTGCTGGTGCGCGACGAGGCGATGTACGGCACCGACAAGCTGCCGAAATTCGGCGACGACAGCTATCAGACCACCAACGGCTGGTGGCTGATCCCGACCTCGGAGGTGACGCTGACCTATTCGGTCTCGGGCGATGTGCTGGCGGAAAGCGACCTGCCGATCCGGATGACGGCGCATACCCAATGCTTCCGCTCGGAGGCGGGCAGCGCGGGCAAGGACACCTCGGGCATGCTGCGCCAGCACCAGTTCGAGAAGGTCGAGATGGTCTCGATCACCCACCCGGACGAGAGCGACGCCGAGCAAAAGCGCATGCTGCGCTGTGCCGAGGGGCTGTTGGAGAAGCTGGGCGTGCCCTATCGCACGGTGATCCTGTGCACCGGCGACATGGGCTTCGGCGCGCGGCGTACCTTTGACATCGAGGCCTGGCTGCCCGGGCAGGATACCTATCGCGAGATTTCCAGTGTCTCGACCACCGGCGATTTCCAGGCGCGGCGGATGAACGCGCGGTTCAAGCCCGCGGATGGCGGCAAGCCGGCCTTCGTGCATACGCTGAACGGCTCCGGGCTGGCGGTGGGGCGTTGCCTGATCGCGGTGCTGGAGAACGGGCAGAACGAAGACGGCTCGGTCACCCTGCCGGAGGTTCTGGCGCCCTACCTGGGCGGCAAGCGCAAGCTGAGCGCGGACGGCGTGTTGGTCTGAACGCGGCGGCGGGCGGGCCCGGCCGGGGCCCGTTCAGGCCTGTTTCTTCTTTTTCGCGGCCTTGGCTTTGGCCTTCTGCTTGGCCTCTTTCGCCTTCAGCTTGGCCTTCTTCGCCTTGGCCTTGGCCTTTTTCTTGGCCTTTTCGAACTCCGCCGTCAGCAGCTCGGCCTTGCGTTTGGCCTTTTCGGCCTTGGCCTTTGCCTTGGCCTTTTTCCGGGCCCAGATCTCGGCCTCGGTTTCGGCGCGTGCGGCGGGATCCTCGGCGGGTTCGGCCGGGTGCGGCGCGGCGGTGCGCATCGGCACGACCCGGCGATCCTTGCCCGGTTTCGACGGCGTCTTGGACCGCCCGCCGCGCGATTTGACCAGCGCGGTGACCACCGGGCTGGCCGGGACGGCGGCGGCGGCGGTCGGATCGGGGGCCGGATCGGGCGCGGCGCCGGAGGCGGTCAGCGCGGCGCGCGCGGCGGCGATCAGCGCCTCGGCCCGGCGCGGGCCGATCTTGGGCAGAGCGCAGAGCGCCTCGGGCCGGGCGGCGGCCAGATCCTGCGGCGTGGCCACGCCGCGATCGCTCAGCGCCCGGGCCAGGGCCGGACCGATGCCGCGAATATCGCTCAGCTTTGTCATTGCTGCTCTCCCCTCTTGGGTTGGACGGGTCGCCCGCCGCAGCGGCGGATCCGCCGTCAGCCTATACCGGTCCAAGTTCACACGTATATATGTATACGCGCTTAATGATATCGCCGGGCCACGCCGAGACGGGGCCGGCCCCTGCCCCGGTGTCAGCCGGTGTCAGCCGGCGGCGGCCTGCGGCCCCTGCCCGGGCGCCGGGGTGCCGCGCTTGGGGAACGGCACCAGCCGGCCCTGCTCCTCGTCCCAGAGCTTGAGGGTCAGCGCCGCCACCGCCTCGGGAAACTTGATCCGCCGGGGCGCATATTCCGGCGGCAGGTTGTAGTGGCAGGCGCGCAGCCGGTAGGACGGGATGCGGGCGTTGAAATGGTGGATGTCGTGCAGGGTGATGCAGGCCACGATGAGGTCGAAGAACCAGCCGAAGTCCAGCGCCGACGACCCCTGCAGCGCCGCCAGCTGCGGGTCGAGATCGGGGCGGCGGTCCCAATAGGTATCCTCGAAATTATGCTGCAGGTAGACCAGGAACACGCCGATCATGCCGCCCAGCATGGAGAAGGCGAAATAGACGCCCAAGCCGGTCCAGCCCGCCAGCCCGTAGATCAGCGCCACCCAGGCCAGCACCGCCAGGTTGTGCAGAAGCACGCCGGTGACGCCGAAGCGGGTGGTGTTCTTGGGCCAGCGGTAGCGGATGAAATAGGTGAAGAAGGCCCCCACCGGCACCAGGATGAAGGGGTTGCGGTAGAGCCGGTAGGTCAGCCGCTCCCAAAACCCGGCGGCGTTCCATTCGCGCAGGGTCATGGTGTGGATCTCGCCGGTTTCGCGGTGTTCGAGGTTGCCGACACCGGCGTGGTGCAGGTTGTGGTTTTGCTTCATCACCTCGAAGGGGGCGAAGGTGAAGGGCGAGAGCCCGTGACCTGCAAGCTCGTTCTGCGCCCGGGTTTCGAACAGGGAATGGTGGCCGCAGTCGTGTTGCAGCACGTAGAGGCGCACCGCCGAAAAGGCATGCACGATGCCCGCGGGCAACATCACGTACCACAGGTTCACATAGGCGATGGCCAGGTAGAGCGAGGCGAAATAGACCGCGAAGGTGCCGAAATAGCTGAGCGCGGCGATGCGGTTGTCCTTGTTCGTATATTGCCGCGTATAGGCCCTGAGATCCATTTCCGTCCCCATGCGCTGTCGTTCAAGTCTGCTTTCACCTAGGATCCGTTCGCGCACAGACAAGCCGGCGCGCAATGTTCAATTGTGATAGCGCGATTCCGTGACAAAATCACCACCTGCCGCGGCGGCCTCTTGCATCCCGGTTGTGCACAGTTAACGGCACACGCATTCCGTGTGCAAGGTTTGGGCGACGGTCGCATCACAGATTACGGGTATCATCGCCAACGGCCGGAGCGCCAACGGCCGCCCGGAGCCGAGCGCGGGCGTCGGGGGATCCCCGCCTGCGCGGGGATGACAGGGAAGGAACAAGCTGGTGTTTGGCCCGCCCCCTTACGAAAAAGGGCGGGTCGCGCCGACCCGCCCTTGCGCCGGTTCACCGGGGCGAAGCCGTCATTCGTTCCAGGGATGATCGCCGCGCGCGTCCTTGACCCGGGTCGGCAGGCCGATGCGGTCGAGGATGGTGAAGAAGGGTTTCGGATCCATTTCTTCGACGTTTTTCATGGTGCCCGCATCCCATTCGCCGGTGGCGATCAGCATCGCGGCGGCCACCGGCGGCACGCCGGCGGTGTAGGAGATGCCCTGGGATCCCACCTCTTCATAGGCGTCCTTGTGGTCGGCCACGTTGTAGACGAAAAGCTCGACCTCTTCGCCATCCTTCACGCCCTTGACCAGGTCGCCGATGCAGGTCTTGCCGGTATAGCCGGGCGCCAGCGACGCGGGATCGGGCAGCACCGCCTTGACCACCTTGAGCGGCACCACTTCCAGCCCCTCGGCGGTTGTCACCGGCTGTTCGGACAAGAGGCCGAGGTTTTTCAGCACGGTGAAGACGTTGATGTAGTGATCGCCGAAGCCCATCCAGAAGCGCACGTCGGCCTGCGGGTAGTTGGTGGCGAGGCTGTGCACCTCGTCATGGCCGGACTGATAGGCGCGCTGGGTGCCGACGACCGGCAGATCCCAGTCGCGGCCGGAGGCGAACATGGAAGTTTCCTTCCACTGCTGATCCTCCCAGTAGTAGACGGTGCCGGTAAATTCGCGGAAGTTGATCTCGGGGTCGAAGTTCGTCGCGAAATACTTGCCGTGAGAGCCGGCGTTGATGTCGACGATGTCGATTGATTTCACCTCGTCCATCTGGTCGATGGCGAAGCGGGCATAGGCGTTGACCACGCCCGGGTCGAAGCCGGCGCCGAGGATGGCGGTGACGCCCTTTTCCGCGCAGAGATCGCGTTTCTTCCATTCGTAGTTGGCGTACCACGGCGGGGTTTCACAGATCTTGTCGGGTTCTTCGTGGATCGCGGTGTCGATATAGGCGGCCCCGGTCTCGATACAGGCGTCGAGCACGTACATGTTGACGAAGGCGGAGCCGACGTTGATCACGATCCGGACGCCGGTTTCCCGGATCAGATCGGCCACCGCGGCGGTGTCCATGGCATCGACCTGGTGCGCCTTGAGGACGCCCTCCTGTTTCATCGCGCCCTTTTCGCGGACCGACTCAAGGATCGCTTCGCATTTGGAAAGCGTCCGGCTGGCGATATGAATATCGCCAAGCACATCGTTGTTTTGCGCGCATTTATGCGCCACGACCTGAGCGACGCCGCCAGCGCCGATGATGAGAACGTCTCGTTTCAACTCAAGGGACCTCCTTCATGAGTGTCTAGGGGTGGGTAAACTCTCTGTTTCAAGGTTTCACGACAAGGCGGACGTGAAATCCTCATAGGTGAAATCGCGCACCAGTCGGGTGCTGCCGTCGAGCTCGCGGATCGCGATGGCCGGCATCTTGACGCCGTTGAACCAGTTCTTCTTGACCATCGTATAGCCGGCGGCATCCTGGATGCTGAGCCGGTCGCCGGGTTTCAGCGGCGCCGGAAAGCGAAACTCGCCGAAGATGTCCCCGGCGAGGCAGGATTTGCCGCAGACCATCCATTCCTCGGGGCCTTCGTTCGGCTCCATCTTGGCGGATTCGCGGTAAATCAGCAAATCGAGCATATGCGCCTCGATCGAGCTGTCGACGATGGCGAGGTATTTGCCGTTGAAAAGCGTATCGAGAACGGTGACTTCCAGCGTGGTGGATTTGGTGATCGCGGCCTCGCCCGGCTCCAAGTAGACCTGCACGCCGTTGTCGTCCGAGAAGCGTTTCAGACGGTCGGCGAGTTTGTCCAGCGGGTAGCCTTCGCCGGTGAAATGGATACCGCCGCCGAGCGAGATCCATTGCATCCGTTTGATCAGATGGCCGAAGCGGGCCTCGATCTGGCCCAGCATGGTGTCGAAGCGGTCGAAATCGGCGTTTTCGCAGTTGTTGTGGAACATGAAGCCGGTGATCTGATCCATCACCGGTTCGATGTCCTTGGGATCGTGTTCGCCGAGGCGCGAGAACGGGCGGGCCGGGTCGGCCAGATCGAATTCCGAGGTGGAGATGCCGGGGTTGACGCGCAGGCCGCGGGTGTGGCCGCGGCTGGCTTCCTCGAACCGGGTCAGCTGACCGGCGGTGTTGAAGATCACCTTGTCGGAATTGGCCAGCACCTCGCCGATCTCGTGATCCGCCCAGGCCACGGAATAGGCGTGGGTTTCGCCGGGGAACTTGTCGCGCCCCAGCTTGACCTCGAACAGCGACGACGAGGTGGTGCCGTCCATATACTGGCTCATCAGGTCGAAGACCGACCAGGTGGCGAAGCATTTCAGCGCCAGCAGCGCCTTGGCGCCGGAGGCTTCGCGCAGCCAGGCGATCTTTTCCATGTTCGGCAGCAGCCGGGATTTGTCGATCAGGTAATAGGGGGTTTGCATCAGGGGTGCGCCTCCGGCCAATGGGGACCCGTATCAGAAAGCGGCGACTTAACAGGTTCGCGGCACAAAACAAGGGTGGAATTCAGGGAAATGGGGTGGAATGTGCGGCCCCCCCTCCCCGACCCTCCCCCGGCAGGGGGAAGGGGTGGCTGTGGCCGGGGATGGGGCCCGGGCTTCGCGCCGTGCACCTTCGGCGGCCCCGCAGTTTCATCGCGCGCCTCGTTTCCGGGCTGGGGACGCATTCCAAATGCTGTCATCCCCGCAAACGCGGGGACCGCCAGACGTGGGCGCTTGGGTTGGGAGATCCCCGCGTTCGCGGGGATGACAGGAGT
>NPIG01000405.1_pt1 | contig 11260 bp, 10 predicted proteins | sample 8637441 | NCBI WGS metagenome assembly NPIG01 (sample SAMN07420675, study PRJNA396082) | bioreactor metagenome | isolation source: sample BR6 brine-fed electro-methanogenic bioreactor BR | place: Japan: Kochi | collected 2016-06-14
TCGGGGCTATTCTTCGGGAGGATCTTACCAATACTCTTGTGGTGGTGACCCGCTACTACGGGGGGATCAAACTTGGGGTTCGAGGGCTCATCGAAGCCTACGGCGGCAGTGCCTCAGCAGCTCTCAGGAAGGCGGGGATAGGGGTAAAACAGATGGCCCGGCCTCTCTCTCTGGAGGTCCGGTACGACGCACACCAGAGGCTTCTGCACTATCTCAAGGATCTTCAGGTGCCGGAACACATGATAGAACAGGAGTTCGGAGCTACCATTATCATGCATCTTCCGGTTCCTCTCTCCCTGGAGGAGGAGGCGGAAGTGCTTTTACAGGGGTTGCAAGGCCAGGGGACGCTTCTCTCCTGGAAGTGGGAGGCCTGACCCTAAGGGGCCTAACGGGTGAGGAAATGTAAGGTAAGAGGTATTAACCACAGATACCACAGAGAAAGAAGGGGATCCATATGATTGACCATGCGGAACATCTTTTACGGCGACTGCGCCACCCCGTCTGCCGAAGTATCCTCCGGGATCTTACCGAGGAGGAACTCAAGGGACTGGCGGCTCATGAGGCCATACCGAACAATCAGGAGAGCTCTCTCTACGTTACCCGGATTCGCTCCCGGAGCGCTCCCTTTACGGAGATCGTCTACGATCTCGATGAGGATCGTCTCTCCCTGCTGCAGCAAGTATGGGAATATCTCCGGTGGCAGCAGATGATTCGGATCTCCTCCCGGATCGGCTCCTCTTCGGGGCTGCCTCTTCAGGCGAACCTCTATGTTACCCGGCGTTATGCCCGGATAGCCCAGATGTTTGGGTGGAACTTCTACGCCCAGGCGGATCAGGATTATGCAGATATGGCCACCATCGTGGTTCCGGAATGGCACCAGCGCAAGGTGCTTGTCCTGCCGCATCATCGGGCCACCTATATCTTGGGAACCGATTACTACGGAGAGACCAAGATGGCTACCCTCCGGATGGCCATGCACATTGCCCGGGAAGATATGCGAGGGGTGGGGCTCCATGCGGGAAGCAAAAAGGTTCGTATCCAGGAGGAGGGCTCCGAGACCATCACCGAGAAAGGACTTCTGGTCTTCGGCCTCTCGGGAACGGGAAAAACCACCATCACCACGGCGGATCACGGCCTGAAGGAGCCCGAGGGAGTGGAGGTGCTTCAGGACGATATCAATCTTCTTCTTGCGGACGGCCGGGCCCTGGGAACGGAGCGGAATTTCTACATCAAGACGGATAACGTCTCCAAGCAGGAGCCTCTGCTTCAGGCAGCCATGCACAAAAAGGCCATTCTCGAAAACGTCTGGGTAAACGACGACGGAGACGTGAATTTCGATAACCACGCCATCAGCACCAACGGCAGGGCGGTGGTGCCCCGAAGTGCCATTCCCAACTCCTCGGATCGTATTGATCTCTCCCGGGTGGATGTGGTGCTCTTCAACATGCGGCGCTACGTGCTTCCCCCGGTGGGACGGCTCACCTCTCCCGAACAGGCAGCGGCGTACTTCATGCTGGGAGAGTCCACCATCACCAGTGCAGAGGATCCCTCCCGGGTGGGGCAGGCCAAGCGGGTGGTGGGCTTCGATCCCTTTGTTATCGACAACCCCCAGAAAAACGGCAACCGAATTCTTCAGATTTTGCAAGATAACCCCTCCATGCAGTGCTACGTGTTGAGCACCGGTCGTGTGGGGGGCAACCAGGGAGCGAACATCACTCCCGAAGTTACCTTTGCCTGTGTGGAGGGCATTTTACGGAACAGTATTCGATGGAGGTACGACGATATTCTGGGATACGAGATCCCGGAGTCTCTCCCCCTGTCGAACTGGAAAGATTACGATCCCTATACCTACTGGTCCCGGGAGGAGTACGGACATATTATTGGAACCCTGCGAAAGGAGCGTAAAGAATATCTTCAGGGGTTCCGGGGACTGGCCACGGAGATCGTTCTTGCGGTATAGCCTTGGCGGATTGTGCGGAGAACCCAAAGAGAGAAGCAGCGAAATTTTTCGTGTCTATGAAAGGAGGCAGCTCCAAGTATGAATACTCTTGTACTGTTGATTCTCATTGTAGCTTTCATTGCGTGGAAACGTCCGAACACCCCCTTGGGAAGGGAGATTCGGAAATTAGTGGCCAACATGTCCCAGGTTTTTGGTAAGGGAGGATCCCGGGGAGGGAACCCCTTTGGAGAGGATGACGAGAATTATGGCGAAGAAACCGAAGGAGGATCTCCGGGATCCTCTTCCCGGCCCCCTCGGGATCCCGAGCGGTGGAAGAAGATGAGCCGCCGGGGAAGCCGTCTCATAGGAGTAGGGGTGGTAATCCTTGCTATTCTTGCCCTGGGATACTACTCCTTTTACATGGTGCAGCCCGGAAACCGGGGAGTGATCTACCGATTTGGTAAGATCATCAGCGTGCAGGATCAGGGGCCTCATTTTAAGGTTCCTTTGATAGATCAGGTGACCATGATACGGGCGGAGGAGATCTTCCGGTTGGAGTTCGGATACCGTACCGAGGATCCGGGACCTCCCGCCAAGTATCGGAACAATCCGGAGGAATCCAAGTACCTCACCTCGGACAACAAGATTGTGGAGATCAACTGGGTGTTGCAGTTCCAGCTCGCCGAACCGGAACTCTTCCTTACGAATTTCCCCGGCGGAGCCGAGGGGAACAAAATGCTCCGGGATCTCTCCGAGGCGAAGATGCGGGAGATCGTAGCCAGCGTGGGGCTTGATGACGTGCTCACCGTCAAGAAGGAAGAGATCCAGACCCGGGCCCGTATGGGTATCCAGGCTTGGTTGAAGGAGCTTCAGACGGGAATTTTCATCGTGGCAGTGCAGCTCCAGGATGTGGAACCCCCCCAGAGTGTGCAGGCCTCCTTTAGTGAGGTCAACTCCGCCCGGGCGGAAAAGGATCGCCTGGAGCTGGAGGCCCAGAAGTACGAGAACGAGATTCTCTCCTCTGCCCAGGGGACCGCAGAGAAAATCCTCAACGACTCCGAAGCCTACGCCTACCGGCGGGTCTCCTTAGCCCAGGGAGAGGCCGCCCGGATTACCTCTCTTCGGGAATCCTACCGAAGAGATCCGGAGCTGGTGATGAACACCCTCTGGCTGGAGAACATGGACAGTGTCTGGCCCGAGCTGAATGTTCTCGTGGTGGATACCGGCGAAGGAGATTCTCTGAACGTACTCAATCTCGGGGATTTCCTGAGAATTTTGAAAACCCAACAGTAGGGAGGAGGAAGAGCCATGAAAAAGACCATACTGAAAGTAGTGCTTCTGGTACTTGCGGGAGTAGCCCTGGTGCTCTCCTTCGAAATGTTCTTCATCGTTCGCCAGGATCAGCAGGCGGTGGTGCTCCGGTTGGGAAAGATCGTGGGAACCACCACGGAGCCGGGGCTTCACTTCAAAATCCCCTTTATGGATTCCGCCCGGATCTTCACCAAGCGTCTCATCGAGTACGATGCGGATCCCGTGGCGGTGGTAACAGCGGATAAGAAGAGCATCATCTTCGACACCATCGCCATCTTCCGCATTAAGGATCTGGATACCTTCTACCGCCGTATCAAGACCGTGGCGGCGGCCCAGCAGCGTCTGGACGATTCGGTCTACTCCGCCGTGCGAGTGGTGGCGGGATACATGAGCTTCGACGATCTCTTGAGCGACAAACGTCTTCAGGTGATCAAGGATGCGGAGACCGCCGCCCGGCGGGAGGCGGAGAAATACGGTCTGGAGCTGGATCAGGTGGCGTTCAAACGGGTCTTTCTTCCCAAGGAAAACGAAGAGTCCGTCTATCAGTCCATGGAGGCAGAGCGGGATCGTATCGCCGCCCAGCTTCGTGCGGAGGGACGGGCGGAGGCCATGGCCATCCGATCCAAGGCGGAACGCCAGCGTACGGAGATCCTCTCCAACGCCCGAAAGACCGCTCAGGAGACCATGGGAAAGGGAGATAAAGAGGCTCAGGATATTATCGAAAACGCCACCCGAAATAGCAAAGAGCTCTTTCTCTTCCTGAAGACCATGGAGTTCTACAAGACGAACCTCAAGAATCTTCCCATCATCGTGGGCCCCGAAGGGGTGCTGCGCTATCTGGTGAATCCCATGGGGAGCGGTGCTACACCCACTGCGAATTAAGGTCATGCTTCACTAGAGCGAGATCCTTTTTTGGAACCTCACGTCCCTCCTGCCTCTTGGCGGGGGGGATTTTTTATGCTATTCTCTTGTCAACCAAATTTTTTATCAAGTTGACAAGACAGGAAGGATTTGATGATGATGACTCTCTCCTACGAAACTCGGCGAGGTATGATTTTGGCAGCTCTCTTTGCGGTGCTCACCGCAGTAGGAGCCTGGATACGCATACCCTTTCCGGTGGTGCCTCTCACGCTGCAGGTTTTCTTCGTGCTTCTCTCGGGTATTCTTCTCGGTCCCTTCTGGGGGCCCGCCTCCCAGCTCCTCTACCTTCTCCTGGCTCTTCTCGGTTTGCCCGTTCTTGCGGGGGCTGCCTCCGGGCCGGGGGTGCTCTTTCTCCCCACCTTCGGTTTTCTTCTCGGTTTTATCGGAGCCTCCTGGGCAGCGGGGTGCTATACCTTCCGCTTTACCAGTCATAACCCCACCTTGGGGCATTACAGTATGGCCTGTCTGCTGGGCCTCGGGGTGCTCTATCTTCTTGGGTTGGGAGGGCTCTACTGGAATCTTAACTACATCGCAGGAAAGGATCTCTCCTTTCTTCAGGTTTGCCGCATAGGCTTTCTCCCCTTCATTGCGGGGGATCTGGTAAAGATGGTCGGGGCGGTGCTCCTCGCCCGTCGTGTGGGAGTGCGGCTCCAAAGCCTGGGGTATCTTCGGGGGTAGGGAAGGCATGGGAAAAGAGAGGGCACAAAAGAGCTGCAAAGAGCTGTAAAGGCCCGAAAAGAGAAGGTTTCTCCCCGGAAAGACTCTTGAAAGGGGTTTTCGAGAGCTTGAAGAGTATGGAATAGCTGATCTAAACTGATCTTTTTGGAAGCCTTTTCTCCGGAGGTCCATGAGAAAGCCCCTTGTCCCTCCTATTAAGGGGGAATAAGGGGCTTTTTGGGAGTTGAACCTTTGGAGAGAAAAGAGTAGGCTTGAGAGGCGATTTTTCCAGGATTGCCGGAAGTATCGAAATTTCAGGTTCAGGTCATGCTTCTTTCCGAAGGTGGCCTGATTCGTCTATCAGCTCTCTAACAGAAAGGAATGACGCTTCTCATGCGACCATGGCCCTTTATTCCCACCTTCCGAGATGCTCTGGAGGCCTACGGCTATCTCCGATGCCGGGTGCGCTCCACCCCTCTGGAATACTCCCCGGTTCTCAGCTCCCGCACGGGAAAGAAGATCTATCTCAAGTGGGAAAATCAACAGATCTGCGGGGCCTTTAAGGCTCGGGGAGCCCTCTACCGCATGTCCCGCCTCTCGGAGGATGAAAAAGACCGGGGGGTGGTGACTACATCCAGCGGCAACCACGGTCAGGTGGTAGCCATGGCGGCCCGGGAGCTTGGCATATGCGCCACCGTCTTCGTTCCGGAGCTCTGCCCCAAGACGAAACAGGAGGCCATCCGCCGCCGGGGAGGGGAGTGGGTGGATCTTCGGGTTACCGGGGCACACTTTGATCTTGCAGAGGAGGCGGCGCACCGTTTCGCCGAAGAGGAAGGGAAGTTCTACTTCTCCTCCTTTGATGATCCCTGGCTGGTGGCGGCCAATGCGGGGATCGGCATAGAGATGCTCTTTGAACAGCCCCGGCTGGAGGAGGTTCTCTCTCCCGCGGGAGGAGGGGCCCTCATGAACGGAGTAGCCCTGGGAAGTCGGAGCATGGTTCCGGAGATCCGGGTATGGGGGATTCAGTCCGTGGCCTCCCAGCCCTGGATAGCCTCCTGGGAATCCGGAAAGGTACAGAGCGTGACCTACGAACCCTCTCTTGCGGATGGCCTCATGGGAGGAATTCCCCAGAGCCTTCTGGATCTCGGAAAAAAACAGGTGGCGGGAGTACGGGCAGTGCAGGAGGAATCCATCGCCCAAGCCATAGCCCTGCTGCACCGGGAACACCATCAGGTGGTGGAAGGGGCTGGAGCGGTGGGGGTGGCGGCGCTGCTGGAGGGAGTGATTCCTCTGAAGGGGGAGCATGTCGGGGTGGTGATCTCCGGAGGGAATCTGGATCATCAGGTTCTCATGGAGATCTTGAGGCGGTACTCCTGAGATTTGCGTGCTTTCATGCAGTATACCAGAGGGGCCTCGAGAGGGCAGCTCCCCGGTAGAGAGAGCGATTCATAGAGAAGAAATCAAAATCATACCCGAAGACCCCATGAGGACCTCCGGGCATGGCATTTCTCGTGAGCCGTTCCACGTTACAGTGTGCTCTTGGATGGGAGCCTCCCCTTGTGTGTCCCCTCGGCTCCGCAAGTGGTCGAACTGCTCCCTTGCCTTGCTGCTCCGGCTCCAGGAGTTCACCCCAAGCCGCAATATAAGCAGAAATGATGCACTCGGCATCTGCCGAAGATGTTTCTAAAGAGCGCTCCGAAGGGGGACAATCAGAAAACCCTTTTCAAGACCACATGTTCCAATCCCTTTTTTTGAAGCTCCCGAAAACAGTCTCCCTGAAGAACTCCCTTCTCCAGAGCCTCCGGATGGAGAACCCGGGAGCCTGCGAGCACCTTTGCTCCGTAATCGAAGAGAACCTCCATCATGGGGGTGGAGGGGCCGAGAATCACGCTGAAGGCGGAAGATCCCTTTTCAAGAAAGTACGCCAGAGAGCGGGTAAGTATGGCGGTGCCCGTGATTCCCAGCACATCGGTTTTTTTGAGAACCCCTTCCCACTCCTCCCGGGGTACTGCTCCGGGAACCTCTCGAAGCTCCAGAAGATGCAGGGTTTTTGCCTCCTTTCGAAGTTTTGGAATGAAGGGGAAATTACCCACGATGGTAATGGTTTTTCCCGCTCCCTCTTCGAGAAGATACTCCAGGGCTCCTCGGGATTCCAGCATTTCTGGAAGAGGGGTTCCCGCTCCCAGGGCGGCCATTCCCAGGCTGCGGCAGAGAATCAGGGGATGGTGAAGCAGCTCCGCCGCCTCCCCCAGGGTTTTTCCCTCGAAAGAGCGGAGGAGTTCCAGCTCCTCCGGGGAGTTGGGAAAGAGATTCGAGGCGGTCCCCCCGCAACCCTTTTCGGTGATAAGGCAGACCGCCCGTTCTCCCCGGGTGATGCGGTGAATGCGTTCCTTCCGGCGGATCATCTTCTCCAGAAGCTTCTCTACCAGGGCAGTCTCCTGGGAAGAGGCCTCAAAAAGGGGAGCTGTCTCCTCCACAAAGGGACGGTTGCGGCAGGTTTTTGATTCCTTGGTCAGCATGTATAAACTCCTTTTTTGCATCCTGTATCATCCTGTATCATCCTGGGTCTACTTAAAGAAAGAAGTCCCCGCAGATCTCCGGAAAAGAGACGAAACGGGGACTGCGTAAAAACATGTGCCACTGCGGGAAGCTGTGAATATTTCTACGCTCCCGGGCGGGAAAGAGGCTACTCCGATTTTTTAATGGGAATGAAGGGGAGTACCCATCCTCCGAAGGCCGAGGCGTTGCGGGTTTGGAAGAAGACCACCCCCGGGCCGGTGAAGCGGCAGACCAAAGCCTCTCCGGAGGTGAAGGAGGAGATCCATCCCTTGGAAGAGGCCTTTTCGATGGCATACTTGGTGTCGGAGGTCCAGGCCACCAGATGCTGGTTATCCACCACCAGTTCTTCCTCCGGAGCAAGTTCCTTACGTATGATACCCCCGTAGGAGCTCACGAAGAGCTGGCCTTCTCCGCTCGCCCGAAGCACGAAAAAGCCCTCCCCCGAGAAGAGCCCTTTCATGAGGTTTTGCATCTTTGTAGAGATATCCACTCCGCCGGATCCCGCAAGAAAGCCGTTTTTCTGTATGGTGATGTCTGTAGAGCCATCAAGCTGAATTACTTCAACATCCCCTGGATAAGGGGGGGCCAGGGTAACTTCACCGGGGCCTTTGTTGGCTTCTACCTCTTGGAAGAAGAAGGACTCTCCGGAGAACATCTTACGCCCCAGTCCCTTGAGGAAACCTCCATCCATGGTTCCCTTGATTTCCAGAGAACCCTCCATGGAGACCATGGCTCCCGATTCGGCCTTGACACTTTCGCCTTTTTCGAGATCCACCTTGAGAATGGCGTTGGCACTGCCACGATAGAGCACTTCGTATTTCATGGGTTTGCACAGCTCCTTTCCTGTTCTGTTTTGTCTTTTTCCATGGGCAGATACGAATACATCCCCAGGATTGTAGTATTGTAGCACGGAAGGTTAGAGATTAGAAAAGATATGTTGTTCTGAAAGCTCCAGACCGTATACCTCCCACAGATATTTTTAGGACTGCGAAGACTCCTCCTCTTGCCGGATGTGGGAGCGGTAGCGCTCCAGAAGCCCGGAAAGCCTGTTCTGCACCTGATCCCGTTCCGTTTCGAGACGCTGTACCTTTTCTACAGACTGTTCCGTTACAGTGCCGTCTTGCTGGGCCTTTTCAAGTTCTTCGTCCTTTTCGAGAAGCGTTAGCTCCAGGGCGGAGAGTTTTTCCCCCAGCTCTCGATTCTCCTTTTCCAGAAGGGCCATACGCTCAAAGGCCTTCTCCGCCGCTTTTTCCAGTTGTTCCACCAGATGGATCATGGTAATGATGTACCTCCTTGGGTTTCTTTGGTTGCCGCAAGCTCTGCGGACTCTTGCTCTTGAAATTCTTCCGGAAGATCTTCGATGATCTTCCCCGGATTGAGGATGAGATTGGGGTCGAAGGCCCGCTTTACCCGCCGGATAAGCTCAATCTGGGAGGGGTCGAGAAAATGTTTCAGATAGCCCCGCCGTTTCAGGCCGATGCCGTGCTCCCCCGAAAGGGTGCCCCCCATCTTGCGTGCCCCCTGATAGAGCTCCAGCCGGGCCTTTTCGATGGTCTCCTCCCAGGCGGTATTCTCCGGGGGTACCAGAAGATTGATATGCAGGTTGCCGTCTCCGGCGTGGCCGAAGGTGATGGATTCCAGACCGTATTTTTCCGCCACCCTCTGGGCTTCCTCCAGGAGATCCGGAATGGCTCCGGGGGGGACGGCGATATCCTCCTTGGTGTAGTGGGAGTAGAAGGCCATCACCGCTTCGGCGATGCACTTCCGGGCCTTCCAGAGACGTTCCCGGGTGTTTCGGTTGTCTGCCACGAAGACCTCCAGAGCCCCCTCTTGGATGCAGAGATCCCCCACCTGTTCGTACTGATCCGCCAAGGCCTCCGGGTCGTTTCCCTCAAGCTGAATAATCAGGTGCCCTCCCGCCTCCCCGTAGGGGAGGGATTGCCCCAGAAAGCGTTCGGCTATCTTCAGGGCGGAGCGCTCCATGAATTCCAGGGAGGAGGGGATGATCCGGGCCTCGGTCATCATGCGGGGGACAAAGGCCATGGCTTTGCGGGGGGTGGGAAAGGGCACCAGAAGATCCACCGTGTGGGCGGGTTTGGGGAGAAGTTTCACGATAACCTTGGTGACGACTCCCAGGGTTCCCTCAGAGCCCGCCATGAGGTGCAGAAAGTTCAGCCCCGTGACGTCCTTGCGGCGTTTCCCTCCGAACCAGGTGATGGAGCCATCCGGAAGCACCACCTCCAGCCCCAGAAGGTTCGCTCCGGTGGTGCCGTACTTGAGGACCTTGTTTCCCCCGGCGTTTTCCGCCACATTGCCCCCGATGTAGCTCACATCCCCGCTGCAGGGATCCCCCGCATAGAAGAGCCCCTCCTTGGCGGCGGCCCGGTTGATCTCTGCGGTGATTACTCCGGGCTCCGCCGTGGCGGTGCAATTTTCAGTATCGATTTCGAGAATCCGGTTCATCTTTTCAAAGGAGAGTACCATTCCCCCATGGGCGGGCACCGCCCCTCCGGAGAGCCCCGTTCCCGCTCCCCGAGGGGTGACGGGAATGTGGTGGGCGTTGGCATAGCGCATAAGGGCTGCCACCTGCTCGGTGGATTCCGGAAAGAGCACCACCTCGGCGCAGTAGTTCTCGTGCCAGAAGTGACGTTCCACCTCGTCGTAGGAATAGGCCTCTCGCTTATCCCGCTGGGTGGCCACATTTTCCCTCCCCACCAGGGAGATAAGCTCTTCCACCACCTGGGGGGTTACCCGGGCGTAGTCTGCATGCCTCATTGCCCCCGCTCCTTTCGGATTCGCTCCATAAGCCGGGGAAGTATGGCGTGGAGATCCCCGCAGAGGGCAAGATCAGCCACCTTGAAAATGGGGGCCTCGGGATCTTTATTGATTCCCACAATATACCCGGCGGTCTGCATTCCCGCAAGATGCTGCACGCTTCCGGAGATCCCCGCCCCCATATAGAGCTTGGGAGAGACCACCTTTCCCGAAAGCCCCACCTGATGGGAGTAACCGATCCACTGGGAATCCACCGCCTGACGGCTCGCTCCCACGCCGCCCCCGAGAAGCTCCGCCAGCTCCCGAAGAAGCTCGAACCCCTCGCTCCCTCCAACCCCCTTTCCTCCTGCCACAAGGAGATCCATATCCTGAATATTTCCGGCCTCTCCCTCGCCTATCTGGATTCCTTCGGGGATGATCCGGCTTTCGAAACACTCCCGGGGGAGGGGAGGGCGGATCAGCTCTCCCGAACGCTCCTCCTCCGGGGGGATGGGAAAGGTTCGGGGGCGTACCGTGGCCATTTGGGGGCGGTGGTTCGGGGTCTTGATGGTGGCCATTACGTTTCCTCCGATGGCGGGGCGGGTCTGCAGAAGAAGCCCCGTCTCCTCTTCCAGAGCAAGCTCGGTGCAGTCCGCCGTAAGCCCGGTACCCACCAGGGCCGCCACCCCGGGAAGCACCGTGCGCCCCGAGGTGGTGGCGGGGGCGAGAACGATCTCGGGCTGTATCTCCCGAATGAGCGCAGCGGTAACCTTGGCGGCGATCTCCTGATTGAACTGGGAGCAGGAGGGGTGTTCCACCAGATAGACCCGATCCGCCCCATGCCGAAAGAGGAGCTCCGGAGGATCCTCCAGAAAATCTGTGAGCAGAAGCACCCCCACGGAGAGATGTTCTCCCGCCTCATCTGCGAGCTTTCGCCCCTTACCCGTAAGCTCTCGGGTAACCGGATGGATCTTTCCCTGCCGCACCTCACCGCAGATCAGTATATTTTTTCCCCGCACCGTCACACCAAAGCTCCTCCCATCATCCTCATGCCTAGAGCGGTTTCACAAATAATGTGTCACGTGCTGTTTCACGGAGCCTCCGCTTGTGTGTCCCCTC
>NPIG01000812.1_pt1 | contig 11248 bp, 8 predicted proteins | sample 8637441 | NCBI WGS metagenome assembly NPIG01 (sample SAMN07420675, study PRJNA396082) | bioreactor metagenome | isolation source: sample BR6 brine-fed electro-methanogenic bioreactor BR | place: Japan: Kochi | collected 2016-06-14
CCGGCAAGGGCAACGACCAGGTCCGGTTCGAGCTGGCCGCCTATGCGCTCAACCCCGACATCAAGGTGATCGCGCCCTGGCGCGAATGGGACCTGACCAGCCGCACCCGCCTGCTGGAGTTCGCCGAGGCGCACCAGATCCCGATCGCCAAGGACAAGCGCGGCGAGGCCCCCTTCTCGGTCGACGCCAACCTGCTGCACACCTCCTCCGAGGGCAAGGTGCTCGAAGATCCCGCCGTTCAGGCGCCCGACTACGTCTATCAGCGTACCGTGCACCCCGAGGACGCCCCGAACGAGGCCGAGTATATCGAGATCGGCTTTGAAAAGGGCGACGCCGTCAGCATCAACGGCACGGCGATGAGCCCCGCCACCCTCCTGACCGCGCTCAACGACTACGGCCGCAAGCACGGCATCGGCCGTCTCGACCTGGTCGAGGGCCGCTTCGTCGGCATGAAATCGCGCGGCATCTATGAGACCCCCGGCGGCACCATCCTGCTCGAGGCGCACCGCGGCATCGAATCCATCACCATGGACCGCGGCGCGATGCACCTGAAGGATCAGCTGATGCCGCAATACGCCGAGCTGATCTACAACGGCTTCTGGTACAGCCCCGAGCGCGAGATGCTGCAGGCCGCCATCGACCACAGCCAGCAGCACGTCACCGGCACCGTCCGCGTGCGCCTTTACAAGGGGCTGGCCTCCACCGTCGGCCGCTGGTCCGACCAGTCGCTTTACTCCGAAGAACACGTCACCTTCGAGGAAGACGCCGGCGCCTACGACCAGAAGGACGCCGCCGGTTTCATCAAGCTCAACGCGCTGCGCCTGCGCCTGCTGGCCATGCGCGACCGCCGCACTGGCCGGAAATAGGCTCTAACGCGAGACAATCCGATTGAACGGCCCGCCCTCATCCGGCGGGCCGTTTCTTTTTCTGGCCGCAAATATCCCGGGGTGAATGCGCGCACCGCGCGCAGAGGGGCGGCGCCCCTGCTACAACTTCTCCGCCTTCATCCGCTCGTAATGCGGCATCGCCGCCTGCAGCACGGGCTGCAAATGCACCGGCACCTCCGGCAACGGCCCCTCCGGGTCGGCAAAGCCGGTGGAATTCCACACCGCCGCGTACCAATGCGGCGCCCAGACCCCGTCATCCGCATGGCCCCCCTTGGGCCAGGACAACATGCGCTCGGTGAACTCCAACCCGATCGCATCGCACAGCCGCTCCAGCGCCGCGCAGGGGTCGGCGCGGATGTCGTGGCTGTCGATCACCACCGGCGACTGGCCCCATCCCCGCACCATCTCGAACAGCTCCGCCTGCTGCCAGAACCCGATATCGTCCAGCGTCGGGTTCTCCCGCTTGGCGGCGTAAGAGGCGATCACCCGCGCCGGATGCCGGATCAGGAACACGTTGGTGACCTCGCGCATCCAGTCGCGCGGCACGCCCGCGATCATGTGCTGGGCCATGTGTTTCTGATAGAAATGCGGCAATTCCCCCGGGACAGAGCCTGTCAGCTGCGCCGCCACCGCCTCCGGGTCCTGCGGCTGGGCCGCCAGGATCTCGTCCCGCATCGGGTGGTCCAGACCGGTCGCGGCCAGGTAGGCGGCATAGAACGGCTCGTCCACCACCGCGCAATCGCCCCGCGCGGCAAAGGCATACATCATCGCCGTCGACAGGTTGCGCGGCCCCGACCACATGGCAATCCGCATCAGGCACACTCCTTCTCGACCAACGCTTTGTAAAGCGCGCGAATGCGCTCGGTCACCGGCCCCATTTCGCCGGTCCCGATCCGCCGCCCGTCGACCTCGCCCACCGGCGTTTGTGCCCCGAATGTGCCGGTCAGGAACGCCTCGTCCGCGCCATAGGTATCGACCAGTGAATAGTTCCGCTGGTAAACCGGGATGCCGTCCGCCCGGCAGACGTCGATCACCTTCTGTCGCGTGATCCCGTTCATGCAGTAATCGCCGGTGCTGGTCCAAACCTCGCCCTTCCTCACGATGAAGAAATTGCAGGCGTTGGTGGTGTTCACGAACCCATGCACATCCAGCATCAGCGCCTCGTCGGCGCCGGCCTTTTCCGCCGCGATACAAGCCAGGATGCAGTTCAGCTTGGAATGCGAATTCAGCTTGGGGTCCTGCGTCATCGGCAGCCCGCGGATATGCGGCACCGTGGCCAGGCGGATCGGACGCGGCAGCGACGGCCTGGAATGCTCCATGATGATGGTCACCGTCGGCCCCTGCTGCGACAGCGCCGGATGCTGGAAGGGGCGCGTCTTCACCCCCCGCGTGACCATGAAACGGGCATGGGCATCCGTGGTCATCCTATTGGCCCTTTGTGTCTCTAACAAGGCGGTTTTCACGCCCACTCGGTCCATCCCGATATCCAGGTCGATGGCCTTCGCCGCCTCGAACAGCCGGTCCAGGTGATCGTCGAGAAACGCCCAGGTCCCGTTGTACAGGCGCAGCCCCTCCCACACCCCGTCGCCCAGCATGAAACCGCTGTCGTAAACGCTGACCACGGCCTCGGCCTTGGGCACGATCCGCCCGTTCAGATAGATCAGGATCTTCTCGTTGCGCGCATCCTCCTGCGCCTGGTGGGTGGTGATCTTATCGGTCATCGCGGCCTCCTTTTGCGGCACGCTAGGACCAGTGCGCCGTGGGGCCAAGCGGTAAATTCCGCTCACCAGCGCGTGACATTTTATGTCATCCGCTTGCGCGCCCGCGCGCGGGGCGGCAGCGTGGCAGCATTCGTCGTGGTCCTCGCGCAAGGAGGCGTGGAATGAAACCTCTGGAAATGTTCAAGACCGTCGCGCTTGCCGTTCTGATCGTTCTGGCAACGCTGATGAATCACAGCACCGCCCGCGCCGCCGGGTCGGAAACACTGATCGTCGCGGGGGGCTGTTTCTGGTGCGTCGAGGCCGATTTCGAAAAGGTGGATGGCGTCACCGGGGCGGTCTCCGGCTATACCGGCGGGACCCTGGAGAACCCCACCTACAAACAGGTCAGCCGCGGCGGCACCGGCCATTACGAGGCGGTCGAGATCACCTTCGACCCCGCGCTGGTCAGCCGTGAAAAGCTGCTCGCGCTGTTCCTGCGTTCGGTCGATCCCACCGATGCGGGCGGCCAGTTCTGCGATCGCGGCGACAGCTACCGCACCGCGATTTTTGTCTCTAACAAGGCCGAAAGGGCGCTGGCCGAGCGCGTCATCGCCGAAGCGCAGACCGAACTGGGCCAGACGATCGTCACGCCGGTCCTGCCCGCCGCGCCCTTCTACCGGGCCGAGGCCTATCACCAGGATTACTACAGGGGCACCAAGCTGATCCTCACCCGCTTCGGCCCCAAGCGCCAGAACGACGCCTATAAGCGGTATCGCAAGGCGTGCGGGCGCGATGCCCGCGTGCGCGACCTCTGGGGCGACGCCGCCCCCTTCGCCGGCACCTAACCCAGCCGCGCCGCCTGCACGTCCTTCAGATCGGGGATCACATCCGCCGTGCCGTGCCGGGTCACCATGATCGCGGCGGCGCGCATCGCCTGGGCGATCGCCTGCGCCATCGGCATGCCACGGTCCAGCCCGGCCAGAACATAGCCGGTAAAGGTATCGCCCGCCCCGGTGGTGTCGACCGGGGTCACCGGAATCGCCGGGAAATCGCGCGTTTCCCCTTTATTCGTGTCGAAATACCGCGCGCCCTCTGCCCCAAGGGTCACGATCACGTCGCGCACCGGCAACGCCTGCGGCGCCAGCCCGGTGGCCTGTTCCAGCTGCGCCGCCTCGACCGCGTTCAGGATCAGGAAATCAAGCTGCGGCAGCACCGCCTGCACCGCCGCCGCGTCGAAAGGCGCCGCCGCATAGCAGACCCGCAGCCCCAGCTCGCGCCCGATCCGCGCCGCCAGCACCTGCGCGTTGGTCTCATTCTGGATCAGCAGGATGTCACCCGCCGCCGCCTCAGCCAGGGCCGCGCGGACCGCGTCCTCGGGGATCGCGCGGTTGGCGCCGGGATAGATCACGATCTGGTTCTCGCCGCCGGGTTCCACCGCCACGACGGCATGGCCGGTCGGCACGTCGACGCGCTGGATATGGCGGGTGTCGATGCCATATTCCAACAGCCGCTCCACCGCCCAGCCGCCATCCGGGCCCACCGCCCCGATATGGCGCACATGGGCCGCCGCCCGCGCCGCAGCCACCGACATGTTGGTCCCCTTGCCGCCCAGGAACCGCTGCAGCCCGGTCGCCGCCAGGGTCTCGCCCGGCCCCGGCAGATGCGGCACCGCATAGATCATGTCGGCGTTGATCGAGCCCAGGTTCCAGATCGCCATGGATCAGCCGATCCCGCAGGCGGCCAGCACCGCCATGTTCAGCACGTCATTGGCCGTCGACACCGTCGAACAGATCTGGATCGGCTTGTCGACGCCGGTCAGGATCGGCCCGATCACCGTCGCCTCGCCCATCTCCTGCATCAGCTTGACCGAGATGCTGGCCGAATGCCGCGCCGGCACCACCAGGATATTCGCCGGCCCCGAGAGCCGCGAGAACGGATAAGCCGCCTGCACCTTGGCGTTCAGCGCCACGTCGACGGTCATCTCGCCCTCGTATTCGAAATCCGCGCCGCGCGCATCCAGCACGTCCGAGGCCAGATGCATCTTTTCCGCCCGCTCTGACACCGGATAGCCGAAGGTCGAGAACGACACGAAGGCCACCCGCGGTTCCAGGCCCAGCCCCCGCGCCACCGCGGCGGCACGCTCGGCGATATTGGCCAGATCCTCGGTCTCGGGCCATTCATGCACCAAGGTGTCGCCGATCAGAACGATCCGCCCCTTGTGCAAAAGCGCGGTGATCCCTGCCGCGCCATGTTTGGCATCGGCGTCGAAGACGTGGTTGATCTGGTCCAGCACATGCGCCGATTTCCGCGTCGCCCCGGTGACCAGCGCATCGCCATGCCCATGCGCCAGCATCAGCGCCGAGAACACATGCCGGTCGCGCGCCGCCAGCCGGTGCACGTCCTTCTGGTCGAATCCCTTGCGCTGCAGGCGTTTGTACAAAAACGCCTTGTAACCGTCCAAATGGGCGGTGTTGGCGGCGTTGACCACCTCGATCTCGCGCACCGCATCGCCCAGGCCCGCGGCCTCCAGCTTGGCCTTCACATCGTCGGGCCGTCCGACGACCAGCGCCTTGCCGAAGCCGGACCGCTGATAGGTGACCGCCGCGCGCAGAACGCGCGGGTCATCCCCCTCGGCAAAAATCATCCGCGCCTGCGCTGCCCGTGCCCGCGCGTTCAGGCTGCGCAGGATGCTGGCGGTCGGATCCATCCGGCTTTTCAGCGTCAGCTCATAGGCATCCATGTCGATGATCGGCCGCCGCGCCACGCCGGTGTCCATCCCCGCCTTGGCCACCGCCACCGGGATCCGGTGGATCAGGCGCGGATCGAACGGCGTCGGGATGATGTAATCCCGCCCGAAACTCAGGCTGCGGCCATAGGCGAGCGCCACCTCGTCCGGCACATCCTCGCGCGCCAGCTTGGCCAGCGCATGGGCGCAGGCGATCTTCATCTCGTCGTTGATGGCCCGCGCATGAATGTCCAGCGCCCCCCGGAACAGATAGGGGAAGCCCAGCACGTTATTGACCTGGTTGGGATAATCGCTGCGCCCGGTGGCGACGATGGCATCCATCCGCACCTCATGCGCCTCTTCCGGCGTGATCTCGGGGTCCGGGTTGGCCATGGCGAAAATCACCGGGTTGTCGGCCATCGAGGCGACCATCTCCTGCGTCACGGCGCCCTTCGCCGACACGCCCAGGAAGACGTCGGCACCGACCATCGCCTCTTCCAGCGTGCGCAGTTCGGTCCGCGCCGCATGGGCCGATTTCCACTGGTTCATGCCCTCGGTGCGGCCCTGATAGATCACGCCCTTGGTGTCGCACATGATGCAATTGTCATGCCGCGCGCCCATCCGCTTGAGCAGCTCGAGACAGGCGATCCCGGCGGCACCGGCGCCGTTCAGGACGATCTTCACATCCTCGATCTTCTTGCCCGAGATATGCAGCGCGTTGATCAGCCCCGCCGCACAGATCACGGCGGTGCCGTGCTGGTCGTCGTGAAAGACGGGAATGTCCATCTCTTCCTTCAGACGCTGCTCGATGATGAAACATTCCGGCGCCTTGATGTCCTCAAGGTTGATGCCGCCAAAGGTCGGCCCCATCAGCTTGACCGCCCGGATGATCTCATCGGGGTCCTCGGTATCCAGCTCCAGATCGATGGCGTTCACATCGGCGAAGCGTTTGAACAGAACCGCCTTGCCCTCCATCACCGGCTTGGACCCCAGTGCGCCCAGGTTGCCCAGGCCCAGCACCGCGGTGCCGTTCGAGATCACCGCAACCAGGTTGCCCTTGTTGGTGTAGTCATAGGCGGTCTCGGGGTTCGCCGCGATCGCCTCGCAGGGCACCGCCACGCCGGGTGAATAGGCCAGGCTCAGATCCCGCTGCGTCGTCATCGGCACGGTTGCACGCACCTCGAATTTGCCCGGTGTGGGTTCAAGGTGAAAGGCCAGTGCCTCTTCATCGGTGATCTTGGTTTTTGCCATGGCTGCGTGTCTCCTCCGGTCGGCGCCGACCTCATAGCCTAGGGGCCCGCCCACCTCAACGACAATGCGTTTTCGCCTTTCGCAGCCATCGGGTCATTTGTAAGGTCGCGGCCGGTTCGCAACGCAGGGGGAACGCGGTTTGACCACGGTCACGCCGATGATGGCGCAATATCTCGAGATCAAGGACCAGTACGCCGATGCGCTGCTGTTCTATCGCATGGGCGATTTCTACGAGATGTTCTTCGATGACGCCGTCGCCGCATCCGAGGCGCTGGACATCGCGCTGACCAAGCGCGGCAAGCACGCGGGCGAGGATATTCCGATGTGCGGCGTGCCGGTGCATGCCGCCGAAAGTTATCTGCTGACGCTCATTCGCAAGGGGTTCCGCGTCGCCGTTTGCGAACAGATGGAAAGCCCGGCCGAGGCCAAGAAACGCGGCTCTAAATCGGTGGTTCGGCGCGATGTGGTGCGCCTGGTCACCCCCGGCACCTTGACCGAAGAATCCCTGTTGGAGGCCCGGCGGCACAATTTCCTGGCCGCCTATACCGAGATCCGCGATCAGGCCGCGCTGGCCTGGGCCGACATTTCCACCGGCGCCTTTCACGTGATGCCGATCGCGCCGGTGCGGCTGTCGCCGGAACTGGCCCGGCTGGCGCCTTCCGAACTGATCCTGCCCGAGGCGATCGAGGGCGAAAAACACTCATTAGTGTCTGATCTGGGCATTTCCCTGACGCCGCTGTCGCGCGCCAGCTTCGACAGCAGCTCTGCCGAAAAGCGCATCAAGGCGTTGTTCAATATCTCCGCGCTCGACGCCTTCGGCACCTTCACCCGGGCCGAGGTGTCGGCGATGGGCGCGCTGATCGATTACCTGGACATCACCCAGAAGGGCAAGCTGCCGCTGCTGCAACCGCCCCAGCGCGAGGCACAGGACCGCATCGTGCAGATCGACGCCGCCACCCGGCGCAACCTGGAACTGACCCGGGCGCTGTCGGGCGGCAAGGCGGGCTCGCTGCTCGCGGTGATGGACCGCACCGTCACCCCCGGCGGCGCGCGGCTGCTGGAGCAACGGCTCTCCAGCCCGTCGCGCGATCTCGGCGTCATCCATGCCCGGCAGGAGGCCGTCAGCTTCTGCGCCGAAGAGGGTCCGCTGTCGGAAAGCCTGCGCACCGCCCTGCGGAAAACCCCGGATATGGACCGCGCCCTGTCGCGCCTGGCGCTGGAGCGGGGCGGTCCGCGCGATCTGGCCGCGATCCGCGGCGCGCTGGCCCAGGCCGCGGACATCGCCGCCCTCTGCGCCGGGCACGACCTGCCCGCCCATTTGGCCGATGCGGTCGATAATCTCACCGGCTTCGACGACCTCACCGCCCTGCTCGAGGCCGCACTGGTGGCCGATCCGCCGCTTCTGGCGCGCGACGGCGGGTTTATCGCCGCCGGTTACGACGCCGAACTGGACGAGGCGCGCACCCTGCGCGACGAGGGCCGCTCGGTCATCGCAGCGCTGCAAAAGAAATATGCAGAACAGACCGGCATCCAGTCGCTCAAGATCAAGCACAACAACGTGCTGGGCTATTTCATCGAGACCACCGCCACCCACGCGGCCAGGATGCAAAGCCCGCCGCTGTCGGAAACCTATATCCACCGGCAGACCACGGCGAACCAGATCCGGTTCACCACCGTGGAACTCAGCGAGATCGAGACCCGCATCCTGAACGCGGGCAACCACGCGCTGGAGATCGAAAAGCGGCTCTATCAAGGGCTTTCTGGCGAGATTCTGGACCAGGCCCCGCGCCTCAACGCCGCCGCGCGCGGCCTGGCCGAGCTGGACCTTGCCACCGCGCTGGCCGACCTCGCCCGCGGCGAACGCTGGTGCCGCCCCCGCGTCGACGACAGCCGCGTGTTCGACATCTGCGGCGGCCGCCACCCGGTGGTGGAGCAGGCCCTGCGCCAGCAGGGCGGCGACCCCTTCATCGCCAATGACTGCGACCTGACGGCCCGGGACGGCGCCGCGATCTGGCTGCTGACCGGCCCCAACATGGCCGGTAAATCGACCTTCCTGCGGCAGAACGCGCTGATCGCGCTGCTGGCCCAGATCGGCAGCTATGTTCCCGCCGACAGCGCCCATATCGGGCTGGTCAGCCAGATCTTCAGCCGCGTCGGCGCCTCCGACGACCTGGCGCGCGGGCGCTCGACCTTCATGGTGGAAATGGTCGAAACCGCCGCGATCCTGAACCAGGCCGACGACCGCGCGCTGGTGATCCTCGACGAGATCGGCCGCGGCACCGCCACCTATGACGGGCTCTCGATTGCCTGGGCCACCTTGGAACATCTGCACGACGTCAACCGCTGCCGCGCGCTCTTCGCCACCCATTACCACGAGTTGACCGCGCTGGCGGGCAAGCTGACCCACGTCGACAACGCCACCGTCGCCGTGCGCGAGTGGGAGGGCGAGGTGATCTTCCTGCACGAGGTGCGCAAGGGTGCCGCCGACCGCTCCTATGGCGTGCAGGTGGCGCAGCTCGCCGGTCTTCCGCCCTCGGTCGTCGCCCGCGCCCGCGTGGTGCTCGACGCGCTGGAAAGGGGCGAACGCGAGGGCGGCGCGACGCAAAAGGCGCTGATCGACGACCTGCCGCTCTTCGCCGCCGCGCCGCCGCCCCCTCCGCCGGCGGCCCCGGCCAGCTCGCCGGTGGTCGACATGCTCGACGGCATCCACCCCGACGAGCTCACCCCGCGGGCGGCGCTGGACATGATCTATAAACTGAAAGAGGCGGCCAAGACCTGAGCCGCCGCAATTGAAAAAGGCGCCCCGAACCGGGCGCCTTTTTCCAAGGGCGTCATGCCCTGCTAGGTCTTTTCTGGCCGAAGATGTCCCCGCCGGAGGCACGCGCCCCTTGGGGCGCGGTCACATCGCGGCGGCGGTCACGACGCCGGCGTCGACGACACGCCCACCTGCGCCGGGCGCAGCAGACGGTCATGCAGCATGAAGCCCTCGGCCGACACCTGGATGATATCGCCCGCCTTGGTGCCGGGCACCGGCGCCTCGAACATCGCCTCGTGGAGCTGCGGGTCGAACTTGTCGCCCACCTGCGGCGACAAAAGCTCGATGCCATGCTTGCCGAACACCTTCAGCAACTCCCGCATGGTCAGCTCGATCCCTTCGATCAGCGCCGCGGCGTTCTGCTTCTGCTCGTCGGTGGCCACCTCGAGCGCGCGTTTCATGTTGTCATAGACCGGCAGCATGTCGCGGGCCAGTTTCGAACCGCCATATTGCTCGGCCTCGCGGCGCTGCTTGTCGGCCCGCTTGCGCGAATTCTCCGCATCGGCCAGCGCGCGCATGAACTTGTCCTTCAGCTCGTCGCGCTCGGCCCGCAGGGCATCGACCTCGGCCGCCTCGGCGTCGATCTCGGCCATCTCCTCGGCCAGCTCTTCGGCCTCCGCGGTATCGATATCGTCAAGAAAATCGTCGTTCTTGGGCTCTGCCATAGTCCACCTCTAACTCCGGTCGGAAATCAGCTTGCCGACCAGCTGTGCCGTGTAGTCCACAATCGGCACGATACGTCCGTAATTCAGGCGGGTCGGGCCAATCACGCCCACCGCGCCGATGATCTTTCGATCCGCGTTCATATAAGGAGACACCACCAAAGAGGAACCCGAAAGTGAGAAAAGTTTGTTCTCCGAGCCGATAAAAATCCGCACCCCCTCGCCCTCTTCGGTCAGGTCGAGGAATTGCTCGATATCGCGCTTGCGTTCCAGGTCGTCGAACAGCGACCGGATGCGGTCCAACTCCTCGCCATAACCCTCTTCGGCCAAAAGGTTCGCCCGCCCGCGCACGATGAGGCGGGCCGAATCACCCTCGCCCTCGTCCCAGACGGCCAGCCCGCTTTCGACCATCTCGCGCGCCAGGCTGTCGATCTGCTGGCGCCGCGCGACAATCTCCTTGCGGATCACCTCACGCGCCTCGCTCAGGGTGCGCCCCTCGATCAGGGTGTTCAGGAAATTCGCCGCCTCGCGCATCGAACTGGGGGTCTGCCCCGGCGGCGGCGTGAACAGCCGGTTTTCCACGTGCCCGTCGGCCAGGACCAGCACCACCAGCGCCCGGTCATGGGCCAGCGACACGAACTCGATATGCCGGATCTCGGCCTCGTGCTTGGGCGCCAGGACCAGGGACGCGCCCTGCGTCACCCCCGACAGCGCGGCGCCGACCCGGTCCAGCATCCCGCCGACATCGCCCGAATTGCTGCTGCTCAGTGTTGCGTCGATCTTTTCGCGGTCGCTCCGCGTCAGGTCGCCCACCTCCAGAAGCCCGTCGACGAACATCCGCAACCCCATCTGCGTCGGCACGCGGCCGGCGCTGACATGCGGGCTGTTCAACAGGCCCAGGTATTCCAGGTCCTGCATCACGTTGCGGATCGTCGCCGCGCTGACCTTCTCGCTCAGACTGCGGGTCAGGGTGCGACTTCCGACCGGATCGCCGCTGTCGAGATAGGATTCCACCACCAGGCGGAACACCTCGCGCGAGCGGTCGTTCAGCTCGTCCAGAATGTTTTTCGTCTCGTTCATCCGCGTCACCCTTGGCGGTGCGCCATTAAAGACCACATGTAGCGAAGGTCAATCGGGGTTGCATCCCGGCCGGGCCCGGCGGTATCCCGGCGCCGTTAAACAAAGGAATTCCCATGCGACCCTCTGGA
>NPIG01000942.1_pt1 | contig 11247 bp, 16 predicted proteins | sample 8637441 | NCBI WGS metagenome assembly NPIG01 (sample SAMN07420675, study PRJNA396082) | bioreactor metagenome | isolation source: sample BR6 brine-fed electro-methanogenic bioreactor BR | place: Japan: Kochi | collected 2016-06-14
TTATTGATCCCTGGATCATCAATCAGGGGGCTACCTTCTTCGCCTCCTATGCGGCCTACAGCGATGAGGGAATCCTTCTGGATCTCTCGGGATATGCAGCCATGGGGCAGCTCCGTACAGGCTACAAGGAAGACCCCGTGGTGCTCACCTTCTCCACGGAGAACAACAAGATTGAACTGGTGAACGGAGAGGTCCATGTGGTTATCCCTTCGGATGACACAAAGCTCCTTGAGCCTGATACGGATTACGTCTTTGATATCGAAATGGCTGCCCCTGCCGGGTACCGGTACCGGATCGTGGAGGGTATCGCCATAGTTCGCCCGGAGGTGACTATAGAATGAGTATAGCTTTTAAGAGAGTAGGGCTCACGTCCTATGCAAACGATTCGTACACCCCCCTCAAGACCAGCACGGGAGAAACCTTCTCGGTTCCCAGTGACACAACATACACTCTGGCTTCAATGCAGATAACGAATGGGGGAAGCGGAACCGTCACGGCCTCGGCGAAAATTGTCTCTTCCACGGACGTGCTTCTGCATCACCTGTTTCTTGATGCGGAGATCGGACCCGGTAGCACTTTTGGTATCAGGGATGAGTACGTTCTCCATGTCGGGGAAAAGATTCAGGTAAAACTTTCTGCTGCGGGGGTTACGGTCTGCGGAGCCGCTGTTGAGGTTTCGTAATGAAGATCACCTACATCAACCCCTCGGGGGAGACCACTAAGGAGAGCATTCGGAGCGTGGAACCTCCCGCTCCTCCGGGAAAGCGTATGCGGGGGCCGTATTTCTTGGTAGGCAAAAAACCCTTGTTGGTATCCTGCGGAACCAAGACGGTGGATTATTACGGAGAGACTCTTGTCTATGACAAGTTTGACTTCACGGACCCCTTCACGTGCGTTCAGGATTTTCTTCGACATGCCATGCTCACGGAAACGTCCTTCCTCCCTGAACGCTTTGTCTTGCGCTATTACGACCCCGAGCCGAAGGATATCCTTCTCGCCCCCAGGGTTTTACAGGGGGAGTATCGAGCGTCCACGGCTCCTGGAACTGTTAGCCCGTCCACGGACCCTTCGGGCGGCGTAAAGACAGCATGGAGAGATACTATTTCCTACCCTGTTTCGCACGGAAAACCCCCCATGATACCCCTGGTTATAGCGGAGGACTTTATTGTAGATCTGAACATCTCCGGACCGAACGAGTATTTCTTTCCCACTAAAACCTTGGGAGTAGGCAGTGCTGGCTTAATGGCTTGCCGCAGCCTTGAAATTCTCTCCGGCAGAACGCTGGCATTCGGCTACGGATCCCCCATAGTAGATGCTCCTGCGGAGTTGCGTGTGAATAGTGAAATTCTTTTGCAAGACCATCTTTGCGGTGCGGGGGGAACAGCCCCGTCTTCTCGCAGCTCTGCGGGGGCTACGCAAGGGCAATCCGGCTCCTCTGGCTCTGGGTACAATCCTGGCGGCGGAGGAACGGGCGGCATCTATCACAGTGGTTCTGCGGGGACGCTTTCTGTTGGGAATGGCTATGACGGGAACATCTGGCAGGGAGGCAGGGGCAGTTATGGCAACGATGACGGAAGGCTGGCTATGCTTGCATACGGTGGCCCTACAGTAATCATCGCAGCTACTGCTCTGGATAATCAAGGAACCATAGAGAGTCGCCCAACCTATAGCGCGAATAATACATACCATGCCGAAGGAGGGCGTGGTGCGGGTGGCTTTGTGTGCTTGATAACAGAGGACATGATATCCCAGGGAACCGTGAAGGCCGATAGGTCTCCCCGTGACATAGGGGGAAACATTCTGGCTTATGGAGGCTCTGGTGGCTCTGGCAAGACAAAGGTGGTGACGCTGTGAAAATAATCAAACTTGGAATATCTGCTCCCGCTGCCATAGGGGAGCAGGAACACGCATTTATTTATATCTGCGGAGCGTGGGAAGAGGGGGTACAGTACCGCCCTGGGGCCATGGTTACACGCCCTACTGCTGGTGGCGGAGTGGCTATCTATGTGGCGGAGAGAACTACCACGGAAGAGCCGCCCCACGCAGATTGGTTTCTCATGACCGAGGCCGCTCAAGGCTCTCCCGGAACAAACGCCCCCCCCATATCCCTTCAATACTCCACCAACGGCGTGACAGGATGGGATCCTGTCTGGAGCGGACAGAAGTACATGCGATGCTCCGTGGATGGGGGAACCACTTGGGGGAGTGCCTACAAGTTTATTGGGGACGATGGGGACGGAGCAGGGAATGTCCTTTGCAACGCCCTGGAATCCACGGATGAAGAAATAGTGCTCATGGATGGACCTTCCGCCCGTGTGATTAAGGGTTCTGGGGTGTCCCTGGATGATCTTGCCACATCGGAAGCCCTTTCCTCGCATGACCATGACGGCATATATGCTCCCGTATCTCATTCTCATGATTATGCAGCAAGCTCTCATAACCATGACGGAACGTATGCTCCTGCATCTCATTCTCATGATACCTATGCGACAAAGACTGGGTGGACTTTTTACGGTGCCGTCACCACTGGAGCTAACCCTGCCACGTTTTCGGTGGAGAACAACGGAACCAATGAGGCAATCTTCGCCCCTGGAAGGCCCTTAAAGATGGTCTCGGGGGGCACGGAGCATTACGTACTCGTGGTCTCCTGGGCCTCCGGCACAGTTACCGTAATGGGCTCTGCTCCCACAGCGTACACCTCGTACAATGTGGACTATGCGGCTTTTGAAAAGCTTGTTCAGGTGGACTTCAATCTCCCCGGAGCCTTTGCTGCAAGTCATTCAAACTCTGCCCTTGAGGCTATTGCGGGGGATTACTTCTTCTGGGGACTAGCCCCTGCGAGACTTGTGGGAATGCAACACCGCCTCAAGTTAGCGGATACCGCCGCCACCACAGCAAACCCCAAGGTGAATGTGTTCCTTGGAACCCCATCCTCTTCCACTTCCATTACTGGCTCGGGTACAGTCTGGACGATAAACACGAGAACCATCGGAGATACGTTATCCATTTCGGATGACGGGACACTCCTTGAGGGATACGAAGTAAACCTTGCAACGGGCACAGTGGTTTTAAGCGAGACCCCCATATCCCTTTCTGCAAGCTACCAATGCTGGACCGCTGCGGATCAAGCCTTCTCCGCAAATCTGGAAGCCAAGACTTCCGTGGAGGATACCGGGATAACAGCTCAAAAGGATTACGTGCGGATACTCCGGGGTGATCGGGTAGAGTTACTCGTGGAGTTAGCCAGCGGTGGAACCCCCGAGAATGATAGTGAAAGCCTTGGCGTTTCACTATTCTTTGTGATGGAGTGATCTCATGTATAGAGAACGTGGTATATCTGAGACGAAAACTGTACTAGAGCAGAAGACGGCTTATGGATGGAGAAAAGCCTCCTACGATAGTGTGGGGTATCAGGACTGGTTGGCCCAGGGGAACACTCCTGTAAAAAAACCATTCACTCCACGCCCGGTGACTCCTCCCTACACACCCTCTCTGGAGGAGCTGCGGGAACGTAAGATTCTTGAGATTTCCGAAGCATGGCGCAACGACATCGAGAATGTGGGAATGCCCGTACCGGGATATGACTTCCATGTGGATTACGACATCCAAGACTCCTTGATCTGGGAAAACTCTCTGGGCTTCATAGCTCCAGAGCTTACGGAGATTGAAGTGAGAGCCATTGACAACAACTTCCACGCTATCCCCCGAACGCTCTTTGAAGCCATCCCCTCCATGCAGAAGGCTTACTACGCACAACAGATACAGCGGAAGTGGCAGAAGCAAAAAGAGGCTATGGTTGCTGATGTTACGGAGTTGGGAGCTATATCATGGGAATCTTAAACCATAAAGGCGTTGGTAGCCCCCCTCCGGTAGTTCAGTATCTTTATGCGACTGGGCAAAATAGTTCTGGACAGCTGGGACTATCAGACGTTGATCATAGGTATTACTTCACCAAAGTTGAACACGATCTCCCTGGAGAAATAGAAAGCATAGCCTCTACATTGAACAGAACTTTCTTTTTAATGAAGGATAAAAGAGTGTTTGCAACGAAAAGGGGTGATGAGCGTGTCACAGGAGAATCTTATTTCGTAGAGGTTCCACATCTCTCCGCCTTAAAACTAAAGCGCATGATTGCTGTCGGAGATCCTATAGCCCCGTACTATCTTATGGTAACGGCCCTTAATGGAGACTCTTACACAGTCTCGGGGTACTCGATACAAGAATCTGGTATGTCTTTGCTGCCATACACCGACGTTGTGTCTACTAATATTGGTGATGCCAAGTTCTACCTCACTGAAAGTGGCGATCTGTACACATATTACTATGGCACGCTGGAGATGCACCTAACAGATATCGACGCAGCAGGCTATGTGTATAGAGAAAGCGGCTTAGTTCTCAAGGGAGACACTTTGTATAAAGTTGACAATAAGGTATTGTCGGAGCTTACGGACTATAACCCCTGTCAAGCGATATTCCGGACACCAGGCAACAGGACTATAGTTATCGAAGAAGACGGTTCTATCCATCTGATTTTTCCGAACTTTACTGTTGATGAGAGCGATGTAGCTTCTAGCTACTCGCCTATCTCTGGAGTTACCCCCGCTGATCCTAATGCGTCATTCCCTGGGTTTTTTTGTTTTATAGAAGGGTCTCTTCATGCTGTTATCCGTGGAAATCCTGATAAGTACGGGACTTTTGGTGTGGGAGAGGATGCGGTCGCGGGTGTGTATGAAGTCTCCACTCCTGCTGGAGTAAAGAAGGTTTTCCCTTCCAACTGGTGCCAAAGATCTTCTTTCATCCTAGGGTATTTTTAGAAGGGAGATCGCCATGAAAATCATCCTCGACCCAGGCCACGGGGGCAAAGACCCCGGAGCCTGTGGGAAAACACTCAAAGAAAAAGACGTAACACTGGCCGTGGCCCAGATCCTCCGACCGAAACTGGAGGCTTTGGGCCACGAAGTTTTGCTCTCCCGGTACTCGGATTGTGACGTTCCCCTCTCCTCCCGCACTTGCCGGGCGAACGAATGGGGGGCGGACGTGCTCCTCTCCATCCACTGCAACGGAGCGGAAAACCCCCAGGCGCACGGCTTCGAAGTCTGGACCTCCCCCGGAACCACCCGGGCGGACAACCTGGCCACCGTCATTTTGGACACCTGGCACCGCCGTTTCCCCTCGGTTCGCCTCCGTCAGGACTTCGCAGACGGGGACGGGGATAAGGAGGGGCGTTTCTGGGTACTCATGAAATCCAAAATGCCCGCCGTCCTCGTGGAGCTTGGCTTTATCACAAACCCTGCATGGGAAGCCCTGGCGGGGGAACGCAAAATGCTCGATGTCTGGGCGGAGGCCCTGAAAGAATCCCTCTGTCTCTGGGATTGCAACGGAAGAAAATAGGGAGGGGAGACCATGAATGCAGCGCTTCGAGAGCTTCTTTGATCACCTGCTACTCCTGTTCCTGGCACTCTTTGGCGGAGCTGCCCGGTTCTGCCTCAAGCCTCCGGAACACAAGACCTTCGGGGCGGCCCTCTCCAGCCTCATCGTGGCGGGATTTGCGGGGCTCCTGGTGATGCAGTTACTCCGTTACCGGGGTTGTCCCATGACCCTGGTAGGCATCGGGGCAGGGGTGGGGGGGCTTCTCGGCCACAACATCCTTACCGCTCTCCTCGCCCTGGGGAAACGCTTCGAAGAGGATCCCGGAGCGCTCATCTCTTCCCTCCGGAAGGGAAGGAGGAACCGTGATGATTCTGGACCCTCTTAAAATACTTACCCTCCTCACCGCAGCCCTTGGCCTCCTGGCCTTTACCCGGATGGCACGGCTCGGCATTATCGAAGCATGGCTCCCCATGGTCTGCCTCATGGCGTATCTGGTGCTGGAGCTGGACTGGATTTTTTCGAACCAAGCGGAGGAGATAGGGGGCCTCCGCAACACCGCCTGGAGCCTGGTGGAGATCGGGATCATCGGGGGCTCCTCTCTCGTGATCCACCGTCTCCGGGAACTCTGCCGAAGGATCCATCTTGAGGTGCGAGCCGCCCTTGAGGAGGATCATCTTCAGATCCATGAAGAGGAGGGGCCCCCATGGAAAACTCCATAGCTCCCCTGGGTAGCGTGGCCTCTATTGTCTCCTCTCTGGCGCTCTCCTCGGTCTGCTTTGTAGTGATGGCATGGATCAGCCCCGAAGATTACGGTTTCAAATCGGAGTACCTTCTTCCCTTTCTCCTCGGGCTCCTGGGGGTGCTTCTTGAAACGGATTGGATGCTTACAGAGGTCTCCTCTCCTCTGCGTAATCTGGCATGGAATTTCAAAGATATTTATTTTTCGTTCTTTGTGATCTGGATGATCCTCAAAAAAGAATTTCCAAAATAAGGAGGAATACACATGCGTACTGAAGTGGATAAGGTTGTGGAAGTTGCGGAAAGTTTCTGGGATGAACTCAAGGAAGCCAAAGAGAGCATGGACGAATGGAGCGAATGGAACAGTCCCACCAAAGCTCTGAAGAATCTTCAGACCGTTACCAGCCTCACCGGGTCCGCCATGCTCTGCGTGGAAAAGGCAGTTATCGCCACCGGAACCATCCTCTCTTCGGCGGAGAAACGTAAAGCAACCGCCAAACTCCTGGACGATAAAATCAAGGTACCGGGGATGCTGGAGCTTTTTGATGGCCCCGCCTTCGAATATGCCCTTACCTGGGTGGCCGCCCTCTGGAACCGTCAGGTGGGGCACAGATGGCCCCTGCAATAGCACGATCTTACGAACATTGGGTACAGGTCTACGAACGCCATGCGGGGGTACGGTGGTTCCCCCGCACCATCCTCTATAAAAACGAATCCGGGGAGTGGCGTTCCGCCCTGGCGGAGGAAGTGGAGTATGAGCCCACCAAGGGGATCCTCACCTACTATTTTGATGCCTCCCATCCCGGAATTTTTTACATCGGCAAAGTGGTGGGGGACGGGAAGCACTGGAAAAAGAGGATCCACGAACTCGCCGCCCATTACGGCTGCGACACCATAGAATCCACCACCTACCGCAACCCTGAAACCTGGGCAAGGAAATACAACGGCCATATCCACGGCTACATCATGAGAGCTCCCGTGGAGGGCTTCCGCACCGAAGAGGACTTTCCCGGATGAGAAGGGCTCTTGGAACTCTCGCCGGGTATGTCCTCTGGCTCCTCCCCTGGACTCTCTTTCACGAAGGGGGGCATTTCCTCGCCGTTCTCTGGTACGCCGGAAAGCCTCTTCAATTTCATCTCCAGATAGCTTCTTTGGGGGCTCTCTGGATCCCCCGGTGGATCTGGTACTATCCCCAGGGCCTTCACGCAGAACAGCGGGCGGTTATCGGCTATGCGGGGTTCGCCATGGAATTTTTCGTCTCGGGGATTCTCATCCTCCTCTTTCCCCTCTGGGGATCCCTCTATTTGCTCGGGGCCATCGCTCACTTCATGCTCTACCCCCATTATGCGGGGGTGGCCTCGGATTTCGACTACCTCTAAAGGAGGGATATCATGCTTTTAGGAATCGTTCTTGCGGTGCTCCTCGGGGGGCTCCTGCTCTTTCGCCCCCAGGCAGCCCATGCCAAGGGGGGGTCCTCGGTACAGTCCACAAATGTGAGCATCCCCCCGGAACAGTGGTTCGAAGCCATTGCTCGGGAGCAGCTCTCCCAGAATGCCTACAATAAAGCCCAGCAGGGCCAGAACTTCTGGAACATGGGCAATCAGATGATGGGGCTCCCCGCCGTAAACTACAATAACCCCTACCCCGCAACACCTACAGGCCCCTTCGAATGGACCCATGACCAACACCAGGGCTCCTCTTGGGGGAGAGACTTTGACGGCAAGAATCTGGAAGGTCCCGGAGGTGTGCTTCGGCCTGGAGGTGGGGATGCCCCAACCCCTCCCCGTCCAGGAATGGATGGTTTTTTCGATAGCATCAGGAAAAACGGACCCGATGCACGCCCCTCCACCCCCGGAACCTTTCAGCCTCAAACCTCCAACGCCAACCGGGGACAGACCAGCTACATTCCTACCAAGGAGGTGGGAAACCAGAACTACGCCATGGGGAGGCCCTCTTCGGATTCTACTAGAGGGGGAGCTTCGGCACCAAACACCAGCCCCCGCTACGGCATCGGCCCCAACGGAGAGCGTAATCCCTTGGGTAGGAATCCCAGCCCCTACCAAACCCAGGAGATCCGCCCCCAGCCCCCGGCATGGCAGGATCGCTTGAACGTGGGTCTCATGGAGGACTTTGGAAAGGGCCTCATGGGTATGGATGCAAGCCTCGGGAGAGCGAACGCAGCACTGGGTAATCAGGCTGGCTCCATCGGCTCCGCCACAAACAGCTTCAACACTGCGTCTGGGGCTTTCGATAAGGCTGGAGGATATTTTGACAAGGCCTCCGGAGCCTTCAGCGCAGGGAACCAGTATGCGGGAGAGGCGGCCTCTGCGGCTCGGGGCTCCCAGAAATACTTTGATCAGTCCGCAGGGGTTGCGGATCAGATGAGCGCCCCCATCTCCAAGCTCGGGGGATTAGGAGACCAGATGCAATCCACTCTTCTACAAGGCCAGCTCCCTGCGTCCTATGAGCAAAACTGGATCAAGGGCAATAAGCGGGGCTTTGATGAAATGATGGGCTCCAACCTCAATAGCCTCGCCTCTCGGGGGGTTATCAACTCCTCGGTGGCTAATCGCAGCCTGGGAGAGGTCAACGACCGTATCAACGAATCCTACGCAAGAAACTTCCTGGACTCCATGGCAGCCCAGAGAGCTAATTTCGACAGCACCGCCGGGAAATACACAGACCAACTTGGCGGCCTCGGGCAACAAGCCAACGCATACCAGGGAGCAGGACAGGGGTACATAGGCTCCGCAAACGCCCTTTCCACCGCAGGGCAGACCGCCAATGCTTCCGGCCAAGGGATGCTCGGAGCTGGACAGGGATATCTTGGAGTAGGGCAGGGGCATATAGGGGTAGGCCAGGGGCATTTAGGAGCCGCCCAGGGGTGGGGAAGCAACTTTCAAAACTCCCTTACCAACGCCCAGGCATCCATGCTCCCCTACCAGACTCGCCTTGGGGGAGCCCAGGAGATGATGGGCATCGGAGACACCATGGATAACGACCTGAAAAATCTCTATTCCATGTGGAGCAGCCATCGCTACGGCGTACCGGGCGATACCATAGTCTCCCAGGGGAAATAGACCATGGGAAAAAAACAGGTAGACCTTGCCACACTCCTGATGGGAGGCCCCCAGGGACGGGGGCACCCCATTTCTCCGGAAGCCCTCGGGGTCCTGGAAGCCCGTTCCTCCGGGATCCCCCTGGAAGCTAATGATGGCCGCAACCAAACGTATAACGAGCGAGCCCGAAGGGAATTCCGGGAATTTTGGGAGCCAAAACTTGCGGAAGCCATCCAGAACATCCCCAGGCACCTATCCGGGGAAGCCCAGGAACCACCCCCCCCGGATCTCCTCCGAGACCTCTTTGCATCTCCCATGGGGGACTATCTGCAAACCCAGATTCAGGGGCTGTTACGGGAGTGGCAGCAACCCCCCCAGCAATTGGCAGAAGATCTTACCCGGCCCCAGGATCCCGTGATGGGGCTGCTCCAACAGCTATTTTCTCAAGCCCCTCAACAGAAAGGAGACCATAAATGGATCCCATGATGTTCATGCAACCCCTGATAGGCTCCCTCATCTCCAGCCTCTTCGGGGGGGGAGGGGGAGCCCAGGCCATATCGCACCCCAAAGGCCAGGCATCCCAGAACTTTCAGCAATGGCAGGAGCCGGAATCCGAAAACTACTCCTACGCAAACCCTGCCCAGCGAAACCTCACCGCCCTCATGCCCCAGCAACCCCAGCAACAGGATCCCATGGCCATGTTCTACCAACAGCAGTACGGGAGGAGGTGGTAGGCCATGGGTATCGCAGTAGTCCGCCGGGGACCCAACATCCTGGAAGAATTAGCCAAAAGTCTTATCCCCAGCCTCATCGGGAGTGCCATCGAGGACGGCAAACGCCGCTCCTACGCCACCGCTGAACAAGGGCTCTACCAGAACCTCTATGACCAGATCTCCCAGGCCCCCCAGCCAGCCCCGGTGGATCTCACCCCCCAGAACCCCGCCACCCCCTGGGAAAAAGCCTATGGCGTTCCCCAGGGGGGAGGGGAAGCCTCCTGGCTCAACACGTGGGATGCGGCGCATCAGGGCACCAACGATCCCATGGCCCTGCTCGGTCAGGCCCTGCAAAGCGACTTTGCCAAAAAATACGGAGCCGAGGGAGCCATGAAAGCCCACCAGCAGCTCATGGGAGTAGTGGATGGGCAGAAGCAAGCCCGGATAGCCGCCGCAAACCGCTCGGGGATGGATTCCATGGCCACGCAGATGGGTTCTCCCGGGTATGACTACCGCAGCCCCCACCAGGTCATGCCGGATTGGATGCGCTATGGCATGTACGGAGGAGACCAGGGAGAATTTACCGACATCCTCCAGCACCTCTCCCCGAACATGCAGTTCAAGGAGACGGATCTGGGGGATCAGAAGATCGGTTCCGCCTTTGACCCTGGCACCGGAGCCCTGAACCCCCTCTTTCAGGCTGCCGTAGGGATAAGCCCGAACACCCAATACGCCCAGGATGCCCAGACCGCCCGGCAACGGGAGGATTGGGCACTCCGCCAGGCGGAACGCAGGGCAGACCCCAAATACCAGCTCATGTCTCAAGCGTATCAGCGGTATCAGGCAGGGGAGCCCACCCCGGAGGATCTCAAGGTTCTCGGCATGGCGACGCAGACCCCAGCGGAAAAGGAACTTTCCCGCTCTGATGCGGATGCTCTTCGGGGTACACTCCTTGGCAGCTACGATCCCATGGGGGGGTTCCGGAAGGGCTTTGTTCACGCTGCTTTCGAAAGTGGAATGAAAACTGACGACATAGGCTCTTCCATTGCAAAATGGTATGGAGGTCCTGAAAGCCCTCTCTATGGGCGAGCCATGGAAATTCTTACGAGCACCCCCGTGCTTGGGGACGGCTCCAAAAACCCCTACTACCGGGATCCCACAGAACAGGTGGAACCCGGGGGATTCGTGGTGCGAAACCCCAACACCCCTCCAGGCTCCGGAACCCCCCAAGGCCCAGACCTCCCCGCTCTGGATGCTTCCAAGATCCCGGACCCCGAAAAAGGGGAATCCACGGACAAATACGCAATGCGCCTGTTAACCTCGGGAGTCTCCCCGGATCAGATTGTGGCTCTGGCTCAAAGCACAGG
>NPIG01001352.1_pt1 | contig 11238 bp, 8 predicted proteins | sample 8637441 | NCBI WGS metagenome assembly NPIG01 (sample SAMN07420675, study PRJNA396082) | bioreactor metagenome | isolation source: sample BR6 brine-fed electro-methanogenic bioreactor BR | place: Japan: Kochi | collected 2016-06-14
GGCGACATGGGTGCCGCCCTCGGGCGTGGGCACGGTGTTGCAGTAGGACTGGATGAACCCGTCGCGCGAGGGCGTCCAGTTGATCGCCCATTCCACCTTGCCCGGGGTGTTGAACTTTTCCTGGAAATCCACCGTGCCGGCAAACGGCTGATCGGCATAGGTCGAGGAGCCGTTCATGGTCTCCTTGAGGTAATCCGACAGCCCGCCGGGGAAGTGGAAGGTCGCCTCGGTCGGTGTTTCACCGTCATCGATCGCCGATTTCCAGCGGATCTCCACGCCCGAGAACAGATAGGCCTTGGAGCGGATCGACTTGAACAGGCGGGCCGGTTTGAACCGGTGCGAGCCGAAGATATCGGCGTCGGCGTGAAAGGTCACCGTGGTGCCGCGCCGGTTCGGGGCGGCGCCGACCTTTTCCACCGGTCCCAGCGGCAGCCCGCGCGAGAACCGCTGTTCATAAAGCGTCTTGTCGCGCGCCACCTGCACCACCATCGAATCCGACAGCGCGTTGACCACCGAGGCGCCGACCCCGTGCAACCCGCCCGAGGTCTGATAGGCCTTGCCGGAGAACTTGCCGCCCGCGTGCAGGGTGCAGAGGATCACCTCGAGCGCGGATTTGTCGGGAAACTTGGGGTGCGGATCCACCGGGATGCCGCGCCCGTTGTCGCGGACGGTGATCGAATAATCCTCGTGCAGCTCGACCTCGATGCGGTTGGCGTGGCCGGCCACCGCCTCGTCCATCGAGTTGTCGAGCACCTCGGCCACCATGTGATGCAGCGCGCGTTCATCGGTGCCGCCGATATACATGCCGGGGCGTTTGCGGACGGGCTCCAGCCCCTCCAGCACCTCGATCGAAGAGGCGTCATAGGTGGTCTCGGCCGCGCCGGAGAGGAGGTCGTTGGGCATCTGTCAGCTGCTCATTTTTCTTGGTTGGGGGCCAGTATGCCAGAGTGGCCCGGCGGGGGAAAGATGTCGCGGCGACGTGGGGCGGGACGGCGGCCTGGGCGGGCGCTTGCGGTATATGCCGTGTCGTTTTCAGCCATGCAGGCGGCTCCGGTTCGGCGCAAGCGGTGGCAATGATCTGGACCGATGCGAGGACGCATGTCATGACCCCATCCCCTCAGGCCGCGGCAGCCGGGGACATCCGGCTGAAATCCTGCCCGGACTGGATCTATCTGTTCCGGGAGTTCTACGAGCTCTATCGCTTCCTGCCCTCGGGCGGCAGCCCCCGGATCCGCAGCCATCAGCGCGCTGTGCGCGAGGCGCTGCGCCGGGGGACCTCGAAAAACCCGCTGGTGGCGCCGCAGCCGCCCGCCGACAAGCCGGTGACCGCGCATTTGAAGCGGGCGCTGGACCTGGGGCGCGAGCACAACCTTGCGCCGGTGGTCCGCGCGCTGGAATCGGTGGTGCCGCTGCTGTCGTGGCAATACGGCTATGAAAAGGTGCCCAAGGGGCTCTCGGGCAGCTATGCCTATGCCGAGCTTTGCGGTCCGCACGGGCCGGTGGTGATCGACGAGCTGATCCTGGGCGTGGTGCTGTTCGCGCCCGGCTGCACCTATCCCGCCCATGCCCACCGGGGGATCACCGAAAGCTATATCTGCCTGTCCGGCGCGGTCTCCGAGAACCATCAGGGCGTCTATGCGCCCGGTTCGATGATCTTCAACCCGCCCGAGCATCTGCACCGGATCACCGTGGGCGACCGCGATCCGGCGCTGCTGGCCTATGCCTGGATCGGCGAAAAGGGCGATCTGGCAGAGCAGGAGATGGTGTTCAGCCGGAAAGGGCGGTAGCAAGCGGTTCGAAAACCCCAACTTAAAGGAAACCTGCGGTCTTTTTCCTCTGCGCGGCTTGCGCCTCAACCCTCGGGTAGCCAGTCCTTGATCGCCTGCGCCACCTGCTCGGGGATCTGGTGGCAGATCCAGTGGTCGGCCCCTTCGAACTCGACCCGGGTCAGGTCAGGGGCGAAGTCCTCCAGCCCTTCGGTCGCCTCGGGCAGGAGCGCGGTATCGCCCATCCCCCAGATCAGCAGATGCGGGCACCGCACCATCAGTTGGTCCCGCGGCAGCTCCGGCAGATCGGTGATCGGTTCGCCCGGTGCGGCCACCTGCAGCGGCGAGGCGCGGTACCAGTGGATCATCGTCTTCAGCCGCCCGGGCCGGGCCCATTCGGCGGTGTATTCGGCAAGCTTGTCCGGCGTCATCCACGCGTTGTTCATCCTGGCCAGGAACAGCGCCTTCATCCTGGCGAAGTCATCGGCGGCGAAATAGCGCTCCGATCCTTCGCGCCGCAGGGCGAGGATGTATTGCGAGGCCTCCGCCTGTGCCCCGCCGGCGGCCAGCGCGCGCTGAAACGGCGCCGGATGGACGCCGTTGGCGATGATCAGCCGACTGACCAGCTCGGGGCGGAACATCGCCAGCCCATAGGCCACCGCCGCGCCCCAGTCGTGGCCCATCACCGTCAGCGGGCCGCAGTCCAGCTGTTCGATCAGCGCCGCCATGTCGCCGACAAGCTGCGAGGCCCGGTAAAGTGCGACATCATCCGGCGCCCAGCTTTGCCCGTACCCGCGCTGGTCCGGCGCGATGCAGTGGAACCGGTCGGTCAGATGCGGGGCCAGGTCGGACCAGGCCCCACCATATTCGGGGAACCCGTGCAGCAGCAAAAGAGGCGGCTTGGCCGGGTTGCCCCAGCGGCGGATGTGGAACGGGTGGCCGTTCAAGTCGCGTGTTTCTGTTTCCATGGGGCCAGTTTAGCGGCAAGGCAAGGCACGGCAACGGCGCAAATCCATGACGCGGGGTCAATTGGCGGGGGCCTTTGATCGCGGGGTTTTGACCGCGATCAAGGCGGCGGGCGCCAATTAGAGTTAACATAATATTTACCAAATCAACAAGGAGCCCCGCCCATGCCCCCCACGCCACCTACAACCGCCCAGCCGACATCCGCAAAGCCCGAAGGTCCCATGGTCAGGGAGGGGGCGGTCCAAGACACAGCGGCGGCAGCGGCCGGCGTGGATGCCGGCCCCGCCAGCCCGATGCCGATGCCCAAGCCGCCCAGCTTGGAGGAGGTCCGCCGCGCCTTCGAGACCGGCCGCTATCCCTACAGCAAGAAACTGGGCCGCCGCGCCTATGAGGCGGAAAAGGCGCGGCTGCAGGCCGAGCTGCTCAAGGTGCAGCTCTGGGCGCAGGAGACCGGCGAGAAATTCGTGCTGCTGTTCGAGGGGCGCGACGCCGCCGGCAAGGGCGGGACGATCAAACGCTTCACCGAGCACCTGAACCCGCGCTCGTCGCGGGTGGTGGCGCTGAACAAGCCGACCTGGGAGGAGAAGGGGCAGTGGTTCTTCCAGCGCTATGTTCAGGAGCTGCCGACCAGCGGTGAAATGGTGTTCTATGACCGCTCCTGGTACAACCGCGCCGGCGTCGAGCGGGTGATGGGGTTCTGTTCGCCGAACGAGTACCTGGAATTCATGCGCCAGACCCCGGAACTGGAACGGATGTTGGTGCGCTCGGGAATCCGGCTTTACAAATACTGGTTCTCGGTGACCCGGAACGAGCAGTTGCGCCGGTTCAAATCGCGCGAGACCGACCCGCTGAAACAATGGAAACTGTCGCCCATCGACAAGGCCAGCCTGGACAAGTGGGACGACTATACCGAGGCGAAGGAGGCGATGTTCTTCTATACCGACACCGCCGACGCGCCCTGGACCATCGTCAAATCCAACGACAAGAAACGCGCCCGGCTGAACACCATGCGGCATTTCCTGGCGTCGCTGGACTATCCCGGCAAGGATCACGAAGCGGTGGGCGAGCCGGATCCGCTGATCGTGGGGCAGGCGCATCATGTCATCCACCGCTCCGAGCATATCCTGGGCACCGCGCTGCACCCGGACAAGCGCATCGCGCGCTGAGCGAAGCTTCGCCGCAGGGGGCGGCCGGTGCCGACCCTTGGCGTCGGGTCCCGTGCACGCTCCGGCCCGGTCGCCGGCGCTGTAAGGCTTGCCCGGGGCGGGCAATCGGCCTAAGCCGCTGATATGACGCGCTCTCAGATGACCTATGGCGGGCATGCCCGCGCCGTGGCCCTGCTGGGTCTGCCGCTGGTCGGCGGTCATCTGGCGCAATTCGCCATCGGCCTGACCGACAGCATGATGCTGGGTTGGTACGGGGTCGAGGAACTGGCGGCGGTGACCCTGGCCGGCAGCTATTTCTTCGTGCTGTTCCTGACCGGCGCCGGCTTCGGCTGGGCCGTGATGCCGATGGTGGCGGCGGCCAATGCCGCCGGCGACGAGACCGCCGCGCGCCGCGCCACCCGCATGGGGCTGTGGCTGTCGGTGCTGTATGCGGCGGCTGCGATCCCGCTGCTGTTGGCCGCCGAGCCGATCCTGCGCGGCATGGGGCAGGGGGCCACGGTGGCCGCCGATGCCGGGGCCTATCTGCGGGTGGCGGGCTGGGGCCTGGTTCCGGCGCTGCTGGTGATGGTGCTGAAATCCTACCTTGCCGCGCTGGAGCGCACGCAGGTGGTGCTGTGGATCACGGTGCTGGCCGCGGGGGCCAACGCGCTGGCGAACTACGCGCTGATCTTCGGCCATTGGGGCCTGCCCGAGCTGGGAATCCGCGGCGCGGCGCTGGCCTCGGTCACGACGCATTTGGTGTCGCTCGCGGCGGTGGTGATCTATGTGCTGCGCGCGCTGCCCGAACAGGAGCTGTTCCGCCGCCTGTGGCGGCCGGACTGGGAGATGTTCGCCCAGGTCTTCCGCCTCGGCGTTCCGATCGGCATCACCAGCCTGACCGAGGTCAGCCTGTTCGCGGCCTCGTCGGTGATGATGGGCTGGCTGGGCACCGCGCCGCTGGCGGCGCATGGCATCGCGCTGCAACTGACCAGCGCCACCTTCATGGTGCACCTGGGGCTGAGCAATGCGGCAACCGTGCGGGCAGGCAATGCCTTTGGCCGGCGCGACCGGCTGCATATGGCGCGCGGCGCTGCGGTGGTGACGGCGATGTCGCTGGCGATGTCGGCCCTGACCATCCTGCTGTTCCTGGCCCTGCCGGAGCCGCTGATCGCGCTGTTTCTTGATCCGCATGATCCCGAGCGGCCGCAGATCCTGCTGATCGGCGCCGGCCTGCTGGCGGCGGCGGCACTGTTCCAGCTGGCCGATGGGGCGCAGGTGATCGCGCTGGGCCTGTTGCGCGGGGTGCAGGATACCGGCGTGCCGATGATGATCGCGGCGCTGGCCTATTGGGGGGTGGGCCTGTCGGCGTCCTATGGCCTGGGGTTCCCGCTTGGGCTCGGCGGCGTCGGCATCTGGCTGGGCCTGGCCTGCGGGTTGGCGGTGGCCGGCGTGCTGCTGATGCTGCGGTTCTGGCGGCAGGGGTTGGCACGGGCCGACGGCCGGCGCGGGGTGCGGCGGAACCAGCGGACGATCTGACGGGCCCCTGCGGGTGGTGTCCGGTTCTGTGTGGGAAATCTGGAGCGGGCGATGAGATTCGAACTCACGACCCCAACCTTGGCAAGGTTGTGCTCTACCCCTGAGCTACGCCCGCTCACTGACGTGGCGTGGGACATACGACTTACCGTCTGGCTGTGCAAGGGGTAAAATGAGATTTCTGTTAATCGCCTGATTTCATGAATGTTTTCCGATATCTTGTCGCGCCTTCGCGTCGACTCGCGCGGCCTCTGCGGCTGGTGTGGGATGCGGGCGTTTTGGGCTCGTGACCGGCACCTCATCCCGGCCCCGGCGTGAGCCATCGGATCAGCTTGGCAAGCGCGTCGCTCTCGGTCCCGGATTTCGGCCAGACCAGGAAATAGGTTCCGTCCGCCTCGGTATACCCCGCGCTTGCCGGAACCAGGCGGCCGCGCCGGATCTCTTCCCGGGCGAGATACTCGGGCAACAGGGCGACGCCGAAACCGGCGACCGCCGCCTCGGTCATGTTGGCGAACTGATCGAACAGCATGCCCCTGAGCCGGCCGGCGCTGTGGCCATGGTGCAGGAACCAGTCCTCCCAGGCGCCCGGACGGCTTTCCAGATGCAGCAGCGGCAGGCTCAAAAGCTGCTTCGGCGCGACCGGCAGGCCCTGGACCAGGTCCGGGGCGCAGACCGCCGCCACGCGCTCGGAGGCCAGCGGCAGATAGTGCACGCCGGTCCAGTTGCGGGATCCGAAATGCAGGGCGGCGTCGAACGGCTCTTTCTCGAAGTCGAAGGGCAGCACCCGCGTGCTCTGGTTGATCATGATTCCGGGATTGGCAGAGCAGAAGGCGCGCAGGCGGGGCATCAGCCAATACATGCCGAAGGCGGGCAGCACGGCGAGGTTGAGGCTGCTGCGCGAACCGGTCGCCTTAACCTTGAGGCTGGCCTGGGCGAGGTTTTGCAGGATGTCGCGGACCGATGCGGCATAGGCGGCCCCGGTCGGGGTCAGGCGCAGGCCCTTGCCTTCGCGCAGGAACAGGGACACGCCGATCTGCTCCTCCAGAACCTTGAGTTGCCGGCTGACCGCGGAATGGGTCAGCGACAGGTCCTGCGCGGCGGCGCTGGCACTGCCCAAGCGGTCGACCGCCTCAAGCGCGAGCAGAGAGTTGATCGAGGGAAGAAACCGGCGCGGCGCAAACATGTGAGTTTTTCTCCAGGATTAGGGAGAAATATTCAATTTTTCATGGCTGAACAAGGTGATATGTTGATCGAAACTGTCATTGAGCCTGGGCGGCGCCGGTCATGAAAGTCAGCGAAATCGCAGCTCTCCGTGCCCGTCCCGCCGGGGCCGGCCTCCAAATGTCCTTTTGAGGAGTTGCCATGGATCGAGCGGCGATCGTTCACGAAAATTTCCTGCGCCGGGTCGCGGCGGGTGCCTTGCCGCCGGGTAATCCGCCCGCCGGGCCGCTGGCGCCCGAACAGGCGGTGTCGGTGTTCCGCTCCGGCTGTCTCAGCCGCGCGCTCGACCGCAAGAGCCGGTCGATGCAGGCGGCGGGCCAGGGGTTTTATACCATCGGCTCCTCCGGGCATGAGGGGCTGGCGGCGGTGGCCGCCGCGCTTCGGCCCACCGACATGGCGTTTTTGCATTACCGCGACGCCGCGTTTCAGATCCAGCGCGGCGAACAGGTGCCGGGGCAGTCGATGGCCTGGGACATGCTGCTGAGCTTTGCCTGTTCGTCCGAGGATCCGATCTCGGGCGGGCGGCACAAGGTGCTGGGTTCGAAGGCTCTCAACATCCCGCCGCAGACCTCGACCATCGCCAGCCACCTGCCCAAGGCGGTGGGCGCGGCCTATGCGATCGGCGCGGCCAGGCGCCACCGGCCCGAGCACGCCGAAATGCCCGATGATTCCATCGTCTATTGCAGTTTCGGCGATGCCTCGGCCAACCATTCCACCGCGCAGGGGGCCTTCAACACGGCGGGATGGACCGCCTTTCAGTCGGTGCCGCTGCCGATCCTGTTCTGCTGCGAGGACAACGGCATCGGCATTTCCACCAAGACGCCGAAGGGCTGGATTGCCGCCAATTTCCGTGCCCGTCCCGACATCAAGTATTTCGCTTGCGACGGGCTGGACATCTACGACACCTATGCCACTGCGCAGGCGGCCGCCGCGTATGTCCGCACCCGGAGAAAGCCGGCCTTCCTGCATGTCCGCACGGTGCGGCTTTATGGTCATGCCGGGGCGGATGTGGCGACCAGCTATCTGCCCAAGGCCGAGGTCGAGGCCGACGAGGCCAATGATCCGCTCTTGCATTCGGTCCGGCTTTTGTCCGAGGCCGGTGCGCTCGACACCGATCAGGCGCTGCGGATCTATCAGGAGACCAACGCCAGGGTGGAGCGCGTCGGCGATGCGGCGGCGACCCGCCCGCACCTGCGCACCGCGGCCGAGGTCATGGCCAGCCTGATCCCCCCGAAACGCGCCTGCAAACCCAGCAATGGCCCCACCGCCGAGGCGCGGGTGACGGCCTTTGGCGGCGACCTGAAGGCGATGGAGGAGCCGCAGATCATGTCGCGGCTGATCAACTGGGCCCTGACCGACCTGATGCTGGCACACCCCGAGATCGCCATGATGGGCGAGGACGTGGGCCGCAAGGGCGGTGTCTATGGTGTGACGCAGAAGCTGCAGCAGCGCTTTGGCCCGGACCGGATGATCGACACGTTGCTGGACGAACAGTCGATCCTTGGCCTTGCCATCGGCATGGCGCAAAACGGGTTTGTGCCGATGCCGGAGATCCAGTTCCTGGCCTATCTGCACAACGCCGAGGACCAGCTCCGGGGCGAGGCGGCGACGCTGCCGTTCTTCTCGGACGGGCAATACAGCAACCCGATGGTCGTGCGGATCGCCGGGCTGGGGTATCAAAAGGGGTTCGGCGGGCATTTCCACAACGACAACTCGGTCGCCGTGCTGCGCGACATCCCCGGCCTGATCCTGGCGGTGCCCTCGAACGGGGCCGATGCGGCGAAGATGCTGCGCGAATGCGTGCGCCTGGCGCGCGAAGAGAATCGCGTGGTGGTGTTCCTTGAGCCGATCGCGCTTTACCCGATGCGCGATCTGCATGCCGCCAAGGACGGCGGGTGGATGCAACGCTATCCCGATCCCTCCGAGGTGATCCCGCTGGGCGAGGTCGGCTGCGAGGGTCGCGGCACCGACCTGGCCATCGTGACCTTCGGCAACGGCACCTATCTGAGCCACCAGGCCCTGCCTGAGATCGAAAGCGCGGGGATCAAGGCGCGCGTCGTCGATCTGCGCTGGCTCTCGCCCCTGCCAAGGGCGGCGCTGGACGCGGCGGTCGCGGGCTGCTCCAACATCCTGATCGTCGACGAGACCCGGCGCTCCGGCGGCGTGGCCGAGGCGCTGATGGCGCATTTCCACGAAAGCTCGGAGGCAAAATTGGCCCGCCTGACCGCCGAGGACAGCTTCATCGCCACCGGCCCGGCCTATGCCGCCACCATGCCGTCGCGCGACAGCATCGCCAGGGCCGCGATCGCACTGGCAGGAGGCGACGCATGAAGACCGCCGTTGTTATCTGCCCGGGCCGCGGCACCTACAACGCCGCCGAACTGGGGTACCTGGGCCGCCACTTCCCCGACGCGCCCCTGTTGGCCGCCTTCGACGCGCAGCGCGCCGCCGCCGGGCAGGAGACCCTGACCGCGCTTGACGGCGCGGCGCGCTTCTCGCTGTCCCGGCACAGCCGCGGCGACAACGCCTCGGGCCTGATCTACGCCGCGACCTATGGCGATTTCCTGTCCATCGACCGCGACAAGATCGATGTCGTCGCGGTCACCGGGAATTCCATGGGCTGGTACTCGGCGCTGGCCTGCGGCGGCGCGCTGTCGCCCGAGGACGGGTTCCGGGTCAGCAACACGATGGGCACCCTGATGCAGCAGGCGCTGATCGGCGGCCAGCTGGTCTATCCCTGGGTCGACGAGGACTGGGTGCCGAAGCCGACCCGGCGGGCGGCGCTGTTGTCGGTCGTGGCCGAGATCGACGGCCGCAAGGACCACGTGCTCACCCTGTCGATCGATCTGGGCGGGCTGCTGGTTCTGGCCGGGAACGAGGCGGGCCTGAAGGCGTTTGAAGCCGCGGTCGACCCGGTTCAGGGCCGCTTTCCCATGCGGCTCTCCAACCACGCGGCCTTTCACAGCCACCTGCAGGCGCCGGTCGCCGAGCGTGGCCGTGCCGCCCTGCCGCCAGAGCTGCTGCGGCAGCCCGAGGTGCCGCTGATCGACGGGCGCGGCGCCATCTGGTGGCCGGGTGCTGCGCATCTGCCGGCACTGTGGGACTATACGCTCGGCCATCAGGTGACCGAGACCTACGACTTCACCCGCGCCATCACCGTTGCCGCGCGGGAATTCGCACCCGACCTCTTCATCGTCACCGGCCCCGGCACCACCCTGGGCGGCGCGGTGGCACAATCGCTGATCCGCGCCGGCTGGCGGGGTCTGGCGGACAAATCCACCTTCAAAGCGCAACAAGAGCGCGGCGCCCTGCTTCTGTCCATGGGCATGGACGAACAGCGCGCCCAGGCCACGTAAGGAGCCCCCCCATGTCCCACACCGATATCCTGGCTGCCAACGGGTTGACCGGGGCCGCGCTCTCGGGCGGCACCCTGTCCGTCACCACCCCGGTCGACGGCAGCGAGATTGCCCGGCTGAAGACGCAGTCCGCCGCCGATGCCGACGCCATGATCGCCAGGGCGCATGAGGCGTTTCTCGCCTGGCGCAGGGTGCCCGCGCCGCGCCGGGGCGAATTCGTGCGCCTGCTGGGCGAGGAACTGCGCCGCGAAAAGGACGCGCTCGGCGCGCTGGTCACCCTGGAATGCGGCAAGATCCTGCAGGAGGGGCTGGGCGAAGTGCAGGAGATGATTGACATCTGCGACTTTGCCGTAGGTCTGTCGCGCCAGCTCTACGGTCTGACCATCGCCTCCGAACGTCCGGGCCATTCCATGCGCGAAACCTGGCACCCGATGGGGGTCTGCGGGGTGATCACCGCCTTCAACTTCCCCGTCGCGCCCTGGTGCTGGAACGCGGCGCTGGCGCTGGTCTGCGGCGATCCGGTGCTGTGGAAACCCTCCGAAAAGACGCCGCTCACCGCGCTGGCGGTGCAGCGGATCTGCGAGCGGGTCCGCGCCGCCTTTGGCGACGACGCGCCCGAGGGGCTGACCCAGGTTCTGGTTGGCGGGCGCGATCTGGGCGAGGCGCTGACCGCGCACCCGAAGGTCGCCATCATATCGGCCACCGGCTCGGTGCCGATGGGCCGGGCCGTGGCCGCCGACATGTCCAGGCGCCTCGGCCGCTCGATCCTGGAACTGGGCGGCAACAACGCGATGATCGTCGCGCCCTCGGCCGATTTGGAAATGGCCCTGCGCGCCATCGTCTTTTCCGCCGTCGGCACCGCCGGTCAGCGCTGTACCACGCTGCGCCGCCTGATCGTGCACGAGGATGTCTATGACGCGCTGATCCCGCGGCTGATCAAGGCCTATAGCGGCCTGCCCATCGGCGACCCGCTCGCCGACGGCACATTGGTCGGCCCGCTGATCGACGGCGCAGCCCTGACGGCGATGGCGCGCGCGCTCGACCAGGCGCGGGCCGAGGGCGGCACCGTCCACGGCGGCGACCGGGCCCTGGCCGCGGACCGCCCCGACGCGGCCTATGTCCACCCGGCAATCGTCGAGATGCCGGCGCAATCCGCGATCATGCATCACGAGACCTTCGCGCCGATCCTCTATGCGGTGAGATACCGCGACCTCGACGAGGCGATCGCCCTGCAGAACGCGGTGCCCCAGG
>NPIG01000518.1_pt2 | contig 11230 bp, 11 predicted proteins | sample 8637441 | NCBI WGS metagenome assembly NPIG01 (sample SAMN07420675, study PRJNA396082) | bioreactor metagenome | isolation source: sample BR6 brine-fed electro-methanogenic bioreactor BR | place: Japan: Kochi | collected 2016-06-14
CAGCCGGTTCCCGACTGGGCCTGACCCGCTTGCGGCGGGGTTTCCGCCGGAAATTTCACTCCTCGGCCCGAAAACCACGGCATTGTCGGCGGCGATTGCTATAATCGCCGCCGCGCCGTATCCGTGCATAACCCGGCGCGTCCGGTTCCGGTGCTCTGCCGGCACCGGAATCTCGAACCACGTAGAGAACAGGTCGAAGGAGGACTCTGCTGATATGAGCGATACCCAACCCGTTGGCACCCGCATCCTGCACACCATGCTGCGGGTCTTCGATCTCGAAAAATCGATCGACTTCTACACCAAGGCCTTCGGCATGAAGCTGCTGCGCAAGACCGATTTCGAGGGCGGCCGTTTCACCCTCGCCTTCGTCGGCTGGGGCGACGAGGCGCACGACACCGTTATCGAGCTGACCCACAACTGGGATCAGAAAGAGCCTTACGATCTCGGCTCCGCCTATGGCCACATCGCCATCGCGGTTCCCGATGCCTACAAGGCCTGCGAGGTGCTCGAAAAGGCCGGCGCCAAGATCACCCGTCCGGCCGGACCGATGAAGCACGGCACCACGGTCATCGCCTTCCTGGAAGATCCGGACGGTTACAAGATCGAACTCGTGCAAAAGGCCTAGAACTCGTCAAAGGGTTTGGAAAATGTCCAAGGGCACGGCGAATGCCACGCCATCCCCCCGCGCCGCCGGCGCGGGGGAGGGGCCGTCCTCCAATCAGCGGACGGGCGGTCAGATTCTGGTCGACAGCTTGCGGGTCCACGGTGCCGAGCGCGCCTTCTGCGTGCCCGGCGAGAGCTACATCGCCGCTCTCGATGCCCTGTATGACGCGCCGGAAATCGATCTGATCGTCTGCCGTCACGAAAGCGGCGCGGCCATGATGGCCGATGCCTACGGCAAGCTGACCGGCAATCCCGGCATCGTCTTTTGCACCCGAGGTCCCGGCGCGACCAACGCCAGCGCCGGCGTTCACATCGCCTATCAGGACTCGACGCCGATGATCCTGTTCATCGGCCAAGTTGCACGTCGGATGCTGGACCGCGAGGCGTTCCAGGAGATCGACTACCGCCGCATGTTCGGTCAGATGGCCAAATGGGTGGCCCAGATCGACGACACCGCGCGCATTCCCGAATACATCAGCCGCGCCTTCCACACCGCCACCTCGGGGCGGCCGGGCCCGGTGGTGCTGGCCCTGCCCGAAGACATGCTCCGCGAGCGCGCCTTCGCCCGCGACGTCCGTGCCTACATTCGCAGCCGGGCCTGTCCCGGTCCCGCCGAGATGGCCCGCCTGCGTGAATTGCTTGCGGCGTCCAGGAAGCCCTTCGTCATCCTTGGCGGCGGCGGCTGGAACGCGCGGTCCTGCGATGACATCCGCCATTTCGTCGAAGCCAATAACCTGCCTGTCGGAGTCGCTTTCCGCTGCCAGGACTATTTCGACAACGACCATCCCAACTACGCCGGCGACGTCGGGATCGGCATCAATCCGAAGCTTGCGCAGCGCATCCGCGAGGCCGACCTGCTGATCGACATCGGCTCGCGCCTCGAAGAGATGGTGACCGGCGGCTATACGCTGATCGATGTTCCCGAGCCCAGCCAGCCCCTGGTCCATATCTATCCCGGGGCCGAGGAACTGGGCCGCGTCTACCGTCCGGACCTGCCGATCCACGCCAGCATTCCGGGCTTCTGCGAGGCCGCGGCCGCCCTCGACCCGGTCGATTCCTCGGCCTGGGCCGGCCGCGCCGCCGAGGCCCATGACGACTATCTCGCCTGGACCGAGCCGCCGCGCGTCGTCGGTGATCTGCAGATGGGCGAGATCATGACCTATCTGCGCGAAACCCTTCCCGACGACGCCATCCTCTGCAACGGCGCCGGGAACTATACGGTCTGGCTGCACCGGTTCTACCGCTGGCACCGCTATCGGTCGCAATTGGCGCCACGCTCGGGCTCCATGGGGTATAGCGTGCCGGCCGCCATTTCGGCCAAGCGGCACCATCCCGACCGTATGGTGATCGCCTTCGTGGGCGACGGCTGTTTCCAGATGACCGGCCAGGAACTGGCGACCGCCGCCATGTACGGCGTGCCGGTGATCGTCATCCTGATCAACAATGGCATGTACGGCACCATCCGCATGCACCAGGAGCGCAACTATCCCAAGCGGGCCTACGGCGTGAACCTGGTGAATCCGGATTTCGTCGCTCTGGCCCGGTCCTACGGCCTGACGGCGGAACGGATCCGCACGACCGAGGAATTCGCACCTGCCTTCGAACGGGCCGTCGAGGCCGACAAGCCGGCTCTCCTCGAACTGGTCCTCGACCCCGAGGTCATTCTCCCGACCCAGACCCTCTCGGGAATCCAGGAGGCGGCGCTCAAGAAACTGGCCGGCGACTAGGTGGTTCTTCGTTTTCCCTTCCACCTGTGCTTGGCATACACTTGCGACCGGGAGTCTTTCCAGACAGGAGGAGCCGGTCATGGCCAGCGAGCTTTACGAACGGGGAATCAAGACGCGCCGCGAGGTGCTGGGCGATACCTATGTCGATCGTGCGACCAAGAACGCCGATGCGTTCGCCAAGCCGATGCAGGAACTCGTCACGGAATGGTGCTGGGGCGATCTGTGGAACCGTCCCGGACTCGACCGCCGCACCCGAAGCATCATCAACCTCGCCATGCTGACCGCCCTCAATCGTGAGCACGAGCTCAAGGCCCATGTCCGCGGCGCTCTCAACAACGGCGTCACCAAGGAGGAGATCGCCGAGATCTTCCTGCAGACCGCTGTCTATTGCGGCGTGCCGGCCGGCATCAGCAGTTTCCGCATCGCCAGCCAGCTTTTCGCCGAGATTGACGCCGAATCATGAGGCCCTGGTTGGTATGACCGTTTCAGAACAGCCGGACCGGAAACCCCGCTCCCTTTTTCTTATGGAAGCCCTTTGGCGCGGCGAAGTCCCGTTGGGCCAGGCGTTCTGGTGGTACACGGTCGTGGTCGGTTCCCTGCTCAACCTGGTGACCACCATTCTGTTCATGGCGCTGGTCTCGTTTCAGGCGCCGACGGCGCTTGCCATAGCCGCCTTCCTGCTGCCCGTGCCTTACAATCTTTTCATCCTGGTTGCGGTATGGCGCAGCGCCAGCACCTATGGCGGCCCGCCGGAGCGGGCCCTCCTGGCCCGCTTCCTGACGCTTGTCTGGGCAGTGGTCGCCAGCGTGAGTTGACGGACCTAGAGCTTCAGGGACTTCACGAACTTGGAACGGTTCTTGGCGGCGGTCATCATGAAAGCGACGTCGCTCCCGCCGAGCACGAACTGTACGCCCATGCGGATGAACTTCTCCATCAGCGCATGATCGTAGACGCCGCCCATGCCGGCGAACTTTCCGTGCTTCTTGGCCGCCGCGATCATGTGGGCATAGGCCGCCTCGATCTTTTCGTCTGCGAACTGGCCGGGAATTCCCATTTCGGCGGCCAGGTCGTTGGTGCCGATCAGCAAAATGTCGATTCCCTCAACGGCGGCGATGGCATCGGCGTTGTCGATGGCCTCTGGCGTTTCCAGCATGGCGACGACCGTCGTGTTGCGGTTGAGAACCTCGATGGCCTCGGCGACCGACATCCCCTTGAAGCCGAGTTGCGGCATCGGCGCGGTCAGCGAACGGTGGCCGATTGGCTGGTACTTGCAGTCCCGGACGATCTTCCGGGCCTGTTCGACCGTATTCACATGCGGGACGACAACGCCCATCGCGCCGCCGTCGAGCACACGGGTCGCGTGGAAATGATCGTGCGACGGAACCCGGACCAGCGGCGTCACGCCGGTCGGCAGGGCGGCCACCGAGATCTGGACCGCGGCATCCACGTCCATTGTGTTGTGCTCCATGTCGATGAAAAGCCAGTCGAAGCCGCACTCCTTGGCGATTCCGGCGACGTTGACGGTCCGCCAGTGCACGACGCTGAATCCGACCGCCAGCTGACCGGCTTCGAGTTTTTGCTTCATTGTATTTTCGACGATGGACATTTCGACCAATTCCCTTCGCGGAAAGGGTGTTGTTGCGTCGGAACGTCAGGGGGCTAGGTCAAGCTATCGAGCATTCTCTGCTTGCCGTTGATGATGTGGGTTTCGAAAGCCTCTGCCGCTCCGGCCGCGTCTCCCTGAATGATGAAGTCCAGGATTTTTCTATGCTCGCGGCTCGAAATGCGTAGCCGTGCCGGTCCCAGGGTGCCGCGGCGGACGAACAGGTGCAGCTCCTTCTCGGTCGTCTCGTGATAGGCGGCCAGGCGGGGATTGCCGGCGAATTCCAGCAGCCGGGTGTGGAACAGGCGGTTGCCTTCGTTGTAGGCCGCCTGGTTCTCGGCCTTGCGGGCGTCCTCCATCTGTTGATACAGGGCTTCGACTGCTTCGATCTGCTCGGTCGTGATCCGGGTTGCCAGCAGCCTCCCGGCGACTCGGGCAAGGCCCGAACGCAAGTCGTAGATGTGAAGGACCTCTTCCAGGCTCACCTTGCGGACGAACACGCCGCGGTTGCGGACAATCTCGACCAGGCCGGTATGTTCGAGGGACCGGATGGCCTCCCGGACCGGACCCCGGCTGACGTGAAACTCCGCGGCCAGGGCGTTCTCGTTGAGACGGCCGCCGGCTTCTACCTCGCCGTTCATGATCATGCGTTCGATTCTCTCGCGCATGATGTTGGTCAGCGATTCGCTTCTGGTGTTTTTTTTCTTGGTCTCAGCCTGGGCGGACATGATGCCTAGCAATATTGTTAACAATTTTGTCAAAAGTCTGAACAATAAGAAATTCTTTGTCAACAGCGGTTAAGCGGAACCTGCTGCGGAAGAAAACGGTGCGGAAACGGCCTTCGAACCTCCGTTACCTTCTTGCCGCGTTTTCGGCGGAAAGGGGTTCGACGTGCGAAGCGCCCGGCCCTATTCTTGGCACCGATTTCGCTTCGAAGACTCTGTCCTGACACCGATATTGTCCTGACACCGTTATAAAGAAAAAACCGAAGAGGAGAATAGGTATGGTGGCAACCATCGATTCCGGCCGTTTGTGGGAGCGGATCGAGACTTTGGGTCGGATAACAGATCCCGATCGGCCCTACACCCGGCGTTCCTTCACGCAGCTGCATGCCGATGGCCGCGATTGGTTGCGTGGAAAATTCGCCGAGGCAGGGCTTTCGATTCGCCTGGATGCCGCCGCCAATATGGCCGGCCTGCGTCCGGGGACCCAGCCGGGGTTGGCGCCTATTCTCATCGGTTCCCATTCCGATAGCGTTCCCGACGGCGGCCGGTTCGACGGCATGGCCGGAGTCCTTTCGGCACTGGAAGTCGCGCAAACCCTGGCCGACAAGGGAATCGAGCTGCGCCATCCGCTCGAGGTCATCGACTTCCTGGCCGAGGAGCCGAGCGTCTTCGGCATGTCCTGCGTCGGAAGCCGCCTGATGGGCGGGCGTATCGGCCGCGAACATCTGGCCGTGACCTCGCCGAACGGAGAAACGCTGGCCGATGCCATCCGCCGCATGGGCGGCGATCCCGACCGGCTGGCCGAGGCGGTGCGCGGCCCGGGCAGCATCGCCGCCTATGCCGAGGTCCACATCGAGCAGGGCCCGGTGCTGGAAGCCTCTCCGGGTTCCGTCGGCATTGTGACGGCGATCGTCGGCATCACCCGGTTCGCCGTCACCTTCGAGGGCCGCGCCGATCACGCCGGAAATACCCCCATGGACCGGCGGTGTGACGCCCTGGCCGCGGCCTCGCGGTTCGTCATCCATGCCGAGGAGGCGGCACGCGAACTCAATTCGGGCGATACCTACTTCGTGGCCACGGTCGGCCAGCTTAACGTCCTGCCCAACGCCACCAACGTGGTGCCGGGACGGGTCGACCTCGGCATCGAGTTCCGCAGCGACTCCGATGCCGCCCGCGAGAGCTTCGAGCGCGATATCCTGGCCTTCCTCGACGCTCTGGGTTCGCGTGGCGATCTTCGCGTTTCCGCCACCAAGGTCAGCGACGCCGCACCGGCCATCTGTTCCGATATCGTGCAGGGAGCCATCCGCAATGCCTGCGGGAAGTTGGGACGAACGGCCATCGAGTTGCCCAGCGGGGCCGGGCACGATTCAATGCATCTGGTCGATGCCGGACCCATCGGCATGATCTTCATTCCCTGCCGGGAGGGGCGCAGCCATTGTCCGGAGGAATGGGTCGAACCGGCGGATTTGGCGGCCGGGGCGGAGGTGCTCTATGAGGCCGTGCTGGAACTCGACGCCCGGCTCGACTGAAAACAACCCAATCCTGCGGAATTCTCGACGGCACTCATCGCCGCATGGGTGCTGATATGGATGCGGGCCGGGCCGAGGTAGTCGGCGAAGCCGGCCGCTTCCAGCTTGTCCATGACCGGTCCCTTGACCTCGGCCAGGTGCAGCGTGACCCCGGCATTGCACAGTTCCTCCTCGAGGCGTTCGATGGCCTCGAGGGCGCTGCCGTCGATGTAGTTGATGGCGGCGCAGATCAGAACCAGGTGGCGCATCTCGGGATTGTCGGCGACGTGGTTGAGCACCCAGGTTTCGAACCACGCGGCATTGGCGAAGAACAGGCTCTCGTCGATGCGGATGGCCGAGACCCGATCGGAGACCTCGACCTTGTGGCGCTTGACGTTGCGGAAATGCTCGGTCCCCGGAACCCGGCCTACGACCGCGACATGCGGGCGGCTGGCCCGCCACAAGTGGAGCAGGACTGAGAGGCCGACGCCGATCAGGATGCCGATCTCCACGCCGAAAGCGAAGACCGAAACGAAGGTTCCGACCAGCGCCAGGGTGTCGGCCTTGCTGTAGCGCCAGGAACCTCTGAGGGTGCGGATATCCACGAGTCCGAGCACGGCGACCATGATTATGGCCGCGAGCACTGCCTTGGGAAGGTCGTGGAACAGCGGCGTCAGGAAGGCGGCGGTGGCCGCGACCACGACGGCGGTGACGATCGAGGACAGCGGCGTATTGGCGCCGGCGCTGAAGTTGACGCTGGAGCGGCTGAACCCGCCGGTGACCGGATAGCCGCCGGTGAAGGCCGCGCCGACATTGGCCACACCGAGGCCGACCAGTTCCTGGTTGGCGCCGATCCTCTGGCGTCGGCGGCTGGCCAGGGCTTTGGCGACGGAAACGCTTTCCAGGAAGCCGACAAAACTGATCAGCAGGGCGGGGCCGGCCAGGAACTCGATCAGGGCGAAGTCCAGGCTCGGCACCGTCAGCGGCGGCAGACCCGTCGGCAGCTTGCCGACGACGCCGACGTCGAGTCCGATCTCCGTGACCGCCAGGGTCGCCAGGATGACCACGACCAGCGGGCCACTGCGCCCGAGCGCCGTGGCCGCCGTGCCCGATATGCCGGCGCGCCGCAGCAGCGTCGGCAGCCGGAAGGCGAAGAACAGCAATACGGCGATGGCCAGAACGCCGAGGATCGGGGCCGCCGGATCTATGCGGCCGACTTGCCTTGCGACCGTCGCCGGCATCTCGATGACGTTGATCCCGCGCGGAATGTCGATGCCGAGAAGATGCTTGAGCTGGCTCAGGGCGATGAGCAGGGCGGCGGCGCTGGTGAAGCCGGAGATCACGTGGTGGCTGATGAAATTGACGACGAATCCGACCCGCAGCAGGCCGAGGGTGACGCTGATCCCGCCGACCATGAGGGCTAGCAGGGCAGGGGCCTGGGCCAGCTTCTCGGGATGGATCTGGGTGAGGTGCCCCAGCGTGCTCGCGACCATCAGCGATACCAGGGCGACCGGCCCGACCGCCAGCGTCCGGCTGGTCCCGAAGATCGTATAGAGAAGCAGCGGCAGGATGCTCGAATAGAGACCCATTTCCGGGGGCAGGCCGGCCAGCAGGGCATAGGCCATGCTCTGTGGCACCAGCATGATGGCGGTCACCAGCCCGGCGTTGAGATCCCCCGCCAGGTCCTGCCGCCGGTAGTTCGGCAGCCAGACCAGGATGGGGAAGAAATCGCGGATCGGCCGCTCTGTCATAGGCTCCCCCGTGAAACGCTTCCTTTCGCCGGGTCACCTTACCTGATTACGCGGGAAAACGGCACCGGGGAGCGCCGCTAGCTCCGGCGAACGGGAGTCCCCCGGATCGCCTCGGCCACACCTAGCAGCACTTCGTCGATGACCGGATGGCGGATGACGCAGGCCGGCGAAACCAGCAGTCCGCGCCCACCCGTCTCGTCCACCGACTTCCTCAGGTCACCGAGGGCCGCGTCGAGGTCACCCTCCGTCAGGTGCTTGCGGATCAGGCCGCCGACGATCGGCTTGCGACCGCCGCATTCCCGGTAGTCGGCGATGCTTGGCGGCGTTTCCCCGATGTGCCAGTTCAAGGCCGTGACGGGATAGTCCTTGAGCAGGTCGAAATGGATGTCGTCGCCATGCATGTGAACGACGTTGAACCAGCCGTCCGCCGCGGCGGCCAGCACCTGACGGTCGTATCCGGCGGCGGCCCGCTCGTAGGCATCCGCGTCCATGGCGCTCTCGACCGCTTCCTGGGCGGCGAAGAAAACCCCGGCACAGCCGCGGTCCAGCGCCTCGCGGACGAACCGTTCGGTACCCCGCGTGATGACCTCGAGGCCGTGCGCGACGGCCGCCGGATCGGCCTCCAGGTGCTGGCGGTAGGCGCCATTGGAGAGTTTTCCGGCCACCGTTGCCGGCGAGAAGACGGTTGCCAGGACCGGTGCCTCGTCGCCGATGGCGCGGGCCAGCTGCCCGAGGTGGTGCAGCTCGCGGCCGAAGGCGCCGTTTGTGACGTCGATCTCGTCGAGGTCCCACCAGTCCTCGGCCTTGTTAATGGGCAGGGACGTCACTTTGGCGACACCGCCTTTCGCGATCTCGCTGTAGTCGCAGACGGCGCCCCAGTCCTCGACGCAGTACAGCCCGTTGGGCATGGACTTGACGAAATCCAGGTCGAACCGCCGGTAGAAGGCGGCCGTTTCCTCGGCGAGGCGGTCCGGATCGAGGTCGATTCCCGGCATGTGGGTCCAGAAGCCGTAAGGAGGACGGTCGACTTCGGCGCCTGCGAGTGCCGCCCGGACCCTTTGCACTTTGTTCATGTCTTCTCTTTTCCTGCTGGCGATTTGCATTCCTGGTGACGCCCGAAGCCGGGCAGCCCTGTTCTATCTAACGGTTTCACCGGCTCCCGTCAGCGCCCTTTGCCGCCGTCGGTGCCAACGATGTCGAGAACCACGCGCTCCGTTTCGCGCATGCCTTCGGCGTTGAGTCGCCCGAGGTTAATGACCGACTGCTCGATCGTCTCGCCGACGATTCCCTCTCCGAACGGCACATAGGCGCCCTGGACGGCAAGCTCGGCAAGCTCGATGGCGGTGCCGACGACGGTGGCGATCTTGAAGGCGCAGGAAAGCTTGGCGCCGTCGCACAGCATACCGGCGAAGGTTCCGATCACCGATTGCATGGCCCGGATCATCGCCGCGTCGCTGCCGCCCATGAGCTTGACGACGGCGGCGGCGACGCCGGTGGCCGGTGCGATTGAACAGCCACAATAGGCCGTCAGGCGACCGGTGTGGGCCTTGATGAAGACGGTGACGGCGGCCGAGATGGCCAGGGCTTGCGCCAGTTCCTCGCGCGAACTGCCGAGCCGGTCGGCGACGCCGGAAACTCCCAGGAAGGTGGCGATTCCATGATTTCCGCTGCCGGAGATCGCGGCCACCGGCACGTTGCGGCCCAGCATCCGCGCCTCGCTGGCTGCCGCGGCCAGGGCGCGCGCCCGGATCGAGGCGTCCGCCATTTCCTGATTCGGGCACCCCTCCCGCTCCAGGGCGATGCCGAGCCGGGCCTCCGGATCCAGAAGATCGGTAGCCGCGGCGTCGCGGTTGACCTGCGCCGCGTCGAGAAGGAATTCAAGATCGTTCACGGGAGCTTCCGCGACCAGAGCCAGGACTTCCATCAACGGCGCGCCGCGCAGGATGTCACAGGATTCCCCGACCGCTTCCCCGTCCCGATCCTTATGGGACAGAATCTCGCCGTTCGCGCCGGTCTCGACGAAGGAGTCGTGCGATCCGGCGATGACGGCCCAGGCATGGTCGATTCCGTTGGACGCTTCGGCGCGCAGGTAAACCGACTCCTGCGCCGAATGATCGACGGTAACCCGAACACCCGTGGCCATCAGGGCTCCGGCATGATCGAGTTCCGCGGAACCGGCCCTGCCCAGAATGCCGAGACCGGAGTCGGGATCGGCGAGGACCGCGCCGATCGATCCGGCGGCCGCCAATCCGCGCAATCCGGTGCCCGGAACGTAAACCTGGGCGCCGTTCTTGTAGACGCTGGCGCTGACGGCCAGTTTCAGATGGTCGACAGGCTTTCCCAGCAGGGCGGCCGCCTTGGCGCAGACCAGGGCGGCGGCGGCGACCTCCGTACAGCCGGTTGCGAGGCGCGTTTCCTCGCGCAGGATTTCCAGGATATCCGTTGTTTCGATGTTCATTTTCGTGTTTCCGCCAGGTGAGGGGAGACCCGTCGCGGCCAGGCCGTGTTGCGGGGGATGGGCGATAGCCCGAGGCTGATTCACCCGTCACGAAAGTGATAGCACCGGAGGCGAAAAATAGGATTTTGTTTTTCCTCAAAAACCGGTGCAATATAGGTTTGTGTTCTACGCTATCCTGAAAATTTCGAAAGATTTTTCTCATGGACCCCATCGACCGCAAGATTCTCTCTGTTCTCCAGAAGGATGCCACCCTGCCGATATCCGAGATCGCCGAGAAGGTCGGCCTCTCCTCGACACCTTGCTGGCGCCGAATCCAGAAGCTGGAGGCCGACGGGGTCATCACCAAGCGTGTGGCTCTTCTCGACCCGAAAAAGATGAATGTCGGGGTCAGCGTGTTCATCGCCATCCGCACCAACCGGCATTCCGCCGAATGGCTGAAGCAATTCCACGACGCGGTCCGAGATATTCCGGAAGTCATGGAATTCTACCGACTGAGCGGGGAAACGGATTATCTGCTGCGGGTCGTCGTACCGGATATCGCCGCCTATGATACCGTCTACCAGCGTCTGATCCAAAGTATCGAACTGGCCGACGTGACCTCCATGTTCGCCATGGAGGATATCAAGCGGACGACCGAACTTCCCGTCACCTACGCGAAATGATGCTGACATTTCGCATATTTCGCCGTTGGGGCTCTTTATGAAATTGTGAACCCCCATAGAGGGGTAAAAGAGAAAAATAATTCCCCAAAACCCACGCACGTTAAGTGGATTTTGCAAATTCGTTATGATCCGG
>NPIG01001578.1_pt1 | contig 11218 bp, 7 predicted proteins | sample 8637441 | NCBI WGS metagenome assembly NPIG01 (sample SAMN07420675, study PRJNA396082) | bioreactor metagenome | isolation source: sample BR6 brine-fed electro-methanogenic bioreactor BR | place: Japan: Kochi | collected 2016-06-14
CCGGCACGTCCTGTGCCGGTACCGGGCCTCCACGACGCAAAGCTGCGCTCGCCGACCACTATGGTCGCTGCCGGGGACACACAAGCTCCGGCTCTCCTGTTAATATAACGTCACATGACAACGAGAACCGCTCTAGTAAGGTTCAGGGCTATAGCGGTTTCCGGCTCCCCCCGGAGCAACAGATACGCCGCATGAGTATCCGAAAGCTTGAGAGTGCCTCCGATGGTGCCGGAGGTGATCTCTCTCCCCTCAGCATCGTAGAGAAACCAGAAGGTACTGCCGCTGATGGAAAGCTCCCCCGAGGAAGGAAGGCGGAACCACTCCCCGAAACCCTGACTCGAAATGGAGACCCCACGCTCCCCCTCCTCCAGAAGAGGCACTTCCGAGAGGGGACGGTAGAGATAGCTTCCCAGGCGCATCCACTCCTGGCCGTTCCAGATCTCCATGGCGGCATCCTCCATGCCTCGCACGTTATCCGGAACTATCAGAAATTTGCCGTCTAACCTGCTCTCCGAGGGAGGGATCATCTGGGTGAGAATCTGATTTCCCCGAAGATACCCCTCCAGATCCGGAAGGGCACCGAGCTGCATCCCCGGAGCGGTGTTCTTTTCCGGGTACCCCAGGGAGAGATCCATGTTCACCGGCAGCCAGGTTTCCCCGAGCCGGGCCTCCCAGACCGATGCCATGGGAGGGGCGTTTTCATCCAGCCGCTCCCCGATAAGAGTAGAGAAGCTGTAGTGAGGAGAGACCCCGGGACGCCGCAGGGCCACATATCTGCGCCCCGAAGCGGTAAGAAGCTTCAGAGCCGTGACGGGATCATCATCTGCGGCATACCACCCGTCGCTGCGCAGTTTGAAGTTCTCGTAGAGGGGAGTCCAGTCGGTGCCGTCGAATCCCTGGAGGGTGATGGAATCATCCTCTTGGTAGCGCAGACCGCAGATGCCGAAGGAGGAGGCGTAGACCCCGGGATAGTTTGCCCTGTCCTCCCCGGGGACCTCCAGAATGGGGAGAGGATCCTCCGAAAGGGGATCGGGCATCTCCGAAAGGCTCCCCCGCTCTACAAGAGCCCGAAGAAGAATCCGGTTGGCGATCTTCATGGCGTGGGAAGAGGCAAAGGTCTTCTCCATGGATCCCGCAGCTCCGAAGACCACCGCCCCAAGCTTCTCCTCCGGCAGCACCACCATGATGGTTCCATACATGCCGGGGATATCCCCCGCCTTCTGCCACCCCCTGATCCCCACCGCTCCGAGAGCGGGCTGCACCACCGTATCCCATCCCAGGCCGTAACGGCTCTCCTCACAGGGGACGGGATCAAAGGTACCCAGCCGCTGATTCTCCCCCATGGCAGCCACGGAGGCCTCGGAAAGAACCCGGTTCGTGCCGTGCATCCCCTGGTTGAGCAGCATCATCCCCACCCGGGCAAGCTCCTCCGCAGTGCAGAAAAGCCCCCCGGAAGCGTAGACGTTGAAGCAGTAGAGGGGCCATACTGTCTCTCCCTCGTAAGCCCTGGCGCAGGATTCCTCCGGAAGAGGAAGGTTCTGATACTGGCTGGAGCCCATGCCGAGAGGCTCGAAAATATTCCGGCGGACGAAGTCGGGATAGCTCTCCCCCGTCACCGCCTTAACCAGATTTTCCACCATGGTGAAACCTTCGTTGTTGTAGGCGCTGATGCTTCCGGGATGGTAGACGAGACGCTGGTAGATCATCTCTTCCTGCATCCGGGAGGCGTATTCGGGAAAGGGGAGAGTGCTCACAGAACCCGGTTCGTATCCCGGTAGCCCCGAGGAGTGGTTCACAAGCATCCGCAGGGTGATGTTCCGGTACCGCTCATCCAGAGGCATGCTAAAATCCCGAAGGTAGGTGGTAATGGGTTCATCCAGAGAGAGTTTCCCCTGATCCACCAGAATCATGGCCGCCACGGTGGCGATGATCTTGCTGATGGAGCAGGCTCCGTAGAGGGTTTGAGGAGTGGCAGCCAAACCTGCCTCCCGGTCTGCCACGCCGAAGGCCTCCGCCCAAATGACCCTCTCCCCATCCACCAGAGCCACTGAAACCGAGGGGGCCCCGATCTCCTCCATAATCTCCCGTACCGCCTCCCGCCCCTCCTCTATGGCGGCGGTGTAGTTCACGTTGTTACTCTCGGTACCGCATCCGGGAAAGAGCACAAGAGAGACCAGAAGAATTCCCCACACAGCATACCGCCTGATTCCCTTCATACACTGCACCCCCTGTATTATCTTCATGATGAGGCATACCCTCCTTTATTTTGGGACTGCTCCAGAAGAATCAGCAGAATACCCCCGGCAATCATGCCTCCCCCCGCAAGGGTGGTGGGAGAGGGGATCTGATGGAGCAGCACCATTCCCCAGAAAATGGCGAAGGCGATCTCCGACATGGAGAGAATGGAGGCCACACCTCCGGTAAGATGCCGCAGGCTGAACTGCACCAGGGCGTAGGCCAGCACGGTATTCACCAGCACCAGATAGGAGAGCACCCCCAGAAGACGCCAGGAGAAGGGGGGAAAGGGACCGGAGGAGCCGAGAAAGCTGTAGATAATCCCCACGAAGAGGGCCCCCCAGAGGTAGGTGGAAAAGTAGTTTCCCAGGGGATCCCGGCCTCCGGAGCCGTACCGCCCGTTGAGGAGGTACGCCGCATAGGAAAACCCCGAGAGGAGCATCACCCCCACCCCGAAAAGATCTCCCGAACCTCCCCAATCCCGGCCCACGGCCACCCAAACCCCTCCAAAGGCAAGAGTAAGAGCGAGGAGCTGCATTCTGGAAAGACGCTGACGAAAGAGGAGAAACTCCAGTACCAGCACCCAGAAGGGGGCAGTGTAAAAAAGAATGGTGGCAAATCCCACGGGAATCCGCACCAGCCCGATGTTGGTAAGCAGAAAGATCCCCACCACCCCGAAGAGACCGTTAAGCATTCGAAAGGGAATCTCCTTGAGAGGGCAACACATCTTGGAGGGATTAGTGCAGAGCAGCCAGAGCCCCACCACCAGGGTGGATCCCGAAGCCCGGATGAGAGTCACCTGCACGGGGGTTACCCCCAGAGCCAGGGCTTCCCGCATGGCGGGGCCGATGGCCCCCCAGGTGCAGGCCGCAAGAAGCATTCCCAGAGCCCCGAAAAGCTCTCCCGAGAGGGGGGTTTTTTTGGACAAGGGCTTCCGCCTCCTTCTTCCTTTACCGTTCTGGATGGAAGGAAAACCTTACAACACATGGAAAGAGCTTTTCCTTCGAAAACTTCGGCATGCACCGTAGCATGAGATTCTCTAAAATACAAGACTCTCGGAGGTTTTCTTCCTCCCTTTTCCTCCCCCCCCTTCTCTCTTTTTTGCAAAATTTTTGAATTTTCAAGGACAAAAACTCTCTCTCTCTCAAAAGTATTCTATGATAGAATATCCCCGAGGAAGTTCGGATTAAGCCACTGCATACACTTTTTTAGCACAGGAAAGGAATGATGGAAAAATGCGATTACCCATGTCACGAAAATCTCTTCTCTTTTCAGGAATTCTCGGTTTGGTGCTTCTCTCCTCTCTCGTTGCTTTTGTAGGAATGGCCTTTACCGGAGAAGACAGCTACGGCCAGGATCGGCTTCGTCTCTCCTGGGGAGGGCTTACTACCATTGATGCCAGCGAAGCTCTGGCACCCGCGGACCGTTCTTCTCCCCGGGCACTGATTCGTTCCTTTATGGACAACATGAACTACGGATATCGTTATCTTCAGGATGCCAAGGGGCTCACCCAGGCCACCTCAGGGCTTTTCTACGTCCCCCCCCAGGCAAAAAACGATGCGGGAAGAGCCCTTTTCCATTTCGAAAAGGCTATTCACTGCTTGGATCTATCCGCCATTCCTGCCTCCCTGCGGCTCCAAAGAGGCCGGGAAAACATTCTCCTTCTCAAAGAAATTTTGGACAGGGTAGGGCTTCCCCCCTACGACTCCATCCCCGGTGCGGAAGAATTACGGGAGGAGAAACTCACTAGCTGGGTTATTCCACGAACCCCCTTTCAGCTCTACCGTGTGGAGACTCCCGGAATCAATTACGGCACCTGGAAGCTCTCTCCAAGCTCCGTGGCAGCTCTCCACCGGAGCTACCTCCGGGTTCGGGATCTCCCCTATCTGAGCAACGCCACCCGGAATGCCTACCGAAGCTATGCGGATATGCCGGGATCCTTCTTTCCCCCCAAGTGGTCCTTCTTCATCCCCGCCTGGGCAAAGAGACCTTTCCTGGGCCAAACTCTCTGGCAGTGGCTTCTTCTAGTCCCGTCCCTCCTTCTTATGGCGGTAACGGTGGTGCTGGTGTGGCGCCTTTGCCGCTCCCTCTCCGGAGAGGGCCATAAAGTGAAGGGAGAACTTCTCCGCATACTTCCTGCGCTCACATTCTCCCTGGGAACACATTTCATGATTTACTTCATTGAGCAGGTGCTGAACATTTCGGGCTCCCTCTACTCCTTTCTCACCGTGCTCTTCACCGCCCTTCTCTGGATAGGCTGGGCCTGGATCGTGGTACGGCTGGGAGAACTTCTTTCAGCTCTTATTCTTCTCTCCCCCCGATTGGAGGAGGGAAGCGTGGATGCCAGCCTCATCCGAACTATCAATCGTTTTCTGAGCATCACCGCAGGCGCGGGAATTCTCCTCTATGGAGCCTCCCAACTCGGGGTATCCCTCATGACACTGCTTACGGGGTTTGGGGTTATCGGTTTGGCGGTCTCCCTGGCGGCTAAAACCACCCTGGAAAACGTCATCGGAGGGGTTACCCTCTTCCTGGATCGCTCCGTGAAGGTGGGGGAGTACTGTCGCTTCGGCAACCATGCGGGAACTATCCTTGACATAGGACTCCGCACCACCAGAGTTCAGGCTCTGGATCAAACGGTAATCTCCATCCCCAATGCGGAATTCTCCCAGATGCAGATTATCAACGTCACCCGACGGAACCGATCCCTTATGCAGAAGACCATCAATCTTCGCTACGAAACCACCCGGGACCAGCTTCGGTGGATCCTCAACAGCATCCGGGAAATTCTCTATGCCCATCCGAAGGTGTATGATGACCCCGTTCCCTTCGCCCGGTTTGAAGGCTACGGAGAATCCTCTCTGGATATCCTCATCTTCGCCTATATCAAGACCACCCGCTGGGCGGAGCTTATGGCTATTCAGGAAGATCTTCTCTTCCGGATAGGGGAGATCGTGGAAAAGGGGGGTTCGGGATTCGCCTTCCCCTCCACCACCGCCTACATTACCCGGGACGGAGGGATTGACATGGAGAGAGGGGCGGAGGCAGAGAAAAAGGTGGCTCTCTGGCGTCAGGAAAGTCGCTACCCCTTCCCTGAGACGCCTCCCCAACGAAAACGGGATCTTCAAGGAAGCCTGGAATATCCCCCTAAGGCCTGAAAAAGATAGGGGTGTTACAGAAGCACAAAACAGCTCTTCCCCAAGAGGAGATGAGGTTCTCCTTGGGGAAGAGCTGTTTTGTACTGTGCTCGTGTTGTCCTGAAAAAATGTTTTCGTATTTCAAATAAAAAATTTTTTGCCTGTATGCCCCTCTAAGGCTTATTTTTTCGCCGAAAATTTGCTATAATGCCCTCCTGTGCCCGATACATTAAAAATATTTCGAAGGAAAGGAATTTTATTATGACCCTCTCTCGGAGTTACCCAAAGGAACCGGATAAAGAGAACATCACCATTCTAAAGGCTCTTCAGGAAAACTGCCGCAGCTCCTTCCGAACCATCGCCAAAATGGTGGGGCTCTCTCCCCCCACCGTGGCGGAGCGGATCGCCCGCATGGAGGAGGCGGGGATCATCAAGGGATATGCCCCTCGGATTGATGTAACCAAGGCGGGATTTCCCGTACGGGCCATCGTGAATATGCAGACGGAATTCAAAGATCCCGCCACCAGGATATTCCAGGAGATAACCTCCTTTCCCGAGGTGCTCCAATGCTGGCGGGTGACCGGGGATTGCGACTACGTGCTCTATGTGGTGGCGGTCTCCATGCAGCACATGGATGCCACCCTTCTCAGGCTCAGCGAATTCGGCAAAACCCGTACCTCCGTGGTGCTTGATGCGGCACAGCAGGAGGGCCTTCCCTGGGAGGTGCTGGAAAGGTTCTTTTCGGCGTAACAAAAGCACAGCAACCGCTCTAGAAGCCCTCGAACTCCCCCACCACGGCGGTGTGGTCCGAGGGCTTTTCCAGTGCCCGGAGCTCCCGCTCCGTCCAGGCATCACGAGAACGCTCCTCCAGGGCGGGGGTGGCGAGAAGATGATCGATACGCCAGCCAATATTACGCTGCAGAGCATCCTTCACCCGGTAATCCCAGAAGGAGTACTCCCCCTCCCCGGGGCGGTGCTTGCGATAGACATCCCGAAGCCCCAGACGGGCGATGATCTCCTGAAAGAGTGCCCGAATCTCCTCATGAAAACAGACGTGATCCTTCTTGTTTTTGGGGTTTGTCACGTCCATCTCCGTGGGAGCCACGTTCATATCCCCCACCCAGATAAGCGGGCGGTTGGCGGCGCACTCCTCCCGAAGAAGGGCCTCCACCCGGAGAAGGAAACGCTTCTTGTAGGTATAATCCTGGTGATCGATCGCCTTTCCCTGGGGAACGTAGGTGTTCACCACCCGGATCCCCCCGCAGAGGCCCCGGATGATCCGGGGAGCGTCCTCAGGCTCCTCACCGTCGTCAAACCCCCGTACCACCTCCTCCAGAGGCAGCAGGCTCGCCAGGGCCACCCCGCTGTAGGATTTCTGACCAGCAAAGGCCACCTGGTATCCCAGATCTTCGAAGAAAGCCACCGGAAATTCCTGATCCTGCACCTTGGTCTCCTGAAGGCAGAGCACCTCCACGGGATGCTCCCGGAGCCACCCCTCCAGAATATGCAGCCGGGAACGCACGGAGTTAACATTAAACGTGGCGATGCGCAGGGTTCCCATAACACTCCCCCTTTTCATGGTTTCCATGCATAGTTTTCATGCTCCCCAAAAAGACCTGTTCCGGAGCCCTCCCGACATTGTACGGTATTTTTCCGGGGAATAGAAACCTCCGGAAGATTTACCGGGGGTATTTTCGGGAGATGGCGGAGAGAGAGACCCCCCGAAGGAGTTTCCACCGCTCCCGCCAATCCGGGAGCATGGAATCAAAGAAGGCATAGAAGGAGGGGCTGTGGTTGGGATGCAAGAGGTGGCAGAGTTCGTGCACCATCACCCCCTCAATACAGACCTCGGGACAGGCGGCGAGAAAGAGATTCATGCTGATCTTTCCGGCGTGACACCCGCATCTTCCCCAGCTCCCGGTAAGACGACGTATGCGTATCTCAACTTTCTGCCTCATCCCCCGAGCCTTAAAACGGGGGAGATGCTTACGGAAATAGGTTTCACAGAATCGGAATGCCTCCTGACGATAGAACTCCCATAAAAGCTCCTGTACCTTTTCGGGGCGTTCCGGGGAGGGAAGCTCCAGAAGAAGAGCACCATCCTGAAAGAGAAAGTTCTTACGGGAGGCCTTGCAAAGCTTCAAGGGATAGGATCTTCCCAGATAGGGATGCTCCTCCCCCTCCAGATAACGGCAGAGAGGCGGCGGGGGAAATCCTGCAAGATCGGGAATCTTGGACTGCATCTTCCGAATCCAATCCCCCTTCTCCCGAGCCCGCCTTTCCGCTTCCTCTTTGGTCATATTCCAGGGAATCCGCAGTTCCAAAGCCCCTCCCTGAAATATTTCCACGGTCAATGCGGCAGGATTCTCGTAAAAACGGCGTATCCGCAGGGTATGAATCCGGTCTCCATGGGGAAAGGAGTAGAACCACTCCCGAGGTTCCCGCCGGGGAACACGCTTTCTTGCCACGGCTTCCTCCTTTCTTCTCTCGCCATAGGTCTATGCGCCATAGGCGGAGTCTCTCGAATTTGGTATCATCATGAAGATAGAATCCTACATAAAGAGGTGATGCTTCATGGCACAAACCCACAGAAGACCCAAAGCACCCAGCTCCCGAAGCTTCCTGCTTTTCCTTTTCTCTCTTCTCCTTCTTCCGGGAATGCTCCTTTCAGAGAGCCCTGGAGAGGGAGCGGTAACCCTTCCGGAGGAGCATCTCACCTATGACGTGGTGGTGGTGGGAGCGGGATCCGGGGGAACCATGGGGGCCCTTCAGGCAGCCCGCATGGGAGCCCGGGTGGCCCTGGTGGAGGAAAGCGGATGGATCGGGGGCCAGATGACCGGAGCAGCAGTATCCACCATGGATGACGTTCGTCGAAACCGTTCGGGAATCTACGGGGAGTTTCTTGCAAGGGTTCGGGAATATTACGCCAAAACTAATACTCCCGTCAATACCTGTTATTGGGGATCCGATACCATCGCCTTCGAACCCCGGGCGGGAGAGGAGATTCTCTACCAGATGATTCAGGAGGTTCGGGATACCACCTTTGAAGACGGATCCCGAGGAGTGCTGGATGTCTATCTAGGGTGCCGTCTCAAAAAAGCCACCTCTCGGGAGAACCGGCTGGAAGAGATTTCGGTGGAGCAGGATCTCAAGCTGCTGCACTTTGGTGCCTCTGTCTTTATTGATGCCACGGAGTGCGGGGATCTTCTTCCTCTCACCCCTGCCCGCTACCGGGCGGGAAACTCCATCTCCCCCTTCATACGGGAGGAGGCAAACATTCAGGATATCACCTGGGTGGCGTTGATCCGCAAGGATCTTACGGCTCCCCCGGAGCTTAGCCTCCCAGATCCTCCTGCAACCTATGAGGAAGACCTCCCCCGATTCGAGCATAACGTATCCCTAGAGGGCAAAACCTGGCCCCGGGGGTACCCGGTGGATCTTCCGAGCTTCAACGCCTACCGGGGGCTACCGGATCCGGAGAACCCTCTCCCCATAGACTGCGGCAAGCCCCACACCTGGAAGAATATCACCAAAACCGGCATGAACTGGGCCAACGACTATCCCGGCCGGGGAGGGCACTATCCCGGGCTTTCGGTACGATATCTGGAAGATCGGGAATACCGTAAAGAGGTGGATACCCGGGCACTCCTCCGCACCCTGGCCTTTCTCTACTACTACCAGGAGGATCTGGAACAGTCCTGGAGGGTGGACACCTCCCAGGAGTTTGATCGGGGAGCTCCCCTGGGAGACCTGCGAACAGGTAAGGGCATTCCCAGGGAGTACCATGGAGTAACATCCCACTTCCCCCCCTTTCCCTACGTTCGGGAGAGCCGACGCCTCGTGGGGGTAGAGACTCTTACGGTGGATGATCTGGAGCGTAACAAGGAGACCGGCCGGGCCTACAAGAACTACCCCACCTCCATCGCTCTGGGAGAGTACCCCGTGGACATTCACGGGAGCCATCTGGATGAGTACATGGAGCACGATCTCGGAGAGAGTGCGGCGGACTTTCCCGTACAATGGATTCCCAGCAAAGGGGTCTTTCAGGTTCCCCTGGAGTGCCTCATCCCGGAGAGTCTCGAAGGGCTTCTTGGAGCGGAAAAAAACATCTCCGTCTCCCGGCTGGTGAACGGAGCCACCCGGCTCCAGCCCATCACCATGCTCACAGGACAGGCTGCGGGAGCTCTGGCAGCTCTGGGGGCGCTCTATGATCTTCCGCCCCGGGAGATCCCCCCCCTTTTGGTGCAGCATGCTCTCTGGGAGGCGAACTCCCGGCTCTCCATGTACAGCTACCAGGACATCCCTCAGGAACACCCTCTCTGGAAGGCGGTGCAGGACGCTACCCTCTACGGATATCTTCCGGGGTTGAGCAAATCCTACTTCGGTCTCTTTCTCCCCCTCACGGAGGCCCAGGGAGTGCGGATGATCAACCATGCTTTGCGAAGCAACCTCACCTCCCCAAACCCTCGAAAGATTCTTTCTCTCAAGAATTTCGGAGATCTTTTTCTCGCTGCCGGAGGCTCACCGGAAATCCTTAAGAACCACACCCTTTCAGACCAGGATATTTCCCGGGAAATAGCTCTCTCCTGGATATTCAGGGAGCGCCTTCGGAGATTGCGATAAGGCAATTTAATCCAAGCCTCGAATTCTTTTTATTAGTTTTGCTGGTTTCAATGCATAAAAACTTCCGAAACCTTTGAAATACAGGGATTTTCCAAGGGGGTGATGAAAATCACCCCCTTCTTTCAACCCCCTTTCTGATAGTATGGAATACCGGGATACATATTGGAATTTCCCGCAGCAGGCTAAAAGAAGCCCTCGGAAAAAAGAGAGCGTATCAGGAAAGTCTGCAAAAAATGGTTGTCCACCAAAGAAAAGGGGCTGGAAAACATGCATCACTTCGAGAGAACGGGACAAATCCGGAAAGACAGAAGGCTTTTTCGTAAGGCATTAATCACCCTCCTGATCCTGGGAATGGGAGTGCTCCTGATGGGGGGCCTGACCTCTCCGGGAGATGCGGCAATTCTGTACGTCCGAGAGGATGGCACCGGGAACGGCTCCGGAGGGTGGGAAAACGCTTCGAGCAATCTCGGAGAAACCCTTAAAAATGCCCAGAACGGCGATCAGATCTGGGTGGCCCGAGGAACCTATGAGCCCACCCTTGATAAAGACTACAATGATGCTTCCGGGTCCATGGAGCTCACCACCTTCGCCCTGAAAAGCGGAGTTTCCCTCTACGGAGGGTTTGCGGGAAACGAAACGCAGCTGGATCAGCGGGATCCCCAGGCAAACCCCACCACCCTCACCGGGGATAACATGTCCTCCTATCCCAAAAGAAATTCCTATCACGTGGTGACCGCCTTTGGTCTAACAGGCACTTCCATCACCGCCCCCATGCGGCTGGACGGCTTTATCATCACCGGAGGAAACGCCGACGGTGCCGGCGCCAATGGCATGGGGGGAGGAATGTATACCAGATTGACCCATGAGTATCTCACCGTGGCCAACTGCACCTTTACCCATAACGCCGCCGGTAACGGCGGGGGAATGCACAACACCTGGGTCTCCAGCCCCACCATAACCAACTGCACCTTTATCCGAAACGCCGCTGAGTATGGTGGAGGAATGCACAACGACACAAACAACAGCCCCACCGTAACCAACTGTACCTTCTCCCGGAATAACGCCGCCGACAGCGGGGGAGGAATGTACAACCACAGTAGCTCCCCCACCGTGACCGACTGCACCTTTTCGGAGAACACCGCCCAGGAGGGCGGGGGGATGTCCATTTACAGTAAATCTGCAGGTTCGAACAGCTACGCCACCATCACCAACTGCACCTTCTC
>NPIG01001580.1_pt1 | contig 11193 bp, 8 predicted proteins | sample 8637441 | NCBI WGS metagenome assembly NPIG01 (sample SAMN07420675, study PRJNA396082) | bioreactor metagenome | isolation source: sample BR6 brine-fed electro-methanogenic bioreactor BR | place: Japan: Kochi | collected 2016-06-14
GGCGCAGGTGCGCCGGGTAACGTCCCAGGCGGTTTCCCAGGGCAGGCCGTTCTCGTCGACCAGGATGCGCATCAACTCTGCCACCGCCAGGGCGGGGTGGGTGTCATTGAGATGGATGGCGGTTTTGTCAGGGAAGCGGGTGAAGTCGTCGCAGTTGCGTTTGAAGCGGCGCACGATGTCATGCAGGGCGCAGGCGGCGAGGAAGTACTCCTGCGTGAGCCGCAATTCCCGGCCGGCCTCGAACGAATCGGCTGGATACAAGACCTTGGAGACATTCTCCGACTCGATCTTCTGCTCGACGGCGCGCAGATAGTCGCCTTCATTGAAGATTTCGATGTCGAATTCGTGGGACGCGCGCGCGCTGAACAGGCGCAGGTAGTTGACGGTTTGCGCGCCGTAGCCGACGATGGGCATGTCGAATGGCACGCCGATGAGCACCTGCCAGTCAATCCACATCGGGTTGTAGCCGCCCTGGCGGTCGACACCCGGCTCGATGCGGCCGTAGAGCGGCACGAGCACGGCCTCGTCAGGCCGCTCGACCTCCCAGTAGGAGCCGTACTTGAGCCAGTGGTCGGGCCGCTCGCGCTGGTAGCCGTGCTCGATGACCTGCTTCAGCATGCCGTATTCGTAATTGATGCCGTAGCCGTAGCCGGGGAAGTCATGGGTGGCGAGGGAATCGAGATAGCAGGCTGCGAGGCGGCCGAGCCCGCCGTTGCCGAGTCCGGCGTCTTCCTCGCGCGCGGTCAGTTCGGCGAAATCGATGCCGAGTTCCGGCGCGGTCTCGCCGCACACGTCCATCAGTCCCAGGCTGTGCAGGTTGTTGCAGAGCGAGCGGCCGAGCAGGAATTCCATGGACAGGTAATACAGGCGTTTGGCGTCCGCCGCGGCGACGCGCGCCTCGGTGTCCTGCATATTCGCGAGCACGTAGTCCCGCGCGGCCAGCGCCACGGCGGCGTACTTGTCGTGCGGGGTGAGGTCTTCCGGGCGCATGCCCAGCGATTGCCGGACATGCCGGTGCACCGCGTCGCAAAAGGATTTTCTGGTGGGCTTTTGGGCTGAGGATTTCTGGGCGGTCATGTATGCTCCTCCACGGCGTTGGCGGGCGCGCCGGCAGCCGGGTGCGCGATGACGCCCGCGCGCCCCATTGTGCACGAAGCGGCGGGGCATGGCAAAAACCGGGAACGCGTCCCGCGCAGGCAAGACCGCCCGGGACAGCGTCGCGGCGCCGTCCCGGGCGGGGAGGAGACTTTCCGGCGCGGTCTATATCCCGTTGGCGTTCTGGTAGACCATCTCTCCGGTGCTGCGGTCGATGACCGGCGTGTAGCCGCTGAGCGGCGCAATCTGCTGGTGGTAGGCGTCGAGGAAGCTGAATGCCTGCGGGAAGTACTCTTCTTCCATTTCGGCGGGCGGCACGATCCAGTTGGCTGCGCCGACGACGCACACGGGCGCGTCGAGTTCGTCGAAGGCAATCTGGCTGACCTGCCCGGCGATGGTGTGGAGGTAGCTGCCGCGTTCGCAGGCGTCGGACGCCACGATGAGCTTGCCGGTCTTCTTGAGAGAGGCGACGAGCTTGTCGTAGTTGAAGGGGACGAGGGTCTGGCCGTCGATAAGCTCGACGGAGATGCCGAACTCGCTCTCGAAACGCTGCGCGGCTTCCCATGCGCGGTAAAGCGTGGCGCCGAAGGTGAGAATGGTGAGGTCGGCGCCTTCCCTGATGACTTCGGGCTCGCCGAAGGGNNACGCCGTCCGCGTGGAAGATTTCGGTCTGGTTGTAGAGCCGCTGGCTCTCGAAGAATACAACCGGGTCATTGCCGCTGAGCGCGGTGGCCATGAGGCCCTTGGCGCTGTAGGGCGTGGCGGGGAAGGCCACCTTGAGTCCCGGCACATGCGCGCAGAGCGCGGTCCAGTCCTGCGAGTGCTGGGCGCCGTACTTGCTGCCCACGCTGACGCGCAGCACCACGGGCATCTTCAGCAGGCCGCCGCTCATGGCCTGCCACTTCGGCAGCTGGTTGAAGACCTCGTCACCCGCGCGGCCCATGAAGTCGCAGTACATCAGTTCGGGGATGGGCCGGCCGCCTTCCATGGCCACACCGACGGCGGTGCCGACGATAGCGGCCTCGGATATGGGCGAGTTGAAGAGCCGATGATAGGGGAGCGCTTCGGTCAGGCCGCGGTAGACGGCGAAAGCGCCGCCCCAGTCGCGGTTTTCCTCGCCGTAGGCCATGACGCGGGAGTCATTGTAGAAGTGGTGCAGCACGCTCTCGAAAACGGCCTCGCCAAAGGTCACCGCCTTGGTGCCCTTGAGTTCCTCGCCATTTTCGCCGATGCCGCTGCGCGACTTCTTGGCAATCTGCTGCACGCGGGGATTTTCTTCAATGGAAAGCAGGACATCGTCCTTGCGCTCGAGTCCGGGCAGTTCTACCTGCTCATCGGAGAACATCATCTGCGACACGCCCTGGTGCGGTGTGAGCACCATGCGCGGCGAGGTTTCTTCGCTGACGGCGAGTTTGCAGGCCTTGGAGACCTTGCGGGTGGCGTATGCGCGGATTTCCTCGAGTTCGCTTTCGGAAACCACCTCGGCTTCGACGAGCTTGGCGCCGAATTCGACCAGCGGGTCGACGGCTTTCCACAGCTCGATTTCATCACGTTCGCGATAGGCCGACTGGTCGGAGGGCGAATGCCCGCTCTGGCGGTAGCACAGCACGTCAAGCAGGACGGGCCCCTTGTTTTTCGCGATGAGTTCCTTCTTGCGGCTGTAGGCCTCGGCGAGGGCGAGCGGGTTATTGCCGTCCACGACTTCGGCGTGCATGTTGTCGGGGTTGAGTGCGGCGCCCACGCGGGCGAGCCAGTCGAATCCTGCCGTCTCGCCGATGGGCTGGCCGCCCATGCCGTAGAAATTGTCCATGAAATTGTAGATGATGGGGAGGCCGCCCCGGTGGTCCTTGTCCCAGAGGCCGTTGTACTGGGCCATGGTCGAGAAATTGAGGGCTTCCCAGACGGGCCCGCAATGGACGGAGGCGTCGCCGATGTTGGCCACGGTGATGCCGGGCTTCTGGCGGGCCTTTCGGTAGAGCGCCGAGCCGGTGGCGATGTCGGCGCTGCCGCCGACGATGGCGTTGGCCGGGTAGACGCCGAAGGGGATGAAGAAGGCGTGCATGCTGCCGCCCATGCCCTTGTTGAATCCGTTCTCGCGGCCGAAGATTTCGGCGAGCAGGCCGTAGAGCAGGAAGTCGACGCCGAGTTCCTCTTCTTCGGAGGTGGCGAAGAAGGGCTTCTTCTTGCCTTTCGCCTTGAAGCTCAGGCCGGTCCAGTCGGGTTCGTAGTCCTGCACGACCTTGAGAATGGCGCCGTCCCAGTAGCCCTCGACAATCGGCATGAGGCCCGAACCCGCGAGGTCCTCCACGGCGCGGAGTCCCTTGGCGATGATCTCGCCGTGGCTGCGGTGGCTGCCGAAGATGTGGTCCTCGACGCCGAGATACACGCATTCGCCGACGGCGGCGCCTTCCTGGCCGATGGACAGGTGCGCGGGCCCGGCGTGGGAATACTCGATGCCCTGGTAGCTGCCGAGCTTCTTGATGTTGTCGAGCATCGTCTCGAATTCGCGGATTACCGCCATGTTGCGGTAAATGCGCAGGCAGGTTTCCTCGGTAATGGGTGACTTCGCACTGAGTTCCTGCTTGATGGTGCGCTTGTACTGGTTGACGGGAATCTCGCCCAGTTTGAGCACGCCGCTCTTGCGCTTCTTGCCGGGATCGACCACCAATGCCTTGGTCATCTTCCTCCTCCTTGGCGCGCGGCGCCTGCCGCCTCGCCCCTCTCATTCATGCTTTGGCTGCATGCCGGGTCACAAACACCACGGGATGCAAAACAGCCCAGGAATTGCCGCGGAACGTCCGCATATAGATGTCCCTGCAGGATGTGCAGGGAACGGCGGGGAGTATAGCACTTTTCTTCTGGCTAGCGCGAATTCGGCGCGAGTCCGGGCGGACAGGGCAGCCGGGAGGGCGCAATCACGAAGCGCCACGGTTTTTGCGCGCAGGCGCCCGCGTATTCCACGCCGATGCGGCGGGTAGCGTGCACGGCTTCTTCCGGAATCCTGACGTTGCGGTCCTCGAACCACATGGGGGCATTGGGACCGCAGGCGTGCGCGGCATAGAGCGACCGGTCGATGTGGAATGCGCGGCAGAGCTTTCCGGGTCCGTCCGCGGGGGGCGGCGCTTCGCCAAAGCCGCTCAGGGGGTGCACGCCGCGAATGAGCACGGCGCTGCCGGAGCCGGCGCCCTCGGTGACCACGTTGAGGCAGTGGTACATGCCGTAGATGAGGTAGACGTACCAGCGCCCCGGCGGCCCGAACATGACCTCGGTGCGGGCGGTGCGGCCCTTGCTGGCGTGGCAGGCCCGGTCCCGGGGCCCGCAGTAGGCTTCGGTTTCTGTCACGACGCCCACAAGCCGCCGTCCTTCATAGGGGCGCACCAGGCACTTGCCGAGCAGGTCGCGCGCGACCGTGACGGTGTCGCGGTCGTAGAAGGATTTTGGCAGACGTTTGGCCATAGCGGGCAAAGGTTGTCATACCGCCGATTGGGCATGCAACCGGGGAAGCGGACGCGCCACAAAGGCTCGAAGGCCACAAAGGGGGTGGAAGAAGGACTTTTTGACAGGATGAACAGGATTCTCAGGATGGGTAAGGCAATTGGATTTCGGGCTTGATGGAAGAGCTCCGCGCTGGAAGGAAGAATTCAGGAACGGCGCGGAAAAAGACACCAAAGCGCCAAAGGCGCGGGAAATGGTCAAACCGGAAATATGCGGTCCAACGCCCGGAACATTCCAAGGGGCTCTTGCCTCCCATCATTCCCATTTATCGCATACGTGCGATTTCCCACCCCCTCCGCCCAACCGGGTGGTGCCACTTGCCATTTGACCCCGATTCAGGGTTCAATGGAGTGCAGACCGGCCGACAACCACGGGGGTACAGGCTATGAACATCAGGAAACTGACCCGGCGTTCTTTCTTCAAGCAGGGCGGGGCGGGCGCGGCGGCGTCGGCGGTGGCGATGAACGCGCAGGGCGCGGAGGACACGGCCCCGCCGCAGCGCGGCGCGCAACGGCTCAGCCTCAACCAGCTTCGCGCCTGGGAAGCGCTGCAATACGGCATGTTCATCCATTTCGGCATGAGCACCTTTGTCGAGGAGGAACTGCCCGACGGCAAGACCCCGCCGGAGACCTACGCCCCCGACCAGCTGGATGTGGACCAGTGGGTCAAGGTGGCGCGCGACGCGGGCATGAAATACGCGGTGCTGACGGCGAAACATGTGGCGGGTCATTGCCTGTGGCCGAGCAAATTCTGCGACTACAGCGTGGCGAACAGCGGGAACAAGACCGACGTGGTGGGCGCTTTTGTCGAGGCCTGCGCCAAGTATGGCGTGCTTCCGGGGCTTTACTACTGCTCGTGGGACAATCACAACCGGTTCGGCAGCGTGACCTGGTCCGACCAGCGCGAGACCGGGCAGCAGTCGTACACCACGTCCATCTACCAGACCTTCCAGACCAACCAGGTGACGGAACTGCTGAAGGACTATGGGCCCATTGCGGAAGTGTGGATTGATATTCCGGGGGTGCTCGGGCGCGGTTACCGCACTTTCCTCTACAACCACATCGCGGCGTTGAACCCGGACGCGGTCATCATGATGAACAGCGGCATCAGCACCGGCGAGGAGTACAACGTCGATTACGCGTGGCCGTCCGACCTGATCGCCATCGAGCGGCGGCTGCCCCCCGGGGCGGGGCACAATCCGTGGCGCGAGATCGAGGGGAAGACCTACTACCTGGCAGGGGAGGTCTGCGACCCCATCGGGCACGAGTGGTTCTACGTGCCCGGCGACGAACCCCGCCCGGTCGGGGAGCTGGCAAAACAGTTCGAGTCGTGCCGCGAGCGGAACGTCAATTTCCTGCTGGATGTGCCGCCCGACAAGCACGGGCTGCTCCCGCAGCAGCACGTGGATGCGCTGATGGCGCTGCGCAGGGAGGCGGGCATCTGAACCGAGGGAGGCCCCCCATGATTGACATCAAACAACGCGACGAAGACACCTTTGAGGTGACGGTCAACGCGGTGAGCACCACCACGCATGTCGTGACGGTGAGCGATGACACGCAGCAGGCGTTGACCGGCGGCCAGGCCAACAAGACCGACCTGGTGCGCCGGTCCTTCGAGTTTCTGCTGGAACGCGAGAGCAACACCAGCATCCTGCGCAGCTTCGACCTGCCGGTCATCGGGCGGTATTTCCCCGAGTACGAGCGGACCATCCGGGCCTGGGCGAAGGGGGGATAGGGGCCATCGAGCCGGAACGGTGGGCTGCGCAGCGCTGCACCCACCCTATCTTGCCCTGCCGGCCCTGCATACCTCTTGCCACAGCAGCCCCATGGGCCCCATCCGCGCCACAGGTCTCATTCTTCCCATCCGCCCCCTCAGAACAACTGCTGGTCGAGGCTCCTGTACTGCACGGCCTCGGCGACGTGGTGCTCGCGGATGGTATCTTCCCGGTCGAGGTCGGCGAGGGTACGGGCGACACGGAGCACCTTGTCGTAGGCGCGCGCGCTGAGCCCGAGGCGCTCGAGCGCGTCGCCGAGCAGCGCCTGGCCCCCGTCGTTCAGCTTGCAGTATTTCCGCAGCGCCTTGCTGTCGAGGCGGGCGTTGCAGGTGGTGCGGTCGCCGTAGCGGCCGTGCTGGCGGTCGCGGGCCTGCTGCACCTGCTCGCGCACGGTCGCGGAGGGCGCACCGCTCGGCCGGTGGTCGGACAGTTCCTCGAAGCTGAGCCCCGGCACGTCGACGTGGATGTCGATGCGGTCGAGCAGCGGACCGGAGAGGCGGTTCATGTACCGCTGCACCTCGCCGGGACTGCACCGGCAGGCGCGTCGCGGGTCGGTGCGGCAGCCGCACGGGCAGGGGTTCATCGCCACGACGAGCATGAACCGGCTCGGGAAGGTGACGGAATAGTTGGCGCGCCGGATGTGGACGAGCCCCTCCTCGAGCGGCTGGCGCAGCACTTCGAGCGCGGCACGGTTGAACTCGGGCAGTTCGTCGAGGAACAGCACGCCGTTGTGCGCGAGGCTGACCTCGCCGGGGTTCGCCATCTGGCCGCCGCCCGCAATGGACACGGTGGTCGAGGTGTGGTGCGGACTGCGAAAGGGGCGCCGCGTCACCAGCGGCGATTTCGTGGAGACGAGTCCGGCCACGCTGTAGACGCGCGTGGTCTCGAGCGCCTCTTCGAAGGTGAGCGCGGGCAGGATGCCCGGCAGCCGCGCCGCGAGCATGGTCTTGCCGGTGCCCGGCGGGCCGACCATGAGGATGTTGTGCCCGCCCGCGGCGGCCACGGTGAGCGCGCGCTTCACGTGTGCCTGGCCCTTGACCTCATTGAGGTCGGGCACGTGCGCCTGCCCGTTCGAGAACAGGCGGTTCACGTCGGTGCGGTGGGGCGGGAGCACCTCTTCGGCCTGGAGGAAGGCGAAGGCTTCCTGGAGATGGCGCACGGGAATGACCTCGATTCCCTGCACCACGCCCGCCTCCTCGGTGTTCTCCCCGGGGAGCAGGATGCCGCGGAGGCCCTCGTCGCGCGCGGCGATGGCCATGGCGAGCGCGCCCGTCACGGGGCGAATCGAGCCGTCGAGCGCCAACTCGCCCACCAGCGCGTAATCGGCCAGTTGCGCGCCGTCGAGCTGGTCGCTGGCCGCAAGCATGCCCAGGGCGATGGGCAGGTCGAGTGCGCTGCCCTCCTTGCGCATGCCGGCCGGCGCCAGGTTGACCACCACATTGCCGCGCGGCAGGCGGAACCCCGAATTGCGCAGGGCCGACCACACGCGGTCCTCGCTTTCCTTGACCGCGGCGTCGGGCAGGCCGACCATCTTGATCTTGCCCATGCCCGGGCGGTTGTCCACCTCGATGGCCAGGAGATACGCGTCGATCCCCACCACAGCAAACGATTTCACACGCGCCAGCATATGTGGATTCCGTCTCCTTCGCTCTGTGTCCTGTGCGCTGCATGATAGTGGGCCGGACGAAGCCGTTCAAGAGGCTGGCGCGCCGGAAGGCGGGCGGCTATACTGCACGGGAGCGGCGCACGGGTCTGCGCCGGAACAAGGAGAACGAACGATGCCCCCGCGAATGCACCCCGTATTCATTGCCGCGCTGCTGCTGGTGCTTTCCGCGCCGCCGGCGCGCGCCCAGGAGAAGGCCATGACCGCCCCGGACGACTACACGGTTGCCTGCTACTACTTCCCGAACTACCACGTGGACCCGCGCAACGAGGCGCAGCACGGTCCCGGCTGGACGGAGTGGGACCTGGTGCGCCACGCCACGCCGCGGTTCGAGGGCCATGACCAGCCGAAGGAGCCGCTTTGGGGCTACACGGACGAGGCAGACCCCGAGGAGATGGCGCGCAAGATTGACGCGGCGGCGGACCACGGGCTCGACGCGTTCATTTTCGACTGGTATTACTACGACGACGGCAAGTTCATCGAGCGCGGCGTCGAGCAGGGGTTCATGAAGGCCGCGAACAACAGCCGTCTGAAGTTCGGGCTCATGTGGGCGAACCACGACTGGATAGACATCCACCCGGCCAAGCGCAAGGTGAAGCCGGTGGTGCAGTTCCCCGGTGTGGTCACCCCGGAGACCTTCGAGCGCATGACCGCGATGCTTGTTGCGGATTATTTCCCGCACCCGTCGTACTGGCGCATCGACGGGAAGCCGTACTTTTCGTTCTACGACCTGACCACGCTGATGGCGGGTTTCGGCAGCGTCGAGGCGACGCGCGGTGCGCTTGAGGGTTTCCGCGAGAAGGCGAAGGCGGCCGGCCTGCCCGGGGTGCATCTCAATGCCGTGGTGTGGGGCCGCGCCATTCTTCCGGGCGAACAGGTGCCCGGCGACCCCGCGCAGATAGTCGATGCGCTCGGCTTCGACAGCGTGACGTCTTATGTGTGGATTCACCACGTGCACCTGCCGGAGTTTCCCCAGACCCCGTACGACTACGTGATGGAGAAGTACTTCGAGTACGCGGAAGGGCCGGCGAAGGCGTTGGGCGCGCCGTACTACCCGAACGTGACGATGGGCTGGGACTCTTCGCCGCGGGCGTGTCCGTCGGACGTGCTGACGAACGAGGGCTACCCGTTCATGGCGAGCATCAGCGAGAACACGCCGGCCGCGTTCAAGCGGGGGCTCGAGCGGGTGAATGCCTACCTCGACGCATACCCCGCGGCGCAGGGGATTTTCAACATCAACTGCTGGAACGAATGGACCGAGGGCAGTTACCTGGAACCCGACAAGAAGCACGGCATGGCCTATCTGGAGGCCGTTCGTGACGTGTTTGGCGCGGGCGAGTGATGCAGACGCGGCATGCGCGCCGCGTTCTGCCGCGTCGAGGCCGGCCGGGCTAGAACTCCACCTCGGTCGTCATGCCGTCGTGCATGCGCAGAATGACATCGCGTCCGGACGCGGCGTGCTTTGAAATGCTGAGCACCCGGTGCGCCGGATTCGCCACGTGGTTTTCGGCGTAGGCCTTCGCGGCGTCCTCGTCATCGAAGACCTCGATGTTGATATTGCTGTAGTGCCCGAATTGCGTGCGCAGGTCGCGGCCCAGTTGCGCGATGTCTTCCGGCGCGCTGCCCGGCGGCACGACGCAGACCATGCCCTTGAGTGACGAGGCGCCCCCGCCCAACTCGGCCGCGGCTTCGGGGGTGCGGCCCCATTCCTCAACGATGGCCCACGAGAACTCGACCGGTTCCGGTTCTTCGGGTTCGGGGGCGAGTTCCGCGGGCGGCTGGGCGAGCACGTCGCCGAGCAACGCCGCGTCGGGCCGTGGCACATTGCCCGGCGCCTCGAGCCCTTCGTCGCCGNNGCATGCGCAGGTCCCGCCGCAGCGCGCGCACCTCGAGTTCCAGCGCTTCCACGGTGCCCTTCGGCGCTTCCGCTTCTTCGACGGAATCGTAGAATACCGGTTCCCGGGGCGCGCCGCTTCCGGGCTCCGCGGTTCCTGTGCTGCGCAGTTCGCGCACCGTGTCGAGGAGGTCGGCCGCCTTTTCGGGCGGTTCCCCGGCCGCCGCGGAGCACCACACCGTCACGACCGCTATGCAGCTCAGATATCGCATGGGCTTCCCATTGCCGGCTGTTCGCGCCGGTCCCGCACATTTCACCGGCTGTTCTTGAGGGCTTCCCGGATTGCATGGTCCAAGTGCGCGGGCGACCTTGCTTTCCATGCGTTGCCTTGCCAACTTGTGAAAAAGGGCCGTGCTGTCGTCACCTGATAAACGCATGCACCGCCGGAAAGCATGACAGTCCGGGTGTGCTTTGTGCAACGCCCGGCGGAAACGATGCACACACCGGCTTGCATTGGCTAGAATACGGGCCATTCAGGCACCTGCAACAGGGCGCAACTCTGCGCCGTGGAGGGAAAACGGCATGAGCACGAACAAACGAACCTACAAATTCCGGACCGAGGCGCGCCGCCTCCTCGACCTGATGATCCATTCCGTTTATTCGAACAAGGACATCTTCCTGCGCGAGTTGATCTCGAACAGCTCGGACGCGCTCGACAAGCGGCGCTTCGAGGCGGTGAAGCATCCTGAACTGCTGGATGAAGGCGTCGAACTGCGGATTTTCATCGAGGCGAACAAGGAAGACCGGACGCTCTCCGTGTCGGACAACGGCATCGGCATGAGCCGTGACGAGGTGAGGGAACTGATCGGCACCATCGCGAAATCGGGCACGCAGGAGTTTCTGCAGCGCGTTTCGGAGAGCAAGGACCAGGCCGCCGCGGCGGAACTCATCGGCCAGTTCGGCGTCGGCTTCTACTCGAGTTTCATGGTGGCCGAGAAGGTCGAACTGGTGACGCGCCGCGCCGGCGAAGCGGGCGCGACGCACTGGGAGTCCACGGGCGACGGCAGCTACAGCATGGCGGACACCGAGCGCGCTGAGCCGGGCACCACGGTGACACTGCACCTGAAGAGCCCGGATGACGAGGACGGGCTGAAGGACTACACCGAGCCGTGGGTGGTCCGCCAGGTCGTGTCGCACTACTCGGATTTCGTCGCCTATCCCATCCAGATGAACGTCGAGCGGCGCGAGGTCGAGCGCAACGAGGACGGCACGCCCAGGGAAGACGCCGCGCCGCGCACCGTGGTGGAATGCGAGACGCTGAACTCGATGAAG
>NPIG01001582.1_pt1 | contig 11183 bp, 8 predicted proteins | sample 8637441 | NCBI WGS metagenome assembly NPIG01 (sample SAMN07420675, study PRJNA396082) | bioreactor metagenome | isolation source: sample BR6 brine-fed electro-methanogenic bioreactor BR | place: Japan: Kochi | collected 2016-06-14
TCATTATTTTCTAAATCATTATTTCTCTTTAAAATAAATTGCCATTTATTAATTCTTTCTATATTTTCTTGTTTAAATAAAGTAATATCAGAATTCAATTGTTTTAATTTTTGATTAATTTTATTTATTTCTTCATATAACGAATTAATCTTATTAATTAACTTATCAATTATTTCATTACTGGTTTCAATACTTTTCTTTAATTCTAATACAGTAATTAATTCTTTAGATATATTTATTAATTTTTCATTATGAGAAATTAATTCTACATTTAGCTTATATTTTTTTTCTCGATTGGATTCATTTTTTTTCTGAAATTCTTTAATCATTATTTTTTCATTTTCATTTCGTAATAATTCATTAAGATTCTTTTCTTCTAAAGCAATTTTATATTTTTTTCCTATATCATCTGAAATAGATTTTATTAATATATCACTACATTCATTTGTATAAAACGATAAAGAGATATCATCCCCACTTCCAGATTTAGATATCTGGGGTAATATTAAATTAAGATTATCTATTATATTATTTAATGCATCTTTTTTATTTATTTCATTAATCACATTATTTACAAAAACTTGATAATAAAAGATTGGTTTTGTATATGAATCCGGAAGACCATCAGAACATAAAAACAACATTTTTGCTGGTTTATCAGAATAAAAATATCTAAAATTTTCTATTACATTTTTTTCGCACAAAGAAGTTGTGACATTAGAATAACATCTTTCATTCCAAGGAATTTCAGTCAAAAATTCACCTTGTTCATATAGTGATACACATTCACAATCACCATTTCTTAATCCACACCAATAATCAGGAGCAGCTAAAGCAATTACTAAAGTTGCACCATATAATTCTTTTATTAATGAAGCATATTTATCAATATTTTGTTTATTTATATTTTGGATTGTATCTAGATTAATATTACTTATATAATTTTTTTCTTTTTCTTTTATGGGGTTAATAAGAAAATGATCCAAAACACTTGTTTGCCATTTTACAACTATAGACTCAGCAATATTTTTTAATACTTTATTAAAATCTTTTTGTAACAAATTCTTTAGCGTGTTCTCGTCTAATATATTTTCAAAAACAGATTTACTAGCCTCACAAGCAAGTCTTGCACCATCGGCACTTCTTATATAACTTGAACTACCATGCCCGTCAGATACAACTAATAATATATTATCACCAATTCTAACACTTATAGAATAATCTTGACATTCTTTATTTGCTTTAACATGAGAAAAACCTTGTATAGTTTTTGATCCAAAAATTGTATTCATTTTAATGCTCCGATAATACAAAGAATTTAATATTTATAAATAAGCTTTAATATTATTAACATTAAAGCTTAATATAAACATTATTAATATTTCTTACCAATCCAAATCATCTACATCAACATCTGTTGTTGAACTTGAATTATTACCATTATTTTTTGAAATATTACTACTATTTTTATTAGAATCTTTTATTCCCATATCTGCTTTTACTTTTTTATTAATACTATCTTGTTTAGACGTTTTGGAGTCTCTTTCGGGAGGAACAGAACCTATCTTTACTGTATTATAAGTAACAGTTTTAATTATTTTAGCTAATTGATGTTTGTTATGAACTTCAAAAACAGATTCAGGGTTTCCTGTAAATTCAACTAAAGGTTCTTTTTTTGCATCTGAACCAATTGCAATAGCTGTTTTAGTTGATTTAATAAACCATTTATTAGTTTTATACAAAATATTTAAACTTTTTTTATAATCATCAGTTGGATACCCATCTGTTAATAAAATTGATACTGGTACAGCATGTTGATGAGTCGCATCACTAAAAAATTCCTCTTTTGAATATTTATTGTTTAATTCTTTAAAAGCTTCTCCCATATCAGTAATACCATTAGCATCTAAATCACTCCAAATAAAATTATCAATACTAATTGGTTTATTATATACCCATTTTGCACCACTTGAAAAAGTTAATACAGCAACATACAATTCAGCATCTGCTCCACATACATCTTCATCTTTGATTTGTTGTAAAATCTCTCTTATTGAAGCATTTACCTGTCCAATTTTTTCTCCAGCCATACTACCTGATCTGTCAACTATAAAATTTAACAATAAATTCTTTTTTGATGTTCCTTCTAAATTTGGCATTTTTTCCTCCTAAAATTGTTAAAAAAATATTTAATTATTTATTTACTATTTCCAATGCGTTACCTGCAATAGAAATTTTTACTCCATTTTCAATCAATACTACTTTATTTGGTAACACTTGTATCACTTCTCCATTAGTTTTGGTAACATACCAGGTATCTTTTGATAAATTTCTAATTCCCCAATATTCTGGATGTTTTTTATTCGCAATAACTTCTCCTAAAATATTAGTTTTATCTAAAATATCAGTTTCAATAGAATTCAATGAATGTATATGAGCATTATATAATTTTGCATTCAAAAAAAGAGGTAAACTGCAATATTTCCCTTTCAATACCAAAGGAATTGGATATTCTGAATTACAATTAGGACAGATAAATTTTTTCTTTTTTATATCACAATATTCTTTAATCAAATAATCTTCTGTTCCACATTTTGGACATACAAGCATATTTCCTTTTAATCGTAAGAAAACTTTTTGCCAAGTCAAATATTCTACTCTTTTATTAGGATCTTTAACTCCTATTCTAAAAGCATCTACAAAAGTATTTTGGAGATATTTTGGTAAATATGGCCAAACAGCTAAAGAATCATTATGAACGCCATGGATGGGTTTATTACTATCATCATCAGGATCAAAAATAAATAATGGATTTTCTCCATATAAAAAAAGAGAAGCTTTTTCTGTTAAACAAGGATAATCTCCAACTCTTTCCCCTATAAAAGGATCATCACTACATAACATTCTATATAATATAACAGCTAATGAATGTTTATCAGTTTGTGCATTAGGAGCACGTAACGCACCGGTAACTATTTCAGGAGCCATATATCCTGGTTTTCCTTTAATACCAGCATCTTTACCATGTTGGCATACATTATCATTATCACAAATCTTTATATCTCCCGTATCAGGATTGATAAAAAAATTCCCATCATTTAAATCTTGATAACTATAACCTGTATTATACAAAGCCCTGTATGCTGAAATAAATAATAAAGAAGCTTTAACCCTTTTATTCATTGAACATTTTACATCAGCTGTCAATATTTTACTCAATTCAACAAAATTAGGATCTCTTAATTCCATTAAATATCCGAAACTACCTTGATATAATTCAGTCATCAATAGGGGCCATAAAAAAAGGTTTTCTGCTTTAGTAGGAGCACCTTGTCTTATATTATTTTCCAAATTATCATAAAATTTTGTAGAATCAATTTCTTCAAGATATTGATTATGATACCATTTTAAAGCGTATTCATCACCATCATAATTAACTAGATATACGGTTCCTTGGCCTCCTTCTCCTAAAGTTTCAATGATTTTAACTTTATTAGAAGAGTTTTTAATATTAATTAAAGTTCCTTTTTTTAACATTTTTCCCCCTAAAATATTTTTTTAATATAGATTATTGTATTAAATTCACAATCCCATTACTAAATACAATTTAGTTTACTTAGTATTAAGTTTATAATGCTTTTTGACATATGGCAATAAAAATTATGAAATAAAATAGTTCCCCGGACAGTATTATTAAACGACCTGCCTTTTATAATAACTAAAAAGTAGCATTGTCAGAAATTAGCTTACCTATTATTAAAATTTTAATATTTTATAAAAAAAATCATTTTTAAAATATTATTTTTCATGATAATATTAATATATTAAAAGTATTTATTATCTGAATACTAATTATATTATTAGACAATTAATATATTTAAGGAATAGTTTATTATGGATCAAAATTATCAACAAAAACTTCAAATGACAGAAAAAACACTAGCAAATATTGTATCAAAATATAATTTTAACATTATAAATAATAAAGCCCAATTTATTGGCATACTAAACGATTATTTAAATTCAGATAAAAGAAGTCTATTTATTCTAAAAGAAATAATTACTACATTTAATAGTTTTAATAATAAAAATGAATATACTAGAATTTTAAATCACATATATACCTATAAAGGTATTGATAAACGTATTTTAAATGATTATATAACTATATTCTTTACATCAATGAATCAAAAAACGTTAATACCACAAAATAATAGTAATAGCAATAAATCTAACAATTATAGTAATAATTCTATTCAACCTAAAGATAAATATGAATTAAAAGAAATAATTGAAGATATGATTAAAAAAAATGGATATTATTGCAATCTTAATATAATTGATGTTTCTAAAATTAAAGATTTTTCCTTTTTATTTTATAATTCTGTTGAATTAAATAATTTTAGAGGAGATATTTCTAATTGGGATGTTTCTAATGTTACTATTATGAAATCTATGTTTAAGAGTTCTGAATTCAATGGAGATATTTCTAATTGGGATGTTTCTAATGTGATTGACATGAACAGAATGTTTTTTTCATCAAAATTTAATCAAAATATATTTAATTGGAACATTACAAATGTAAGAGATATGGAAAACATGTTTGCTTATTCTGTATTTAATAAGGATATTTCTAATTGGGATGTTTCAAAAGTTGAAGATATGAATGATATGTTTTACGCTTCTAAATTTAAACAAAATATTTCTAAGTGGAATGTATCTAAAAAAAATTAGGTTTGAGTTAATATGTAATTCTTTTCAACTTCACACGTCTTTTTAATCACAACGTTTTAAATATTTTTATTCAATACTAAATATTAATTTATTTACCAACTTAGGAGATTATAACATGTTATTTACTTATGGTTTTATTTTTCTTGTAGCATCCCTACTTTTTCTACCTTTAACAATTTTCATTTCTATTAGAAAATCTAAATGGAACTTACAAATTGCAATAATTCATACCTCTGTTTTTTTGATATCTATAGGGATGCTCCTTTTTGGTAGAAATAATAGAGCCCCTATTGGATTTGTTTTAGGTATGGTTTTATTAGTATTAGGAATAATAATTTTTTCATTTAGTTTAATTTATCTTTTAACAGGAATTTTTGGCAAACAAAATAAAGAATTTGGCATTAAATTATTGATAGGATCAATAATTATAATTATGGTATCTATTATAATGATAGGGAATCCAACTATTAGCAGTAATGATGTAGTTCACAATATGGGTAAATTTAATTTTTTTAATATTAGAAGTATATTGCAAGCTACTTATGTAGGAAATAGTTCACTATTATTTTATCACTGGATTCTATTAGTTCTTTTATTATCTTTAATTATAATAGGTAGAAATAAACCCGATACTTATAAATTAATAGTAGTAGGATTTGTAATAATTATTATGTTAATTTTATCTTATAACATTCTATTCATACCTGCATTTACTTAAACAAAGATGGTCTTTTGATATTGCAGTATCAGAAGCAACCTATAAGATAATTAAGACAGAATTTGCTTATGATAGATAATTTATTTCACAAGAAGAATTAGATTTGGAATTATTTGATTATGTTAATTAGTATAACAATAAGAGAATACATGGAACCTTAGGCTATAAGAGCCCAAAAGCATTTAAGAAATGTCCTTAATAAAACTGTCTAGTTAAGGGTTAACAATCCAAAAAGTGATTAGATGGAAGTTAGTATTTAATTCCGAGTAATTAACAATAAAAAAACATTCACAATTTAGAAATAAATAAAACTTTAATACGGAATAATTTTATAACACAAAATAAATTAAGACTACTTAGGAATAATAAATAACTTCAACTTAACATATAACAATAAAGGATCAAAAGAATTAAAAACCTATGGAACAGTACGTAATTGGAATACTTAAAAATCAAAAACCAATTGGTTGTTTATCTCTAATCGGAGATTATAAAAAAATGAAAATCAATAAAGAATCAGATAAAAGTATATTAGATTTTAACTCGATACTTAGTAGAACAATTTACACAATGTGAAAAATAGAAAACTTTTAATTTTGATAAACTTAGTACTGGTTATTTGAAGTGACAGCACGAGGTTGTATAGCCTCTTAAAATACAATAAAAAAAATAAATTAATGATTTTTTGTGAAAAAATATTGATATTTTATAGGAGATATTAATGAAACCCGTTAGATTTATTTATATAATTTTGATTTTAATAATTCTATTAAATAGTTGTATGTCATTAAATGAAATAGATAAATCTTCAGAAAGAAAAGAAGAAGTAGTATCTTTGAATAAAGAAATTATTATAGAAGAACCACAAAAAAATATAATCTTAAAACATATCTCTAATAAAACAGAGTATCCAATTACATTAAAATACTTATCTATTGATCAACAGAATAATTTTTTGAAAAAAAGAATTATTATAAAACCTCAAGAAACTAAAAAAATAAGTTTGGGTTATATTGAGGATAAAGAGATAGAAATTTCTTTTGCATATCAAAATAATGATAAACAAATACCTCCTTTTTTTATTGGATCTTATCATAATTTCATCGATAATAAATCATTAACAGTTTTTAATGATTTTTTAACAAAAACCGGTTATGAAACAATCTTAAGCTTTAATTTAATCAAAAATTTTAATTATGATGTGTATATTTATAATTTAATTGCTATAGAGCAAGAAGTAATTGAAGAATACAATCCAATAGAAAATGTTAAGATCACCATAAACAAAGATAAAATTGAAGATTCAGATCCTTTTATTATAAAAATTCCTAATTCAAGTGAAAAGATAATTTTAAAAAAAATTAATTCAGGATCTTTTTTGATGGGTTCTTCTCCCAATGAAAGTGGTAGAAAATCTAATGAACAACAACATTTGGTAAATATAACTAACCCATATTTAATAGGGATATACGAAGTAACTCAAGAGCAGTGGGTAGCTGTAATGAAAAATAATCCAGCATATAGAAAGGAAGAAAATTTTCCTGTTGAAAAAGTTAGTTGGTATGATGTAATTGAGTACTGCAATAAATTAAGTATATTAGTTGGTAAAGAGCCTGTATATAGTATAAAAGGTACTACTATTACTTGGGACAAAACAAAAAACGGTTTCAGATTACCTACAGAAGCAGAATGGGAATATGCCGCAAGAGGAGGTAATAATAACTCAAATGAAATATATTCAGGAAGTAATCAATTATCAGAGGTTGGCTGGTATAGAAATACTATTTTTTTATGTAAATCTCATGAAGTCGGTCAGAAAAAACCAAATATTCTTGGAATATATGATATGAGTGGTAATGTTTGGGAATGGTGTTGGGATATTTACAATAAAAATTATTATTTAGAATCTAATGGTTTTAATGATCCTACAGGAGCAGAAAAAGGATCTCATAGAATTGTAAGAGGAGGTTGTTGGAATATATTAAAAAATAATTGTCGTGTTGCGGCAAGATTTTTTCATAACCCTTCTTTTAGATTTAATAATCTTGGTTTTAGATTAGTCTGTTCCACATAATATTTAATATAAAACAGTAATACATTTTGTTTATTGATTATAGAAAAATAGAATACCTGTTTGGTTTGTTACATATGATGAAAATTCTAGCGATTTTATTATTTCCTTAGTAATTTTACTATGTAATATCTTTTTACTAGATTGATATATTGTCGGATCTAATCCAATATAGCAATAAGTTTTTGATAAGTTGCAAATCGATTGGTAGTTCCAACTTTAGCCATAAAGTGCATTGCAGAAAAATCACTAATACATGGAATAGAAGTAATGATTTCAATTTCTTTATTTATAAGAACTTCAGTAAAGAATTTTTCTTTTTCAGCAAAATGTTTATATTTTTATCAAGCTCTCCGATATTTCCAAGACAATTTCTAGAGATTATTTAGCTTTCTGTTTCCAATATAAAACGCATTCTTTAAAGTTGAAAGTTAGTCAAATTTTTGTAAAGAAACATTTTTAGTTAACAATTACTCATCAAAATAATTTTTACCATGGTATAAAAACAACAGCATAATAGTATACTGTTCCAAGAATAAACCAAACTATAAAAAAGTATATTAAAAAATATTTTTCACGCAATTTCCATATAAATTTAACAAAAATTATTGAAGTTGGGATAATTATTATACAAAGATGTAATATATTATATAACAATTGATTTTCAATAGAGATTGAAATATAAACAAATAAAATAAAACAAAATATAACTAAAAATATTAATATGAATTGTTTAAAATAATTATTTTTTGCTTTTTCTTGTTTATTTATATTTTCTTCATTGCTGTTAGAACTGTTATTTTTAGGTATTAATTTTTCTTTACCTAAAACTTTAAATAATATATTTAAATATTCTTGTATATATCTTTTTTCAATTCCATATTTTTGATTTAATTTATTTACTATTCGATTGTACTCATTTTTGCCACTTTTATATTCATAAACTATTAAACAAAGTATATATACTCCCTTTTCTTCTTTAATATAATCTTTAATTAAACTAACCAGTTTTTGCTTATTATCTATTATTAATTCAAATCCATATTTATTAAATATTTTATGTAAATCTTTTTCTATTTTTTTATAAGTCTTAATATTTTTATTAATATTATTATTCAAATTTAAACCTTTCCCTTAAATGAATTTAATTTGTTTTATTATTAATTTATAAATTAATATATTTATAGTTATTGTATAATGCATTATTTGATATGACAACAAATAATATTTATTAATTAGTTTGAGCCCAGAAGTATAACTTGAAATATCTAATGCAACTCAAGCTAGAATTTTCTTTGGTTAACTAGTTGCGGTAAATATTGCAAACGGTATAGTTTCATTTAGTATTGCAGAGATTTTTCCCGGACAGTAATATTAAATGTCCGCCCTACTAGAGTAGAAAAAAATAGAAAAACCATTGATCTTCTGTTAAGATTGCAAGTAACTACACATACAATAGGAGAAAACAAATTGTTCAAAATTATAATAGCACAACTCATATCTGTTTAGGAAGTCATTTTACTTGGGATGAGCGATTAAGATTAGAATATTTTTTAGCATGGAAGAATAAATATCCAAAAATTACTAATAGAGAAGAATTAGCTAGTATATTTAATAAAAGTTCTAGAACTATTAGGAGGAATAATAAAATCAGTATTAACAACAGGAAAAAGGTTTGATATTTATTATGCTCATCCCTATAGTTCATATGAGAGAGGATTGAATGAAAATCACAATGGAATTTCAGAGTATCATATACAGATAAGAAGATTTATTTCAAAAGGAACAGATATTTCATTAATCCCAACAAAAAGGATAAGAGAAATTCAAGACTAGATGAACAATTATCCTAGAAAAAGCTTAGGGGGATTAACACCTATTGAAAAATATAGAGAAATTTATGGAGGAAAGAACAATCTTCCTTCATATATCGCAACGAAAGAAGAATAGTGGACATATTACTTTACCCTAGAGGGAACTTTATTAAACACTATCGTTTATAAAATATTTTTAGCAAATGGAAACTTAGAGTTAATGTCAATAAATGTTTCAGTTAAATCAATTATTAAATTTATGAATTCATCTATTTCATTTTTCTTAAAAATTGCATTTTTATTAATTGAAAAGCTTTTTAAAGTTTGTTCTTCATAATCATCTCCAATTGAAATAGAAAATCTCATTGATCGTTTAAATAATTCACAGTATTGATCCATAACTTTTAAATTTAATTTAAAATCATCAAAATTTTTTCCATTCGATAATAAAATGATTATGGGTTTTGTGTAATCATCTGGTACTCCCTCATAACTATCATATTCTTCCGAGAATTTATATGATAAATGGGCTAAAGCTGTACAAAAACTTTTCTTATTCTTATATTGAGATTTTAAACTTTTTAAATTAGTAAATGATTGTGAATGTGATATATTTATTTCTTTATAATCATTAAAAGGAATTAAGGATATATCTAATAAATTATTTTTATTAAAATAATCATTTGATTTTAATTTAGATATCAATTCAAACAATATTTTATTCGAATTATGAATCTCACTTTGATCTAATTGGTTTGAATTATCGACTAGTATAATAATGTTTATTTTTTTTCTATCCATTCTATTAACTCCTTTCATTAATTCTTTATTAAAATATAAACTTATATATATTAATATAGAATACTTTAAACTTGTCTGCATACAAACGTCAAGTTAATTAGGCAAAGAAGTGTTGAGTCCAGGACAGAAAAAGCAATAAGTCAAATGAAAAAAACTTTTTCACGCAACTTTTTTAAATTTTACTTGCAATAAGTATTACAAACGCTCAAAAGGTTGCATTTGATTTTTCAATTTAGCAATAACTCAAAAAATTTAATAGGTAAGGTTGCATAATACAACTTTAACTTTTTGATAATGTGGTATATTTGATTAAGTAAAATCAAGTTTGTCTAAAAAAGGCAGACTAGTTTATAAGAGTACCAAATTAAAATATACTAACCGACCTTATTTAATTTTGACAATTAAAAATAACAATGCTAAAGTTATATTATTAAACTATATATAAATAAAATAATTTACCAAAAGGAATTAATATGGACAAAATTAAAAAACAAAAAATTCAACCACAAAATAAAAATGAATTAATTTCAATTATTGAAAATCAAATTAATAATTTTGGGAAAGATTGTAATCTAAACGAAATTGATGTTTCACAGATTAAAGATATGAGCAACCTATTTGCAGCTACTTCGATTTGGAATGATGATAATGAATTTGATTTTTCAAATTTTAAAGGAGATATATCAGAATGGGATGTTTCTAATGTTGAAAATATGGAGTCTCTGTTTGAAAATTCAAAATTTAATAATAATATATCTAATTGGAATGTTTCTAATGTTAGAAATATGAATTCAATGTTTCGAAATTCTAAATTTGATGGTGATATATCAAAGTGGAACGTTAATAATGTTGAAGATATGAGTAATATGTTTTCAGAATCTAAATTTAACAGGGATCTTTCTGAATGGAATGTATCTAATGTTGAAAATATGGAATCTATGTTTCAAGAATCTAGATTTAATGGTGATATTTCTAAATGGGATGTTTCTAATGTTGAAAATATGGAATCTATGTTTCAAGAATCTAGATTTAATGGTGATATTTC
>NPIG01001585.1_pt1 | contig 11178 bp, 11 predicted proteins | sample 8637441 | NCBI WGS metagenome assembly NPIG01 (sample SAMN07420675, study PRJNA396082) | bioreactor metagenome | isolation source: sample BR6 brine-fed electro-methanogenic bioreactor BR | place: Japan: Kochi | collected 2016-06-14
GTTTGAGGAGAGAAAAGTGCTAGATGCACTTTTTCGACGAGTTTTTGAACGCAGAAATTAAATCCTAAAATCTTAGGGTCTGCTTCTTCATCAACTTGGCAGTCTTTTTTCTCACAGAGAGTGCAAGCACAAGGCTTACTTTTTTGAGAGCAAAAAGTAAGAAAGCGGAAAGCTTTAGCTTTTCAAGAGAATAATGAACTTAATTATGTTTGTGCTACTATTGTAGATAAAAATTTAGGAGAAACTTATGGGATGGAAAGGAAATTTAAGAACATTTAGTGCCACAATGAATAGAATTGATAGAGAATCAAAACGTAAACAAAGAGAATTAGATAAACGTTATAAATTAAGAGAGAAAATGGAAGAACTTGCACAAGCCCAATATGATGTTGAAGTATTTGAAAACTATAAAGAGTATTAAATAAAGAAGAAAAAGCTCTTCTCGAAGTCATAGAAGAAATGAATCCATTTAAAGAAATCCATGATTTAGGAACATCCTTAGAGATTATGTTTAAAGAAAACATTTTGTATATAGAATTAAATGTACATAGTCAAAACATTATTCCAAATAAAGTTAAAAGTTTATTGAAAAGTGGCAAGTTATCGGTAAAAGATATGCCTAAGAGTCTCTATAATGAATTATATCAAGATTATGTATGCAGTGCTATTTTAAGAGTTGCCAGAGAAATATTTGCAATTCTTACTATCGAGGAAATAATCATTACTGCAAAAGACGAATTATTAAATAAAAGTACTGGACATGAAGAATTATTACCTATTGTATCGGTTTTAATTTCTAAACAAAAATTTGAATCTCTGAATTTAAATTTAATTGATTCTTCTGATTCAATGACAAATTTTATTCATAATATGGATTTTAAAAAAGCATCAGGATTTAAAGCAGTAGAGAGAATAATATTTAACAAAATTAAATAATTATCTATTTTTTCAAGACCGTTAAATATTTATCTCATAATCATACACCATAAAAAGCCATATTTTTGTAAAGGTCAAGGCGAAGATTAAAATTTATGATTGAGCATACTAAAGTATGTGATTGAATAAATTTTGATATTCAACACTGAGATTTGCAAAAAGATGGCTTTTTTTACTCCACCTCTACATCCCAAATAACACTCACCCCATACTCTTGATTCAGCGTGATATATTTTTGATACGTCACTTTTTCTTTATACTTTTTTGAATGAAACGTCACAACCACATCTTCCCCTTCTAACAATGCTTTGACTTCACGCTGTTTTAAATATTTGCCGTATTTTCTCAGACTGTTTTGCCAAATTCTAAAATCGCAAGTTGAATCAGAAGTGAGTTCAAAGAGTTCTCCATCTTCGGTTCTCCAATTAGCATTAGAACAGGCATAGAGTTCTACTTTTTTACCGTTAATCTCTTTTTTTCGTACTTCTATTTGACCGTTTTCACAATACGGACATTTGCCTAAAATCAATTGTATGCCTTGAAGTGGTGTTTGTTGGTATGAACAAAAATGGCAATGGCAATTAACGCAAGGGCAAACATCACAATCGTGCTGTTCCATCCCAAATGTTCATACACTAACGATGGCACAATTGAACCCACAGCTCCACCAATATAATAAAAGGTTAAATACATGCCTGAAGTGAGTGATTTTTGCGATTCTCTCATAGAGTTGGCTAATCTTGTGGAGACCGTATGAACCGTAAACATGCCAAAACACAACACAAATACCACAGCAAAGATAAACCAGATATTGCTGTTAAAAAAGAGTATCATAGAAATCCAAAGCACCAATAAACCAAACATAATGGTACGCAACTCTTTTTTAAATATATGAATAATTTTATGAATCATCAAAGAGACCACAATGCCCACACCATAACCTAAATAGAGTAATCCAATGTGTGTTTCGGTGACGTTACTGAACTGCTCTTTGATACGAAACGGCAAAACATTTAAAAACCCTGCAAAAACAAAAAAGACCGTAAACATCAGCAGATATATCACCACAAATCGTTTGTCTTTTAATATCATCAACGCATCACCTATTTTGGCTTTGGTCAATTTAGCTTCTCCTTCAAATTGAAGTTTTGCAATAAAAAACAACCCCAAAAGCAATGCCACAGAGAGTGAAAAGAAAACATATCGCCACCCTAATTGTGTGGCAATAAATCCCGACATGACCCGACCAATTAATCCCCCAAAAACCGTGGCAGCCACATAAAACGACATATTGCGTTTGATATTCTCTTTATCTGAAGCTAAGATACTCATACACGCCGTTAAAATGGCAGGTATTACCACCGCTTCACAGGTTCGTAAAAATAAAAACAGTTCATAGGTATTGGAAAATCCCAAAAAGATGTTCGTAATACTTAACAAAATCGAGGCAACAATTAACACTTTTTTAGCATTAACCCGTTGCAGTACATAGCCATAAATAATGGGAGCAATGGCTAAAAAAAGCATAATAACTGCGGTAAAAGAGGAGGCTTTGGTAACCGATATGTCAAACTCTTGCGACAACAAAGGTTGCAAAGGTTGTGTTGCATACATGACAGACAATAAAATAATAATCGTATACACCACGATGAAAAAATCTGATTTTTTCATCTNNTCCCATTTCATTGAGCATCACTAAAAATATGGCTAAAGGTGCTACAAATCGCATGATAAATAACCACAGTTGATACAAGTTTTCGCCAATATGAGGAACCAAGGCCTTTCTTGAAACCTCTTTGTCCATAATATAGCCCACAAAAATAGCCACTAAGATTCCCCCTAAAGGCATTAAAATTGCCGCACTGATAAAATCGAACCAATCAAAAATATTTTTAGACCCAAATGTCAAAAGAGCGGAAAATTCCGTGGTATTGGAAAGCAAGGCAAATAATCCCACCACATAAAAAATGAGTGCCACACTGTAGGTGGCTTTTTTTCGCTTCATCTTTTTACGTTCTACTAAGTACATCACCGTTGGTTCAAGAACCGAAACAGCCGACGTAACTGCGGCAAATGCCAACGCCGTAAAAAAAGCAACGGCTAAAACAATTCCAATGCTTCCCATTTCAAAAAAAACAGCAGGTAAGGTAATAAAAACCAACCCTGCGCCTTTACCGGGTTCTTGTCCTGCACTGAATAAAATTGAGAAAATAATCAAACCTGAAACAATGGCAATCAGCGTATCCATAATCACAATCGTAATAGAAGCTTTGACGATATTCACCCCTTTATCCAATGAAGCCGCATACGTTACAATCGTAACCATTCCTAAAGAAAGCGTAAAAAAAGCGTGTCCCACTGCTAAAATAAGTGAACTGGAATGAAATTTGTCAAAATCAGGGGAAAACATAAATGAAAGTGCTTTTGAAAACCCCTCTAACTGAATGGAGTAGATTAATAAAATGGCTAAAATAACAATCAATGTCGGCATAAGGATGTTATTAAGCGTTTCGATACCTTTTTTTACCCCACGAGAAATGGTATAAGCAATGACAATAAAAGCCAAGGTATAATAAAAAATTTGTGTACCAATATCTTTTTGCAATAAATTCATAAAATGATTCTCAGCTTCTTGCACACTGCTTGGCAATGCCGTTGCTGCAACAACAACATAGTGAAAAATCCAACCAACAACCACAGCATAAAACGAAAGGATCAAGACTCCTGTTAAAAAGGTAAAGCCTGAATATTTCCAATATTGATATTTTTTAGGAGAGAGTGTTTCAAAGGTACTTACGGCATCTTTATGCGCATTGCTTCCCAATAAAACTTCTCCAATAAATACCGACATCCCTATAAAAATAACAGTTGCTAAATAAATTAGGACAAAAACACCGCCACCATTTTCACCTGTGATATAAGGAAACTTCCAAATATTTCCAAGCCCAACAGCACTTCCCGCTGCAGCTAAAATAAATCCTACTCGTGTAAATCGATTGGTGTGCATCACTCTTCCTTTAATAAATCACTTTGGCTAAATATAATCCAAACCCATCAACAGGTTTAAAGTGAATCCGCTTTTTTTTAGCCAACTGCTCTTGTAACTCTTTTATGGTACGTTTTCCTGAAGAAATATCCAATAAAAAGCCAACCATCAGCCGAATTTGAGAACGCAAATAGGAGTTGGCTTTAAATTTAAAGACATAATTTTCTTTGTAGGCATAAAACTTCGCTTCAAAAATCTCTTTGAAAAAATGGTGTTTATCGCTGCCCATTTTATGAAAATACTCAAAATCATGTACGCCTACAAAACAAGCTATGGCTTCTTTGATTTTTTGAACATCAATTTTTTCAACATACGTTACATATCGTGCATTAAAAGGGGTAATGGGTTTTTGTGTGATGAAATAACGATAAACTCTTTTTTTTGCACTGAATCTGGCATGAAAATCCAAAGGCACTTTTTGGGCTTTAAGTACTCGAATACTCAAAGGCAATTGATGATTTAAAAGTTTTTTTAACTGTATTGGCTGGTTAAAGTGTTCAGGCAGTTGCACATTAAAGACTTGTCCTGTGGCATGAACCCCTTTGTCTGTACGTCCGCTTAAAATGATTTTCGCTTCAACATTTAAACGACTAAACGCTTCAATCAAACGATCTTCTACGGCATTCTTTTCAGGTTGAGTTTGAGAACCATTAAATTCAAAGCCATCATAGGCAATCGTGATTTTAACATTCATTTAATAAATCCGTTGAATCTTTTTTTTGTATATCACATAACAAATCATCAACCACATCAAAGGAATCAGATATAACGAATGCAGAAAAATATGTTTGACCGCATAATCACTCATAACATAAAATCCTACAATACTTATAATACTTAAACCCACACTTCTGTTTTTTTCATAACGAGGATTATAATAGCCAAATGCAATGACCAAAAAAAGTGAGATGAGAGGAAACAAAGAGACAAGAATATAAAAAGCAAATTTATCCACTTGAGAATGGGCTTTTAAATTGCCTTTCCAGTATTCCCAAGAGGTGGTGAAGTTTTCCGACTCTTTGTTGGCAATACTTTCATTAATGAGCATGGTTTTAAAATCAACTTGATTAATTTCATCGGTTTTGATGTTAAAAAGTTTGCCATCACTTAATTCAAAACTCAATTGCGAGTTGTTGTTATTGAGCGTTGCACTTTTAGAAATAATAAATTCATCCGTTCCATTATTGGTTTTAAAGAGTTTAACTTCATCATAAACTTTATCAGTTTTATTGTCAATATAAATCATCCATTCACCAAACTTTTGCCCATATTCAGAGGATTTGATATTAAAATTGGCTTCTCTTTTTTTAAAATCAAGCATCTCGCTGGTCAAAAATTTTGTTTTGGGAATAAGCCCCAAAGAGACAATAATCAACGAAATGGACAAAATAAGAGTGATAGGAAAAAATATTTTTAAGATTTTGGTGGGATTTAACCCAAAAGAGGTAATAACAATAAGTTCATATTCACTCGAAAGTTTACCCAAGGCAATGACCAATGCAATAAAAAATGAAATGGGCAAGGTATAAAACAAAATATTGGGCACACTGTACAAATACAAAGTAAACAGTTCAAACACATTCATGGTAATCACTGAAGTTAAAGCCGCAATTCGTACTAAAAATATAATAGAAGTAATAAAAAAGAGTCCAAAAAAAATAGGGAAAAAGGACAAGGATAATTGTGAATAGATGTATTGATTTAATTTCAATGAAAAACCTTTGATAATGTAAAAATATACTCCACACCCAATCCCAACGATAAAAAAGGAATAAACGGTGTTTCGTGTTGTTTTTTAACCATTTTGTTATACAACGCTGGTATTATAGCAAAAAGTGAAGCCAAAAATATAGCCACCAATGCCCCTTGTATTCCTAAAAGTGCTGCCATAACGGCTATTATAGGAATATCGCCCTCACCCAAAGCCGTTTGATTTTTTAATGCGTCATTGTTTGTGAGACGACTTTTAATGTTTTGAATGTAAAAATTAAGTACAAATACCAGTAATACCACTGCACCACTTAACATAAATGCCGATTGTAATTGCTCCAAAAGAGGTAAAGATGGCATACAAAACACCGTCAATAAAACCATTAAAAGTAAATAATCAGGGACAGCATGATATTTTAAATCAATACCACTTAAGACCACCAAAAGATAAAAAAGCAAACACGCTACAAAAAAATCATATGAAAAACCCAATTTAAAAAATAATCCCAAGGTTATAAAAGCACTTAACCCTTCGACAAGAATATATTGCGAGCTGATTTTTTTGCCACAAGACGCACAATGACCTTTTAAAAACAGATAAGAAAAAATGGGAATATTGTAATACCACGCCAATTTTGTATGACACAACGGACACGATGAAGTGCTAAGAAGTGATTGGTTTAAAGGCAGTCGTAAAATAAGCACATTTAAAAAAGAACCAAAACAAAGCCCAAAAATAAACACAAAAATGCTTTGGCTATACGCTTCCAAATCGCCGTTCTCTTTTTATAAAATCATCAATAATATCATCCAAATCATAAGAAGTGAACTCTGGCCAATATTTTTGTACAAAAAACATCTCAGCATAGGCACTTTGCCACAATAAAAAGTTTGAGAGTCGTATTTCACCACTGGTACGAACAAGAATATCGACATCGGGAATATTGACAGTATCCAAACAAGCATTGATGTTCGCTTCATTCACCTCTAAGTTTTGATCAATGAGTTTTTGAACCGCTCGCGTAATTTCATTGCGACTGCCATAATTCAATGCCAATATTTGAGTCAGTCCCGTACATTTGGCGGTTTTTTCTTGGGTTAAGGTAATTCTTTTTTGCAAGGCATTGGAAAATTTTGACATATCACCAATGGCTTGAAAACGAACATTATTTTGTAAATAGACTTCCAATTCGTTGGTCAGATACTTTTCCAACAGTTTCATTAAAAACTCAATCTCAAGCTTGGGACGACTCCAATTCTCTGTAGAAAAAGCGTAAAGCGTTAAAAATTCAACGCCCAATTTTCCACAATGTGTGGTAATGTCTCGTACGACTTTTGCTCCCTCTTCATGTCCTGCTGTTCGTTTCAAGCCTCGCTGTTTTGCCCATCGACCATTGCCATCCATAATAATAGCAATATGCTTGGGGAAATTATTGTTCATTAAATACTTCTTGCAATTGAGTTAATAAATTGAATGAAATCGTTAATTTATCCCCCTCAAAACTCAAGGTCTTATCTTGATTCTTTAAAAAAAGTTCAATGTTGTTATTGTCCGACCCAAAAGGATTATCTTGGCTTAAAATATTTAAACAGACTCCATCAAGCTCTTTTTTATCCAACATATTTTTGGCATTATTAGAAGCAACCAAAGAGTCCATTTCTGCTTTAAATCCAATGGCAAGTATGCCTTGTTTATCCAGTGAGTGTAAAATATCCATATTTTGTGAAAGTTCCAAATTCCAAGAACTGCCCAACAACTCTTTTTTGAGTTTACCCTCTTGTGCAAAAGCAGGAAGATAATCACTCACTGCTGCTGCCATAAACAAATAGGGAGTTTTTTGAACTAACGTGGGATTGGAGTCATCCATGAGTGTGGCGGAACTTATTTTGCCTTTTTTTGCCACTCTTAAAGCATCTTGCAAATATTCAAACATTTCCATACTGCTTTGCACTTCAATGACATGAATGGCTTTGGGTAAATTTTCATGCCCACGAGTAGTAACCAAACAAACATCTGCTCCTTTTAAATATAATGCCAATGCCAAAGAAGATGCCATTTTACCACTGGAAAAATTGCTTAAATATCGTACATCATCAATCTTTTCAACCGTACCACCACCGCTTAGCACCACTTTTCTGTTTTCCCAATAGGACTCTTTAAGTAACTCTTGTGCAGTGGCATAAAAAACATCTTCCACTTCACTCATAGCTCCATTACCCACATCTCGACACGCTAACTCTTTTGAGACGGGTTCTATGATTTTATAATTGCACAATTTAAGCATTTTTAAACTGGCTTGTGTAATGGGATTGTTAAGCATATTGGTATTAGCAGCAGGACAAAGTAGTTTAACTCGTGGGTAGGCAAGTGCGGTTTGAGTGAGCAAATTATCAGCAATGCCATGAGAGAGTTTATTCATCGTATTGGCACTAGCAGGTGCGAGTACAAAAATATCTGCCCACTTCCCAATGGCAATGTGATTATACACACTTTGTTTGTCCCAACACTCACTTTGCTCTTCTAAAACAGCACTTTGAGAAAGGGTTTCAAACGTCAAAGGGGTAATAAATTTTTTGGCACTTTGCGTCATTATGACCTTAACATTTGCCCCTGCTTTAATATAAAGGCGAATGAGTTCAAGCGTTTTATAAATGGCAATTGAACCCGTCACCCCAATTAAAATATTTTTATCTTTTAATAAAAAAGCATTCACTTTTTCTCTCCAAAAAGTTTGTAAAAATATCCTGCAATCACTTTTAAAGGTGCTCGTGTAATTGCCAGCGAACCTTGAGCAATATTTTTCGTAATGGTACTTCCAGCAGCAATAATGACATCGTCTTCAATTTTTACAGGCGCAACTAATTGTGTATCACTTCCTATGAATACATTTTTGCCAATAATGGTTTGATGTTTTTTAACTCCATCATAATTGCACGTAATGGTACCGCACCCAATGTTCGTGCCCTCATCAATCGTGCAATCGCCCAAATAACTCAAATGTCCTGCTTTAACTCCCTTTAAAATTGCTTTTTTGGTCTCCACAAAATTTCCAATATGGGTCTCATACAATTCACTCAAAGGTCGTATTCGAGCCATGGGTCCCACATCGCTGTTTTGAATAATCGCATCTTCGATTACGCTGTTGGTTTTAATATGTGCATTAATGATTTTTGAATTTCCCAATACACTTACCCCATTTTCCAAAATTGACTCGCCACTTATTTCAACACCCTCTTCAATATAAATCGTATCAGGCAATCGCATAATGACTCCTGCTTTTAAAAACTCTTTTTTGATTCGGTTTTGGTGTATGACTTCAGCTTCGGCTAATTCAACCTTTGAATTGACTCCCTTAAAATTTTCAACATTAACCACCAAGGGAGTTAAACGTTTTTTGTTTTGTATTGCCATTTCCACCAAATCAGTAATGTAATACTCTTTTTGTGCATTGTTATTGTTTAATTTGGGCAGATTTTCAAGTAAAAATTGGGTGTCAAACTGATAAATTCCTGCATTGGCAGTTGTAATTTGAAGCTCGGCTTCATTGGCATCTTTTTGTTCAACAATCTTTTTAACACTGCCATTTTCGATAATAACTCTTCCGTAACCATCGGCATTTTGAAGCTCTAATACGGACATGACTATCGTGGCATCATCGTGATTAAATTTTTCCAATTCTTCTGCTTGAATTAAAGGCATATCCCCATTTAAGACCAAAGTTTTTTCATATTTAGGAATGATTCCCATCACCGCTCCACCTGTTCCTGGAAAGTTTTGATGGTCTTGAATGACAAAATGAATATGGGAAAAATATTGCTCCATTGCCTTTTGCACTTTTTGTGCTTGATGAAACAGTACTACGGTAATATCATCACTGAGTTTTAGTGCCTCTTTGATGGAGTAATACAACATGGGCTTTCCAGAAATTTTATGCAACACCTTTGGGGTATCGGATTTCATTCGTGTTCCAGCACCTGCGGCTAAAATAATAATGGATAAATTTTTTTTCATTCTTGTCCTATTTTATACTAATCGTATCTCTTTTTTTAAATTATTAATGACTTCTAAAACGGCTTTTCGCATTTTCACATCGGTAATATCACCTTGAAGCAATTTATCCAAATTGGCTTCATTTTTTAAGAAAAATTGTGTCACCGTTTGACTTTTTTTATTTTTATTATACATTAAAACACCATAAGAAATTAAAACTTGCACCAATTTAATGTGTCCTAAAATGGCCGCATAGTTTAAAAGCGTATATCCTGCCCCATCTGGTTCATTGATGTTTGCCCCATTGGCAATGAGCAGTCGAGCAATGCGTGTATTGCCTTTCCATTGCGTATGGTGTAAGGCGGTTCTTCCTTGATTGTCTTTAATACTGATGTCCACTTTCTTTGATAAAATAAGTTTTTCAACCACTTCTAAATCATCGGCAATTACAGCCTTATGCAGTACCGTTCGCCCACTTTTATCCAAAGCATTGATGTTGATACGATATTTCAATAAAAAAGTAAGTCGTTCAAAAAAATCTTCTCGTTGTTTGCTGTTGCTTAAAGTCATTCCTTGTTCAATTAAGACACTTAAAGGGGTTTGCCCATTGGAATTGCTTAAATTAATATCAATGTCATTGTTAATAAAAAGTTTTAAAAGTTCATTGTTGTTGTAATGAATGAGATCAAAAATGATGGTTTCGCCATTGCTTTTTGCTCGATTAATTTTAGGTTTATATGCCAAAAGTCGTCGCAACAGCTCAAAATAGTTGGCTTGTTGTTTCATATCATAAAAACGTCTGTGTCTTGGCTTTTTCCCATTTTGTTGAATTAAAATCAGTTCAACCAAATCATCAATAATAGTTCTTTCTTCATTGTCTTTATGATCAATATCTGCCCCTTTTTTAATCAAATATTCAATCATATCCAACGCATTTAAGCCATCAAAAATAGCATCAAACAAAATGGTACGTCCATCACAATCTGCAACATCAACGTTTGCTCCTGCTTTGATTAAAAACTCTATGGCTTCGTAATCTTTTTTTAATACCTCTTTGTATAAAACGGTTTTCCCCTCTTTATTGGGTCTATTTATTCTTAAGTCATGCTCAATTAATACTGAAGTGAGTTTTAAATAGTTTCTGTCTTGATTGACCAAACGATATTTGCTGGTCACATCATCAACGGGATGTTTACAAATGTCTAAAAGTTTTAATATCTCATCTAAAATCGTAAAGCCCACTTTATCTTCTTGTTCTAAATTAATCCCTTTTTTAATAAGCAATTCAATGACTTTAATATTTTGAGCTCCTAAAATGACCGCATTAAAGAGTGCATTTTGTTCATGTAAATCTAAAATATTAATATCAATTCCATACGAAATGAGCCATTTTGCAACAGTATCCTCCTCTTTTAAAACGGCATAAAACAGAGCACTTCGACCATAAATATCTACACTGCTCAACTCCTCTTCATTAAACTCATGTATCACATCT
>NPIG01001586.1_pt1 | contig 11178 bp, 7 predicted proteins | sample 8637441 | NCBI WGS metagenome assembly NPIG01 (sample SAMN07420675, study PRJNA396082) | bioreactor metagenome | isolation source: sample BR6 brine-fed electro-methanogenic bioreactor BR | place: Japan: Kochi | collected 2016-06-14
GACGATGTCGCCGCCGCGCACGGCATGCATGCCAATCTGGTCCTTCGAGCGGGCGCCCACAAGACCCTCGCGCCCGTGCACGGAATGCTTTTCGTAGCTGAGCCCCAGCCCCTCGGCCGCGCACTCGCCGAGGCGCACCGCGGTGCCGCTCGGGCTGTCCTTCTTCTGATTGTGGTGGGCTTCGACAATCTCGACGTTGTAGTCGAGTCCGAGCGTTTCGGCGACCTGGCGTGTCAATTTGAACAGCAGATTCACACCCACGCTCATGTTCGGCGCATAGACAATCGGGACCTTGCCGGCGAAGGTTTTCAGTTCGGCGACCTGCGTGGAAGTGAGGCCCGTCGTGCCGACCACCGCCGGAATGCCGCGTTCGGCGGCGGCCCTGACATTCGCCAGGCAGGCCTGTGCCAAGGTGAAATCGATCAACACGTCGGCATGCGCGACGCCTTCGGCGGCACTGCCGGAAACGGACACCGCGCTGCCGTTGCCGAGCCGGATTTCGGCGCCCGCGTTTTGCGGCAGGTCGAACGCGCCGCCGACCTCGATACCCGCTTCCGCAGCCAATTCGAGAATCCTGCGGCCCATGCGTCCGCATGCACCGGCCATACAGATTTTCATGATGCACCCTCTCCCAATGGTGGATGTGGTTGTTATTATGCAAGACTCTGATTATACATTGCCCGGGTGGGCCGGAAAAACGAGTGCGCCAGAACGAGGGAGACGCGCCATGAACAAATGGGTGTGCGTGATGCTCGCGGGCATCTGCGCTGTCTGCGCAGGCGCGGAAGACCTGCAGGGGCGCCTTGCCGGGTTGGAGCGCTTCACCGATGCGCCAGTGCGGGGATGGCGCTTCCATTTCGGTGAAGCGCCGGGGGCGGAAACGCCCGCCTTCAACGATGCGCATTGGACGCCGGTCGAAGTCGGACACCGCTGGCTGCCCGACAACTCGACCTGCTGGTACCGCGCACGTATCGTGGTGCCCGAGCGTGTCTGCGGGCTCGCCACGCGCGGGCGTGCCCTTTCCCTTGAACTTGGGGTGGACAATGAGGTTGAGGTATACATCGATGGGGAACGCAGGGACCGATTCGAGTGGGACGGGACGGTCACGCTGACGGAGAACGCGCGCCCGGGCGCCGCTCATGCGGTGGCGCTGCATTGCTTCAACCGGCCCGGCCACGGTTCTCTCTATCGCGCCACGCTCACCCCGGAACGGGCAATGGAGCCATTCCAGGCGTTGCGTGAATTCACGCGCCAGTGCCGCTACGCGCTCGACGGTCTGGGTGAACTCAATGGGCGGGATGCGGCGTTCTGGCGTGACCGTGTGCGGACCGCGCTCGACTATCTCAATTTCGAGCCCTACTACGATGGGGATATGGATGCCTTTGCGCGTTCGATTGAGCGCGCCGCACATGCGCTGGAACCGGACACAAGCGCGGTGGACCGGCGGCTCGAGGCCATTGAGACTGCACTCGAAACGCTCACGACCCTGATTGCCCGCGGACGCGGCAATGGCATGGACCTTTCCTATGTGCGCGCGGACGCGCGGGTGGTGAGGAGCTTTATCCAATACGTGCGCGACGATATGGCAGACGGAGAGTGGCGGCACACCGTGCGCGGACTGAAGACCGCCGATTACATTGACAGACTGTGCCGCGACGGCATCGAACGCGTGAAAGCCCATCTGGCCGACCCCGAACTCGACCGGCCCGTGCCGCGCTATCAAACCGGTCCCGTCGATATCCGCGACGGCGCCTTCTGGCAGGAGGGCCGGCCGTTGTTGTTCACCGGCGTCGGCCATTTCTCCCAGGTGCGCAAGGACCTTCCCATCCTCAACGAGTACGGCATGAACATCATCCAGATCGAGATGGGACCGCGAAACGCCCTGCCCGCGCCGGGCGTGGTGGATACCGAAGCCATCGAGCGCAACGTCGTGGATGTGCTCGAACGCGCCGCCGAACACGATGTCATGGTGAATCTGCTCATTTCGCCCCACTACTTCCCGGAATGGGCCATCGAGCAGCATCCCGAACTGGCGGCCTGCGGCGAGGGGTTCCTCCAGTTCTGCGTCGACCATCCGTTCGCGCGGGAAATCATCGCCACGTGGCTCAATGCCCTTATGCCGCTTATCAAGGACCAACCGGCCCTGCACAGCATCTGCCTGAGCAACGAACCGCAATACCAGTGCGACCCGGCGCAGTCGCGTCCGGCATTCCTCGGTTGGCTTGAAGCACGCCATGGAGACATCGGGACCCTCAACGCGGCCTGGGGCACCGCCTATGCCGACTTTGAAGCGCTTCCGTGGCCGCCCGCGCGGGAGGCTTATCCGCTTCATTTTGACTGGTGCGTCTACACCCAGGAGGTATTCCTCGACTTCCATCGTTTCGAGCGTGACCTCATTCACCAGCACGCGCCTGGCCTGCCCGTCCATGCGAAGGTGCAGTCCCTGGCCTTCGACGACCGCGCCTTCTTCGAGAAAGGGATCGACTTCGAAGCCTTTGCCCAACTCGGCCGCATCGTGGGCAACGATTGCTTCCAAACCTACGCGCCGTGGGAGCCCGGCCTGTACCCTCAGGACTGGCTGACGATGGCGATGAACTACACCTTGCAGCGCTCGGTGGCCGATGGCCGGCCCATCTTCAATTCCGAGGCCCATGTGATCCAGGACAAGAGCACACACTATATTCCCGACGCGCACATCCGAAATGCCTATTGGATGCAGGCCGTGCACGGCCAGGGCGCTGCCACGACCTGGGTTTGGGAACGGCACCAGAGCGGAGACCACGCCGGCAACATTCTCACCCGCGCCAATTGCGTGCGCGCGATTGGCCACATCGGGCTCGACCTGCTCCGGCTGCACGCGGAACTGCGCGCGTTGCAGCAGGCGCCCGCCGAGGCCGCCGTGTTCTATGCCTACTCATCCCTCCTGCCGGACCAGCGCCACATTCAGGAGGCGCGCGCGGCCTTCGAGGGCGCCTTCTTCACCCGCGTGCCGTGGGATTTCGTCACCGAGCGGCAGGCCCGCGCAGGCAAACTGTCAACGTACAGGCTGGTGGTGGCGCCTCAAGCTGCGCATGTGCCGTCCGATGTCCTTGCCGCGTTTCAAGCCTACCTCGACGCTGGCGGCACGCTGTTGCTCGCCGGTGATTGTTTCCTCAAGAACGAATACGGGAAACCGNNGCTCGTTGCACTGCGCGGAAACCGGGCGATTGGTGGCTTATCCGTACGGGCTCACGCCGCGCGCCTGGCATGACGTGCTGGCCGGCCTGCTTGGCCGCGTCGGCATTGCGCCCCGTTACGCCATGCTCGGGCCGCACAAAGTGCCCCCGTGGGGGGTGTACCTCCGCACCGCGGAGCAGGAAGGCGCGACGCTTGTCAATCTGGTCAACTTCACCCGCGAACCGCAGACGGTTCACCTGAAGGGACCGGAACCCGTGGATCAAGCGGCGGAACTGTTCTCCAACAGGACCGTGACCCTGCCACTGGAATTGCCATCGCTGGAGCCTGTGCTCCTTCGTATTGAGTACTGAAACTGGGGCCCCGGGGACATGGCGCCGAACCACGCAACCCGGGAATCTCTCGATAACAGTCTGTGAAATATTCTTCGTCACTTCGAATGTCGAGGTCGTTTTGTCGTAGCATATTTGCCCTTGCGGCGCTGCCGCCGGGAAATATGCGGGACAGAATGTGTGATGCCCCCCTGCGGGCTTCGGCGAGAGAGAGGACTTCTGCCATGCGGAAACTGACCGTCGTCCTGATAGCATTGATGTGCGCATGCATCGTCTGCGGCGCTGACGAAGAACCGCCGCTGCCCAAGGGGCTTGGCGGCAAAGAGGAAACGGGTTCGGGCGCCGAGCCGCCGCTTCCCCAGGGACTGGGCGGTGCTGATGAAGAGCCGGCACTGCCTGCGGGACTGGGCGGCGGTGATGAGGAACCGGCCCTGCCCGAAGGCCTCGGCGGGGAGACGGCCGCGAAACAGGAAGAAGAAAGGGAAGACCGCCCGGGGGTGCGCGCGCGCATTCCTGGCGAGTGGCACGGCTTTTGGGAAGTGCGCGGCGGCGGCCGCACCCAGCGGGACCCCGCATACTCGACGTGGGGCACCATCGGTGAGACGCGGCTCCAACTCGAAACGGAGAAGTCGTGGGATAGGGCCGTCTTCGAATTCACCGGTGACCTCTACGCCGACGCGGTCAGCGAGGAAGTGCGCGGCGACCTGCGCCAGGCGCGGCTGACCCTGCGCCTCGGCGAACGCCTGGATGTCCGCGCCGGGCGCCAGGTGCTGACTTGGGGCACGGGGGACCAGCTGTTCATCAACGACACGTTTCCAAAGGACTGGCAGGCCTTCTTCATCGGGCGCGACACGGAATACCTCAAGGCGCCCTCAGACGCGGTCAAGGCCGGGTTCTACTCCGACGCGGTCAATGTCGAGTTCGTGTACACGCCGCAATTCGCGCCCGACCGCTTCATTCGCGGCGAAAGGGTCAGCTATTACCAGCCCATGTTCAACACGTTCTGGGGCGACGACAACTGGGTCGACTACAACGCGCCAAGCGAATGGTTCGAGGATGATGAATTCAACCTGCGGGTGTATAAGCGCATCGGCGGCAATGAGTACGCGCTCTACGGCTATTCCGGCTACTGGAAGAGCCCGGGCGGGCAACGGCTGGCGCCGTTCATGCAGGCGAGCTTTCCCAAGCTCACGGTTTGCGGCGCCAGTTTCCGCGGCATGCTCGGCAAGGGCGTGTTCAATGCCGAGGTTGGGTACTACGACTCACGGCAGGACCGGGACGGCGATAACCTGCTGGTGAACAACAGCGAGTTTCGCGCGCTGGTGGGCTATGAGCGTGAACTCGCCAAGAATCTCACGGCGGGCGCCCAGTGGTATTGGGAGCGCATGATGGACTACGGGGAATACATGCGCACGCGGCTGCCCTGGATTCCCGCGCGCGATGAAGACCGCCACGTGTTCACGTTGCGCCTGACGAAGCTCGCCATGAACCAGAACCTTACGCTGTCCTGGTTCATGTACTACAGCCCGACCGACGGCGACGCCTACATGCGCCCGAACATGCACTACAAATTCACCGACGCCTGGGCAGGGGAGGTCGGCGGCAACATCTTCCTGGGCGAGTCGGATTCGAGTTTCTTCGGCCAGTTCGAATACAACACCAACGTCTATGTGGGCGTGCGGTACGGGTTCTGATGGCTTTCGCGCGACTGGCGATAACGGCGCTCCTCCTCGCCATGTGCGGCTGCAGGATGGCCGACCCGGTTGAACACGGCATGCTGCACCGCCAAGGCATGGGGGTTGCCCGGCCCGTGGAAAACACCCCGCCGGAGGACACCGAAGCAAACGCCCTGGCCTCGCCTGAAGTTGTCCTGGAGGCCCTGCGCGTCAACGTGCAGGCGCTTCGTGCGGAGCGCTGGCGCGTGGAGGCGTCTGCCCATGCCGGGGCGCCGTGCGGCACGGTGGCCATGCGGCTCGCTCCCGACCCCAACGGGGACCCCCGGCTCACGGAGCGGTATGCCCGGCAACGCACCGACGCGCCGGGCAATGCGGAGCATGACTGTCTCGGTCTGGCCCGCATGGCCGCGCACATCACGCTGGCCTACACCGTGCCGCAGTTCTCCGCATTGCGCAGAACCGTCGAGGGGGGCACGCTCATGGCGGAAGGCGGTTTCCACGAGTACGCCGCGGCGGGATTCGTCATGCCGGAGGACCGCGTTGCCCTTCGGCTCGACGCGGCGACAGGGCGCCCGCGCGCGATGCGTTTTGAGACCGTTCACGAGGGGACGCGCGTGCTCGGGGAAACCGAGTTCCGCGAGCTGCCCGGCGGTCCCGCCTACCCCGCACGCACGCAGGTGGTCTACGCCGGACGCGGCGTGTCCGTCACCATTCAGCAATTTCCGCAGCCGCACTGATTCGCGCCTGTTTGAACTCGCTCCGATGGTGGGACACAATGTCCGTCTGCTCAGGCACAAGATAAACGCGGAAAGGAGCGTGGAAATGAGACCATGGATGCTGTTGGCATGTGTTCTGGCGTGCGCATGCGCGGGGGCGCTGGAACTCTCGGGGGTCGAGCCTTATCAGGTCTTCCAGTGTGACGAAGAGGAGACAGCACGTGTCGCGCTTGCCGGAGAGGCCGGCGTAAACGGCACGGTCGAGGCGCGCGTCCTCGATATGGCCGAACTGGAAGTCGTCGGTTGGACTGAACTGGCCCCTGCCAGGCCGGGCGAGTTGTGGGAAGGCGCGCTGGAAGGGGTGCCTGTGGGCGGGCCATACACCCTCGAGGTGCGCGAAGTGGCCGCGGATGGCCCGGTGGCCGGTGTCGAGACCGTGCCCGAACTGCTTGTGGGCGATGTCTGGATTCTCGCCGGGCAGTCGAACATGCAGGGCGTGGGCAACAAGTCCGATGTGGAAGCGCCACATCCGCTCGTGCACGCGTACGGCATGAACCACGATTGGCGGTTGGCCACCGAGCCGCTCCACGTGCTCCAGGAATCTCCCGACCCCGTGCATTTCAAGATTGAAGACGAGTCCCAACGCAAGGAAGCCATCGCCAGTGCGTATGCCTGGGCCAAGGGCGCCGGCCTGGGCCTCTCCTTCGCCCGGGAGATGGTGGCGCGCACCGGCCGGCCAGTCGGGCTTATCGCCTCGGCGCATGGCGGCACTTCGATGGACCAGTGGGATCCCGCGAAACGGGACCAGGGCGGTGAATCGCTCTACGGTTCCATGTACAGGCAGGTAATGAACGCGGGCGGCAAGGTGCGCGGCGTGGTGTGGTATCAGGGCGAATCCGACGCAAACAAGGACGCCGCGCCGGTCTTTCGCAAGAAATTCAAGAATCTCGTGGCGGCCATGCGTGAAGACTTCAACAATCCAGGCATGCCCTTTTACTACGTCCAGATTGGCCGCTTCGTGACTCCGGGCGACGGCGCTGAATGGAACCTTGTCCAGACGGAACAGCTCGCCGCCGAATCCGAGATGGAGCGGGCGGGGATGGTTGCGTCGATTGACCTCGGCCTGGATGACCCGATCCATATCGGCACGCCCGGCTTGAAAGTGCTGGGGTACCGGGCCGCGAACCTGGCGGAACGGGACCTTTTCGGCGGCGACACCCTGGGGGGGCCGCGCTTCGAAGAGGTCACGCGCGAGGAGACCCGCTTCGGCATGACGTATCGCGTGCGCTTCAGCGGCGTCAACGGCGCCCTGCAGGCCGCCGGCCGGCCCTCGGGTTTCAGCGTCAGCGCGGGTCCCGAAGGCGGGAACTTCCCGGCCGTTTACAAAGTGGAATTCGATGCCGGCGCGCCGGACACGGCGATTTTGTGGACCGGCAAACTGCCTGAAGACCCCCACCTGTGGTATGGGCGCGGCCTTGACCCCTACTGCAACATCACCGACGGCGCGAACATGGCGGTGCCCGTCTTCGGGCCGGTACCCCTGCCGGAATAGGCACACCCCCACTAAGTTCTGGTGAGAAGCACGGGCCGGCATCCTGCTGCCGGCCCGTGCAGCCTTGCTGCTGGACGTTGAATGCGAGCGTCATGCAGCCGCAGCGCAGTCTGCCTTGCGGCCTTGCCGCCCGTGAAATGCGCGGACTAATAGCGCGGACCGCGGCTGGCGCGTGGCCGCGCCTCGTTAACAGTCAGCGAGCGGCCGTCCATGTCGGTGCCGTTCAACTCGGAGATGGCCTTCTGGGCTTCCGAGCTGTCCGGCATCTCCACGAAGCCGAATCCGCGCGAGCGGCCGGTTTCGCGGTCCGTGATCACGCGCGCGTCGTCCACCGCGCCGAACTGCTCAAAGGTCTGGCGCAGATCTTCATTGCTCGTGGTGTACGGAAGGTTGCCTACGTAGATGTTCATCAACTTCACCCTTTCGAATCGCTTGTCCTTGGAGCGTGGTCTCAGGCGCTTTGGTAGACCCAACCGAAACGAACAGGGGTAAGTGCAGAATCGTCGTGAGGCGGGATATCGATACAAAGCATTGACAAGTACACACGGTCTCCAACCTGATGCAACCGCTGCATCGGGGCAAAGAATAGCAATATTCCGAAAACAGCGCAAATCTTGCCCCCTGGCGGCTTGTCTGCCGGGCCTGGGGTGCGCACAGCGCCCGGCGCTGGCCGGGACCCGGCCTTTTTGCTATCATGCCGGACAAGGTGTCCATATGACCGATACAAAGCAGCCCCCCCAACAGCCCGGTCCCGACGCGCCCGAAGCCCTGCTGCGGTTTGTTCCCGAAAGCGCGCGGCGCGTTCTCGACTGCAATTGCGGGCGCGGCGAGCGTGGCGCCCTGCTCAAAGCGCGGGGCGCGCAGGTGACCGGGCTGTGCACGGAGCCGGAGGCCGCCGCCGCCCGCGCAGCTCTCGATGCGGTGGTGGCGGGAAATCTGCAGGACCTGGAACCTCCCTTCGAAGACGCCGCCTTCGATTGCATTGTCTGCGCGGATGTGCTGGCCAGGCTGAAGGACCCGGCCCCGTTCCTGGCGCGGCTGCCCAGGCTGCTCGCGCCCGGAGGACTGCTCCTGGCCACCGCACCGAACCTGCAATACCACAAATGCGTGCTCATGCTCGCGAACGGCCGCTGGGAATACGGAGAAACAGCCGCCATGGCGCGCGAAAACCTGCGCTTTTTCACCGCCCACTCGCTGCTCCAGTTGTTCAGCGGTTGCGGGTTGCAGGTGCAACGTTGCGGTGTGCTGGCCGGGGACCCCCCGGAAGCGTTTCCACGCGACCCGGACGGTTGTGTACGCATGGGCCGCTACACCATCGGCCCGCTAAGCGACGACAAATACAAGGCTTATCTCGCCGAATACTACCTCGTCTTCGCGACCGCGCAGGCGGCCCAATGAACATACTGGCCATGGGCATTACGCTGTGGGGCGACCGTGACCACCTCGCCCTTTACAACTCCCGACACGGCCATGAGGTGCGCATGCTCGGCATCGAGGCCGACGCCGATTACCACTTTGAGGCCGAAGAAACCGCAGCGGATGTCGTGGCGCGTGTCGCGGCGGAGTGGCCGCCCGACGTGCTTCTGTGCGGCTGTCCCGAACTGTATCCGCCGCCCCGGGCGGTGGAAGCCTGCCCGCTCCTGACCATGGCGGTCGTTTCGGACTGGAATCTCTACCAGCCCCAATTGGAGCACAACCTGGCGCGGTTCGACCTCGTGGTCACCGACCGCCTGGGCAGCGAGCGCCTGCGCCTCGAGGGCGCCACGCCGCGCTATTTCGCGCCCATGTACTCCCACCGCACCCTGGTACACCGCAACCGGCTCGGCCACCGCGATATCGACGTGCTTTTTCTCGGTAATCTCAACCACGCCATTCATCGCGCGCGCGGCAGAGTGCTCGAGACAGTGGCGGGACTTGCCGGCGACTACAAGGTCCTCATTGACGGCGGCTACGCCCCCGGGGACTACACCGCGCTGATGAACCGCGCCCGTATCGTGGTCAACTACGGCGTGCGGCGCGAGATGAACCTGCGCGCCTTCGAGACGCTCGCCTGCGGGGCGCTCTTGTTCAGTGAAGACAGCAATCTCGAAGCGGGAGACTGGCTCAGCCACGGCATCGACATGGTCCGGTACAACCCGGAGAACCTCGAGCGGCAACTCCGCCACTACCTCGAAAACGAGTTCGAGCGCGAGCGAATCGCCCGCGAGGGCGCGGCGCGCGCCCGGCAACTCGCCGCGGAACAGCGCATGGACGCGTTCTTCAACTGGATTGGTTGCGCCGGGCGCGGGCCACGCGCCTTCTTCGGCTTCGCCGGGGAAATCCGTGACCTCTCCGAAGTCCTGCTCTACGCCTCCAGCCGGGAACCGGCCCAACGGGCGTTGAGTCACCGCTTGGTTGCGGAGCTATGCGAAGCGCGCCCGGACAGCGCGGCCGTTCAACTCGCCGCGGGCTGCGCCTGCATCGAGCGGTGCGCGCACTTGGAAGGCGAAGCCCGGCGCGGCGTGCTGCAGCAGGGGCTCGCACACTTCCACCGGGCGGCGGAAATCGCGCCGGATGAAATCGTCCCCTGGCTGAATCTCGCCATTGTGGCGCGGCAGGCGCCGGCCCCCCGGCTCGAGCGCACCTGTCTGGAACAGGCGCTTGACGCCGGGCGCGCGGGCCCCGGCGGATTGCTGCTGGGACACGTGCACGACCCATATTACGCGGACTGGCGGCTTGCCCTCGCGGAGGGCCGCGCGGAGCCGGCGATGCTCCATGCGGCCGCGGCCACGCGCCTCGCGGAAGCCGCCCTGCATGCCGGCGACGCCGGGCTGGGCGCGCGCATGGCGCGGCACAGCATGGCGCTTAAGCCGGACGTGGCGGCCCCCTACCGGCTCGCCGCCATTGCCGAAAGCCAGTTGGGGCGTCTCGAAGATGCGCTGCGCCTGCTGGAGGACGGTTTGGCGCACACAGCGTTTGACGCCCCGTATCGCATGGACCTGGTCACCGCGCTAAGTGCCGCGGGAAGAACCGATGACGCGCGGAGGCTTGCGGAGGAATCGGCGCGTATTCTCCGGGCATGCCCGAAGATGGCGGAAGAGGCGCGGCGTTTCGAGGACTGGCTGCAGCAAACGGGAACCGTGGAGTCATGAGACGATATCTTTCCTTCTCTATTGGCCTTGGACTTCTTGCATGCGGCGCATGGGCGGCGCAGGGCGCACCCGGCCCCGCAAACGTCATCACGGTGGACAGCAGCATCGACGGCGTCGAGCAGCGCTGCGAGTTCACAGCTTCGGAAAAGGCGGGCCCGCAGCCGCTGCTCGTGTTCTTGCACCCCTGGAGCCACCATTTCGACGGTTTCGACATCTCGGCGTGGCGCGACACCGCGTCGGCGCGGGGCTGGCATTTTCTGGCGCCGGACTTCCGCGGGCCGAACATGCGCCCTGAGGCGTGCGGCTCCCGGCTGGCGCGGCAGGATGTGCTCGACGCCGTGGACCACGTGCTGGCCCGGCATCCGGTGGACCGGAGCCGGGTCTACCTGGCGGGCACGTCCGGCGGCGGGCACATGGCGATGGTCATGGCCGCCCACGCGCCGGAACGCTGGGCCGCGGTCAGTGAATGGTGCGGTATCAGCGACCTGGCGGCGTGGCACCGGGAGACGAAGGCCGCGGGCCGCAAATACTGGCAGGACATCGAAGCCGTGGCGGGCGGCGCGCCGGGCGCTTCGGAGGCGGTGGACCGTGAACTGC
>NPIG01001588.1_pt1 | contig 11168 bp, 6 predicted proteins | sample 8637441 | NCBI WGS metagenome assembly NPIG01 (sample SAMN07420675, study PRJNA396082) | bioreactor metagenome | isolation source: sample BR6 brine-fed electro-methanogenic bioreactor BR | place: Japan: Kochi | collected 2016-06-14
CGATGACCACCAGCAGTTCGATAAGCGTAAACCCATTCCGTTTCATCGCACCAGTCCTCCTATTGATTACTATTCCCAACAAGTAGGCGGTAAAACTCACCGCACAATAACACCCGAATTCCCTGTTGCCGCGGAGAGGGCACCGACGGGTGCCAGCCTCGTTCCCGGATTGACTGCCCGCCGCAGGGACGAAAAGCATACCAACTAGTCTTACTCTATTTCCAAGACAACCTGCTGTCAAGGGAAAAGCCGCGACAGTTGTCCCCGACCCGGAGGAGCCGGCGGACAGGACGCGCGCGATGCGGGCGTGTCCCATCTGTTAGAATCCGCTCAGCAAGGGAGGGCCATCCATGAGACAGCGGTTGCTTGTCGCGGTGTTCATATGCGCGGTTTGGCACGGAAGCGCACAGGAACCGGTGTTCACCCCCGCCGCTCCCCCGCCGCTCCCGCCGGGGGAGCCGTCCGCGGATGGGCCTGCTGCGGACCCGGTCGCGGCCGCCATGGCATCGCTGGACCTGCGCGGCCGCATCAGCCAGCTCATGCTGGTCAACATGCTCGGGCGGCACCAGCCTTCGCCCGAAGACCTGCAATTTCTCAAGGACTATCGACCGGGCGGCGTCGTTGTGCCAAAGATGCTCCAGCCTGCGGCGGCCGCGGTGTACATCGAGAAACTACGCGGTCTCGAGCGGGTTTCGGGCATTCCCCTGCTCATCGGCACGGACCTGTACCAGTTGGCGCGCGGCGAGCGCCACGCGGAAAGCGCTTTTGTGCAGCTTCCGTCGCCGCTTGCCATTGCCGCGGCGAATGACGACGCGGCCACGGCGGACCTTGCCGCCATGGTGGCCGAGGTGGTGCGGGTCATGGGGTTCAACCTGCACCTGGGACCTTCGCTCGCGCTGGTGTCGGAGACGACCATCGGCAATGGCGACATCTACGGGTTTGGCAGCGACGCCCGCTTCGCGGCGCGCGCCGGGGCCGCGTTTTTCAAGGCTTTTCAGGACCACGGCGTGCTGGGTATGCCCATGGGCTTCCCCGGGGGCGCCAGCAAAGGGAGCGAACCGGCCGTACTGCTCACCCCCGCCCCGCTACTTGCGGAGCACGACCTGCTCCCCTACGAGGAGGCGGTTGAGAGCGGGGTGTCGCTGATTCATGTGGGGAACACGCTGGTGCCCACCGTGGCGGCGGCGAGCGTGCCGGCCAGCATGGCGCCGGAGGTCTTGCGTGACCTGCTGCGCATGCGCCTCGAATTCGAGGGGGTGGCTGTGGCGGGGCCGCTCGACGCGCGCGCGCTGGCTTCCCAGTATGACACGACCGAGGCGGCCGTGCGCGCGCTTAACGCCGGGGCCGACATGCTGTACTGGGTCGGCGGCAGCAATGTGGCCATGCGCGTGGTCAACCACCTGGCGCTGGAGGTCACGGAAGGGCGGCTTGACCCGGCTTTGGTCGATGCGGCGGCGCGCCGCGTGCTCACGTTGAAGCAGGCCATGGCGGAAACCGGCCCGGCGGAACTGAAGCCGACGTCTCTGGAGCGGCTCGGAAAAAGCCGCGAATTGGCGCAGCGGGTGCGCGCCATCGAGCGGCGTTCGATTACCGTGGTGCGCAACAACGGGGTGCTCCCGTTGCGCGAAGACAAGAGCGCCCCGGCGGCCATGACCGGCGTGCTCAATCTTCACAATTTCCAGGACGCCATGGAGGACTATTTCAAGCCGATCCCGTATCAGCCGATAACGACGGCGCTGCACCTGGGCGAGATTCAGGATTTTGAGATACAACGGCTTACCTCGCACATGAGCGGCCTGCGCACACTGGTGTGCGTTTTCAGCGGGAATCTCCGGCCCCGCGGCATGACCGAACTGATTCACGAGATGAAGGCGGCGGGGACAGCCGTGGTCGCCGTGCTGGTGGGTTTTCCGGAGCACCTGCCGGCGCTGGGGGAGGCGGACGCGCTAGTGCTGGCCTACGCAGACTCCGCCACCTACGGCGAAACGCTGGACGCACTGGCCGAAGTGCTCATGGGCGAAGGCCCGCTGCGCGTGCGCGGTCTGGCCACGCCGCTGAAGGTGCGCGCGGGTATCGAACGCGCCTACAATGCCGCCGACATCGTGCTTGCCCCCGCGGGGCGGCTGCCCGTCAGCGTGTCGGACCGTTTCCCCGAGGGGTTGGCCGCCTGCTATGACCTCGCGGACGCGCTGAAGAAAGCGGTGTGGGATTTCGGCAACGGCGACGCCGAAAAGGGGCTGTCCGTGGTCTATGCCTATCCGGAACCGGGAACCTACACCTTGACCCTGACGGTCGAAGATGCCCGGGGCGAGGCGCGGTCGGGCACATTCGAGGTAATCGCGGAACGGGCGGCCGAGTGACCCTGCCGTTGAGCCCCTCGAAAGGCGCGTGATACACTGCCGCAACTTCTCTGGTGGGCAACTACCTAGACTGTCATCGACCCCCGTGGCTCGAAGGAGGGAGAGAAATTGAGTGTGAATATGCTGTTTGTGATCGGCGCGCCGCGGTCGGGCACGACCATGCTGGAGCGCATGCTGTCGTCCCATTCGATGATCCAGGGCGGGCCCGAACCGCACATCATGACGCCGCTCGCGCACCTGGGCGTGTGGGCGAAGGTCGACAAGGCGCCGTATGACCACATCCTTTCCGCGGAGTCGCAGAAGCTTTTCGTCGATCAACTGCCCAACAGGGAACAGGACTACTGGGACGCCTGCCGCGCCTATTGCGATGTGCTCTACGGGCGTTTCCTCACGGCAAAAGGCGACAAGCCGGTCTGCCTCGACAAGACGCCGGCCTACACGCTGGTGTTCCCGTTCCTCGCCAAGGTCTACCCGGACGCCAAGTACATCATCCTGACGCGCCACCCGCTGGCGGTGTTCTCGTCTTTCGCCAATTCCTTTTTCGATGGCGACTACAACGTGGCCAACACACACAACCCCATCATCAACCGTTATGTGCCCGCGCTGGCGAACGCCGTGCGCCAGCAGGACGTGCCGGTGCTGCACGTGCGTTATGAAGACCTGGTCAAGGACCCGGAGACCTGGTTCGGCAAGATCTGCGCGCACAGCGGCATTCCCTTCGAGAAGGACGCCATCGACTATGGCAAGAAGGAGCCCACCGAGGAACACCAGAAAGGGCTTGGGGACCCCATCGGGGTGAAGCAGCACACGCGCCCGAGCACCGCGTCGGTGAAGAAGTGGGTGAGCGAACTCGCCACCGACCCGGAGAAACTGGCGCTGATGCGCAACGTAATCAACGCGGTCGACCCGGCCGACCTCGAAACCATCGGCTATCCTGTCGATACGCTGTGGAAACCGCTCGAGGAGGCGGGGGACGTCAAGCCGCCGGCCAAGCCCAAGCTTGACCGGTACCGGCTGCAGCGGCGAATGATTATCCGGTTGCGCGAGCAGGCCCGGAAGCGGGCGGCATTCCGCGCCCTGCTCAAGAAAATGCAACTCGTCTGCGACGTGCTGTTGCGCGAAGAATAGCCGCCCGCCCGGTGAAACCCGCCGGTTGCGGGAGCCGTCTCTATCTTGCGGGGCGTTTCCGCGCCCGCGCGAACCCATCCGGCCGTCGCCGCGGTGACGGCGGACAGGAGGACATCATGGCGGAGCAATCCAGCAAATTGACGCGGCGGGCGTTCCTCGCCGCAACCACGACCACGGCCGCGCTCACCGTGGCCGGCTGCAAGACGAATAGCGCTCAGGTGACGCCGAAGAAGCGTTCACCGAACGAGTTGGTCAACTGCGCGGGCATCGGCGTGGGCGGCAAGGGGCTCAGCGACATCATGAACTGCCGCAAAGAGAACGTGGTCGCTCTCTGCGACGTGGACCAGCGCCGGGCGGAAGAAGCGTACTACCGGCTGCCGGACGCGAAACGGTACACCGACTACCGCAAGATGCTCGAGGAGATGGGGGACCGGATTGACGCGGTGACTATTTCGACCCCCGACCACACGCACGCGCCCGCCGCCTACATGGCCATGGAGATGGGCATCCACGTCTACGTGCAGAAGCCGCTGACCCACACCGTGGCCGAGGCGCGCCTGCTCTCCGAAACCGCGCGCAAGAACAACGTGGTCTCGCAGATGGGCAACCAGGGCCATTCGGGCAACGGTGTGCGGGAACTGTGCGAGATTATCTGGGACGGCGCCATCGGCGACGTGCGCGAGGCCCATATCTGGACCGACCGTCCCAGCGGGCGCTGGCCGCAGGGCGTGGGCGAGCCGCTGCCGAAGCAGCCGGTTCCCGCGGAGCTCGACTGGAACCTGTGGCTCGGCGCCGCGCCCGTGCGCGATTTCAACACCGGGTATGTGCCGCACAAGTGGCGCGGCTGGTGGGACTTCGGCTGCGGCGCGCTCGGCGACATGGCCTGCCACATCATGGACCCCGCGTTCTGGGCCTTGCGGCTCGGCGACGCCAAGACCTTCTCCTGCGAGATTGTGAGCATGGAGGACTGGAACACCCAGACCCCCCCCGCCCGCTCGGTGATCAAGTACAGCTTTCCCGCCCGCGCGGCCATGCCGCCGGTGGCGGTCTACTGGTACAACGACGGAGTACGCCCGCCGCGGCCGGAGGGCGTGCCGGAGGGGGAAGAACTCGGCGACGGCAAGAACGGCTCTTACTTCGTGGGCAGCGAAGGCGTGGCCACGAGCGGCGAGTACGGCGGCAATTCCCGTCTGCTCCCTGACGCGCGCATGGCCGAATACACCCTGCCCGAGCCGACCGTCGACCGCGTTCCCGGGCAGAACCATTACCGCGACTGGCTGGACGCCATCAAGGGCCTGAAGCAGGCCGCGTGCTCCGACTTCAGCTACGCCGGCCCCTTCACCGAGATGGTGCTGGTTGGCGCGCTGGCGCTGAAATCGGGCGAAACCGTCGAATACGACGTGGCCCGGGGCCAGGTCACGAACAATCCCAAGGCCAATGCCATGTTAACGAAGGCGTACCGGCAGGGTTTCGAACTGCCCTGCTGAGGTCACGCAGTCAGCGCTTTCCGGGCGCCCGGGGTTGTGCCGGGCGCCTGCGCTGTATCCGACGCCCACAGCGCGTCGGGGCCTCGGGTTCTGCTATACTCCCGGGGACTGGCGGGGCTGGCGATGAGAGGACGCAACAGACGGAGAGCAGTCCTGCCGAGCGCAGGGGTGCGCAGCAGACGGGATAACCTCCCCGTCTCGCTCGAGAATGCCCGAGCCACCTCTGGAAAGAGAGGGTACCGGATGGAGTGGACCGTTTTGGGACGGCCATGGCCGGGCGAAGGCGCCTCGGGACAAGATTGGGGCCAAGAGAGACAGCCGTGAAAGCGATTCTTGCAGTAGAAGACGGGAGCGTGTTCGAGGGCCGGGCCGTGGGCGCGGAAGGCGAGTCCTGCGGCGAACTGGTGTTCAACACCAGCATGACGGGGTATCAGGAGATCCTGACGGACCCCAGCTACGCCGGCCAGATCATCACCATGACCTACCCGCACATCGGGAACTACGGTGTGAACGAGGAAGACGTGGAGTCGCGGCAGCCCTTCTGCCGGGGGTTCGTGATGCGCGAATGCTGCTTCGAGCCGAGCAACTGGCGCGCCACCGACACGCTGCCCAACTACCTGAAGCGCAATAACATCGTGGCCATCGACGGCGTGGACACGCGCAAGGTCACGAAGCTGCTGCGCACCAAGGGCGCCATGAAGGCCATCATCAGCACCGTCGACACCGGCCACGCCGCGCTGGTGCGCAAGGCCCAGGAATCGCCCGACATGTCTGGCAGCGATTTTGTGAAAGACGTATCCGTCAAAGAGGCCTACGAGTGGGAGAAGCCGGATAACCCGCGCTTCAAGGTCGTGGCCATGGACTACGGCATCAAGTACAACATTCTTCGTCTGCTGAAAGAGCACGGCTGCGACGTTACGGTGCTGCCCGCCACCGCCGGCCCCGAAGAAGTGCTCAAGTACGACCCAGACGGGGTGTTCCTTTCGAACGGTCCGGGCGACCCGGGCGCGCTGCCGTACATCTACCCGGCCGTGCGCGCGCTCATCGAGCAGGGCAAGGTCGTGTTCGGCATCTGCCTGGGGCACCAGATTCTCGCGCACGCCCTCGGCGGCGCCACCTACAAGCTCAAATTCGGGCATCGCGGCGCGAATCAGCCCGTGCGCTTCAACGAGGAGAAGCGGGTGGAGATCACGTCTCAGAACCACGGCTTCGCCGTTGACCCCGAATCGCTCCAAAGCGATGACGTCGACTTGTCGCACACGCATCTCAACGACCGCACCTGCTCGGGCATCGCGCACAGGAAACTGCCGCTGTTCAGCGTGCAGTACCACCCCGAAGCCTCGCCCGGGCCGCACGACAGCCGCTACCTCTTCAGCAAGTTCATTCAGATGATGGAAGAGGCGAAGGCAAAGAAGAGCGCCTGAGCAGAATCCTGCCAGCAGTTCATTGCCGGGTGCGCAGTCCCGGCACGGCGGTTGCATTCTCTGCCACAGAAGGTCTTTCTCACGGGCACAGGCCGGATTGACTGCGCATACCCGTGCCCTTACCATGGGGCGCGCCACATTGGTCCCACTCCCCAGACCCTGAACAGGATTGGATTTCACAATGCGCCAGACGAAAAAGCTCTCTTGTGCTCTCACTTTCACGCTTGCCGGCATAGCGGTTTTCGGTGCGTTACCCCTTTCCGCCCAGGCGTTTGAGGCGGTGCAACCGCGCTGTGAAGGACGTGAGAACCCGCTCGGTGTCGAGGTGGAAGCGCCGGTGCTTTCGTGGGTGTTCAGCGCACGGGACCGCGGCGCGGTGCAGTCTGCCTGGCGGGTGCTTGCGGCGAACGCGCCGGAGGCGCTGGCGGAAGAACGCGGCGACGTTTGGGATTCCGGCCGGGTCGTCTCGGATACGCAGCGGGTGCCCTATGCGGGGCGTACCCTCAAGAGCGGCGAGCGTATCTTCTGGACCGTGCGTGTCTGGGACGCGGCCGGAAACGCGTCAGCGTGGAGCGCCCCCGCCGAATGGACCATGGGCCTGCTGCGGCCCGGCGACTGGCAGGCGCAGTGGATTGCGGGGCCGGAGGAACGGCCCGCGCTCGAGGACGCGCAGTGGGTCTGGGTCGCGGACGAGGACGCGCAAAGCGCCGCGCCCGGCACCGCGTTCTTCCGGCGTGTTATTGAAGTCGCGGATGCGCCGCTGCAATCCGCCCGGATACATGTGGCGGCCGACAACCGGTTTCAACTTATCGTGAACGGGACCGCCGTGCTTGAGGGCGCGAGCTACCAGAGCGCTTCCTCCTCCTCGCTGACTGAGCATCTGCGCCCCGGCGAAAACGTGTTGGCGCTGGCTGTGGCAAACGATTCGGACGCCCCCAACCCGGCGGGTCTCATTGCGCGGCTGCATCTGAGATACCTCGATGGCCGGGTGGAGACCATTGTGACGGGTGACGCCTGGCGCGCCACGCGCGCGGCGCCCGAGGGCTGGACCGAGGCGGGTTTTGACGACGGCGCCTGGCCTGAAGCACGGGAACTCGGCCCGAGCGGGATGGAACCGTGGGGCGAGGTGCAGGCAGCGGAACACAATCTACCCATCTTCCGCAAGGCCTTTGAACTGGCGGACAAGCCCATCCACCGCGCGCTCGTCAATGTCTGCGGGCTCGGCCATTTCGAACTTACGCTGAACGGCGGAAAGGTTGGAGACCACGTATTCGACCCGGGCTGGACCGATTACCGCGACACCTGCCTTTATGTGCCCTTCGATGTCACGCGAATGCTGCGGCCCGGCGCAAACGCCTTCGGCGTCATGCTGGGCAATGGCCTCTACAACGTTGTGGGCGGGCGGTACACCAAGTTCACCGGCAGCTTCGGCCCGCCGAAACTGATTCTCCAGATGCGGGTCGAGTATGCAGACGGCAGCGAAACCGTGCTCGCCAGCGACGCCACCTGGAAGACCTGCGAGGGCCCCGTCACCTTCAGTTGCCCCTACGGCGGCGAGGACTATGACGCGCGCATGGAGCAGCCTGGCTGGGACACACCGGCCTTCGACGACAGCGCGTGGGCGGACGCGCGGGTGACGGAGGGGCCCGGCGGCGCGTTGAGCGCTCAGGCGGCGCCGCCCATCAAGGTGATGGACACACTGCGGCCCGTGGCCGTCGAGCAGACCGGGCCCGGCGCCTACGCCGCCGACATGGGCTACAACCTGTCCGCGCGCCCGGTGGTCGAGGTGCGCGGCGCGGCGGGCAGCCGCGTCACACTGCGTGTGGGCGAGCGCCCGGGCCAGCCTTGGGAGAACCACTCTTACACCTACACCCTGCGCGGTGGCGACAACGAAGTGTTCAAGCCGCGCTTCACGTACTTCGGGTTCCAGCACATCTTCGTGGACGGTGCCGACCTGCCTGGTGACGCCACCGGTGAGCGCCCGGTGCTGCTTGGGCTGGCTTCGGAATTCGTCACGAGCAGCGCGCCGGTGGTGGGCGGGTTCACGTGCAGCAACCCGTTGATGAACGCCGTCAACGACATGGTCGCACGCTCGGTGCGCAGCAACCTGCAGAGCGTGCTCACCGACTGCCCGCACCGCGAGAAGCTCGGCTGGCTCGAGGTGGCGCACCTCATGGGGCCGTCTATCCTCTACCACTACGACGCGCAGCAGCTTTACCGCAAGATTTGCCGGGACACCACCGAATCGCAGCTCGAAAACGGCATGGTCCCCGACATCGCGCCGGAATATACCCGCTTCAACGCGGGTTTTTTCGAGTCGGCCGAATGGGGCAGCGCGTCGGTGCAGCTTCCGTGGCTGCTCTACCGCTGGTACGGCGACACCCGCGTGCTGGCGCGCCAGTACCAGACGATGTCGGACTACACGGACTACCTTGCCGGCACGCGCAATGGCGAGGGGCTTGCCAAGGCGGGGCTGGGCGACTGGTACGACTGGACCGCCGAGAAGGGGCATGCGGGCTACGCACAACTCACGCCGGGCGAACTCACGGCCACCGCCATGCTCTATGACAACGCGCGTATCGTGGGCGCGACCGCCGCGCTGCTCGGCAAGCCCACGGAGGCGGCGCGGTTCAAAGCGCTCGCGGCCGAGGTGCGCGAGGATTCCATCGCAGCCTACTACGACCCGGAAACACACCGCGTCGCCACCGGCAGCCAGGCTTCGCTGAGCGTCGGCCTGTTCTTCGGGCTCGTGCCGGACGCGGACCGGGCGGCCGTGCTAGCGAAGCTCGTGGACAAACTCGAGACCGCGGCCTACCGGCCGGGCACCGGCGAGGTCTGCTTCCGCTACATGGTCCAGGCGCTGGCGCGCGAAGGCCGCTCCGACGTGGTCTATCGCATCGTCAACCGCACGGACTGCCCCGGCTACGGGTGGATGCTCACCGAGTTCGGGTTGCAGACGCTGTCCGAACGCTGGGACCGGCCCGGCTCTTCGCTCAACCATTGCATGTTCGGTCACGTGCAGGAGTGGTTCCAGGGCCACCTGCTCGGCATCGGGCAGGCGGCCGACAGCACGGGCTTCGCACGGTTGCACATCGCGCCCGTGCCGGTGGAGGGGCTTGAACGCGCCGCAGGGCATTTCGACAGCCCGCGCGGGCGCGTCGCCGTGTCGTGGAAGAACCGCACGACCCACTTCGCGCTTGACCTCACCGTGCCCGGCAACACCACGGCCGACGTGGTGCTGCCCGTGCCGGCGGACGCGCGTCTGGTGGAAGCCGGCGCGCCGCTGGACAAGGCGCCGGGCGTTCAGCATATAGACCGCGATGGCCTGCATCCAGTGGTTACCGTCGGCGCCGGCGCGTATCGCATTGTCGCCGCCCGGGCAAGTGAGTAGGTTCCGGTTGACGGGCTCCGTAGCGCGCCGGGCAGGTGCTCTCCCGCATACTTTACAAGCTGTTGTTGACGACTTGCCGGGTTGCGTGGTTTGTCTGGACAGCTTGGCTTCTTTTCCGCAGGTTGTCCTTGCGAGCTTATGAAATATCGGGCTATCATCTCTGGCGCTTCGGCAATAAGGAGAGAATCCCGATGGACATGGATACCCAGCAGCTCAAAGCGCTGTTCCGCGAGGTGCTTCGCGAGGAATGGGGCACCGGCCGCTACCGGCTGACCCCGAAATACGAGGGCGGCACGCTGGTTCTCAAGCCGGCCGACCCGTCGCTGAAGACCAAGGAAGTACCCATCGACGCCTTCTTCAAAAAGATCACGGCCGTGCGCGAGCGCCTGCGCGTGCTCGAACAGAAGGTCAACAACGCCGACGGACTCAGCAACGAGGAACGCGCGGAGATACAGGGCCTCATCAGCCGCGCCTATGGCAGCCTTACCACATTCAATGTGCTGTTCCAGGACGAGGAGGACCGCTTCTCGGGGGTGAAAGGCGCGTAGGCCGGGGCCGATGGCGGCGGCCGTTCAACTCCCCATTCCCGGCTGGGTCAGCCCGTCGTCCCGCCGCGGAAGCGAGGCGGTCACCGTGCCGTGTTCGGCGGCAAAGACGGTGCGGAACGCGATGTCGTCCCGGTCGCGGCCGAGGTCAATGAACTTGGCGCCCTTCTTCAGCGCTTCGCCGCCGTAGCCGCCGTGTCCGGTCGCGCGGCCGCAGGCAAAGAGGATGCCGTCTTCCTCGAAGTGGAAATCGTTCTTGTGGCTGTGCCCGCAGAAGCAGGCGCGCACATTGCCCGTCCCGCCGTTCCGGCCCGCGGCCTTGAGCGCCGCCTCCACGTGGCCGTCTTCGTCGCCCCAGCACAGCACCTCCTCGCCGCCCGGGCCTTCGGTGCGCCCGGTGTCGAGGGCCTTCTGGTAGTTGCGCAGCGGAATGTGAAAGAACAGCAGCGCCGGGACGACACTGCCGCGCCGCGTGTTGACGCGGTCCACTTCGGCGGTGAACCAGTCGAGGCTGTCCACCTCGCTCCAGCGCGGACCCGAGTCCAGAAAGAAGATATCCCAGAGCACCTGCCCTTCGCCGGACTGCAGTTCGATGCGGAAGTTGCCCTTGCCGTCGCCGTGGGGCGCCACGGAATGCGGCGTTTCGGCGATGGCGCCGAGCATGTACTCGAGGTCTTCAGCGTAGTCGTGGTTGCCGCGGCAGAAGGCCCAGGGCGTGTCAAGGCTGGCGAGGAAATCGAGGTCGCGTTTCATCCACATGAGTGCGGCGCCCGGATGCATGTCGCCGCACCAGATGTCTCCGGTCACCGCGAGCAGGTCCGGCCGCAATCCGG
>NPIG01001589.1_pt1 | contig 11165 bp, 9 predicted proteins | sample 8637441 | NCBI WGS metagenome assembly NPIG01 (sample SAMN07420675, study PRJNA396082) | bioreactor metagenome | isolation source: sample BR6 brine-fed electro-methanogenic bioreactor BR | place: Japan: Kochi | collected 2016-06-14
GCGCAGGGGCAGGCGATGACCAGCAGCACGAGACCGCGGTAGAACCACTCGGCCCAGGCCCCGTCCCAGGCCAGGGGCGGCACCAGCGCGATCAGCGCCGCCAGCACGATCACGGCAGGGGTATAGACGCGGGCAAACTTTTCGACCCATTGCTCGGTCCGCGCCCGGCGGCCATGCGCCTCCTGGACCATGCGGATGATCCGCGCCAGGGTGGTGTCGCCGGCCGCCTTCGTGCTGTCGATCTCAAGCACGCCATCTCCGTTGATGGTCCCGGCGAAGGTTTCGTCGCCGACGTCCTTGGACACGGGCAGGCTCTCGCCGGTGATCGGCGCCTGATCGACGGCGCTGCTACCGGCGGCGACGATCCCGTCGAGGGGAATGCGTTCGCCGGGCCGGACCAGGAAGCGGGTGCCGACGGCCACCTCGGCGGCCGGCACGTCGACTTCACGGCCGTCGCGGCGGATACGGGCGATCGGCGGTGCCAGGTCGAGCAGCGCCGAGATGGCCCGCCGTGCGCGGCCGACGCTCCAACTCTCCAGGGTCAACGACAGGGCGAACAGGAACGAGACGGTGGCCGCTTCGAACCATTCGCCGATGCCGATGGCGCCGCCGACGGCGATGACCATCAGCAGGTTCATGTCGGGCCGCAGGTTGCGCGCCGCGTACCAGGCCTTGGGCAGCACGATGCGGATGCCGAACAGGACGGCCAGGGCATAGGCGACGGGTGCCGCCCAGGTGAGGTTCGCGACGGCGAGGTGGAGGACGATGCCGGCGGCGATACAGGCGCCGCTCAACGACGTCGCCCAGACCTGGCGGCGGCGATGGCCGTCGTCATCGGAGGTTTCGGCTGCGCCGGCCTGCCAGGGCTCGGCGGTCATACCGGTGCGGGCGACGGCCGCGCGGATATCGGAGTCGGCCACCGGCTCGGCATCGTCGAGCAGGGTCATGCGGCCGTTGAGAACGTCGAAGGCCAGGTTGTGATCGCCGCCGATCAACGGGCCGACCGCGCGCTTCAGGATGGCCACCTCTTCGGCGCAGTCCAGGCCCTGGACCCGGAAGGTCCGGCCTCCGGGCACGGGAGCCGGCATCTCCGGAACCGGGGACGAACTGCAACAGCATGAACAACCCGACGGTTCGGCTCCGGCGGGACCGTGCGTATGCGGTTTACGGAGGGCGGCTGAAGTCGATTCCACTACCTTTTTGCTCCTGGATATGTTCTTCCGGCCCTTTGAATCGGGGCGGGTTTGATCCTATGTATGGGAATGTAGGACCTACAGCGACTAGAGGTTCAAGGGCATGATTTCGGAAAAACTGGCCATCGGAGAACTGGCGCGGCGAACGGGCTGCAAGGTGCAGACGATCCGCTACTACGAGCAGATCGGCCTGTTGCCGCATCCCGCGCGCACGACCGGCGGCCAGCGCCGCTACGGGGACAGCCATCTCGATCGATTGTTGTTCATCCGCCACAGCCGCGAACTCGGCTTCTCGCTCGATCAGATCCGCAGCCTGCTCGATCTTTCCGACCGGCCCGAGCGGTCCTGCGACGAAGCCGACCGGATCGCCCGTGAAAATCTCGAGGCGGTCCGCCACCGCATCCGCAGCCTGCGGGTGCTGGAGGAGGAATTGAAACGCATGGTCGCCGAGTGCCGCGGCGGCCGGGTTTGCGACTGCCGGGTAATCGAGGTGCTGTCGGACCACAGCAAGTGCCTGCACGACCGGCACGACGTTTGCTAGATCATCGATGGGTGTTATGCGAGGCGGATTGCGAGGCGGATTTTGATGTGGACTTTTGACGAATTGACGACTCTTTAATCACCAGGCGGTCAAAATCCGGCCACAAATCCATCTATACTCATCCATGATTGTGAACGGGGCCGGCTTTCGATCCGGTCAGGGTATCGGAAAATTGGGGGAAGGACTCTCTTGAGGGCCATCGTTGTTCTGAGTGCACTGATTCTGGCGACCGTGTCGGCTCCGGTTTCGGTGTTGGCCGCCGATCCGGCACCGCCGAGCGCGGTGACGCTGCAGGTCGACAACGACCTGTTCGGCGGGGGATCGGACCGCCACTACACCCAGGGCATGCGCTTGACCTGGCTTCCGTCGGCAGCGCAGGTGCCTGATTGGGCCCGCGCAGGCGCCCTGATGGTTCCCGGTATCGATGCCAGCGACCGTTTCACTTTCGTCTTCTCGTTGGGCCAGAACATGTACACCCCGGAAGACATTACCTTGCCGGTGCCCGATTCGACCGATCGCCCCTATGCCGGCTGGCTGTACTTCAGTATGGGCGCCGTGATCGAGGATTCGGAACGCAACCTGCTGCAAAACCTCGCACTCGATGTCGGGGTCGTCGGCCCGTTGTCGTTGGCGGGCAAGGCCCAGAAGATCTGGCACGATTGGATCGGCGCCCGCACGCCGCGTGGCTGGGACTACCAGCTGGACAACGAGCCGGGGTTGATCCTGGCCTACAACGCGGCCATGCGGCAGCCCCTGGTGACGAGCGTCAGCGGGATCGAGGTCGACGTGACGCCGCGGGCCGGTGTCGCCCTCGGCAACATATTCACCTACGCCGGTGCCGGCGCCGCCCTGCGCATCGGCCAGAACCTCGACCTCGACTACGGCCCGCCGTTCATCCGGCCCAGCCTGCCGGGAGGTGCGCTGGTCAAGCGCCGCGACGAATGGGGGTGGTACCTGTTCGCCGGCGTCGAGGGGCGTGCCGTGGCCCGCAACATCTTTCTCGACGGCAACACCTTCTCCGACAGTGCCAGCGTCGATAAAAGACCGTTCATCGGCGATCTACAGTTCGGCGTGACCGGAATGATGGGGCCGATCCGGCTGTCCTTCACGCAGATCATGCGGACCGAGGAGTTCTACGGCCAGCGGGGCGGCGACCATTTCGGGTCGATTTCCCTGTCCTACCTGTTCTGATCGGTGGAACTGCGAATATTTTTGCGCTGCAAAATTTCGTATCGCGCGTGCGAAAACCGATAGTTTGGTGTGGCGAATAAGGGCTACAATTCGCCGCTTTTTCGAGGGATTGCCGTGTCCAGCCGAGGGGCGCCGCGTAACGGCGAAAGTTGGCACGGGAATTGAACCCTCCCGGGGGCAACCTACATGACCTTCTATAACATTTTACGTGGGTAAAACGTCCGTGGCCATTTTTCCAAGCGACAACTCGACTTCCGGCGTCATGACAGATCCTGCGGTCATGGAGCGCCGTCTCCGCGACTACCTTGTGCACGTGGTTGGGCGTGATCCCGATTATGCGACCGAGCGTGACTGGTACTACGCGCTGTCCTACCTGCTGCGGGGAATTCTCGGCGAGCGGCTGATGGCGACATCGCGCCGCCAGCACCAGACCGATGCCAAGCGGGTCTATTACCTGTCGATGGAATACCTGATCGGCCGGCAGCTCGAGAAGAGCCTGCTTGACCTGCGGATCGACGATGTCGCGGCGAAGGCCCTGGCCGGAGCCGGAGTTGACCTGAACAAGGTCATCAACTGCGAGGCGGACGCCGCCCTCGGCAACGGCGGCCTCGGCCGCCTGGCCGCCTGTTTCCTCGATTCCCTGGCCACCCACGGTTATCCCGGCTACGGCTACGGCATCCGCTACGAGTTCGGCCTGTTCAACCAGCGCATCGAGCACGGCCAGCAGATCGAACAGCCGGAAAACTGGCTGCGCTACGGCAACCCCTGGGAATTCGAGCGGCCCAACGTGATCTATCCGGTCCGCTTCGGCGGCCGCATCCTGTGCTTCAAGGACGCCGATGGCCGCCAGCAGTGCCATTGGGTGGATACCGATGACGTCATCGCCATGGCCTACGACATGCCGATCTCGGGTTATAATTCGAAGGCGGTGACCAACCTGCGCGTCTGGTCGGCCCGCTCCACCCGCGAGTTCGACCTGCGCGACTTCAACGAGGGCAACTACGTCGAGGCGGTCCGCGAGAAGACCCTGTCGGAGAACCTCTCTAAGGTGCTCTATCCCAACGACGCCACCCAGCAGGGTCAGGAACTGCGGCTCAAGCAGGAATACTTCTTCGTCAGTGCCTCGCTGCAGGACATCATGTCCCGCTTCTCGAAGTACCACGGCGATTTGGCGCTGATGCCGCGGATGATGGCGATCCAGCTCAACGACACCCACCCGGCGCTGGCCGTGCCGGAAATGATGCGGCTGCTGGTCGACGACAAGGGGTTCGAGTGGGAGAAGGCCTGGGAGATCACCTCCAACACCTTCACCTACACCAACCACACCCTGCTTCCCGAAGCGTTGGAGACCTGGCCGATCCATCAGATGGAACAGGTCCTGCCGCGGCACATGGAAATCATCTCGCGCATCAACGACGATTTCCTGAAGCGGGTGCGGTTCAGCTTCCCCGGCGATCTGAATGTCACCGACAAGACGTCGATCATCGACGGCGAGGGGCACCGGGTACGGATGGCCCATCTTGCCATCATCGGCAGCCGCAAGGTCAACGGCGTCGCGGCCCTGCATTCCCATTTCCTGCGGACGCGGACGTTCCCGGAATTCGACAAGGTCTTCCCCGGCAAGATTGTCAACGTCACCAACGGCATTACCCAGCGCCGCTGGCTGCTCCAGGCCAATCCGGGGCTGGCGAGGCTGATCACCGAACGCATCGGAGATCGCTGGACGACCGATCTGACGGCTCTTCACGACCTGGTTCCGGCCGCCGAGGATGCGGAATTTCGTGCCCGCTTCGCCGAGATCAAAAGGGAAAACAAGGTCCAGCTGGCGAAATACATCAAGAAGGCCACCCACATCGACGTCGATCCGGCGTCGCTGTTCGACTCGCAGGTCAAGCGCCTGCACGAATACAAGCGACAGCTGCTCAACGTGCTTCATGTCATCGACCGCTACGTGCGGATCTGCGACCGGCAGACCGAGGGTATAACGCCGCGTACGGTGATCTTCGCCGGCAAGGCGGCGCCCGCCTATCACATGGCCAAGCTGATCATCAGGCTGATCAACGACGTGGCCGAGGTCGTCAACAACGATCCGGCGGTCGAAGGGCTGCTCAAGGTGGTGTTCCTGCCCAACTACAACGTCACCGCGGCCGAGGCCATCATTCCGGGCAGCGACCTGTCCGAGCAGATTTCCACGGCCGGGACGGAAGCATCCGGTACCGGCAACATGAAGTTCGCCCTCAACGGGGCCCTGACCATTGGCACCCTCGACGGCGCCAACATCGAGATCCGCGAAGAGGTGGGGGACGAAAACTTCTTCCTGTTCGGGCTCACCGCCGAACAGGTGGCCGAGTTGCGGCCCCATTACGACCCGGCGGCGATCATCGCCGCCGACGAGGACCTGCGGCGGGTGATGCAGCTGCTCGAGAGCGGGCACTTCAACCAGTTTGAACCGATGATTTTCGATCCCATCATCCAATCGATCACCAGCCCCCGGGACCCCTGGGTGGTGGCGGCCGATTTCCGCAGCTACCTCGAGGCCCAGAAGCTCGCCGCCGCCCTCTACCGGGATCGGGAGAGCTGGCTTCGGATGAGCATCCTCAACACCGCGAACAGCGGCAAATTCTCCACCGACCGTACCATGCGGGAATACAGCGACGAAATCTGGCATCTGGATCCGGTTCCGGCCCTGCCGGTGGAATAAGCGTCCGGTCCTTGATCGATACCGAGCCGAACATCGCCCGCCCGGAGCCATTCCGGGCGGGCGATGTCGTTTTCGGCTTTTGGATGAATACGCCCCGCGCGGGAAAGGTCTTGATTTTTCATCGGAATCAGGCTAGATTTTTAAGGTGTTCTTAATTTGGCTCTGCCAAGCCCAGGGAGGCATCCGGAGGTTGTCAAGACATGATCACAATGGAAGCCAGCCATAGCGAGGCTTTGCGTCGGGTCAGGGCGATAATCCGTCAAAATTTCACCCAGGCCGATTGCTGGCGGATTTCGACAGCCAAGGCGGAGGAAGTCCTCAGCCGCGAGCGGGGAAGCAATGAAAGCTGTGAGGAACTGCTGGCGATCACCCGAGCCATGCGCTTCCTGGGGGCCCTGACCCCTGAGGCCGAAGACCTCGACTTCTTCCTGGTCACCTGCCCGGTGCTGCGGATCGTCGCCAACCGCCTCAGCCCCCAGCGTCCGTCCCTGAAGGGGGCCACGCCGGAGATGATCGCCGCCGCCTTCCGGGAGTTTCAGGAGAACGATATCGCCAGCCTGTGTCTGGAAAACCCGCAGGAAGTCTTCCGCCGGTTCAACCATGGCCGCCGGCAGCTTCATGCCCGAATCGTCGGTCGCCGTTCGCTCGGATCCGGCAGGGCCTCGAATCATCTGAGCCGCACAAGCGCTTGAAAAAAGCCTTCACCTAGAACCCCCATCACCCGATGCTATTTCATCCATTCCCCCCGAACCGCGGAAAGGGGATGCCTCCTCCTGGTGGCTGCTTGGGGCATTCGTCGGCGAGCAACGGCGCTGCGTGCTGTGCCCGCATCCCGCCCGGGTTCCCGCTCTCCCATTGGTTTCATGCCGCTGTTGACGGCGTTTCGCGACAGGCCGGTTTTCCAGTTCTGATCCGGGTTTGGCCGCGGTGGGGAGTTGATGACTGTCGCCAATGGGGGACGGTTTCGCCCCGATCCCGGCCGAATGTCCGGGCCGGTGTCCGATGCTTCTTTTCAAGTCATTGAAATGTTTATTGAAAAGCCGATGGTATGGGAGCTGCAAGGTAGTGGGTGTCGCTTCCGGGGCCGTTCAGGCCCGGCCGGCGACCTTACATATCTCGGGAGGTATTTAGATGCGACTGGATGTCAACGAAAAAGAAGCGCAACTGATTGCGTACTTTCGCTCGATCAGCGAATTCAACCGGGCGCGGCTGTTTTCCCTGGCCCGTAACGCCCATGAAGACTTCGTCCGCGCCCAGAAGATCCGGGGCCTGGGCGAAGCTGCAGGCCATCGGCGGCATGGAAGCGGCGAGATTTAGATATCGAATGAACGGATCTGCCCCTGCACGACCGGCATCAGGGTGCCTTCTTAGCCTAATCCGGAGATTCGCCTTATGTTAGCAGGCAACGAAAAGAATTCCGAACTGAGCACCTATTATCGGGCCCTGCGGATTCTCAATCCGCAAAGCGCCGACGTTCTGGCCGCCACCGGCAAGAGCGGCCAGCGCCCGGCGCCAAACGGCAAGGCCCGAGCCATGCCCGGATCGAAGTGAGCCATCCGCGATCAACCGCAGCGGTCCCGATACCGATCTCGGGGCCCGGTGTGGTTCCTCCCCCCGCGTCTTTCCCTTTTTGACCCTGCGCCCCTTGCCAAACCGGGGGCAAACCCAGTAGAATGCCAGCTTCCCCTCGGAAATTGACCACAACAGGAAGTTTGCGCAGCGATGTCCCAGGATAACCTTTACGCCCGTCCCCAGGGCAAAGTGCCACCCTTCGAGTTCAACGAGCAGGTCGTGAGGGTTTTTGACGACATGATCGGCCGCTCGGTCCCTCTGTACCGGGAGACGGTCCGCCGCCAGGCCCAGCTGGCCGCACGGTTCTACCAGCCCGGCACATCCATCTACGATCTCGGCTGCTCCAACGGCAACCTCGGTCTGACGCTTTGCGCCGAGATGGGCGGGCGGGAGTTTGCCATGGTCGCCGTGGACAGTTCGCAACCGATGCTCGATACCTATCGCCGGCGTCTGGCCGGCAAGCCGGGAGCCAAGCACATCAGCCTGCGCCAGGAAGATATCCGGCGGACGCCGCTGGAGCGGGCCTCGGTGGTGGTGGTCAATCTCACCCTGCAGTTTCTGCCCCGGGACGATCGCGAGACCCTGGTTCGCCGGATCTTCGAGGCGCTGGAACCCGGCGGAATTTTGCTGCTTTGTGAAAAAGTGATCCACGAACAGGAGGAGCTGACCGAGCTACAGCGGGAGTTCTACTACCGTTTCAAAAAGGAAAACGGCTACTCCGAGCTCGAAATCAGCCAGAAGCGCGACGCCCTGGAAAACGTGCTGGTTCCCGAGACCCTCGAAACCCATCAGCGGCGACTGCGCCAGGCCGGTTTCGCACAGATCGACGTCTGGCTCAAGTGGTTCAACTTCGCGGCGCTGCTCGCCCGCCGGCAGCCATGACCGGGCGCGCGCTGTTGAACCAGGCCGCGGCGCTGGGCCTGAGCTTCTGCGCCGAGGCCCTGGCGGACCTGATCGACCAACGGGACGACTACATCCAGCGGGTCGATGCCAAGGGGCAGCGTTATCTGAATGCCTTGGCCCGGCTGCCCGGGACCGAACCCTCAAGCCTCGATCTCGATGCCGACTGGGTTCGAATCGGCGAGGCGGCGGATTTGGCCGCCAGCCAGCGCGCGGCTCTGCTGGCGGTGCTGGAGGACTACCGGCCCTGGCGCAAGGGACCGTTCCGGCTGTTCGGCATCGACCTGGACAGCGAATGGGTTTCTTTCCTGAAATGGAACCGGGTCAAGGACCGCATCGCCTCGCTGGCCGATCGCCGGGTGTTGGATATCGGCAGCAGCTGCGGCTACTACCTGTTTCGCATGGCCGCCGCCAAGCCCGCACTGGCCCTGGGGCTGGAGCCCTATCTGACCTACTACTTCCAGTACCGCCTGCTGCAGCACTACGCGAAGGTGCCCGGCCTGTTCTGTCTGCCGGTCAAGTTCGAAGAGCTTCCGCCCATGCCCGGATACTTCGACACCGTTTTTTCCATGGGCGTGCTCTACCACCGCCGTTCTCCGGTCGACACCCTGGTCGGGATGCGCAAGGTGCTGCGTCGCGGCGGGGAGCTGGTCCTCGAAACCCTGATCATCGACGGGGAGGGGGATCTGGCTCTTTGTCCCGCCGAGCGTTACGCCAAAATGAACAACGTCTATTTTCTGCCCACCGTCCCCTGCCTGAGCAACTGGCTGCGGCGCGCCGGCTTCGACCACATCCGCTGCCTCGACGTGACCCGGACAACCGGGGCCGAGCAGCGTCGGACCGGCTGGGTGCAGACCGAATCCCTGAGCGATTTTCTCCATCCGTCCGACCCCACCCGGACCGTCGAAGGTTACCCCGCCCCCCTGCGGGCCATATTCCTGGCCCAGGTCGGATAGCTCGGCGGTCACGACCGTCTCTGGTCGATGGGGAACGAAATTTGCTTGGAACCTGTTATCGAGTGACCGATTTATGCCGAAGCCATTGACAGAAAAGGGAAACCGGCTGTAATTATAAGCCGGAGGCCATCTCCAGAGCCCGGGGTGTTTTCACCCGAATTCGGTGATTGCACGGCTGTTTTCCCGTCTTATCATCGGACCCTTGCCAATTCAGGATATGCCCTTGGTATTCCAACCGCGACAGGATGGCGGCCCAACCCCCAGACGGTCTCCGAGGCGTCCGACGCCGCCCGGAACCGATACGGCTGCCGACCGGCCCATTTACAGCAGTCGGATCGTGGCCAATTATCTGAAGTTTCTGGATAAGAGATATCCCGATCTGGATCAGGACGATTTGCTGGCTTTCGCCGGGCTGACGCCCCACGAGGTGGCCGACCAGGGACACTGGATCACCCAGGAGCAGATCAACCGCTTCCACGAGCGGATGGACCAGTTGACCGGCAATCCCGATATTTCTTACGAGGCGGGCCGGTTTGCCGCCTCCCCCGAAGCGCTCGGCGTCCTGCGGCAGTACGTTATGGGGTTCATGTCGCCGGAAAAGCTCTTCGCTGCGATCCAGAGGGCTGCCGCCACCCTGACCCGATCCTCCAGGCACGAATCGAAAAAGATTGCCCCCAACAAGGTGGAACTCACCGCGACGCCCAACCCCGGGGTACGGGAGAGGCCCTTTCAGTGCCAGAACCGGATTGGTCTTCTCGAAGCTGCGGCGCTGATCCACAACTGCACCGACCCGGTGGTGCGCCATACCGAATGCCAGTTCGAGGGGGGCGCGGCGTGCCGCTATGAAATCTCCTGGAACCAGCCCCAGTCCCTGTTCTGGCCCCGCTTGCGAAACCACTGCGCGATCGTTCTCCTGCCGCTGTTTCTGGCCGCCCTGGCCCTATCCCCCGGTCTCGCCCTGAGCGTTTTGCTGCCGGTCTTTCTGGGCCTGCTCGCCCTGCTGACCTGGGTGGCGGAGAAAAAGCTCAAAACCGAGCTGGGCGCCTGCTTCGCCGGCCTGAGCGAATCGAGCAGCCACCTGTTCGAGCAGGCCGAAGCCAACTACCAGAACGCTAAGATGATCAACGAAATCGGCCGGATCATCAGCCGGGAGACCCATGTCGACGACGTACTGAACCGGGTCGGCCAGATTCTGGAAAACCGCCTGGATTACCGGCGGGGTCTGGTACTGCTGGCCAACCGGGAACAGACCGACCTGCAGGTCCGAGTCGGGTTCGGCCTCGACCCGGCACACCTCGACCTGCTTCGCCAGTGTGATCGTTCTTTGGATCACGCTGCGGTTTCCGAGGGTCTTTTCGTCGCCGCTTACAGGCAGCAGAAGCCTTTTCTGGTCAATCACCTCGATCAGGTGAAAGTCGGGTTTCCGCCCTGGGTCCATGCGCTCGGCCAGACCCTTGGGGTTCGCTCCTTCATGGTCTGCCCCATCGTCTCGGAAGGTAAGTCGGTCGGCATTCTTGCGGTGGAAAACGCGCGGGCCGATCGGCCCCTGGTCCAGAGTGATTTGAGTCTGCTTACCGGGATTGCGTCGGTCATCGGCATCCACCTTCGCAATGTCGCCCTGGTCGAACACCTGGAGTGGCACCGGGAGTTTCTCGAAGCCGAGGTCGCGGAGCGCACCGACGAACTGAAGGCGGCGCTGGATACCGCCCGGGACCTGGCCAGTCGGGCCGAAGCGGCGAGTCGGGCGAAGTCGCAGTTCCTGGCCAATATGAGTCACGAAATCCGCACCCCGATGATCGGTGTTCTCGGCATGACCGAGCTGCTGCTCGACAGCGACCTTCCCGCCCATCAACGCAGCCTGGCAGAAACCGTCCACCGCTCGGGGCAGGCGCTGCTCGATATCCTCAACGACATTCTCGATTTTTCNNCAAGATCGAAGCCGGCAAGCTGGACCTCGAGAAAGCGCCTTTCGCGGTCCGAGAAGCCGTCGAGGGCACCGTTGCGCTGATGGCCGAAGCCGCTGCGGCCAAAAAACTCGCTCTGACCTGCCAGGTGGACCCCGCGGCGGCCCGCATCCTGCGCGGGGACGCCGGGCGCCTGCGGCAGGTGCT
>NPIG01000370.1_pt2 | contig 11157 bp, 14 predicted proteins | sample 8637441 | NCBI WGS metagenome assembly NPIG01 (sample SAMN07420675, study PRJNA396082) | bioreactor metagenome | isolation source: sample BR6 brine-fed electro-methanogenic bioreactor BR | place: Japan: Kochi | collected 2016-06-14
AACGTGGAACGCCCCACTAGGGATTTCCGTCTCTATCTGGATGATGGAGCAACACGACCGGGTGAAAACTCCTTAAGGAGCTTTCGCCCGGTTTTTTATCTGCTGCAGCTCCTCTGGGGTAAGGTACTTCCCAAAATAGGGGGCGAAGACCGAATTGTTGTGGAGCAGGGGTTCCCGGCGGATCTCCGGAACCTTTTCGGCGGCCTTTTCGAAGGAGGAGGTTCCCGGAATGGGAGAGAACTGAGCGGTCTTAGCCTTGCCCCCCTGGCGTTCAATAAATTCCAGGGTATGGAGCGCACTCTCCAGAGATTGTTCCGGAAGCCCCACCAGCACGTAGGTCTCTATCTGCTCTCTCAAAAAACCCGCCTCTCTCAAGGCAGCCACGGCACTGCGGTACTCCTTCAGAGCTACCTTGGAGGAGCTGCATTGCTGTACCTGGGGATCCGCACTCTCCAGGCTCAGCCGAAGGGTCTGGAAGTTGGTGTCAAAAAGGATTTGGGCACAGGTAGCGTCAATTTGCCGTACGTGAAGGCCATTGGGGGTATGGTAGCGCAATTCTGGAAAGGTGGAGCGAAGCCTTTCGCAGAGAGTATAAAAATGACATTCCTTTACCGCCAGCAGAGCGTCATCGTAAAAAGCCACATCCTTCACGGAAAAAAGTTCCCTCTGTCGGGAAATTTCCTCCACCACCCGGTTGATTTCCCGAAGAGAGAAGCCAGGGTCAAGAATCCGGGAGGCGCAGTACTCGCATCCCATGGGACAGCCCAGGGTGCTTCGGGTAACTGCGTATCCCAGGGATGTGTAGAGATCCACCGCAGGATACTCTCCCTGGAGGGAGCAGGGAACTGTCTGCACCATATCTGCCCCCAGGGATGTCGCGTGTTCCGGACAGAGCCGGGGGTAGATCCCCCCCAAAAGAATAGGAATATTTGGAAAAACGGTGCGGATCAAAGAGATGCACCAGGAAACTCCCGGATACCAGTAGGTCATCCCCGAGGTGAGGCATATCAGATCGGGAGAAGGATATCCCTTGAGAGCCCGGGTAAACTCATCTTCGGTAAGACCGAAATGGTAGTAGTTTCGGGGAATGTCCCGGTAGGGAAGGGGTTTTTCTATCTTCTGCCGCCGGGGGCGGAGGCGTCCCCAGGAAAGATCTTTCTCCCGGGCCTCCTGAAGGCAATCCAGAAGAAAAACCCGGTTTCCCCGTTCTCGAAGGGCCTGAAGAAGATAAAGAAGCCCTAAGGGTTTAGCCCAGAAATCGAAAAAGGCAAAATCCCGCACCGGGGGGTTAATCCCCAGCACCGTGGCATGCCGAAGACTGTTGAGATATGCCGTATAATCAGCCACAACTTTTCCCTCTTTTCCCTTTCCTAAACCGGAATTTTCCCCTACCATACTCTGCAAAATCACCCTGTGCAAGAGGGAAATCTTTGAGAAGAGCCGAGAAAAAGGAAACCTGAAAAAAGCCCGTAAAGGGATTTCCCTTGACAGCTTTTTCTCGTACGCGTATAATGCTCTCGCTTCGGGAGGTGGAGTGAATGAAGAGAACAAACTCCCTTGAAGAGCGCATCCGTCTTAATCGGCTCTACGATCTCTACGGGGCTCTGCTCACGGAGAGGCAGCGTCAGGCCTACGAAATGCACGAGTGGGAAGATTGGTCTCTTCAGGAGATTAGCGAACATCTCCATGTCTCTCGGCAGGGGGTGCATGATCTTCTCTCCCGGGCCAAGGAAAAGCTCTCCTCCTTTGAGGAGCTTTTGGGAATGGATGCAAAAAGGCTAGGGCAGGAACACTTCCTTGAAGAGCTTGAGGCTCTCCTTGGCTTCTACGAAAAAAAACTCCCCCAGGGCTTTCTTGAGGCCCTGAACATGCTCCTGGAAAGAGGTGGCGTATCCCATGTTTGATTCCCTCAAAGAGCGGCTTGAAGGTATCTTCAAAGGCCTGAAGAGCAAGGGAAAACTTACCGAGGACGATGTAGCCGAGGCGTTGCGGGAGATCCGCAGAGCCCTTCTTGAGGCGGACGTAAACTTTAAGATCGTCAAAGATCTCATGGGGCGCATCCGGGAGCGGGCGGTGGGTCGGGAGGTTTTGGATTCCATCACCCCGGGGCAGCAGGTGGCCACGGTGGTCTTCGAAGAGCTGGTGGCGCTTATGGGCAAGAAGTCCGAACCCTTGACCATCGCCTCTCAGCCCCCCACGCGATATATGATGGTGGGGCTTCAGGGATCTGGTAAAACCACCAGTTGCGGTAAGCTGGCGAAACGCCTTTCCAAAGGACATAAGCCTCTTCTCGTGGCCTGCGATTTACAGCGCCCCGCTGCGGTGGAGCAGCTCCGGGTGCTTGCAAAAAACACCGGAGCGGGCTTTTTCGGCCCCTCGGAAGGGGAAAAAGATCCCGTAGGGCTGGCGAAAAAAGCTCTTGCCTATGCAGCGGACCATCTCTATGATGTGCTCATCTTCGATACCGCGGGACGTCTGCATGTGGATCAAGGCCTCATGGATCAGCTCGGAGAGATTCGAGATGTGGTGCAGCCCCACGAAATTCTTTTGGTGGTGGATGCCATGGCGGGGCAGGAGTCGGTGAACGTGGCCGAAGCCTTTCATGCCAAGGTTCCCCTTTCAGGGTTGGTGCTCTCCAAGCTCGATGGAGATGCCCGAGGAGGGGCGGCCCTGGCAGTACGAGCTGCCACAGGGGTTCCCGTAAAACTCGCCGGAGTGGGAGAGGGTATTGAGGATCTCGAACTCTTTGATGCGGGGCGCATGGTGCAGCGCATCATGGGGATGGGCGACATTATGGGCCTGGTGGAGAAAGTTCAGCAGGCCACAGATGGCAAAGATGCGGATCGTCTTGTGGAGAGTATGCAGAAAAAGCAGTTCTCCATGGAGGATCTTCTGCTTCAGATAGAACAGATTCAAAAGATGGGTCCCCTGGACAAGGTTATGGAAATGCTCCCCGGTATGGATAAAATGAAACAGAAGATGGGGAATGTGGAGATGGATCCCAAACGGATTACCCACATTAAGGCTATTATCCAATCCATGACGAAAAAAGAACGGCTCCACCCTGAGATCATCAAGGGGAGCCGTCGCAGGCGGATCGCCCAGGGTTCCGGCACCACGGTGCAGATGGTGAACCAGGTGCTTAAACAGCATAAGGATATGCAGGCCCTGTGGAAAAAAATGGGTAAAGGTGGCCCTCGCAAGGGAATGCGGGGGATGAAAAATTTTCTTCCCTTCGGATAGGACGCAGAAACATTCCTCCTCGAAAGAGAAAGGGCGAACCTGTTGACAAGGTGAAGAAAAGAATAAAGACTATTTTGTATTATTGGAGGTGTTGCGTAAATGACGGTTCGTATTCGTTTAGCGCGTCATGGCCGGAAAAAGAATCCCTTCTACCGGCTTGTGGTGGCGGATTCCCGCTCTCCCCGGGATGGACGGTTCATCGAGATGATTGGAACGTACAATCCCCTCAAGAGTCCCTCTGAGATTACGGTGGATGCGGAAAAAGCGGTACAGTGGCTTCGGAACGGTGCTCAGCCTTCTGATACAGCCCGGGCGATTCTCAAAAAAGCCGGCGTATTGGATAAGCTCCAGGAAGGGGAGTAAGCAATCATGACCGATTACAAGGGACTCATCGAATTTATCGCCAAGCGCCTTGTCACCTCTCCGGATTCTGTGGAAGTTTCCTCCACGGAGAAGGAAGAGGGGCACCAGGTAGTACGCATTCGTGTGGCACCTGAAGATGTGGGCCGGGTTATCGGCAAGCGGGGAGCCACCATCAATGCCATGCGCCAGGTGGCTCGTGCTGCGGCAACAAAAGAGGGTCTCCGGGTAGACGTGGACGTGGAGGAAGAATAACTCTTTATGCACTCCGTGGTAGTAGGAGCTATTCTGGGACCTCACGGCGTTCGGGGAGAGATGCGCATTTTCTCCCTTACCGATGTGCCCGAGCGATTTTCTTCCATGAAATGCCTTCACCTCTACAGAAAAAACGGAGCCTTTGTGCGTTCTCTTCCTCTCACATCGGTGCGCATGCTTCCGGGGAAGCCCCATTTTCTAGCCTCTTCACCCGATATCACCACTCCCGAGGAGGTCAAGGCTCTTCAAGGGCTGGAAGTAAGGGTCTCCAAGGAGGAGCGCCCTCCTCTTGAGGAGGGGGAATTCTGGGTGGAGGATCTTCTGGGGCTTGAAGTTATTCATGGCGATACCCGGGAATCCTGCGGAGTTATCACCCAGATTCTTCCCACAGGGGCTTCGGATGTCTATGTTTTGCGAACACCCGAGGGGGAAGAGCGGATGCTTCCCGCAGTGCAGTCCGTTATTCTGGAAGTGGATCTGGAACGTCGCATCATGCTCGTACGTCCTCCCGAAGGGCTCTGGGATTGATGCGTATCACCGTTCTCACCGCCTTTCCGGAGTTCCTGAACAGCTTCTTTGCCACGAGTGTCGTGGGCAAGGGAGTGGAAAAGGGGCTTTTTTCGGTGGAGGTAGTGGACATCCGGGACTATGCCCAGGGGGCCTACCACCAGATTGATGATTACGCCTTCGGGGGCGGGGGGATGCTTCTCATGGCGGAACCTCTGAAAAACGCTCTGGAGGATGTGCAATCCCGGCGGGGAAAGGCCTTCGTGCTCGGTACAAGCCCTCAAGGGGCGGTGCTCCAGCAGGACATGGTGGAAACCCTGGCAGAAAAGGAACATCTTCTCATTATCTGCGGTCACTACGAGGGGATGGACGAGCGGTTCGTGGAGAAATACGTGGATCAGGAAGTCTCTCTGGGGGATTATGTCCTCACCGGAGGGGAGCTTGCTGCCATGGTTATTGCGGACAGCGTTTCGAGAAGAATTCCTGGAGTGGTGGGCAAGGAAAGTGCTGTGGAGGAGGATTCCTTCGCCAAGGGCTTTCTGGATCATCCCCACTACACCCGTCCTTCCCTGTGGGAGGATATGTCCGTTCCCGAGGAGCTTCTCTCGGGGGATCACGGAAAAATCCTCGCCTGGCGGCGTCAGGAGGCAGTGCGGCGCACTCTTTCCCGGCGTCCCGAGGTGCTCGGTCGTGCGGGGATTCTTCCCTACATGTCCAAAGGGGCCTACCTGGCTCTCGATATGGGGAATTCGGAGGAAGATTCTTTTTCTCCGCATCTCCTGGAACGAAGCTTGCAACTGGCAGCAAACTACGGCATTACAAAAGTCTGCTGTATCTCTCCTCACAAGGATGTTCGTGCCTTGGTGGGAGATTGTAAAGATTCCGGAGCTCTCAAAGTTTTCGGAAGCCTCCGTCGGTGCCGGGAATGGATTGCTCGTAAGGAAAAGCATTCCCCACTGATGGTGGCTGTGGAAGGAGATAAATCTTCCTCCTCCCCTCCGAAGACGCATCTCCTTGAGGTGAAACGCGTGCTCCTGGAACGACAGCTTCCGCTTCTCCTGCTTCTTTCCGGAGGAGCCTCGGATTTGCAGTACCAAGGATATCAACAATGCGATTATTCTCTCTTTCCCCTTCGAGGAGGAGAGGGAGTACCCGGGGATTTTACCCCGGAAAACCGCCTGGCCATCGTACTGGACAGGTTTTTCGGGTGTCGCTAGGCGGCACGGAAATACAACTACAGGGCGGAAGAAGGGTGTACGAGCCTCTTGGTATTTCCGCTAGACAGATAGGGGGTAGAGCTATGAATCCCAAAGTAGCTTTGGTGGAGAAAAAGTACCTTAAACAGGATGTTCCGGAGTTTCGCGCGGGAGATACCGTAAAGGTGCACGTAAAGGTTGTGGAAGGAACCCGGCAGCGTATTCAGATTTTCGAAGGGGTTGTTATTGCCCGGCAGCACGGGAGCCTTCGGGAGTCCTTCACGGTGCGGAAGATTTCCAACGGGGTGGGAGTGGAGCGTGTGTTCCCTCTGCATTGTCCCAGCATCGACCGGGTGGAAGTTGTCCGCCTCGGAAAGGTTCGCCGGGCCAAGCTGTACTATCTTCGGGAGCGGAGCGGCAAGGCCGCCCGCATCAAGGAGCGCCGCATCTAGGCTCCCTGATCCGAAGCTTTTAGGTGATACGTGTGATTTTTCAAAAGGTTTCTCCTGTGTTTCAGGAGGAACCTTTTGAGTTTTTCAGCAGGGAAAGGACTTTTTTTGAGATTTCTCGAAAAAAGGTATTGACGACAACGGGATGGATCAGTATAATTAGCGCCGTTGCAGTCGCCGGGGTGGTGGAATAGGTAGACACGCACGTTTGAGGGGCGTGTGGGGTAACCCGTACGAGTTCAAGTCTCGTCCCCGGCACCATATTCCAAGTGATACCAAGGGTTGATAAGGTACACCACAGTGTGAAAGCAAAGGCTCTTTTTAGCCGAGACGTGGGTGTCTGAAGCAGACCTTGTAAGGGCAAAAACCGGAGCTTGTTTAATCCATTAAGCGGCCCGGAATAGGAATAACGCAGAGCAAAATAGTTTCAGTGTCGCCGCCTTCCCTATCCCCAGGGAGGGCGGTTTTTTTGTTGTCTCCTGCCAGAAGATCATCCCCTTTCGAACAAATTATTGAAGAAAGTTGTGGATAACTCACTTATCCCGTATGGGTGGTGTGATATGCTCTTTTACAAGCTCAAAACATTTTATCACGAAAGGGAGGCGGCGAGCCATGAAGATGACGAGAGTTAGCGTGCTCCGAAGCTTGAGAGGTTATACCCTGGCAGACGTGGAGCGTAAGACGGGGAAATGTTATGCGAACCTGAGCATGTGGGAGTCTGGAGCCAGGAAGACCCCGGAGGAGGTGCGGAGCTTATTGTGTGGGCTGTATGAGGCCCCGGAGGGTGTTTTATGGGATGCAGAAGGAAGAGCCCGAGATCTTCCCATCGAGGCAGTTCTACAGGCGTGAGAGTGGCCCGGAATCAGGGCATGAAAAAAGCCGGGGCGTAATCCCGGCAGGGTGAAGAGCAGCACATCTAATCGAAAGGGAGGGTTTCTTTCAGGCTATGAAAAATTTGAAGTTTTGGCCAGCGTTTCATTTTCTAGACCCACCAGCAGCAGCAGCAGCACGTTTTAACAGCGAGAGTTCCCATAAAGGGGGTGATCGGATGCGATGACCCGAGACGAGAAACGCCGTCTCGGGGAGCCTCCGATGACGGCGGGAAAGAGAGTATTCGATGCTTTTTTCTGCTATCCATTGTACCATAAAGCGTACACCTATTCTAGCGGTAATCCTTCCTGCTACTGATTTTTCCTTCCAAAATATCCATGCCATTGTTGCCTCCTCCGATCGGGGGTGGTGCTGATGAAACGCTCCGTCTACGAACCCCAGACGGCTCTTGTCCTGCGCCATCTGAAAGACAAAGGCCCTTTGGATGCCCTAACAGCCCAGAGGCTCTATGGAGTCATGCGACTTGCGGCCAGGGTGAAAGACCTTCGGGAATCCGGCTGGCAGATCCAGACCGAGACCGTCAGATCCGGTAACAAAAAGTTCGGGCGGTATTGGCTGACTTCCCAGGTGCGGCACAGTTCCAGAGGCCTTTTCCCCGAAGATGGGGGTGAGCTGTAATGAGCACCCACCAGAACACAACCCTCTCCGAAGCCATGGCAAGCCTAAACCTCACGCCCGCAGACCCTCATTTCTTGGCAAGCCTCCCGGAGGAGTCCGGCAGCTCCCCGACACGTTTCCAGATTGACGGTGACAAGGCCGGAACCCGCAACGGCTGGATCTACCGCCACCAGGCAGGAGGCCGTGAGATCGTCAATTTCGGCAGCTGGAAGAATGACGACGTGAACACCTGGACTTCCGACGGCAAGCCGCTGACAGCCGCAGAGAAGGCCGCTTTTGTTGCCAAAAGGAAAGAAGGGGAGATCCAGCAGGAGTCAGACCGAGCGGATGCGGTAGCGGCCCTTCCTGCTTTCTTGGCTCAGCTCAGCCCCGAGACGGGCGAGCACGCCTATTTGCAAGCCAAGAAAATATCCAGGCTCCCGGAGAACCATGGACTGCTTACAACCCCGCTGAAAGCTCCCAGGGAACTTATCATGCCCTTGCAGAACGGCGCCGGGGAGATCATAAATTTCGTACGAGTTTACCTGGACCGAGAAGGCCGCTGGCAGAAGTGGCCCCAAAAGGGATTGCAGAAACAAGGTGCTTTCCACGTCTTCGAAGCGGATCATCCCGAAGCTGAACAGCCGGAGCCGGGAGCCAAAAGGAAGTGGGGAATCCTCACCGAAGGCGTAGCCACCGCCCTTTCGGTGCACGAACTGACCCAGGGGAAGATGGATATTGTTTGCGGTTTGGACGCTGGAAATCTTCCCGAAGTGGTCAAGGCGCTTCACGGCCGATACGAAAAACTGCTCATCGCCGCTGACAATGATTCCAACGGCAAGGGATTTTTCAAGGCGAAAGAGGCCGCAGTGATCCACGGAAATTCTTTCATTGTTTTGGCTCCCGGAGGTTCTGCGGGGTGGTCTGACTGGAACGACGTTCACGCAAAAGCGGGGCTTGAGGTGGCGAGGGAGGCCTTTCAAACGGAGGGGAAAAAGGCGGTTGATAAGGGCCCGGTGAAGGGATCGGCGGCGGCGAAACCGAAAACGCTCTCCCTGAAAGAACTTCTTCTCCTTCCTCCTCAGCAGATGCTAATTCCCGGCTTTTTGCCGCATAACGAGTTGTCAGCGATTTTCGGCCCCTTCGAATCAGGGAAAAGTTTTATCGCTATTGATGTAGCCCTGCACCTCTCTCTTGGCTTCACACATTGGCATGAGTGGCCTATCAAAAAGAGTGGAGGCGTTTTGTATCTGAACGGTGAAGGATACGGCGGCTTCACGAAAAGAACGCTGGCCTTCGGAGCGCATCACGGGGTTGACGTTCAGGAAGCAAAACTTAGAGCGTCCACGATCCCTTTTCCCTTGGCAGACGAGGAAACCGGGTCGCAATGGGCCAAAGAGGAAATTGACAAGTTCAGGGAAGAATACGGAGAGCCCCCGGTGTTGGTGGTCGTTGACACCTTGAGTCGGAATTTCGGCGGTGGGGATGAAAACAGCACGAAAGACATGAACCTTTTCGTGAAAACTTTGGATGAGATCAAAGCCTACGCTGATGGGGCGGCGGTTCTTATCGTTCACCACACGGGCGTAAGCAGCGAAGCCCAGAGGCGGGGGCGTGGCTCTTCGGTGCTCCCCGGAGCCATGGAGGCGCAGTGGCTCTGTAAGAAAACGGGAAATTCCATCTCTATCACGAATGCTAAAAGAAAGGATCTGAAAGGCCCTGACGTTTTCACTTTCGAGCTGACAGATTATGACCTTGGATATGATTCTGACGGCGAGCCCAGGCAAAGCGCCGCACTTCGGTTTACCGGAACCGCCGAAGCGGGGAAATCTGGAGGAAGCCAAAAGGTACGCCTCACCGCCGTGGAGGAGAAGGTTATCCGGGCCATCAAAGAGGCAGCCCAGAAAGGCCATGCCGTTTTTGAAGATGGGCTTTTCGTGGGAGTGGAGAAAAACGGAGCAGCGGAAGTTTTCGCATCCATACATTCAGGGTGCAAAGATGACCGAAACCGGAAAATCCTTTTTGGAACCACCATAGGCACATTGGAGGAGAAGAAAGGGCAGGTTATCCATCGGGACGGGATCATAACCCTCACAAGTGATGTGGAAATGATGCTTCTGAATAAGGCAGTTCAGGAAGCCAAGAGGGGGGAAAACGACGGAGATTCTGCAATAATTTCAGGCCAAAAAGAGGGGGGTGCAATAATCCCCGATTATTGCAAAATTGCAGCCGGAAACGAGCCTCAAAAGTCCCTTTTTGGCGAGGGTTGCAATAATGCCGGAACCGTTGGAAACACTGATGCAATTGACTGCAATAATTTTGCAATAAGCCCTATTATTGCAGACGCTCCCTTACCCGCAATAACTCCTTGCAATAATGAAATAACCCCCTACGAAGTAGGGGTTATTATTGCAGAGGATTATTGCAAGGGAGAAGAGGGTGAAGGCGAGTTCGATGTAAAAGCCCTGGAAGAATTCGAAGCTGTTTTTTCGGAGCATGAGGTGGGGGAAAATCTAGAAGCAAATCCAGAGGACGATCCAGAGGACGATCCAGGGCAGGAGGCACCCAATCTTCTTTTGGCAAAAGAGTCTACTCCCGAGCCGGAGCCATCACCGGAGCCCGACGCATCCACCACGCCACCGCCCGCACCATCTCGGGAACGCCCCTTCTATCCTCCAGGAATCCCGAAGGAATGGAGGCCGCAATTCTTCGATGCGAAAGCGGTGTATAAGTGCGACAAGCTTTCCGCTGAAGAGGCGTATGACCGAGCCGAAGCGGAGATCTTGCGGAGGATCGCCGAAGCGGAGGAGCAGCCAGCATGAGCGGGAAAAAGGGCACCTTGAAAATCAAGCGGCGTGGAGGTGGTTCATCGCCAGCCAGGGGGAAAGCAGCCGGCAACCCTTCCTTTGGCACAGAGCAGAAGCGGAGCGGGAGCGGGGTATCCTCACCCGCTTCCGCTCCCGGCTCCCCCCGCAACCCAGAGCGTAGGAAGCCTGCGGAGCCGTTCGACATTGCGAGGTTGTCCCAGCAGCAGTATGAGCCGTCGAACGTCCCTCTCCCGGAGGAGCTTGAAGAAGCCCCGCAGCATATTCTTTCTCGCTGGAGGGCAGATCTGGAAATCTTCCGAACGCTCCCAGGCGGTGAAGAGGTGGCTTTTCACGGAGCACTTAGGAACTGGCTGAAATCCGCAGGGCGTGAGGTGGCCCGCATGAACTGGGAGGAATTGAGGGCAGGGTTCAAGGTGTGGAGGGGCTAGGGGCATGTTCCTTTTGGCATGGAGCCGAGCGCCGCCCTAGATCCACGAGCGGCCATTGTTGGGAGGAGCAGCAGAAAAAAAGGAGTGGTGGAGCGTGCGAACTTGTCCGGGCCATGTGAGCCCAGAAAGGAACCACTCCATGTACAACAAGCAGCCCGAAGCAAATCAGCAGCAGCTGAAGAATTTTCCTCATATCAGGACGAAGGCGCACATCTGGATTGATCCTGACAGAGCGGAGTTCTGGCAGTGTCCTTTCAAGAACGGACGTTGCCAGGGGAAGAATTGTGTAGCGTGGATCGAGCACCCGATAATTCCCGATGAGCGGGGGAGGTGTCTCTTGATCCCCTCCTTCAGCCCCTTGGGAGATATCGAGGAATTCCCGGAGTAGTCACCACTTCGAACA
>NPIG01001361.1_pt1 | contig 11147 bp, 12 predicted proteins | sample 8637441 | NCBI WGS metagenome assembly NPIG01 (sample SAMN07420675, study PRJNA396082) | bioreactor metagenome | isolation source: sample BR6 brine-fed electro-methanogenic bioreactor BR | place: Japan: Kochi | collected 2016-06-14
ACGTCGATTTCCTGAAGTACCCCAATCAGAAGGCGCCGCTCACCGAGGACGTCGCCCTCGCGCTGAGCATCGCCAAGATCTCCTACTGACGCTGAGATGCGTTTCTCCGGCGGGTTCACATCGGGAACCCGCCGGAGTCTCTTGCGCCGGAAACCCGCGGAAGACGCGCGTCTCACCCCGCGCCCGCACCGGCCCCCGCGCCGGCGTCCCGGCGCTTGGTGGTCACGCGCTGCTGCACGCGCAGCAGGTTGTGGCCGGTGGCGCTGTAACCGGATTCACAGACCTGCAGCGCCTCTTCATGGCGGCCCAGTTCCGTCAGGCTCCTGGCAAGAAACAGATACGACTCGCGAAACAACTGTTCCTGATAGGCGTCGAAATCGGATTGATTGCGGCGCAACCGCCGCTGCTCCTCTCTACCTTGTGCTATGGCCGCCTCAAGCACTTCGGCCGCCCGCCCGTACGCCTCATCTTGAGGGAGTCCCAACCGCGCGTGATAATCGAACAGCAGCCGCCCCAAAGCCGCGCGAATCTCAAAGGTCCAGGGATTGGCCTCGACCCCGTCTTCGAGGAGCGCAAGCGCCTGACGGGGATTGCCCGCGAAGTCCGCGATGAAGAATGCACCCAGTGTATAGAGCCGCTCCAGGTTTGGGTTCAGTCTCAGCGTCAACTGGTACCAGGGGATCAGTTCCACCGGGTCGCTGTGGCGGTGTATTTCCATATGAGGCGCCACCATTCGGTGGAGTGTGCCCACGGGGCCGCGCCAGTCCATTTTCTCGTTGAGCGCGACCGGCACACCGCACTGATGCGCCAGACCCGCGCTCACATCGGTCGCCTCGTGTGCGCGGAATCCCCGGCGCTCCTCGGCCGCGGTGGGCATCCTCAGGGCCACGCCGTTGTGCAGGTACTCCAGGGTCTTCATCCAGATGAGGCTGTGTGCGGTGAACTGAATCTGTCCCAGGAGGCTCAGCGCTACCGATTCCCTGGCCGCCGTCATCTCCTCTGCGGTGAATTGCGCGCGCACCTCTTCCACGCAGGCATCGTGCGCCTCGATGAGCAGGCCGCAGACCACAAAGCCCGGCAGCATCAACAGTGGGAACAGCTTCGAAACCATGGCGGCACTCCTTTTGTTCACGGCCGCGTCACAGTGCAATACGCCGGAAACGCCAGCAGCCGAGTGCCAGGAAAAGGGCGGCATACACGAGCCCGTACGCAGTCACTGCGGCAAGGGCCGGGAACGGAATCGAAGGCCATTCATGAATGACCTTCTTAGACAGGTCAAACAGTTCCAGATGGGGCACCACCCAATAGACAGCCTCGGCGACCAGGCGCGCCGCGCCCTGCAATTCGCTGTGCACGGCCAGGACCGTATTGGCGAAGGTGCTCATCGCGAGCATTAGCAACAGCGAGAGGGTGATGTTAGCCGCGTGGGTGAGAAACAGCGACAACGCCAGCACAACCGCCGCGATGAGCCACATGGAGAGTATGCGCAAGTACAGCGCCTGGAAGAAGATGGCGCTGAATGAGATGCCAAAGAAGGCAAAAAGCAGGAGCAATTCCATCCAGAACAGGAGCACCACAGCGCTGCTCATAAGCCCCACGCCGAGGTATTTGCCCAGGAACACGGTACTTCGCCCGATGGGCTTGGCAAGGAGGGGGTACAAGGTGCGGTTGGCCCGTTCGGCGGGAAACTGCCGCGCTGCGGCAACCACGCAGATGACCATGCAAAGGACATTGGTCACGGTGAGCGCCACGTCCTTGACAAACTTCTCAAGGCCCTCAATGCCGAACCGGTTGAACAGGGCCGCGCCCAATACGATAGCGAATCCCAGGATCAAGACCACATAGGGGTCTTTGCGCCGGAATGATTCCAGGATAGCTGCCTGCGCAATGCCGAGTGCCTTTTCCATGCCGCCTCCTTTCCGGCGAGAGCGCGCCGGATGTCAGCTTATCTTGCGCCCCAGTTTCTGCACGAAGTAATCCTCGAGCGAGAGCGGTTCTTCGCGCACCTCGCGCACGCGGACCCCGGCACCCTCCAATTGCCGCTGCAATGCGCGCGCCGTCTCCCAGGTATCCGCCGCATAGACCTGCCAGCCCTTCCGGGCCAATCGAGTGACTACGCCTTCAGGAAGACGCGCTGCAGGATGGTCCGCCCCGGCATGCACCGCCACGCATGTGGCCGCGGCCAGCATCTCATCAAGGCGGCACTCCTCCACAATCCTGCCTTCGTCGAGCAGGATAATGCGGTCACAGAGCAGGGCCACCTCCGTCAATTCATGGGAAGAGAAGAAGACGGACTTGCCGCGCGCCTTGAATTCCATGAGAATGGCCCTGACATCATGGCGGGCGACCGGGTCGAGACCGGACGTCACCTCGTCGAGGAGCAACAGGTCGGGTTCGCCCATCAGGGCCTGCGCGACCCCCACCCGCTGCAACATGCCTTTTGAGAAGCCGCGAAGCCGCTCCCGGTCCCGTCCCGCCAGCCCTACCTGCGCGATAAGTTCCGAGATAGTGCCTTCGCGTCCATTGCGGGGCAGCCCCGCCGCTTTCGCGTACAGGCGCAGCGCTTCGCGCGCGGTGAGGAAGGGATAGTACACGGCGACCTCAGGCAGGTAGCCGATACGGCGGCGCACGCCGACATCCCCGGCCTGTGCGCCAAAGAGGCGCAGCGCGCCCCGCGTTGGCTGAAGGAATCCCATCAACGCGTTGATGGTTGTCGTCTTCCCGGCCCCGTTGGGACCAATGAATCCGACCACTTCGCCGGCCTGAACCGCCAAAGAGAGGTCTTGGACCGCGACAATCCGGCGGCGCGGCGAAGACAAGTACTCGACGCGCAGCCCTTCGATTTCAACGGGCGGTGCCGTCTGTTTTGCCATGGCAATGTCCTTTGCGCCGCGGAGTTCCGCTGCACCCGACACGCCAGCGTGCCGCAGCCTATTGTCCCGCGGTCATGTCGTTTGCCGGTTGAGAGGAGTGACCAACACGGTAGAACAGTCGGTCGGCCGTGCGGACCGCTTCGATGCGGTCCTCGGCGAGCAGTTCTTCCAGATACTTGATGGCCTCGTTGAGGTGAATGCCCAGCCCTTCAGCGATATCGTCGAGCGAGCAGGGGCGGCGTTCGAGCATCTGCAGCACGGTGTCGCGGGTGGCCGAGAACCCGGGCTGTGCGTGAACGCTTTGGAAGTCGGCGATGACCTCGGCCTTCGGGGTGAAACGTTCGGCCAGTATTTCGAGGCGCAGTCGCGGCACGGTCGTGGCGAACGCCTCCGCCGGCGGCCGTGTCACGGTGTTCAACTGCACCCGGTCCGGCTGAATGCGCGTTACACTTTCGGCCATCGCCTCGAGTTCCGCATCATCATCGGTGTAGCCGCCCAGCACAAAGACCTCGAGCCAGTAGGGGCCAAGGTGCGCGTTGCGCAGCGCAATCAGGCCTTCGAGCACCTGTTCAAAGTGAAGTGATGCATGCGGACGGTTCACGGCCTTGAACATGGCCTCGTTGCCCGCGTCGAGCGAGGGCACCACCAGGTCCGCCGCGGCCACGGCGTCACAGACCTCGGGCTGCCACAGGAGCGAACCGTTGGTCAGCACCGCCACGGGGACATCGGTCATGTCGTGAATCTCTGCGACAAGTTCGCCGAGTCCGGCGTGCAACGTGGGTTCACCGGAGCCGCTCAAGGTGATGTAGTCGGGTTTCGAGGCGAGCTTTTTGCGAAGGTCCGCCAGCACCGCGTCCGGGGGCGCCCACGCCTTGCGCTCGGTGGTCTTGTTTGTGGTGCAGCCGAGCTGGCAATAGATGCAGTCATAGGTGCAGGTCTTGAAAGGCACGAGGTCCACGCCGAGCGAGCGGCCGAGCCGCCGCGAGGGAACCGGCCCAAAAACGTAACTCATTTCAATACCTCACATGCCCGCCTCGGGGCTGCTCACGTATCTATGTCCAGGCACGTGCCGACCGGGCAAGGCGCGTACTGCTCGGGAAACTCGTGCCACAGCCGGGCCATGGCGGGAAAGCCCGTGCAGTGGCCGGCGAGCAACCGCCGGATGCCAATGCGGCGGAACGCGTTCACGGTTTCCTTCATCCGTTCTTCATTTGCGGCGACAAGATGCATCCCGCCGATAAGCAGGCGTACCGGTGCTCCACCGGTCAGTTCACGCACATATTCGACGGTGTTGACCACGCCGGCGTGGGCGCAACCCAGGACAAGCACAGTGCCCTGGCGAGTGCTGAAATACAGCGCCTGGTCATCGGCGAAGGTGTCGGGCTCCGTGCAGGCGCGGTCGATGAAGAACGGCCCGCCCGGGTCCTCGTAGGCGGTGCGACGCGGCACAGCACCCGTGGCGAAGATGCCGGGACAGACCTCTGTAGGGCCCTCGGTCCAGAGAAGGCGGGTCTTTCTTCGCACCGCCCACTCGTCCAGGTCCGGCATGCCAATGTAGCGCCCTTCGCCGCCGGGCATTCGCGCGAATCTGGGACTGAACGCATGCGGATGGAGCAGGAGCGGCGGCGGTTCCGGCCATTCGAGTACCTCTGGCAGTCCACCGGCGTGGTCGAAATGGCCATGGCTGAGCACAAGCGCGTCGGCCGTCTGCAGGTCGACGCCGAGGCGCTCGGCATTGCCCTTGAACACATAGCCCTGGCCCGTGTCGAAGAGCACCCTGCAGCCGCCATGCTCAATCCAGAAGGACAGGCCGTGTTCCGCGAGCAGGCCCTGGCCCGTCGCGGTGTTTTCACTCAACACAATGATGCGCGACATCTCCGGCATACGCTTCCCTATACGGCGTCGAGCGCCTGTTTGAGGTCGTCCAGAATATGCTCCGCAGGCTCGATGCCCAGAGACAGGCGCACGGTATTCTCGCGCACGCCGAAAGTGGTGCGGCGCTCGGGAGGCAGATAGAGCATGGTGGTCAGGTACGGGATGCAGATGAGCGTTTCCGTGGCGCCCAGGCTGACTGCGTGGCAGATAAGCTTGAGGCTGTTTATGAATTCCTTGGCGTCGTCTTGGTTGCCACCCACGTCAAAGGAGACCATGCCGCCGAATCCGCGCGACATCTGCATTTGCGCCACCTCGTGTCCGGGATGGCTTGGCAGGCCTGGGTAGGAGAGCCGGGACACCTTCGGGTGGCCGGCCAGGAATTCCGCCACGCGCTGGGCGTTGTGCGCCATGGCGGCAGCGCGCACTTCGAAGGTCTTCAAGCCCCGGTTGAGCAGGAATGCGGAGTAGGCGTCGAGCGTGGTGCCGATGGCCTGTCGCGTGAACCACAGCTCGTTGTAGTGCGCCTTAGAACAGGCGATGGCGCCGGCCATGATGTCGTTGTGCCCGCCGAGCGCCTTCGTGGCGCTGTGCACGACAAGGTCGGCACCAAATTCGAGCGGGTTTTGATGGTACGGCGTGGCGAACGTGTTGTCGGCCACCACCATGGCGCCGACTTTGTCGGCGGCCTCGCGCACCTGGCGCAGGTCAATGATTTTGCACAGCGGGTTGCTCGGCGTTTCGAGAAAGATGAGACGTGTGTTCGGCCGCAGCGCCTCATCGATGCGCGCGGCGCCGTCCGCGTCCATCCAGGTGATGTCGATGCCCATGCGCTCAAGGATCAGCGAGACCTTGTAGTGCGCGCCGTAGGTGTCGTGAAAGAGCAGGAGATGATCGCCGGCGTGGAGGTAGGTCAGATAGACCATCGTGCAGGCTGCCATGCCCGTCGTGCAGACGATGCAGTCTTCGGCGCCCTCCAGCGCGGCGATGTTGTGCTCCACTTCGCGCACGGTGGGGTTGTCGTCGCGGTGGTACGTGTACCCGTCGATTTCCCCGTCAGTAATCTGGCGCAGCACTTCGAACGAAGCGTATTCGTAGTTCACCGCATTGACGATGGGCGTGACCATGGGCCTGTTGCCGTAGGGGGTGAGCGGGTCGGGCATCACGTTGCGCGCTTCTTTGCGCAGAGGGCGCTCGGCGGTGACACCAGACGGCGCGTGGGGTGCCCCAAGCTCGTCTTCCAGGCGTTCGGCCAGGCCCTGCAGGCGTTCTCTCAATGCGTCGCGTTGCCCGGGCGGCAATTCGCCGCACCAGAAGAACGCTATCCTTTCCGAGAGCGCGAGCTGCGACGGTTGTTCTGTGGTCGGCTCGCCGCAACCCACAAGGTAGTGGCGGCGCGGCCCGATGATTTCGGCGAAGTAGGCCTGATGCAGCCCATAGGCCTCGCAAACACTGCGGCACACGTCCGTGGCGGTCTTTTCCAGATAGGGTGTAAGCATGGTCAGAAATGAAGGTCCCTCGCCGCGTCGCGCTCCATTCGCGCGAGATTCTCCCGCACTCTCGAGGCGACTTTCGGCACATGTTCGTCCAGCCAGTTCAGGTATCGGGGGAGCACGGTTTCCTTCCCGAGCTTCCGCACCGCCTGCGAGGCGTAATCTTCCAGGTATTCCTCGAAAGTGAGCACCCCGTTGGCGATACAGAAGTTCTTCACCGTAGCATGTTTGGCCAGCGGCATAAAGTTGGCCCCCGTGCGGCCTTCTCGATACCCCGCCGTGCAGAAAGAGGGCAGATATCCGTCGCGGCACAGGTCGAGAATGAAGTCATCCAGGCTGCGCGTATCGGCGAGCAGGAACTGCTGCCGGTCGGGCTGGTGTTCCCGCTCCATTTGCGCGTAGCCGCCCACGGCGATGCGCGAGCCGGCGTCCATTTGAGAGACGCCGCCGTCGCGCATGACCTCGCGGCGCAGCTCCGGCCGCTCCCGGGCCGTCAGTATCGAGCCCGTGTACGGGCACATCAACCGGATAATGGCGACAATCTTCTTGAAATCGGCATCGCTGACGAGCCAGGGCGAGTGTGTTGCGAAGGGCGTGCCCTCGGCCGGCTCGAGCCTGGGGTAGGAAATGGTGTGCGGGCCCACGCCGAAGGCCTTTTCGAGCGCCATGGCGTGGTGCAACAACCCGAGCAGTTCGTAGCGCCAGTTGTAGAGCCCGAACAGCACGCCTATGGCGACGTCGTCGATTTCGGCTTCCTGAGCGCGGTGCAGACTGAAGACACGCCAGTCGAACTCGCCTTTGAGTGTGCCGCGGGGATGCAGGCGCCGGTAGGTCGGCGGATGATAGGTCTCCTGGAAGACCTGGTAGGTGCCGATACCGACATCGCGCACCGCCTGATACTCATCGACGAACAGGGGCGAGGCGTTGACGTTCGCCCGCCGGATTTCCCCCGGCCCTTCTTTGACACGGTAGGCCGCCGCGATAGTTTCGCACATGTACTCGCAGTCGCTTTCCGGCGCCTCGCCGTAGACCATGATCAACCGTTTGTGGCCCACGTTCACCAGGGCGCGCAGCTCCGCGTTCAACTCTTCAGGACCCAGGCAGCGTTTGGCCACGGTTTCATTGCTGCAGCGAAAGCCGCAATACAGACAGTTGTTGACGCAAGGGCTGGACACGTAGAGCGGCGCGAACAGCACAATGCGGTTGCCGTAGACCTTCTGTTTGATCCAGTAGGCCGTCTCGAAGATCAGCTCCCACAGTTCGGGGTCCTCGACGCGGGTGAGCGCCGCCACTTCTGACGGTGCGAGCATTTCGCCGGTGCTGGCATTGGCGCGCGCCTTCGCCACGATGTCGCGCACCACTTCCGCCGAGACCCTGGTATCGTCGGCAAGCGTCCGCTGAATATCCGCTTCTTCAATGAAGGGTTCGTAGAAATTGTGCGCCTGCCACTGTTGCACGCGCTTCAGCCGTGCGCCGCGCCAGGCCACGGCTTCAGCCGTCAGCGTGTTTTCCGAGGTCACTCTCGCGTACTTCATCTGTTGTAGTCTCCAGCGGACAGGCGTTGGATGCCTTCACAACGACCACTGTCTGCTCGTCTTGCGCCACCTCAATGAATGCATTGGCCAGGGCGGAAAAGACCGCGCCGGCCTCGCCACGGAGATAACTGCTCATCGCGCCCGGCGCGACCTCCACACCCTGCTGGCCCAACAGGCGCAGAAAACGGCCGATGGCGGGGCCTGTCCGCTTCGTGCGCAGGGCGTAGAGGCTGACCTCTGCCTGGATATTCATCGGCGTACCTCCGCAACCAGAAACGGCCCATCCATTCCCCCGGCGGTGAATCGGCGCTCCGGGGCGGATGCCGTCAGCCGCACCTTCCCGTAAGGACGTAGCAATTCACATAGCTCGCCGGGTGAAAACAGGTGCGCGGAGGCATAGGGCTGCCGCCCCTCGGAAACACGGCGCTCGTTCATTGGCGCGCAGCGGTTCAGCGTTCCGACCAGGCCTTGACCACCGGGCCGCACACAGCGGAAAATCTCACGAAGCGCCCGCGGGGCATCGCGCATGAATTCAATTGCCGCCATGGTCGTGACGAGTTCGAAAGAGGCGTCTTGAAAGGGTAGCGCGGCCGCGTCGGCCAGCAGGTAGGCCTCCCGGCACTCGGGCTGCAACCGCGCCGACTCCAGCATGGACGGCGAAATATCCACACCGACGACAGCGTAGCCGAGCCCCGCCAAGAAGCGGCCCCAGTGGCCGGTGCCGCAGCCGACATCAAGCGCGCGGGCCGCTGTTGCGGCAGGTCCGACGAAACGCCGCACATCTGATTTCTGCGCCAAGTCGTGTGCTCTGCCGGCGGGCGAGGCGTACCAATGGTCGTAGGACGCAGCCATGCCGCTGAAATCATACCGGCCATAAAGGTTCTCTTGTGGGCACGAGTTTCTCACAACGTCTGGCTCTCCGGGCTCAACCAAGTGACATCGCCTGATTTGGGCATGCAGACACGCACTGGCCGCAACCGATGCAGAGTTTCTGGTCGACCCGTGCCGCGCCGTCCTGCAAGCCGATGGCGCCCACCGGGCACGCGGCCATGCACGTCCCGCAGCCAAGGCAGGCGCTTGTGTCGCACAGGGCCTTCTGCGTCTGGCCGCCACTCAAGGCGAGTATCTGCTGCCGCAGCAGCTCGGTTTCCTGCCGCATCATTTCTGCGCGCCGCCGAAGCTCGGCCAGAACTTGTTCGGCCGGCGCTGGCGCTTGCCGTCCCGCGCCCCGGCCGCCTGCGCCGCCGCGGCCAAATCCTGCGCGTGTACCCGCACCCATGCCGAAATGGGTTTGCACATTGGGGTCTGCACCGGCCTGCAAGTGCTCGAAATCCTGATGCGCCAACATCTCGCGCACCTGCCCACTGCATCCGGTCACAATGTTGATTCCTGCCGCTGCCAGCGTGCGATGGGCATTGGGTCCGCAGTTTCCTGTCAGGACCGCGCGGACACCGCAGCCGGCCACCACTTGCGCAGCCTGAATGCCCGCCCCGCCGTTTCTCCCGGCGTTCATGTTCGGCACCGCTTCGAAATCGAGCGTGACGGTGTCGATGACGAGGAAACAGGTGCACCGCCCGAAGCGCGGGTCCACCTGCGCGTCGAGGCTGGGCGCTGTTGCTGTGACTGCCACCTTCATCCACAAAGACCTTTCCGTGAGTCTGGTTTCCTGTTGGCAGGCTCCGCCTTGCGCGGGTCGTCGGCCGGAGCACAGACTCCTGCCCCGGCCATCCCGCGCGCCGCACCACTGGCAAGGACTCACTTCCGGGGGCGGGTCAGCCCGATACCACAGTTCGGACAAAGCAGCTGGTTGCAGGGTTCTCCGGGGGTATGCTCCTTTGTGAAGCCACAAGCCGCGCAGACACATTGCCCGGCGAGAGGCTGCCCCCCGGTGCCGGTCTGCTCACGTATGCCCCGGCGTCCGCAGCAGCCGGGCATCAAGAACCGGCCGTGCTTCAGCAGACTGCCATCAGTGTACGCCAGCAAGACTTCTTCCACCTCCCCGCAGGTCTGTGGAATGACTTCGATGCCGACATGCGTGAGCGCCAGTTCCAGTGGTCGCGAAACCGCACCGCAGATCAATACGCCGACGCCCAGTTCGGCCAATGCGAGGGCCCGCTGGCGAAGACTGTCCGCTTGCAGTTGAACTGTTTCTCGGAGCAGCGGCCGTGCGTCTTCCACGTCTGCCAGCATAACCGTGCTGGCCACATCGAAGACGGGCGAGACCCGGCCCTGCCACTGTGGTATCGCAATCTTCATGGCTGGACTCCAATCAAGAGGCGTGCCAATCCGGGAGAAGGAGAAAGCCCATAAAAACGGCGTCACTCATAAGGCAAAAACGGCTTAATTGCACAAGAATCCGTGCAAAACGCAACTATAAAGCGGTCTATAATCTGGCAATTTGCGCGACTATATGCGATACTCAATGAGATGGACACCCAACACCAGACGACACAGCGCGAGAGCGCTATTCTTGATTCCGTGAACGAAGGCGTATTCACGGTCGATGGCGCATGGCGCATTACCGCCTTCAACCGGGCGGCTGCGCACATCACGGGCGTGTCCCGGGAGCAGGCAGTCGGCAGCCTCTGCTGCGATGTTTTTCGGGCAAGCATCTGTGAGACGGACTGCGCATTGCGGCGCACGCTGTCTGAGGGCAAACCGGTCCTGAATGTCATGGCGCACATTGTCAATCAGGAGGGCGACCGGATTCCCATCCGCATATCAACGGCGTTGCTCCGTGACGAATGGGGCGCGGTCGTGGGCGGGGTAGAGACATTCCAGGACCTGAGGCCCCTCGAAGAACTGCAGAAAGAACTTGAGGGGCGGTACACCTTTGAGGACATCGTGGGCCGCAGCGCGGCCATGCTCCGCCTGTTTGACCTGTTGCCGCAGGTTTCGGCAAGCGCCAGCACCGTGCTTATCGAGGGCGCGAGCGGCACGGGCAAAGAACTGTTCGCCCGGGCCATACACAATCTTTCCCCGCGCGCGGGCAAGCCCTTTGTGGCGGTGAACTGCGCGGCGCTGCCCGACACGCTTCTGGAGAGTGAGCTTTTCGGACATAAGGCGGGCGCGTTCACCGACGCCAAGCGCGACAAGCTAGGCCGCTTCGAATTGGCGGACGGCGGCACCATTTTCCTGGATGAGATAGGAGACATCTCTTCCGCAATGCAGGTGCGGCTTCTGCGGGTCTTGCAGGAGCGTCAGGTGGAACCGCTAGGCGGCATACAGGCGAGGCCGGTGGACGTTCGGGTTATTGCGGCCACCAATCGCGACCTGAAAGCGTTGGTGCGCAAGGGCCGTTTTCGCGATGACCTGTATTACCGGGTCCGCGTCGTGTATCTACGACTCCCCACGCTCCGCGAGCGCCGGGAGGA
>NPIG01001533.1_pt2 | contig 11145 bp, 8 predicted proteins | sample 8637441 | NCBI WGS metagenome assembly NPIG01 (sample SAMN07420675, study PRJNA396082) | bioreactor metagenome | isolation source: sample BR6 brine-fed electro-methanogenic bioreactor BR | place: Japan: Kochi | collected 2016-06-14
GAGGCCGCGGCGTCCGCGACCGCTTACGAAAAGAAAGCCGCCCTCCGGCAGCACTGGCGGCCGGAGGGCGGATCGTCAGAGCTGATCGCTCAGAAGTTTAGCTTGAATGCGAGCTGGAACACCCGCCCATTGCGGCGCACCGCGATGGGGAAGTCCACGAAATTGATCCCGCCACCGGGCTTCGCGGTCTGGCGACGCACGATGCCGAAGATCTGAGTCGTGTTGTCGTTGAGCAGGTTGAAGATGTCGAACTGGGCCGTCGCGGTCGTCTTCCCGATCTTGAACTCCTTCTGGAAGTTGACGTTGACCGTCCACATCGGCTTGTTCCGCTGGTCGTTGCGCGCCCCGGTCGGGTAGGTCGTTCGGCGCGAGGCGAGCGTGAAGGTGTAGATGCTGCTGCCGTTGTGATCGATGCCGGAGGCGCCGCGCCCGAGGTTCGTCGGGAAGTCGATGATGTCCTGGGTCGTCACGATCGAGTACGGCAGGCCGGACATCCAGCTCATCGAGGTTCCGATGCGGAAGCCGCCCCAGATCGGCAAGAAGACGCGGCCGTTGAGCTTGAAGGCGTGGCGCACGTCGTAGGAGAGCGGCCCGTACTCGTCGTCCGAGTTCGTCGGATCGTCACCGATACCCTGGTTGTAGTCCTCGGCGCTTCCGAAGGCCTTCGAGTAGACGTAGGAGGCCTGCAGCTCCCAGTTCTGGTAGTAACGGCGGTTCAGCTCGAAGATGAACGCCTTGTAGTCGGACTCGTTGTAGTTGCCGACCTCGTAGACCTGGCTGAAGTACGGGCTCGCGACCTCGAGGTCCGGGATGCCGTCCGGCACCTGGGTCGTGTTGCCGAGTGCGTCGCGGACGATGTCGCCGACGCAATCCGCGTAGTCGCCGATTCGGTTGCAGAGATCTTCGGCCCGCGGGTAGTCGAGAAGCGCCTGCTCCCAGGTGACGGCGCGGTGATTCTTGTCGATGTCCTGGAGCTGGTTCTTGAACTTGCGCTGCATGTAGCGCAGGCGAATCGAGGTCTCCTGCGCGATTTCGCGCTCGACGGAGATCGCCCACTCGTCGTTGTACTGCGACTGCAAGTCGCGGTCGATGTAGCGGATCTGATACGCGCTGAAGACGTTGTTGATCGCCGCCGAGCCGATGATGTTGCCGAGCGAGTTCAGACTCGACTGGCGCTGCGTGACGTCCGGATCCGCCTCGTCGACGATCGGGGCGAGGATCGTGTTGCCGTGGAAGCGGCCCCAGCTCGCGACGACCTTCGTCTTGCCGTCGTTCCAGGGATCCCAGGCGACGAAGACGCGTGGCTCGATGTTGTTGTTGACGATGTTGATGTCGTCGCGCTCACGGGGGTTGATCGGGTAGCCGTTGATGACGGCGTTGTTGACCTGATCGCACTGCCAGCGGTTGTTGACGATGGAGCAACCGATTCCCGTCGGGACGTCCGAGGGGTGCACGGTGAAGACCGACTGGCCGTTGAGCGCGCTGGCCATGCACTGACGGGGCCCGAGGCCGTACTGCTCGACGCACTGGTCGAGGAAGATGTTCCAGGCCTCGCGCTCGGCGTTCGGGTCGAACTGGCCCCAACCGTTGGCGGAGAGCTCCTCGCGCGAGAAGCGGAAGCCGAGGCTGACCGTCAGGTTGTAGGCCGGCTCCCAGGTATCCGAGACGTAGGCCGCGTAGTAGTTGCCGCGCGCGTCGTTGCTCGAGTTCTCGGGCGTCGAGATGAACGAGGTCAGGCGCGAGGTCTCGAGGGTCGGATTCGTGCTGCCCGGGTCGACACTGCCGCCCGAGAAGCCGATCCGCCGCAAGGACAGACGGTCGCGGGAGGTCATCTCACGGGTGAAGTGCACGCGCTCGAGAATGCCGCCGAACTTGAAGGTGTGCTCGCCGCCACGCCACTCGGTGATGCTCTGCGTCGCGTCGAAGGAGTAGGTCCAGCGCTGCCGGAAGTCCTTGTAATCCCGGAAGTAGGCGCCCGAACGGAACCCGCCGCGATCGATGTCGGAGCACATCAGGTCGAGCATCGCCGCTTCGTCCGGCGTCTTCGGGTTGAAGCAGTTGTTCTTCGCGTTCGGGTCGAAGGGGTTGTACTCGCGCTCGATGTCCGAGAACGCGACGGTCGACTCGTAGAAGAAGAGCGGCGAGTACGGCGCCGTCCACTTGACCGAGTAGGTCGGGCCACCGCGCTCGTAGCGGATGCCCGTCTCGGGCGGCGCGATCGAGCTGACGGCGGCCGGCTCGATCTCCGAGGGGTCGCCGCTGAACTGGAACTGCAGCTTGTTGGTCTTCGAGACCTGCCAGGTCAGCTTGTCCATGCTCTCGAGGCGCTTTTGCGACTGCACGAAGTCGTCGCCACCAACGAGCAGGATCGGCAGGTCGACGTCGACGAGCTGGTGCGTGGCCACGAACCAGAGCTTGTTCTTGATCAGCGGACCGGAGAAGTAGATCGAGGGCTGGATCAGGCCGAAGTCGAGCGGCTCGCCGCCACCCGCGCGGTCGTTGTCGAAGGCCGAGTCCTGGAAGAAGAAGTTGAAGGTCCCCTCGAACTCGTTGCCGCCCTGCTTCGTGATCACCTTGCCGTAGCCGCCGACGGCTCCACCGAAGGAGGCGTCCGCGCCGGAGTCGATGATCTCGATCTCTTCGATGGCGTCCGGGTTGAGGTAGGACTGGTACTCACCGGTGAGCGGATCGACGTTGCTGACGTTGTCGATCGACATCTTGAAGTCGCGCTGGCGGGCTCCGTGGACGTTCGGGTTGCCGTCGCCGTCCGCGTCCTGCACGCCCGCGGCCACCTGCAGCACGTTGGTGTACTGCCGGCCGAGGACCGGGAGATCCTCGAAGTATTCGTCGCCGATCTCGGTCGCCGTCGTGCCGCCGGTATCGAGGTTGATCACCGCCTCTTTCGCGACGACGTTGAGGGTCTCGACGCGCTCTTCCTGAAGGGCGACCGGGATGCGCACGATCTGGTCGGGCGTGACTTTGACGTCGACGCGCGTGGCACCGTAGCCATCCATCGAGACGGTCAGGACGTAGCCGGCGCCCGGAGGCAGATCCGTGAAGAGCACCTGGCCGTTGGCGTTGGACATGCCCGCCTTGTCCGGGATGGCCTTGTCAACGTGGGTGAGGATGACCCGGGCGGCGATCAGCGTTTCGCGATCACCGTCACTGGAAACCTCGTAGACCGTGACTTCGATGCTCCCGGTACGCGCCTGCGCGACGGCGAGTCCCCCTGCGAAGGCGAGCACCAGCGACACTGCGCCGAGCAGCGCAGCCAACCTAGACCTCATGTCGACCTCCCCCGGGGAAGAACCCCCGGGTCCTCTCCACGACGTGCGCCCGACGAGGCGCCCTCTCCAGTCAGCCCTTCGGTTGCGGGGGGCGCGTGGCGCCCAAAGGAGTCGTCTCGTGCGAGCGGTGCCGCGACGCCGTGGCGCCGGACCGCCCGCATCCGGGACGCACCTCCAAAATGCATCCCGACCAACCCCTTCCGAGTGACCCACCCCTATGTACTGGGCACACCCGACCCGGTCAACCCGAAGCGGCCTGGATTCTAACCACACTTTGGCGGTAAATGGTGAACGCCTCGCCGCAAAAGCACGGCGAACCCAGTCCGATGTGCGGATAAGTTACCACCAACCCGCGCTTCGAACGGTGCCCGAACCTTCGCCCGTGCGGAGAAGGCTCCGCAGAAGTCTTCGCCGATGCGGGAGTGCTCAGCGAATGCCGAGCCGCTTCATCCGCTCGCTCAGAGTGGTCGGCTTCATGCCGAGGAGCTCGGCCGCGCGGCGCTGGACGTCGCCGCACTCGCCCATCGCCCAGCGGATCAAGGAGCGCTCGTACTCCTCGACGGCCTCGTGGAAGGTCGCCCCGGTCGGAAGAGGCTGCGCCCCCGCCCCGCCCCGGAAACGCCGCAGCTCCTCGGGGATCTGCTCGGAGCCGATCTCCTCGGTCGTGGCGAGCAGGACCATCCGCTCGATGACGTTGCGGAGTTGGCGGACGTTGCCCGGCCAGTCGAAGCGCACGAGGGCGTGCAGCGCCTCGGGGGCGAGACGCAGCGTCGGCTTACCGTGTTCGTCGCCGAGCTGTGCGAGGAAGTGCTCGACGAGCAGCGGGATGTCCTCGCGGCGGTCACGGAGCGCCGGGAGGCGGAGTGTGATCACCGCGAGCCGATAATAGAGGTCCTCGCGGAAGCGCCCGTCCTTGACCAGGGCGTCGAGGTCCTCGTTGCTCGCCGCGAGGATGCGGACGTCGACCTTGATCGGCTTGACGGAGCCGAGCGGCAGGAACTCCTTCTCCTGCAACACTCTGAGGAGCTTGGCCTGGACGCTGCGCGGGATCGTGCTGATCTCGTCGAAGAACAGCGTGCCGCCCGCCGCGGCCTCGAAGAGCCCCGAGCGGTCCCCGGTCGCGCCGGTGAAGGAGCCCTTCGCGTGGCCGAAGAGCTGCGACTCGAGCAGGTCTGGCGGGATGTTCGAGCTGTTGACCGTGATGAAGGGCGCGTCCGGGTAGCCCTTCTTGTGGATCGCCTCGGCGGTCAGCTCCTTGCCGGTGCCGCTCTCTCCGTGGATCAGCACGGTGGTGCGGGCCTGCGCGACCTGCTCGATCGTCTGGTAGACGCTCTGCATCGCGGACGAACGCCCGACGAGGCGTCCCCAGCGGTGACGGTCGGCGAGCGCGCGCTTGAGGCCGATGTTCTCGAGCTTGAGGCGCCGCTGCGTCAGCGCGGTCTCGACGAGGAGAATGACCTCTTCGTTCTGGAACGGCTTGGTCAGGTAGTGGAAAGCGCCGTTCTTCATCGCCTCGACGGCGGTCTCGACCGAGCCGTGAGCCGTCATCATGATGACCTCGCGCGCGGGGTCGTCTGCCTTGATCCGCTCGAGGACTTCGAGCCCGTCGGCACCCGGCAGCATCAGGTCGAGCAGCACGACATCGACCGGGGTCTTCGCCATCACGGCGTAGGCCTCGTCGCCACTCTTCGCCTGGTGCACGGTGTAGCCGCCGCGACGCTCGAGGAGGGTGCAGACGACTTCGAGGATGACATCTTCGTCGTCGACGACGAGGATCGAGGCCTGTTGGGTCGGTGTCACGCCGAGCCGTCCTCCGGCGGACCGGTCAAGCGGCCCGCTGCGGCGCCCGCCCCGCCCGCTTCGTTCACGGGCTGCGCCTTCTCACGACGGGATAGTAACGCGGAATCGAAAGACCTGCCCGATGCCGAACCTCGCAACGGTCGCGCTCAGCCGGCTCTGCGGTCGAGGACGTCTTCGGTTGCGAGCGGGAGCAGCATCCTCATCCGCGTGCCTTCGCCGCGCACGCTCTCCGCGACGAGGGTGCCCGCGTGTTCGCGGACGATCGCGTAGCTGATCGAGAGCCCGAGCCCCGTCCCGGCGCCCGGATCCTTCGTCGTGAAGAAGGGGTCGAAGATGCGGTCGAGTACACGCTTTTCGATCCCCGTGCCCGTGTCCCGCACCTCCGCGGCCACCTTGCCGTCGCGGGTCGAGGTCGCCAGCGTCAACGTCCCCCCCTCGGGCATCGCGTGCAACGCGTTGAGCACGAGGTTGAGGAAGAGCTGCTCCATCTGGAAGTGGTCGGCCATCGCGAGCGGCTCGCGCGGGTCGAGCTCGAAGTTCACTTCGACGAGGTTGCGCCGCAACTGATAGGCCGAGAGCTCCGCAACGTGCTGGAGATTGTGGTTAATCGAGGTCGGCTCAGGACGGAGCTCACGCGGGCGCGAGAAGTCGAGCAGGTTCGCGACCGTGCGCTCGATGCGGTTGAGCCCGTCGTGGATCATGTCGAGGTAGCGGTCCTGCATCGCCGCGTCCTCGGGGTGCGCCTTCATGTTCTCGATGCAGGTCATGATCCCGCCGAGCGGGTTGTTGACCTCGTGGGCCACACCGGCCGCGAGCGTACCGATCGCAACCATCTTCTCCGTGTGCCCGAGCTGAGTCCGCGCGATCTTCTCGCGCTCCCGCGCCTCCTCGAGCTCGTCCATCATGTGGTTGAAGGCGTCGGAGAGCTCCCCGACCTCGTCGCCCTGCCTCACTCCGGAGCGCACGGTCATGTCGCCCTTCGCGGCGCGCATGATCGTCCGGTGCAGCGCGAGCAAGGGCCGGATCAGGCGGTCGACGTACGCGGCCGTCAGCACGGAGTTCGCGATCATCAAGAGGATCGCGAGCATTACGGCTTTTTGCGCGATGGCCTCGACCTCGCGTTCGACGGGTTCGAGCGTGAAGCCCACCGCCACCGCGCCCCAGAAGCGCGTGGAGATGTGCAAGGGACTTCGAACTTCGAGGATCGTCTCGTCCCCGTCGAGGATCTGCGTCTCCGGAGGGATCCCGATCGCCGTGCGCGACATCGCACGCGCGAAGGGTTGCCCGAGCAACTCCCACCGGTTCGAGTGGGTGACGATGCCCCGCGGGTCGGTGACGACCACGTAGCGCATCAGGTCCTCGTTGCGGCGGAGGATCTCCGAGATGTAGTTATCGGTGAGCCCGGTCTCGGTGACGAGGCCGAGGTCCTCGTACATCAGGGCGTCCGTGATCGGGATCGCGAGCGAGTCCGCGATGCTCTTGCCCCGGCGGTAGATCGCGTCGTAGCGCGCCGTCTTCGCGTGCACGACCGAGAGGATCGTGATGACGGTCATCGTCACGACGATCAACGCGTTCGAGTAGAGGAAGAAGCGGGTCCTGAGTCCAAGGCGCAGCATGTCAGCGCCTCGCGCCGCCGCAGCGGAACGCGCTCCCTGGGAGGGTCAGCGCCTCCGGGCCATAGACCCGGCGCGCTTCGGCGCGCACCGAGTCGAACTCGGCATCGCTCGTCCGCACGAAGCCCTGGGCGAGCTCGGCGTCCCAGTCCGCCATCTCGAGAGCCACCTCGCCCTCGCGGCGCGGGAGGTCGACGAGCGCCTCGAGAAGTGCCTCGCGCAGCGGGTCGCTCGCGTCGGGACCAAGCACGAAGGGGAAGTTCGGGATCGGTTGCGACTCGGCGAGGAGACGAAGTCCACGCGCGGAGAAGCGCTCGCCGATGATGTCCCGCACCCCGCACGCGTCGACCTCGCGCAGGAGCACGGCGCGCGCCGCGCGCTCGTGGTGGTCGAAGTAGACGCACGTGAAGTCGGTACCCGCGTCGAGACCGCTCGTAGCGAGCAGGCCGCGCGGGAAGAGGTGCGACGACGCCGACAGCTCGGCGCCGAAGCCAAAGCGGCGCCCGCGGAGGTCGGCGAGCGTCTTGATCGGGCTGTCCTCACGCACCATCACGTAGCTCAGATAGGTGGCCTTCCCCGCGGTGTTGAGGCGGGCGACCGGCTCGACGCCACACGCCGCGTGAGCGCGGACGTAGGTGAAGGGGCCGAGGTAGGCCATCGTCAACTCGCCGGAGCACAGCTCGCGGACCGTCTTCTCGTAGGTCGTCGAGATCTCGAGCTGCCAGGTCCACGGCGTGTGCCGCGTCAGGTAGTCTGCGAGAGGCTGGTACTTGAGATACATCAGCCGGGGGTTGTAGAAGCCGACGACACCGAACTTCCGCACGTCGTCGCCCGAGGGCTGCTCGGGGGCCGCACCGAGGGCGCTGGCGCCGAGCGCCAGCGCCAGACAGGCGACCAGAACGCCGCGCCAGCTACAGCTCACGCGCCCACCGCTGCCGAATCCGCTCGACGAGATCTGCATGCGTGTCCTCCCCCGACAGCTCCTCGACGTGGCGCCAGCCACACTCTCGGGCGCGCGCCGCAGCCTCGTGCGTCAAGCACCACGCCACCACGTCTTCGTCCCAGCCCGCCACGCCGCGCTCGTCCTCGAAGGCGTCGACGTCCGTCGCGCTGCGCAACACGCACCCGGTCAGAGGGCACGCGCCGATCGCGACGCGGGCCGCGGCCGTCACGGGCAACGGCACCGCGATGACCTCCGCGCCCGCGAGCTCGAGCGCTTCGACGCGCTCGGCCGGCGAAGCGGGGACGACGAGGCGCTGCCCGGCAATGGGCCGCATCGAGAGCCAGTCGAGATGCGGAGCGTGGGCCACGGTCGGCCCGATCACGAAGAGCGCGGGCGGCTTCAGGCCCGCCGCGCGCACGTCGTCGACGAGATTCTCGAGCGTCGAGATCACCTGCCGTTGTCCGGCCGTCGTGCCGCGCTCGACGAGCGCCGCGGGCATGTCAGGGCGCATGCCGCCGCCGAGCAAGAGGTGCACGACCCGCGGCAACGCCGTCACCCCCATGTAGCCGACGATCGTCGCGTGGGGATCCTGCGCCATCAGGTCCCACCGCACCTGCGGCCCGTCGACCTTGGCCGTCTCGTGGGCCGTGACCAGGGTCAGCCGCACCGCCTCACGCCGGTGGGTGACCGGAATCCCCGCGAAGCTCGGGGCCGCGATGCCGGAGGTGATCCCGGGGACGACCTCGAAGGGCACGCCGGCCTCGCAGAGCGCCTCGGCCTCTTCTCCACCACGCCCGAAGACGTAGGGGTCGCCGCCCTTGAGCCGCACGACGCGCCGCCCCTCGCGGCCGAGCCGCACGAGCATCGCGTTGATCTCTTCCTGGGGAACGGGGTGGTTGCCGGCGGTCTTCCCGACCGTGTGCAACGTGACGCTCTCCGGCAGGTCCGGGGGCAGGGCCGCCTCGGCGAGCCGGTCGTAGACGACCACATCCGCTCCGAGGAGGCGCTGGCGCGCCCGCACGGTCAGGAGCCCCGGGTGACCAGGACCGGCGCCGACGAGCGAGACGAGACCGAGCGAGGCGTCGACGGGCTCCGGGGAGACCTCGGGCTTCTGCGCAGCCGCCGGGGCCTCTTCCCCGAGCCAGCGCTCGAGCTCCTCGTCCGAGGGGACGCGCGCGCGCAGGAGGTTCTGGTCGACGCTACCCGCGAAGAACGCGTCGTACGCGGCCTCTTGCTGCTCGGGCTCGAGCTCCGCCTGCCGGACGAGCTCGCGGAAGCGGGCCGCGGCGCGCGCCCACTCGCCCCACTCCGCCCCGAACCGGCGTTCGAGGAGCTGGCGGAGGCGCCGCACGACGAACGGGGCCTCGCCGCCCGACGCGATCGTCATCTCGAGCAGCCCACGCCGCACGCGGCCGGACAGGTGGAAGGCGCAGAGCTCGGGGTCGTCCGCAACGTTGACCCACTTGCCCACGCGTTCGCCGTCCTCGAAAACCTGACGGTTGACGGCGCGGTCGTTGGTGGCGGCCAGAATCAGCGCGTAGTCGGCGGCCTCACCCTCGCGGTAGCAGCGCCGCTCGAGAGTGATCGTGCCGTCCGCGGCGAGGGCCTCGATGGCCTCGACGCACTCGGGGGAGACGAGCGTGACCCGCGCGCCTTCCGCGACGAGCCCCTGCGTCTTCCTCAGCGCGACACCGCCACCACCGACGACGAGGCAGCGACGCCCCGTCAAGTTGAGCATCACCGGATACATAGACGAGGTCTTCCTCCCGGGGCCGGGATACATAATCTAGAAGTCGAACCGAATGGGAGATTATGCGACAACTTCGAGCGCGCGGCCCGTCCCCGGGAACCTTCCTCCCGCGGACTCCGTAGTAGCGCCCGAGAGGACGGAATGGACCCGACAGGGAGCCGCGAAGCGGCCGAGAGCCAGAGCTGGGATGCCCGGGAGCGGGAGGCTCTCGCCGCACTGCGACGCGGGGAGCGGGACGCCGTCGTCCCGCTGCTCGAGCGGCACCAGGACGCCCTGCTGGCCTTCCTCGTCGCGCTGACCGGGCAACGGGAGACCGCCGAAGACGTGTTCCAGGAGACGTGGATCGCCGTGATGGAGAAGATCGACCGCTTCAAACCCGATCGCCCGTTCACTCCGTGGCTGTTCAGGATTGCCCGGAATCGTGCGTACGACAAGCTACGCGCGAAGCGGAGGCGGGTGTTCCTCTCCATCTCCCCGGACCCCGAGGAGGGCATCCCCGAACCTCCCCTTCTCGACGCGATCGACGAGCGGGTCGTGAACCGCGACCTTCTCGCCCGCTTGCTCGCGAAGCTCCCCGCCGCCCAGCGCGAGCTCTTGTGGCTGCGCTTCTTCGAAGGCCTGAGCCTCGCGGAGATCGCCACCACGACCGGAGCCCGCCTCGGGACGGTCAAGACCCGCCTGCACCGCTCGCTACGCGCTCTCGGCGCTTCCGCCGGGGCGCTGGAGGAAGTCCACCATGGCTGCTGAGCCCAGGTCCTGCGAGGCGTTCCGCGACGCTCTGCTACGCGGCTCCGGCGCGGCCGCAGAGGCCGAGCACGCCGCGCATCTCGAGAGCTGCGCCGACTGCCGCGCGGTCGCGCGCGGCGCCACCCTCCTCGGCGGCGCCGCGCGAGCCGAGGGGCTCGTGTCGCCGAACCTGCGCGCCGCGACGCTGGCCCGGCTCCACGCCCCAGCCCAACCGCGCCTCGGCCGGCTCGTGCTCGGGCTCGCCCCGCTCGCCGCGTTCAGCATCGTGCTCTTCCTCTTCGTGCTCCCCGCACTGCTCGGGCTCGTCCTGACCCCGGTCGTCGGCTCGGCGCTCGGCGCCCAGGTCCTCGCAGCCCTTCTGGTCCACGGCACGATCCCCGCGATCGGCGGCGGCCTTCTCCTGCTCCAGCTCGGCCGCCCCCGGCCCCGCGCGTTCGCCCCCACGGAGACGCCATGAAGAACAAGCTCCTCACACTGCTGTGGGTCTACCTCGGCCTCGTCGGCATGGTCGGCATCATCCTCTGCGCCGTCTCGCTCCTGACCGGCGCGGGGATCGATGGCCGGGGCTTCCCCCTCCCCGCCGCCGTGGCCATCTCGCTCGGCGCCGCCTTGATCCTCTTCGGGATCTTCCTGTCCATCGCGATCGGGATCTTCGTGTACTGCGACGCCCTCGAGCGCGGCATGAGCGGCTGGGAACCCCTGGTCTGGGCACTTGTCGCCGTGTTTGTGCCCTATTTCCTCGGTCTGATCGCCTACCTGGTCGTGCGCCAGAGCCGCCATCGCCCCTGCCCCGATTGCGGCGCCTCGAACAACTCCGATCAGGTCTACTGTGCGTCGTGCGGCTCCGCGCTCAGGCGGCGCTGCGGCACGTGCCAGGGCGCGCTTCCACGCCGGGCGTCTTTCTGCCCCCACTGCGGCGCCGCCGCGGACGTGCCCCCTGCGCCTCCCTCCACGCCCCCCGAGGCACCCCCCGCAACACCCTGAGCCCACTCACTCCGCCGGGGG
>NPIG01001026.1_pt2 | contig 11140 bp, 13 predicted proteins | sample 8637441 | NCBI WGS metagenome assembly NPIG01 (sample SAMN07420675, study PRJNA396082) | bioreactor metagenome | isolation source: sample BR6 brine-fed electro-methanogenic bioreactor BR | place: Japan: Kochi | collected 2016-06-14
CAGAACGCCCGGAATCCAGCCGAAAAATTCCCGAAATTTCCCCGATGACAAAGCCAAAAATACTACCAGTTTCTCCAGTAAATGGGGGAACAAATGGCGAATCAATTTCTTCACATCGATACGTTCGGCCTCGGTCGGCAGAACCCGAAAGCCGGAAAAACCAAGAAGCGCCGGACCACCGCACGCTGGACGATTCAGGAAATCATCGATGAATTGAAGCGGCGTGATGGCGCGTGTGATCATGTGGCCGAACCTCGCCCGGCAGTGCTGATTTACGGCGAAGACCCCGATACCGTGCGGGCCGAGATCCAGCGAAACGCGGCCGCCGCAAAAGATCCCCGCGGGCGAAAATTGCGCGTAGACGCGCAGCTGCTTATCAGTGGCGTTGCCTCGTATCCGATCCCGCGCGAAGATGTCGTTGGGCCGGAAATGGAGATCTATGAAGATTGGGAGAAGCGTACCGTTGGTTTCCTCCGCGGCCAGTTCGGAGCAAACCTCCGCTACTGCATCCGCCATGAAGACGAGAGCTTTTTGCACCTGCATTTCGGCGTGGCGGGCGATCTCGATCCGGCGACCGGGCGCTATAGCATCGAAGATCTCCATCCGGGCATGGCCGCCCGGGCACGCGCCCGCGAGGAGGCGAAAGCGAAGGGCCAGGAGCCGAAGCGCGGCAAGCTCGAGGCCGCGATGCGGGACGGCCTGCGCGAATTTCAGGACAGCTATCACCATGCCGTTTCGCGGCATTTTGGCCATACCCGCGATGGGCCCAAGCGGAAGCGTTTGACCCGCGCGGAATGGAAAGCTCAGCAAGCGGCCGCGCGCCGGGATGCTGTTATCGCGATGGAACACGAGGCTCTAGGAGCCCGCGTCGACCAACTCACCGCCGCGGCAAAAAGGCGCGACGTCCACGCCGAAGAATACCAGGCGACGGTCGAAATGATGACCCGCCTGCATGAAAAACTCGAAGCAGAACAGCGCGCCCGCCGCAAGGCCGAAGACGATCGCAGGCGTCAGAAACAGATCGCCGCGCAGGAGCGCGCCCGCGCGGAAAAGGCCGAAGCCGAGGTGTCGCGGCTGCAGAAAATTACAGCGCAGATGAAGCGCTGGATGAGCCAGGCCACCGGTATCATCGGCCGGCTCCTCGGTATCGGAGACACGCCGATTTCGTCAAAGCAGCCGCGCTGGATGCCCGATAATCTTTGGAATGCACTCGAGAGCATCGAGCGCGAGCGGCAGCTGGAAAATGCTGTCGGCGACGTGATGGCCGGCCTCGAGATCCAGAACAGCGGCGCCATGACGCGGACACGCACGCGGCCGTAGCTCGAAAAAAAACAGCACATCGGTGCGCCGTCTTTCCGAAACGCACCCATATCCCTCTCAGCTAAACAGCTGGGAGGGATTCACATGCCCGCGCAATCGACTGATGATTTTCAGCTCTGCGAATATTTGACCTCGTTGACGCCTGGCCAGAAAAACGCTCTCGACAAATACGCGGAGGTCATCGAGCGGGAAGGGCATCCGTACCTTACACTGTTGCTTGCCGGAATGCTTTTTTACGCAGACGACGAATCGTATATTGCCCGCGGCGGTGTCGACGAGCTGTTCCAGGTCAAAGATTCTCCGGTGGTCATCGACAGCCAGAGGGCGCCGGTCGCGCGGGCCGTGCTCGATCGGATTTGGCCGGGGTGGAAGCGGGTGCTCACGCTTTAGATTTTCTCAGCTCTGCCATCCGCTGCTCGTGCTTTTCCTTCCATTCTGCATCCTTGCCTTCGAAAAGATGCCCGTATCTATCGATCGTGAATGCTGCAGAGAAATGCCCGAGCTCATCCTTTAGACGCTTCAGACTTGCTCCACTCTCTACCAAATCGCTCGCATGAAAATGCCGGTAATCGTATCTCCGATGCCAGTCCACTCCGGCCTTTTCAAATATCGGCTTCCAACACCGGTTATCCAGATTACCAAGCGAATCGGCACGACCCGATTCAGTCCCGAACACCAGCTCTTCGTCGCTTTTCGGCTTCTTGATTTTTCTCAGCGCTTTGAGCATCGCGCAAAGCTGGCGTGATATATAAAGTTTCCGATACCCGCTCTGCGATTTCGGCGGAAAGATAATTCCATTTTCATCGGCCATCTGCCGGATTCTTATAACGCCATTCGCCGTATCTACGTACTTCCATGGCAGCCCTCGAATCTCGCTCGGTCGCGCGCCAGTTTCGATTGCGAGGTAGACATATGGCCGGTACCTGAACCACGTCTTGCGTTTAATCGGAATCCTCTTTTTGCCGTACCCCTTCCGAACAATTTTCATGTTTTTCGCGAGGCATATTTCATCAACGGCGTCGAGAATGTTAGATACGGATTCATGCTCCGGCGGTTTCGTGGCTTCTTCAGCCGGTGGCCTCTCAACAAAAATTGAGCGCTTGGCTGCGGGATTTCTGTTGATCAGACCGTTATCGTATGCCTCGCTTAAGATCCCCTTGAAGCTGGTGAAAACAGCAGATGCGTTTTTGCGGGTCATCGATCCGAGAAGATCCTTGATGAAATCGTTGACGATCATCTTGCCTGGATCGTTTCCAAATCCATCATCAGACCGTTCGAGATCTGACAACAAGACGTCGCCAACACGCGGGCAAATATGCAGATCAGCGTGAGTTTGATAACCGCGCAACGATTTCGGCCGTATCGGCTTAAATTTAGGAGCTCTGCCGATTTTCTCACAGTTGTCGAGCCAAATCTTCGCCGCATCTCGAACCGTCATGTTGTCTGTCCGCTTAGACGCTACAGCCGGCTTCTTCTTATCGTTGTAAAATTTTTCGGCCGCCTTATAGGCTTCCGTCTTGCCGTGTTTCCAGCTAAACTGCCGCTTCCTTGGCTTTCCTGAAGCGTCTGTGTAGCGCACGACGTAAGCCCTGCCAGGCTTCTTTCCATCGTTCTGCCATGTTCGCTCTTCGAAGGGTATTTTCGGCACTCTGCGATCCTACGGTTTAGACCAAAAACAGACCAAAATTATCATAGCTCATTATTTTCTCAACACTTTTTTGCACACTGAAAATCCGCGTGTCGGTGGTTCGAATCCGCCCCTGGGCACCATTTCTATTCTAAGGCGTTGATAACGCCTAAATCCTTCAAAATCATGGGCTATCCGCTCCCCTTGTGGTACAAGCAGGGGGTCCAAAATGGTCCTTATGATGAGTCGTCCTGTCAAACACCCGAAGACCGGAGTCTACTACTTCCGCAAGGCGATCCCGCGAGACCTTCGTCCACTTCTTGGTGGGAAGTGGGAGGAGAAGGTGTCACTCGATACGAAAGACCCTGCTGAAGCGAGAATTGCTCATTCCAAGGTGGCAGCTGAGGTGGCCAACAAGTGGAAGGCGCTCCGGGCTGTACCCGAGCGGTTGACCCATCGTCAAATCGTCGCCTTGTCAGGAGAAATGTACCGAGAACTTGTTGGCTTACGATCTGACTACCCCGGCGATCCCGAAATCTGGCAGCACGTACTGAGACTGCATCGGGAAGCAAGGGAGAGCGGCAAGTTGGAATCCTGGGTTGGTCCCTCAGTTGAGGAGGTTCTCCAACGCCACGGGATCAAAGCAGATGAAGTCAGCCGGGATCGTTTGGTTGAAGCGTTGGACAAGGCGTTTGTTCAAGCCGCTCAGCAGCTTCTCCGCAACGCGAACGGTGACTATCGACCTGATCCCGACGCAAACCGCTTCCCCGAGTGGGAGCCCCCGAACGAACAGGAGAAGACTACTCAGACTGTGGAAGCTAAGTTGGATTCGGGAAGCTTGACCGGTCTTGTTGAGGATTGGTGGCGTGAAGCGGCGGCGACGGGAACCAAACAAGCGACGTACGAGAGCTACCGCAACACGATGAAACGGTTCGTCGCCTTTCTCGGTCATGACGATGTTCGGCGGGTGACGGTCAAGGACGTGATCGGTTTCAAGGACCACCGACTCGCAGAAATCAACCCAAGGACTGGTAAACCTATCTCGCCAAAGACGGTCAAGGACAGCGACCTCTCGGGCCTGAAAGCAGTGTTTGGTTGGGCTGTCATGAACGACCGCATGACGACCAATCCCGCCACCGGGATAACGATCAAGCTACGCAAGAAACCCAAGCTTCGTTCGAAGGGATTCACGGACGATGAAGCCAAGAGACTGTTGGCGGCAGCTTGGAATCTGATGAAGGGAAGGGAGCATCCCAAGATTTTCGCTGCAAAGCGGTGGGCGCCTTGGCTCTGTGCCTACACAGGGGCACGGATTGGCGAGATGGTCCAGCTTCGAAAGGAAGATTTGCGGAAGGAAGGCGAATACTGGGTGCTGTTGATCACGCCGGAAGCATTTACCGTGAAGACAAACGAAGCCCGCGAGGTGGTGTTACATCCGCATCTCGTGGAGTTGGGCTTTCCCGCTTTCGTCGAGGCGTCAACTGATGGGCACCTGTTCTTGACTCCTAATGCCAACGGCGAGATTCGTGGGGCATGGAGAACCGCCAAGAACCGCGTTACCGAGTTTGTCCGAACCGTGGTCACGGACCCGAACGTCAAGCCCAATCACGGCTGGCGTCACCGCTTCAAGACAGTCGGTATGGAAGCAAAGATTCCACCGCGTATCCTTGACGCTATCCAAGGGCACGCTCCGCGTACAGAAGGTGACGAATACGGCGACGTAACGGTCAAGGTGCGGGCGGATGAGATCAAGAAGCTACCTCGGTACGAGATTTGACGGTAGCCAACTCCACAAGAAGAAATGAACGGATGCGGTTGCTTGGATAACCCTGCCGCTATTCTGAACATGCTCTCATCAACTCACGACCGAATGGCATGAGCATGTGGCATGATTCTTCGCGATGTCCAGGAACGACAGTCCTTTCCTCCAATACAATGCAGCCGATTTCTCTCAGGTGCTCAAGAGAAATGCGCAGTTCGTCCCTTGTGACGCCGAGTTGGTCTGGCCACTCGTCGTGGGGGACGTAATTAAAGCGCTCTCGCTCGAAAGTTCGGTCCATGATCAATGCGTCGAGAGGGTCGAAACGTTCTAATGCCTCGATAAAGGTTCGCCTAATTGGTGGTCGCGACTTATCCAATGCGTTGGCAAGAAGCCTAGCCCACATCTCAACGAGTTCATCGCGGCTTTCATCCTGTGCGGCTTCAAGGAGGGGTCTCGCAACGGAAAGGCTGAGCGGTTCAATTTCTGCGTTCCGCAGCCCTAGGATTTCATCGGTTCGCAGTTGAAGGCGGTGAGCATTGCGGCTCCGCAAGTGACTAATCCAATCGCCGCCAAGCAAGCCAACAGCGTCTTCCGGTACGGTACCGAGCATCTTCGCGAGAAACCGGCCCAATCCCGACGCGGCATCGACTACTTTCCCCGCGGTCTCGGCAACAGCCGCAACTGCCTTACCCTCGCCGTCAAGCATGACCATCTCCCTTGCCGACTGTCGTGAAGATAGTAGCACAGGACAGGCTGCAATCAGGTGCAGCGTTGTCTCTTACCCTCCTGTATTTGAACTCCGGTTACTCTCCACTCCACGGGCGGGACAGCGAGACCGTTGCAAGACCTGTCACTTTCGACAGATGCGAAGGTTGTCACTCAGGAGGTTCAGAGGGTTTCGGTCCCGGTATCTGATGATGTGCCCACAGTCAGCTTCGACAATCAAACGCGCGACAGCCTGTGAAGCGGACCTCGATCCATCTGGCACCGTCGGGCACATCACATACCGGTATCTACCTTTGGTGGGATTCAAGTTCCAGTTCGGCGAAATCCCCATCTGAATCAAACGCCGATAGTCATCCAGGTAGAGGACAGTCCATTCAGCGCAGTTGGTCAGAGGTACGAGGACAACTTCCTGTCCATTGGGCAGTCTACCTACCTTCCGCCGGCGGTCGGGAATCCACCAGAAACGGGGACGTTCTTCAGGCCAAGGAAAGTCAGTAGGCATCGGCCCCCTCTCCAACGAAGGTCTGTCCCTTGGCATAGCCATTCCTGGCAATCAGGTTGTCCTGCCGCAGGTTGAGGCGATTGCCGTCACGGTAGCGAACGACCTGTCCTCGTCCGGCGTTGGTCACCAGTCGGGCAACACTTTCAAGGCACCCGGCGACCTGAGAGTTCGCGACACGGACGTAGCTGTAACCCCCTTTCGCAGTGTTGAGAGTCCACTGGTCCGAGTAACCGTCGGTCATCAGTCGGTCGAAGTCGTCAGCGAATAGCTTGGCGGGAGATGCATGGTTAGCGAGAGGCACTAGGACGATGGCATTACCGTCCGCATCGGTGGTGAAGATGGGTTTGCGTTGTTTGGATTCGTTCATTCTTTTTCACTGTGACTGAACGCAATGGCTCACCACCGGCCAGGAGCCAGCGGTGAGGCTGCGAAAGTTGAAACGGAAGGAAGGAAGGAGAAGGGCGTACCCTACAAAGGGAACGATACTGATTCGGCGTTAGTGAAGCGCGGTACCGAAGCGGTGGAACACCTCAGTTGCCTAACGAGTGACCTGCAGCCCAAGGCTATGAAGCAGCTGCTACCTGAGTTGCTACACCAGTAGCCTACCTACTCATTGATGAGGGGTATGTGTATGAGGATTGAGTAGCTACAAGGGCACTACTTTAGAACCACTCCAGCAGACTTCAATCGACTGCGAGCAGTAGCTACTATAGTGAACAACCGGGGCTACCTTCGTTAGTGCAACCAAATTGTAAGTCACTGAAATCGCATGGCCTTTTCTGGGGCCACAGACTGAGGAGTGACTCCACATTTAGTGCCACCCCGTGTAGCTCACAGCCAACTACGCCAACGAGGATCAGCGGTCCACGTCCAGATAGTGCCTAAAACAGCCAGGAGAAGGGGAAGGGATGAATACGTTGACAACAGGTACATCGGAAACAGTCTGAAAGAACGATACAGGCTGCGTTGTGTGGGGTAACAACAAGCGGTGCACCGCACTGCTCACAGTGAACATCAGGGGACAAGTCCCTCGTAAGCGCCTTCTGTACATCTTCTGCACCCTCACCTCCTTCGACAAGTTGATAGCCGAAAGTCGAGCGCACCAAGAACGCCTCTCTTGCGCCCTCATCCATTGGCTTCATCCGATCAAACAATCCGAGAATGATGTGGCTGAGGTAGAACAGAAGTGTTGGAAGTAGGACGTACACATCCTCATACACCTCGTCGTCGAACGGGTTCGTGAAGATGAAGTTGAAGTTCTCCGGAGTGGTCCGAACCTCAGGCCGATAAAACGTGACCAGGTGGACAGCGTGTTGAAAGAGACCGTACAACCCAGACTCATTTCTCGCGTCGAAAACCGACTCTCGAATGAATGTGGCGTCGACAAGTTTGCAGATCTGTGTGTTGGCAAGCGCCTTGGCAATGATCTCCTGCCGTCGGTCTCCAAGTTTACTAGCTGTCAGTGCTTCTGGACCGCCGGACGTGAACGCTTCGTAGAACGCATCCGCGTCCCCAAACATCCACGAGAGATGGAGCAAGCTGTCCATCAGTGGCTTTCGCAGGAGGTTGAGAGCTACGATGTACTTGCGCTTCTCGAAGCATTTCAACGCCTCAAACAGGTGGGCCAAGCAGTCTGAGACCATACCCATGGTGATGCTGTTGAGGACCACTCGCTTGACCTCAACTGAATAACTGGTCGCGCGGAATGCTGAAAACGGGCCGTTCTTCAACATCCGAGCGAACTCTTTCGCCTCGGTCTCGCTAGGAAACTCGACCTCGACACTGTGGGCGTTTGCTTCCTCGTACTGCCTCAGCAAATCCACGCACTGATCATGCAGGAAATAGCAGTACTCATGCGCCAGTCGAAGGTTTCGCGGGATAAGTTGAAGGCGCTGCCGTGGTATAAGCCGACCGGTGGTAACCATGGTAAAACGATAGCATCTTTCATCCTCACCCTCACGTTTCCTCCCCTCACAACGCTGATTAGAACCTCTTGCTTGCACTGGCATCCGCTATGCGTACGGCCCTTGGGGGACGTGGTCCGAGTTGCCCTTGCTACCGGAGGCGCGAAGCGAAATAGGCCTCACCAGCTTGCCTGTCACCAACAGATAGTTGTGGTGGATTCGCAAACATACACCGTATATAGTAGGCGTTGCTGAGTTTCATTGGGGTATGGTGTGATGGGCAAACGAGAATACACCGCCGAGGAGCAAGAGGCAGCTTGGCAAAAGGCTGACGTGTTTGAGGGCGAAGACCCGGCTCGCGTGAGGATCGACAACGTCGATGGCGCGGGGGTATTCATCCATCGTGACAAGTTCGAATACCAAGGCCGCAGCGCTGGCGGATGGGAGATCGACAGCCAGGGGCGTGCCCGTGGTAAAGGCTACAAGCTACGAGCCGGCATGAAAGCCGATCGTTTACTGAGGGAAGAACACCAAAGGAAAGAGGCGGCTGCCCTTATGGATCGGTGCAAGGAGCAAGCCCGAGAAGCGGGCATCCCCGACGCATGGGAACTCTACCTCAGGATCGTCAAGCTGGAGCAGGAAGTCGCCCGGCTGAAGAAGTGATCGTTTCCCGACTGGGAATTCCCCACCGCAAGAATCTGAGCGGCTATCAGTTATACAACCTGCACGGCATCACTCCTACCGTGGTCTCCTAACGTCTGACTACGAATTTGGCAGCAACACGCTTTCCACCTTCAACTTCCACCCCCATGTCCCCGGCGTCACTGGGCGTGACCATCAAAGGTGAGCAGTGGTTCATCGCCAAGGACATGTGTAACGCCCTCGACCTTACCCATACTGGCGAAGCGGTGCGCCCGCTGGACGGATGCGATGGACTTCCAGGCACCCGTCCACCTAGGGTACACCCTAGCCGGACATTCCCGTCGGACACCAAGAGCGTCTAATTAGGGTTGACTTTCCTTTTTCGGACACTTATTCATCTGAGGTCTAGGAGCAAATCGGACACTCGGAAGGATACAAGATGGCGGATGTGGGATACATCAGAGTCTCGACGGTCGAACAGAACACCGACCGACAGCTTGACGGCATAACGTTTGACAAGACCTTCACTGACAAAGTCAGCGGCGGAACCAGGAACCGGCCAGGGTTGGAAGCGCTGATGGAGTATGTCAGGGAAGGGGACACCGTCCACATTCACTCCATCGACCGTCTTGCCCGCGACTTGGGCGACCTTCTGTCCCTTCTGAAGCACTTCAAGGGTGAGGGCGTCACTGTCCGGTTCCACAAGGAACACCTCACCTTCACTGGTGAAGCCAACCCTTTCCAAGACCTTCAGCTTCAGGTGATCGGTGCTGTTGCTCAGTTCGAACGCGCCATCATCAAGGAGCGGCAGCGGGAGGGTATCGCCAAGGCGAAGGCGAAAGGCATCTACCGGGGTCGGAAGCCGTCTATCGACGCGGAGAAAGTGAAGACCCTTCACAGCCAAGGCATGACGCCAACCGCCATCGCAAGCGAACTCGGTATCGCCCGCAGTTCGGTCTACCTCGCGATGAAGAAGGACTGAGCGTTGCGGAGTGAAGGACGGCACCTTTCCCGATCTCCCTTTTGTGGCTGTCAGCCCATCAGAGAGGCGCTGGATGGCCAGAACGGAGTTACCCGCCCGGACCACCGGAATACCTTCTTTCGAATCCAGTGAGTCTCCAGGAGTCACACAGACGGTTTCATCTCAAGCGATACATTCCGCGCTTCTGTTTCCCGGAGATGATGAAGAAGGGACAGGGTCTCCTCCGTCAGCAACTACACGATGGCCCTACGCAAGGGCGGGCGTTTCAATCCGATGAAGGGGCGATGTGAGGGGCAGGCCCCGAACAGGAACGGAGCAGCCCTAGTCACCGTGAAACCAAAGGTCCCCACCGGGGGAAAGCGCCACTCCACCCCTATCGATAAGCCGATCAGATTTGTGGACGTGAAATTTTCGCCTTTTCTTGATCGTTGGGTCCGATTACCCATAAATCGCACATCGCAAAGCTATGGTAAAAAGTTCAAGTTGCACGAAAAGAACTACGTCAAATCTTCGGGATTATGGGGGCGATAAGTGGTTACCAGCTACTGGTTGATCGGCGGTTTGGTTGTTGCATTTTTGGCTTTGGGGATCAGGCGGTTCGAAGCGAGAGAGCGGCGTACAATTATGAAGGTTACGGGACTTTTCGCGTCATTGGTGGAACACGACTGGTTTGACCCTATGACGATCTATCCTCTGGTCCTTCTGCCGTTTCCCAAGAAGGAAATTGTTCGTCGATTTTGCCAGCGGATTGCTGCCGAGCGTGAAGCGGTAAAGAGGAATGCTTATGGAGTGACCCTTGTTGCTGTCGCTCGATTCCAACCGGGTATCGATGAGCCGCTGTCAGACTCACGGCTTTCAATTCTCCAATCTTGGAAGGACGCAGATGAGGACGAAAAAAGGACGTTGGTTCACAAACTTGCAGAAACCTCGGTAAATGGAACTTCAGTATACCATCGCCTGAATAAAGCGGTTGGGCGAGAGGAAATCCTCCTTATGGAGATGATCGAGAAAGCTGGTTCGGGTTCGTCGGACTGGGTCCGCCTCTTGGATAAAAATTTCAGTGGCCGAGCAACGGATAGAACTCCAGCCTAGCGTTTCAGCCTGAAGATGAGATCAAAGCGAAGGGCTATGTTGTCGGGCATACAGAGGTGTGGTACAAAGTCGATGACTGGGGAGTGATCTTAGTCATTGATTTTGAAGGGTTTCTGCCTGGCATTAGCCCAGTCCGCCCCTGGGCACCATTTCTTTTCCGACATTGCTGACTCCAGGAAAATGGCGGCTGGAAGCGCGTCTGAGCCCGCCGTTTTGCGCGGATGCAGGGTGCCGGCAGCCGATTCCGGCACCGGCACGTGCTGCCTTTCCCGTGCGGGTAAAATTCTTCGCTCGAATCCCTGTCCGAGTCCGAAGACAAACGGCACGAAGTACGCTATGTATCCATACTTCTTGGCTCGAGAAGGATGCGCGGACAGCTTGATGATCGACCCCCCCGGCAAAGACCCTGGAACAAAGGGCCTCTCGGAATACGACGGGAGCGCAAAGACGGCCCCCTCTCTGTTGGAGGCCCGGGGCCTGACCAAAATCTTTCCCGGCTGTATCGCGAACGACAAGGTTTCCTTCCGAATCCAGCCCGGCGAGGTGCACGCCCTGCTCGGTGAGAACGGCGCCGGCAAGAGCA
>NPIG01001593.1_pt1 | contig 11140 bp, 11 predicted proteins | sample 8637441 | NCBI WGS metagenome assembly NPIG01 (sample SAMN07420675, study PRJNA396082) | bioreactor metagenome | isolation source: sample BR6 brine-fed electro-methanogenic bioreactor BR | place: Japan: Kochi | collected 2016-06-14
ATAGGCACTGGCAATAGAGGCTTGAGAAACAACGCCTTTGCCATTGGAATAGATATGATTGGGGGCTTCTTTGGAAGCTAAATTGACAGAAAAACAGTGTTTTAAAGGGTGTTTCTCTTGTGCAAAAACAGGCAGACAATCTAAATGGGTTAAAATATTTTCCATTTTTTCAATGGATTCTTCAAGAGAACAGTTTTTTGAGAGTAAATTCATGGGGAGTCTTTATAATTTAATTTTGGAAGTATAGCTTAAAAATAGCACAATTTTTTTATTTTATGATATAATGCCGTAATTTCAGCGCAACAACGGTCTTGCGATTGACTTCGATTTCGTTATCTTATGATCACTTCTTCAACTACAACCATTAATAATCTGGATCGTATTTAAGTTAGCACTTTTAATTGGGTTATTTTCACAAGGGACATTATGTCATTTTCAACATTGGGCTTAAACGCTTCATTACTTAAAGCTATTGCAGAACAAGGGTACACTAAACCAACACCCATTCAACAAAAAGCCATTCCGCTTATTTTAGCCAAAAAAGATGTCTTAGCTGGTGCTCAAACGGGTACAGGAAAAACAGCATGATTTACTCTGCCTTTATTGCAACTTTTAAGCCAAAAAAAGCCTACTTCTTCTAAAAAAGAGGTTCGAGCCTTAATTTTAACGCCCACACGAGAACTTGCCGCGCAAGTAGGTGAGAGTGTTACAACGTACGGCAAATATTTAGATATTAACTCAACAGTTATTTTTGGTGGTGTTGGTATTAACCCTCAAATATCAGCACTTAAAAAAGGTGTTGATATTTTAACAGCCACACCAGGGCGATTACTTGACCATATTGGGCAAAAAACATTAAATCTTTCACACGTAGAGTTTTTAATTTTAGATGAAGCAGACAGAATGTTGGATATGGGGTTTATCAACGACATTAAAAAAGTGTTGTCATTATTGCCAAAAAATCGACAAAATCTACTCTTTTCAGCCACATTTTCCAATGAAATTAAACGGCTTGCCGATGGGTTACTTAATAATCCTATTTTAATTGAAGTGGCAAAACGCAATGAATCTTCAGCGCAAGTGGCTCAAAAAGTCTATACGCTGGATAAAGATAGAAAAAAAGATTTGTTGGTGCATTTAATCAATGAAGGTCAATTTAAACAAGCGTTGGTATTTACTAAAACCAAACACGGGGCAAATAAATTGTGTGAACATTTAATAAGATGTGGGATTAGTTCAGCTGCCATTCATGGTAACAAATCTCAAAGTGCCAGAACCAAAGCCTTGGATGATTTAAAAAAAGGGAGTGTTCGAATCTTAGTGGCAACAGATATTGCCGCACGGGGAATTGATATTGACCAATTGCCACACGTCATTAACTATGAATTGCCCAATATCAGTGAAGATTATGTTCACCGAATTGGACGAACAGGACGAGCAGGCAATATAGGAATCGCCATTTCATTGGTGTGTGGAGAAGAGTTGGAATATTTAAAAAGCATTGAGAGACTGATGAAAAAAGAGATTGTTCAAGAAAAACTCGAAGGCTTTACTTCACAACAAGTGTACACACCTGAAGTTAAAGTACAACGACGAAGTAACCGAAGCAATCAAACTCAACATCGTTCAAGCACTTCAAGCAAACATGACAGTCGAAGCCGAATTGCCAATGTTAAACACAAAGAAGAGAAAAGCTTTTCTTCTCATAAACGAAGTGAAAAAAGCAGCGCACCAAGACGAAGCAGAAACTACGCATAAAAAAGGGTTCGCCCTTTTTTATTCTAAAGGACAATCTTTTTTAAAACTGCACCGTAAAAATTTAATCACCATATACAAAAAAAACAATCCCAAACCTACTTCAAAAATCAAATAGAGCAGTTCCATACCAAACTCCTTTTTAAAATCTCATACTAGCTTAAGTTTTGTAAATATTCTTTTAAAATGGTATACTAATTCAACCCAGCAAAGGAGCTAAATATGATTACAAGAAAAGAGATTGGTACAAGAATGAGTAAAATTGTTGAGCACAATGGTGTGATTTATTTTGCAGGAATTGTGCCCAATGATAAAACCCTTGATGTCAAAGGTCAAACGCTAGATGTATTAGAAATTGCACATGATTTGTTTGAAAAAGCAGGTACGTCAAAAGAGTATCTTTTAAGAGTTGAAATCTATTTAAAAGATATAGACAGAGATTTTAAAGCATTCAATGAAGTCTATGATGCTTGGGTATCAAAAGAGAATACACCTTCTCGTGCGTGTGTACAAGCTTCCATGTCTACACCACAAACTTTAGTGGAAATTGTTTTTACCGCTGTTTTATCAAACACATAATGCAAAGCATTAAACTTTTTACCGATGGCAGTGTCAATCCACAATTAAAAGTAGGATTTGGAGCCTACTTGGTTGTGGAAAATGCTTGCTGTGTTAAGATGCTTCAAGATAAAATTCAAATCAAAAGATTTGAAAATACCTCTTCAACTGCTTTAGAACTCGAAACATTGTTATGGGCTTTAGAAGAGATTAATCCAGTGAATAAAAAAATATCTGTTTATACAGATTGCCAAAATATTTTGGGGCTTAAAACCCGATGTGAAAAATTTGAAAAAAATGGTTACGTTACTCGTGGCAATAAGCCGATTTCTCACCATAAACTCTATGAAGCTTTTTACAAAAAAGTCAGACAACTTGAGTGTGAATTTATTAAAGTAGAAGGGCATAAAAAAACGGCTTTAAAAGACGAAACCGACATGCTTTTTACTCTTGTCGATAAAGCCTCACGAAATGCACTACGAGAAAATAGAATTAAATCAACAGATGTATAGAAAAAATACATGTGATTGTTTATAAAATATACAAAAATAACCACAAAATGTAACATAAAATATACTTTTTAATATTATTTTAGATATATTATCACTAAAATAAGTGGGAGTTTTTTCTATGGTTAATTTGTCTATTAAAATGAAATTAGCGGTAATTGTAATTGCTTGTATGCTCTTTTTAGGCTCAGTGATTACGATTTTGGCGGTGAATAACTCTACGAATTCTTTATTGGAATCAGAATTCAATAAACTCTCTACGGTACAAACAGCAAAACAGCAAGAGATAATCAATTATTTTAATTATCTTCAAGCATTATTGACCTCATTGGCACAGCATCAAGGAACTCAAGAAGCTTTTGTGGATTTTCGTGATGGATTTTACCAATTAGCTCAAGAAGTTAAGTTGAATAGCTCTGAAATTAAAGAGGCTTTGAAAAAAGATTTTACAGAAAATTATTTAGAGAGTGTCAACTATGATGTTCCTTTTTCAATGCAACGAAGAGAGATTGAGAGTTATCTTCCTAAAAATGAAAATGCGATTGTGGCACAATATATTTTTATTACCAATAACAGCGAAAAATTGGGTGAAAAAAACAGTATGGTGTACAATCCCATTTATGAATCACGTTATATGAAAGCTCATCAAAAATATCACACCTCATTTGACAATTTTTTAATCAGCTTTAAACTGTACGATATTTTTATGGCAGATTTAGAAGGCAATTTAATCTACACTGATTACAAAGAAAAAGATTTTGCAACCAATTTAAAATCCGGTGTTTACAGCAATACAGGAATTGCTCGAGTCTATAATAAAGCACTTACTTTAGAAGAGGGTAAAATTGCTTTTGATGATTTTGCTCCGTATGAACCCAGTTATAACACCGCGGCATCGTTTATTGCTACGCCCATTTTTATTGATAAAAAAAGAAGTGGAGTGTTGATTTTTCAAATGCCCGTAGATGCAATTAATGATATTATGAGTTTTAATGGCAAGTATGAAGAAGCGGGACTTGGAAGCAGTGGTGAATGTTTTTTAGTGGGTGAAGATTTTAAAATGAGAAATAAATCACGATTTACTCAAGAAATTGACAATGAATTGGTCAAAAAACTCGATACAACCATTGGAATATGGGAAATCAAAACCGATTCCACTAAAGCGGTATTTGAAAATGATATTAAAACACATGCTTCAATGATTACCACAAACTATAAAAATGACACGGTTTTAAGTGTTTACAGTGGTTTAAATATTTACAATCAAACTTCTTGGGCAATTGTGGCTGAAATACATGAAGATGAAGCGTTGGGAACGGCAAAAGAACTTCGCAATATCATTATTTACTCTTCGTTGATTTGCATTGTCATTTCCATCGCCATTTTAATCTATTTTATTAATTTGTTTATCGCAGAACCCATCAAACGATTTCAATGGGGATTATTGGAGTTCTTCAAATTTTTAAATAAAGAGAAGCAGAGTGTAGATTTATTAAAAATTGGGGCAAAAGATGAGTTTGGAACGATGTCTGAAATGGTCAATCAAAATATTGTACAAACGCAAAAAATGTTAGAACAAGATGCCCTTTTAATAGAAGATGTGAAAAATGTGGTTGCAGTTGTCAGTGAAGGAAAATTGTGTAAGCGAATTGAATTGAATACGGAAAACAAATCGTTAAATGAATTAAAAGCCATTTTCAATGAAATGCTTGATATTATGAGTCAAAAAATTTGTGGTGATATTAATAAAGTTACAGAAGCATTAGCAACTTATCAAAAATTGGATTTTAGACATCGAATCCAAAACCCAACAGGCAATACCTCAAAAGGGTTAAATCAACTTGCAGAAACCATCAATGCAATGTTGGTTGAAAATAAATCAATGGGTTTAAGTCTCAATGAGACTTCAAGCACATTGCTTCATAATGTGGAGTTATTAAGTACCTCTTCCAATGAAGCCGCCGCCGCATTGGAACAAACTGCCGCTGCATTAGAAGAGATTACGAGTAACATCAGCAATAATACGCATAATGTTGTTCGGATGTCTGCTTATGCCAATGAGTTATCGCAATCTGCAAATTCAGGCGCAAAACTTGCAGGGGAAACCACGCTTTCCATGGATGAAATCAATACGCAAGTTATGGCAATCATGGAAGCCATTTCCGTCATTGATCAAATCGCCTTTCAAACCAATATTTTAAGTTTAAACGCTGCGGTGGAAGCAGCAACAGCAGGTGAAGCAGGAAAAGGCTTTGCTGTAGTTGCCCAAGAAGTGCGAAATTTAGCCAATAGAAGTGCTCAAGCCGCACAAGAGATTAAAAATTTGGTGCAAAAAGCCAATGAGAAAACCAAAACTGGAAAAGAGATTGCCTTTGATATGATAACAGGCTATGAAAGTTTAAGTGCCAAAATTGATAACACCACGACCTTGGTTAAAGAGTTAGAACACTCTTCAATGATTCAACAAAATGGCATTAATCAAATCAATAAAGAAGTCCTTATTTTAGAAGATAATGTTCAAATCAATGCACAAAACTCACAAAATATTGCTCAACTCTCAGTTGAAATTTCACAACTTTCAAAAAAACTCGCACATACTGCTTCACAATCAAATTATAATATTAAAGCCAAAGATCAAGTGTGTGATATTGATTTAGTTTATGCGACTGCAAAATTAAAAAATGGCGTTATTAAATTTAAAAACCACCACTTTAAGGCTTTAACATCTTATGAAAATAGCACGATTGATTCATATGAAAAAACCATTTTAGGACAATGGATAATCGAACAAGAAAAATCAAACAAACAATTTGTACATTTCCCTATATGGGAAGAGTTAAAAACATTGAACCAAACGTACACCCAAAGTATTCAAAAATACATTACGTTAAGTGCCCAAAAAGTCGACAATGATGAGTTGATTTTGATTTCTACTCACATAGAAAAACTGACCATTTCAATTTTTGATACGCTCAATGAGATTAAAGTATTAAACTGTAAAAATTAATTAAAACTTGCCTATAATTACTTAAAAAGTAAATTATATGCAAGCCAATAATCACTCTGACTCTTTGTTAACACTTAATCTTATCCTTGCTCTTTTGTTTTTGGCTTCAAACTCCGTTTTATGTAAATTGGCATTTGTCAATGAGGGCATTGACGCATTTTCTTTTACTGCCATTCGCCTGTTTAGTGGTGCTTTGGTTTTATTTATTTTGGTTTTTTTAACCACACAATCTAAAATCAAACAAAAAGGCTCTTTACTTTTAGGCTTTCTTCTGTTTGTATATGCCATTTGTTTCTCATACTCTTATCTTTTAATTGATACAGGAATTGGTGCATTAATCCTATTTGGTATGGTTCAAATAACCATGATTGGTTATGCCATGGTCAAAAAAATGATTACTCCTATTAAACTCGTTGGTGCGTTGATTGCATTTTTGGGTTTAGCTGTATTACTTTTCCCTTCAAAAGAGTTTACTGTTTCACTGGAAGGTTTTTTTCTTATGGCAATCGCTGGTATTGCTTGGGGTATTTACTCTATTTTAGGTAAAAATATCCAAAATCCTTTGCAAACAACCAGCAACAATTTTTTTTATTCAATGTTTTTTATTGTTCTATTGAGTTTTTTTCTTAATGAAAAGCTTCATGTCAGCCATTCGGGATTTTGGTTTGCTTTTTTAAGTGGAGGAATTACTTCAGGCATTGGTTATGTACTTTGGTATAGCGTGGTTCAAAAAATACAAACAACTACGGCAAGCATTATTCAATTGAGTGTTCCTGTTGTTTCCACGATGGGTGGCATCCTTTTTTTACAAGAAGAACTTACTTTTCAACTGATCCTTGCTACAATTATTATATTAAGTGGCATTGCCATTTCATCCATGAAAGGGTTTAAACGATGAACAAAGCCGAAAAAGAGATTTTAAAACAGTTTGAACAAGAAAACATTATTGCCAATTTAGCCCGTTATGAACTGTGTTATCAAATTGCCTTAGAAGTTTTAGTCCAACAAACTGAATTTGACGAAGCTTCGGCTTTAGAAAAACTGCAAACCATGCAACTGGAAATTGAACCAGAACATCTGTTTTATACAGTTATTGCACTCATTCGTAGTCGAAAAAGCTTTAAAAATTTTAAAGAAACCTTTGAAAAAGAGATACAGCAACATGCTTGTATTAACGCTTTGGAAGATTATTTAAAAAACGATACCCAACTGCTTCATCCTGAAATGTTTTTAGAACAAACCATTGAAAACATCAACAATAATACTTTTTTTAATGCGCGTATGCAAAAAATTTTTGAAGAAGAGTATGACAATGAATTAATACGATGGAAGAGCATCATTACTAAAGAGCTTGCCTCTGAAATTAAGCAAACGGCTGTCTCGCTGATTTAATTAAGCAATCTCCTCATCTTTTGCTAAATGTATTAAATAGGCTTTGAGTTTCATCATTTCATCAGTAGGATATTGTGTCATATAATCTCCCCTATTAACTTTGACATAAAAGTCTTTACTTTCAGGGTTGTAGCCAAAATTGACATTTGAAATAACAAACTCAACATTTTGAGATTCCGCTTGTTCTTTTCGTTCAACTTTTTTTGTAGCAGCTAACTCTTTAATCAACTCAGGGTGGTCAATATTTCTATTTTTAACTTCTGCATTTAATAATTGAGTCTCTTTAATTTTTTGAATGGCTTCCACATTTTTGGGAATAACATTTTCAAACTGCTCAAACCGAGGGATGTTTCCAACTTCCATAATAACCTCCTTTTAAAGAGTTTTCATATCTATTATGATTATAACTCTACAACTCTTAAACTTTATATAAGTTTTCTAATTAATTATTTTTTTTCCTTTACGAATATTCTCTGTTTTTAAAGCAAAATAGATAATTTTGTTGTATAATACTCGTTAAATTTTAATTTAAGGAGAATTTCTTGGACGATACTTCCCAGAGGTGCACGCCATCGCATAAAGAGGTAATATGGATATTTTAATATTACTGTTTATTGCCGTTATTGGTGTTTCGTTTTTGTGTTCAGTTTTAGAGTCTATTATTTTATCTACTAACATCTCTTATATTTCGATATTAGAGAAAAACAATCCTGCTCGTGGAGCATTGCTTAAAAAGCTTAAAATAAACATTGACAAATCAATCTCTTCCATTTTAATCTTAAATACCATTGCCAATACATTAGGGGCAACGGCAATTGGGGTACAAGCACAAAATGTTTTTCAAACCAACAGTAATTTGGTTTTATTGGTTTCGATTATTTTAACTTTTCTTATTTTATTTGTTGCCGAAATTATTCCAAAAACCATTGGCGCTGTTTATTGGAAGCAACTCGCACCCAGTGCTGCAGTTATTATCAAATACTTTATTTTTATTACCACGCCCATTATAATTATTACGCAATTTGTAACCAAAAAAATTGCCAATGGCAAAAGTTTAAATGAATCCATTTCAAGAGAAGAGTTAATTCACTCAACACTTTTAAGTGAAGAAGAGGGAATTATTGGTGATTTAGAATCAGATATTATTGAAAATACGTTAACCTTACATAACATTAAAGTTAAAGATATTTTAACGCCTCGCTCGGTTATGTATGCAATTCAAAAAGATATGAAAATCAAAGATATTTTAGACGACAAGCGTACGTATAAGTTTTCAAGAGTTCCTATTTATGACCAATCTATTGATCATATTGTAGGCGTTGTTTTAACTAAGAAACTTTTCAAACAAGCCATAAAAAATAAAGAAGTTACCATTGAATCAATTATGCTTCCTATTTTTACTCTCAATGAAAATATTCCTGTCTCAAAAGCACTCAATACCTTTATTAAAAAACGAGAACATATGTTTTTAGTTTTGGACAATTATGACCAAACAGAAGGAATTGTAACGTTAGAAGATTGTATTGAGACACTTTTAGGCTTAGAAATCATGGACGAATCTGATACCATTGATGATATGAGAAAATTAGCACTTCGACAAATGAAAGCCAAACGAAAAGAAAAAGAGATTACGAATAAATTAGCTTAAAATCAAGGGTTCTTCTAAAAAGAAGAATCCTCTTTTTTGAGTTTTCGAACAATCGATTTTTTAACTGACTCAACCACAAAATTCCGATGTGAACTGTTGACATTGGCGATTTGTTTATTGCATTTTTCACACACAAATTCTGTTTGGTGCAACAACGTATCAAAATGATACAAAAGTTCACTCTGACAAGCAGGACACGTTGGTTTTAAGTTCAAAATTTCTTTTTTCAAATTCCATTCCCAATCCCATTGAGTGTCATAAAAAATATCTTGATGATATTGAAAATACCAAGGAGCTTGAAATTTAAAGATAACATTTAACGCCACATTTAAAAATGTACAAATGGCTAATGTGAGTAAAAATATCATCGCAATATTCGTTACATCGGTGTTTTTTGAAAGTAATACCCATACCCCTGTTATCAAAAGGGTTAAAGCAAACCAATAAGAGTATCTGTTTATTTTATGAATCATTTTTCCTCTTTATTTCGTTATTAAGTTCTTATTTTGAGATTTTATTTTAACACAATTTTTGTAACAATATGATAAGATAACAAAATTATTTTTTAAAGAAGCCCAAAATTGACACCCCATTCCAGAGAAGTATGTTATGACTGTTATCGACCTAAAAGCAGTTGTATGTGCAAAGAAATTACACCCTTAACAACCAAAACCAAATTTGTTATTTTAATGCACCCCAAAGAGTACCGCAAAACCAAAAATACCACAGGACACTTAACGCATAAATCTTTGACCCACTGCGATTTATATGTGGGCATTAATTTTACCCAACACCCCAAAATAAACGCCCTACTTCAAGATGAAACCAATGAGTGTTTTTTGCTTTATCCCAAAGAAAATTCCATTAAATTAAACCACGAAAAAATCCAAAGCCCAAAAAATATTGTGATTTTTATTATTGATTCAACTTGGGCTTGTTCAAAAAAGATTTTACGAGAGAATACTTTTTTTAACACAATGAAAACCATCAGTTTTGAGCATGACCTTCGTTCAGCTTTTCATATCAAAACCCAACCCAATGAGTTTTGTTTATCCACGATTGAATCCACTTTATGTCTGTTAGAATTGCTTAATCATCAAAACCTTGAAGCATTACAAGAGCATCAGCTCAAACACTTTTTAGACCCTTTTAATGCCATGGTTGAATACCAATTAAAGTGTGCTAAAAACCGTGCCGTTCGTTGGAAGGAGTTATCTTAATATCTAAAAGCAAAACCAATTTTTTTGAGTTCCAACAAATCGTCAGCACTGAAAAGATGTTCTTCTTTTAAGACATTAAAAATAAAACGAATTTCGGCATTGGTAAATCCATCAAGTTCTTTATCTTTCACTTTAACACCCTCTTTTGCCACATACAGTCGCTTGAGTTTTCCATTTTTTTCTTTAATGTAATAGACCAAATCATAAAGTTTGGTATTGATTTTTTCAAGTGTGACCACCACTTTTCCCTCACGTGCTTTTAAGACATAAGAAGGCACAAGCTTCAAAAACTCTTCTTCATTAATATACCCAATATACAATTTGGTGAAAATATCAAAATAAAGACCCATTTGTTTGGATTTAAAATAGTTTAAATCCAATGGATATTTACTGTGTTGCCTTGAAGTGGTTAAAATATTTTCCAACGTTTGAAAGTATTGAAATTTTTCATATTTCACTTTATACGTTTGGATAAATTTTTTGTGTTTTTGAACAAAAAGCAGTTTTTTCTCTTTTTTATCAAAAATAATTTTATGCAATAACTCATCATCTTCGATGTCTTTCGTAATCCAAATCGTGCAATATGATGGAAATTTGGAAAGCCCTTTTGAACCCTCGGTTAACACAATTAATGCACGAACAATTAAATTGGGAAAAAGCATTTTTAAAAGTGCTGATTTTTTATACAAACGCTTCACTAAGCTGTCGGTTTTTTTTGAAGTACTCATTTCCACAAAATAAACGCTGTCTGCTGTAAAAAATAAAGCATCAAATTCACTGATGTCTTTATAGGCACTTTTATAGACAATTTGGGCACTAATATCAAGCATTAAGCCACTTTTATAATATTTTAATGTCTGATTTTGATAAGGTCCTTTTAATACAAAAGCAGTAATTTCTTCTTCATTAAGGGCATAATTAATCAGATGTTCGTAGATAATATTTTCAAACACTTCTCCTTTGAAACTCGTATATGCGGCTATGAAATTAGGAGAATCAATGGGTTCCTCATTGAGGATAAGTTTTTTAATATTTTTGGTGGTGTATGGAT
>NPIG01001109.1_pt2 | contig 11139 bp, 6 predicted proteins | sample 8637441 | NCBI WGS metagenome assembly NPIG01 (sample SAMN07420675, study PRJNA396082) | bioreactor metagenome | isolation source: sample BR6 brine-fed electro-methanogenic bioreactor BR | place: Japan: Kochi | collected 2016-06-14
TTCGCCTTCACCCTCGCCTTCGGGACACTCTCCCGTGACGTTTACCGTACGAACGACCGAAACCGAGGTGCCGGGTTCCTCCGTGGCCGTGATGCTCACGGTATACGCACCGGCCCGGTAGATATCGACCAGGCTCGCATCGATTTCGAGCACGGGATCCCCGACGCAGTGGTCTGTCACCGTCGCGCCCGGATCGGTATAGGGCACTCCGCAATCCCAGGTCAGCGGGTTGTCGCCCAGCAACGTGATCTCGAGGGTGTCTTGCACGATGATGGTGCGCACGGCGGACTCGGCCTGGTTGCCGACTGAATTCGAGATATCGTAGGTCCACGTGTAGACCCCGGGCACATCGGTGTCGAGCGCGCCGGTAACGAGAATGCAGGCGCTGAGGTCTCCGTCGAAGCAATCGAAGGCGGTGGCTTCTGGAAAGGTGTACTGGCTGAGCCCACACTCGAGGTAGAGCGGGTTCTCGCCTTCAAGCGTGATTTCCGGCGGCGTCCGCACGATTGAGAAGGTTTCGATTCCTTCGTAGTCGCCATTCCCGGCGCCGATTCCGCCCAGTGGATTCCCCAAGGCGTCCATGATACTGTCATCATCCACCACGTCCAGTGACATGATTCCGCATCCTTCTCCAGCATCGACCTCGACGACCCAGGCGACACCGCTCAGTTGCCGGATGCCGGTCATCGCTTCGCCCGCCAGATTATGCGCATCGAGCACGAAGTCCCCGATGTCGACACTCTCAACGGGGCGAGTGAAGAGCACTCCGAATTCCACGTTCGCCTCGTTTGTCGGGCTTGGCCCGCCCAGGAAGGTGCCCTCGACCCGGGGCGGCGCCACTGTGGCGACGAGCACGTCTGTATCCGTGCCCAGCGCCGCCTTGTCGGGGACCGTCAAGCTGTATTTCGAACCCCACACCGCCACGAAGTCGCCCAGCGTGTCGGCGGCGAGCGCCACCGTAAAGTCGTTGTTCTCACCGGCCTCATTGTCGTCGTCCGCCGATTCGTTGACAGGCGCCACCGCTTCCCAACTGGCGGTGTTGTCCAGAGACAGGGACATGAGGATATCGCGGTCTGTACCCAACGTGCCGCCCAGCGTGCCAGCCGACTCCCACACCGCGAGCCAGGCGCCGCGCCCGTCCGCGACGGCGCGCGGGTACCTGTCGGCGCCCAAACCGTCCTCAGCAGCATTCGGGTTGAGCACACGTTGGGTCTGCCATGTGGCGCCGTCATCCGACGAGAACGCATACCAAACGTCGGCGTCATTGCCATACAGTCCCTCGGGATCTTCGGAAGAATGCCAGACGCCGACCCAGTTGCCCAGTCCGTCCGTCGCAATATCCGGATTCGAGTCGATGCCAGTGTCCGTGCCGGCAAGGCTGTTCAGCGGTGCGGGCGCGCTCCAAGTGACGCCGTTGTCCACTGAACGCGCGTAGAGAACGTCCCAGTCCGTGCCCAGGTCCAAGCTGCCGGGAAAGGCCTCTTCGCCGTACCAGACGGTAATCCACGTGGTTCCGTTTACGGCAACCCGCGGCCAACGGTCGCCACCCGTGTCCGAGGCCGCACTTGTGTTCACCGGGGCTGCAGCACTCCACGTGACTCCATGGTTATCCGAATAGGAGAACAGAACGTCTGAATCGGTGCCAATGCCGCCCAGGTCTTCGGTCGATTCCCACACAACCAGCCACCGCCCCAGCCCGTTGGTTGCCACAGACGGGTAGAAATCGGGGCTCGAATCCCCCACCGCTGAACTGTTGAGCAGATCCACCGGCAGCCAGCTTTGCCCGTTGCTGATCGAGCGGGCGAAAAAGATGTCCTTGTCCGTCCCCGACCCATCCAGCGGGTCATTCGAATCCCAGACCGCAAGCCAGTTGTTGCCGCCGTCGCAGGCCAGCACGGGATAAAAGTCGTCTCCAGTATCACTGTCGGCATTGCTGTTGAGCTTGGCTGCGGCGGTCCACGTCGCTCCTTCGTCCGTAGAACGCGCATAGAGAATGTCATAGTCCGAATCGCCGGGCACACCGAGGGCGTTGTTTGAAGTCCACACAGTGATCCAGGCGCCCGCGCCGCCCGTGGCGACCCACGGCCAGCCATCGCCCGCCGAACCGTCCGTAACGGCGGTTGAGTTCAACGGCGCGGGACCGTCAAAATACAACCGCTCCGCAACGGCGGTTCCCACCGCCCAAAGCAGCACGGCACCAAACACCGCGCCGCCCCTAAGACTCCGTTTCCTCAGGCTGAGACTTGCGTGCCTTGACATGGGACCCCCTTGCCTCGGCGGGGGCTCACGGCACCTCCCCCCGCTGCATTGAACTTTCGTTTCACGCGCCCCATGCCAGTATATACCATATGGGGCACGGGTGTAGTTCTTCCGGACCATGCCGCTTAACCGCTTCGGCCTTGACTGCTGTGCCGGCTTGCTCGTTATCCGCTTTCAGACGAGGCGCGGACAGACTCTGGATTGGGCAAGGCGTCTTGGCCCATAATCGGCTCTGGTAGAAACTCAGGGGATACGCCGCAGGCAGAGTCCGAACGGCCCTTGAGGCGTCGCAGTAGAATCCCGGGATATGGGGTCTCGTCCGCCCAGTTGCCCGTCAGGCCCATGCCCGGAGCAGAGGAATCCACAAGATGAACGACCTGAAGCTGCCTGAGTACGAGAAACCCTCAGGGTGCATAACGAGTTCTTCGAAACGAATGTGTTCCTATACGCGCGTTGCTATCCATATCTTGTGGTTGCCGCTGCTTCTGTGTGCGGCAGTTTCGGCGGAACCGGAGACAACCACTGAAAGCCCCGGGGAAACCAGGGTTCTGGCGCCGGTGAAGGACTTCAACATCCGCTACAACTTCGACGCGGAGGGCAAGGTTCAACCGGGGCTGATGCAGGAAAGCTCCGACTGGGTGGAAGCGGACTTCGGCCGGCCTGGGAAAGTCTGGGTGGAGGACAAGGTCCTCTTCATAGAGCGGGGCAACGACATGACGGGCGTCAGGTGGCGCGGGCCACTGGTGCGGAAGGACTACGAGCTCATCCTGGACGCCATGCGCGTGGAAGGCGAAGATTTCTTCTGCGGGCTGACCTTTCCCGTCGGGGAAGACCCGTGCTCCCTGATCCTGGGCGGGTGGGGCGGTTCGCTGGTCGGCCTGTCGAGCATCGACTACGCCGACGCCGCCAACAACATGACTGCCCGCAACATCACCTTCGAGAACAACCGGTGGTACCGGGTGCGCGTGCGCGTGTATGGCGAGAAGATCGAGGCGTGGCTGGACGACAAGAAGATTGTGGACCTGGTCACCACCAACCGCCAGATCGGCATACGCTGGGAGATGGACGTCTGCGTGCCGCTGGGCATCGCCACCTGGCAGACCACCGGCGCCATCCGCAACATGAAATACTGGGCGTTGACAGAGAAGCCGCGGGACTACGAGGTGGAGAAGTAAGCCGGCGCGCCGGGGCCCGGCCCGTGCCAGGCTGTCCCCGCCTTCTTTCCGGAGCCAATGGCCGCGAAATGGCCTGACCCAAACGACAAGACTGGAGTTGTCTCATGCACAATCACACGCGCGGCACGTGTCCGAGACCCGTTGTTCTCATCATGATTCTGATGTTCGGGGCCGCCCTCTTCTGCGCGGCGGACCAGAAGCCGGCCGACATCGGCTTGGCGACCAATGCCGACGCCTGGCAGTTCTATCGCGCGTCCCCCGCGGACCCGGCCCTGCCGCGTGTCCTGCTCGTTGGCGATTCGATCGTGAACGGATATCGCGGCACGGTCTGCCGGGAACTGGCGGGAACCGCCACCGTGGACACGTGGCTGACGCCCCTGCACCTGAAAAGCGACGGGCTGCTGGACGACCTCGGAAAGGTGCTCGCACAAGGCCCCTATGAAGTAATCCATTTCAATGTCGGGCTTCACGGCTGGACGCCGGGGCGCATTCCCGAGGGCGAATACGAACCGCTGCTGCGCGCCTACGTGGACACGTTCCAGGCGCACGGCGGCGGCGCAAAGCTGGTCTGGGGCAGCACGACCCCGATCACGGTGCGCGACCAGCCCGCGGAACTCGACCCGGAACACAATCCGACCATCGTCCAACGGAATGAAATCGCGGCCCGAGTGATGGCGGACATGGGCGTGGCGGTGGACGACCTCTACGGCCTCATGAGTGACAAGCTCCATCTCGCCAAAGGCGACAAGTTCCACTGGCAGGCGGAGGCCTGCACGCTGCAGGGCCGACAGGTGGCGCGGTTCGTGACAGAAGCCCTGCGGGGGGATTCCGCTGTCCCGCCCCTTGCCGGCCGGACACCGGTTCCCGACTGGCCCGAGCCCGCCGTGGTGCTCCACGTGGCGCCGGATGGTTCCGACAGCGCGCCCGGCACGGAGGCGGCGCCGCTCGCCACGCTGGAAGCGGCGCGGGACGCGTTGCGCGCGCTGAGACCGCAGGGGAAACTCGCCGGGGGAGGCGCGGCGGTACTGGTGCACGGGGGAATGTATCGGGTAACGCAACCGTTTGCGCTGAGCGCGGAAGACTCGGGCGAAGCCACGGCGCCGATTCGCTACCGCGCCGTCGCGGGGGAAACGCCGGTATTCAGCGGCGGGATTCGTCTCGAAGGATTCGAGCCGGTAAACGACCCGGCCCTCCTGGCCCGCCTGCCCGAGGCGGCGCGGGGCAAGGTCGTGCAGGTGGACCTCGCGCGGTACGGCATCACCGGTCTGGCGCTGCTTCGCCTCGGGGGCTTCAACAGCGGGTTGGGGTTCAAGACCCATCCCGTCATGGAACTGTTCTTCGACGGCAAGGCCATGCCCATGGCGCGCTGGCCGAATCACGGCTTTGCCCGGGTGGCGGGCGTCGCGGTCGAGGACGGCCATTCCATCCATGGGCGCAAGGGCAGCAAGACCGGGCGCATCCTCTACGAGGGCGACCGGCCTGAACGCTGGGCGGAAGAGCCGGCCATGATGCTCTACGGCTACTGGTTCTTTGACTGGGCCGATTCCTATGAACGGGGCGCGTCCATCGATACGGCGCGTAGGGAAATCGCGTTCGAGGAACCGTATTGTGGCTATGGGTACCGTCCCGGGGCGCCCTACTACGCCGTCAACCTGTTCTGTGAAATCGACATGCCCGGCGAGTGGTACCTGGACCGGACCGGCAACATGCTCTACTTCTATCCCCCCTCGGAGCCCTCCGCGGCCCGGGTGCAGTTGTCTGTCGCGGACTACCCCTTTGTGCAGTTTGACCACGTGTCGCACACGGCCTTGCAGGGATTCGTCTGGGAACTGGGCGGTGTGGATGCGGTGCGGATTCGCGGCGGCAGCGACTGTCTCGTGGCAGACTGCATCGTGCGCCGTTGCGGGGGCAACGGCATCGTCGTGGAAGGGGGTTATGCGCACCGCCTGCTGGGCTGCAGCGTCTACTCGATGGGCCGGGGAGGCGTGGCGGTTTCCGGAGGCGACCGCAAGACCTTGACCCCGGGAAGGCACCTCATCGAGAACTGCGACATTCACGAACTGTCCCGCATCGACCACACCTACACGCCGGCCATTCTGCTCACCGGCGTCGGGAATCGCGTTGCGCGCAACCGGCTGCACGATATCCCCAGCAGCGCAATTCGCCTGGGCGGCAACGACCACGTGGTCGAGCTGAACGAAATCCACCACGTGGTCCAGGAATCGGACGACCAGGGCGGCGCCGACATGTGGGGCAATGCGACCTTTCGCGGCAACGTCTACCGCTACAACTACTGGCATCACATTGGGAACCAGAGCAACCCCCGCGAAGCGCCCGACTGCGGACAGGCCGCCATTCGCCTCGATGACATGATTTCCGGAACGCGCGTCTACGGCAACGTCTTTCACCGGGCCTCCGCGGACAGGCTGGGGTTTGGCGCCGTGCAAATCCACGGCGGCAAAGACAATGTGGTCGAAGACAACGTGTTCGTCGAGTGCATGGCGGCGCTCAGTCTCAGTGCGTGGGGGGAAACGCGATGGCGCGAAGCCATCGCCGAGGCGATGAACGCGCCGGAAATTGACCCGGCGCTCTACGTCGCGCGCTATCCGGAACTGCAGCGCTTGGCCGAGGACCATGATGTGAACCACGTCCGGCGCAACCTCATCCTCAACTGCGAGGAGTTCGTGCGCCGCGACAGCGGGCGCCTCGAAGTTACGGGCAACGTCATCACCCAAGTGGACCTGAAAACCATACGCGCCACGGAGCAGACCATCGACCTGCACGCCCTGGCGCCGCTGATGGAACAACACGGTCTCCCCCCGATTCCCTTCGATGAAATCGGGCTTCATGACGATGCCGCCGCTGAAGGGACGGACAATGAGCAGCCGTAGCGGAAGCCGGAGACCAATTCGTCGCGGCACCCCACAATGGCGGCGCCAGTGGCCAGGAAAGACATTCTCCGCAGGAACTCTGAGAGCATGAGCAAGAAGGAAAGAAAACGTATCGATGTGAGCGGTGACGCCGAACCGCTCACGGACAACCCCTTCGCCAGTCTGGCCGACAAGCTGCCGAAGGACTTGCCGCGCAAGGACGCGCAGCAGCAGCAGAACGCGCCCGGAGCCGAGACCCCGCCGGCCAGGCGCCCGTACCGCATTGAGCGCACCCGGAAAGGCGGCTACGACCTGGCGTTCGAACGGCGCGCGAAGGGGAAGGGCGTCACTGTGCTGCGGCGCGTGCAGGGCGACTCCGAAGCGCTCCTGAAACANNCCAGCGGACATCCCAGGGTGCGGCGCCGGCGGCGCGGTTCAGGAGGGTTGCATCGAACTGCAGGGCGACCACCGCGCCGCCATCGATGACTTCCTCCGGACGGAAGGCCTCTGAACGGCCAAACACGGGGGCCTTCCGGGCCCGTCACCAAAACCGGCATCACCCCGCCAGGAACCCGCCCGGCAATCGCCCGAGGCGCCCGGGCTGCTTTTCTTCCGCAGTTTCCGGTAGCATGGGCGGGACTGCGCGGGAGATTGGCAACACGGGCGGGAAGAAGGGACAGGCCATGCGCCGAAGGACGTTTATCAGGACCGCAGGCAGAATGGCTGCGGGGCTGCTCTTCGCGCGGCACAGCCACGCGCAGACACGGCATGCGCAGCGATACACCAAAACCACGGACGCCCTCGAACGGATTGACGCCGCGCGGCGGCTCGCGCTGGCGGACAACGCCGAGAACCTGCCGCCCGCCGAACTGAACACGCGCGCACCCGAGATCAACGCGGTCGAACTGGACAACACGCTCGCGGCCGGGACCCCCGGCGAGACCTTGCGCGTGGTGGCCTGGAACATCGAGCGCGGCCGTGGCTGGCGCGGCGCCGCCAGGCTCATGGCCGAACACGACGCCCTGCGCGCGCCTGACGTGCTGCTGCTCAGCGAAATGGACATCGGCATGGAACGTTCGGGCAACCTGCACACGACGCGCGAACTCGCCCGGGCCATGGGCATGAACTACGCCTACGCCGTCGAGTTTCTCGAACTGCCCCGGGGCAAGGACCCGGCCGCGCGGCGGCGCTTCGCCGAGGCGAACACCTGGAGCTGTCACGGCAACGCCATCCTCGCGCGCGTCCCGCTGGCCAGGGTCCGCGTGATGCGCTTCCCCGGCATCGAAAAATGGTACGGCAGCGGAGAACACCGGCTCGGCGGCCGCAACGCCGTCTTCGCCGAAATCAACCTCGCCGGCCGCCCCGTCACGCTCGTCTCCACGCACCTCGAAAGCGGGCTGGGCGACAACGCCGCCCGCGCCGACCAAGCGCGGTTCATCCTCGGGGAACTCGAGGCGCACGCCCCGGACCAGCCGGTCATCGCCGGCGGCGACATGAACAGCTTCCACAAGGCCGAAGCCATCACGCTGTTCAAGGAGGCGGGATTCTGCGTGGACGCCTGCAACCTGCTCGCGCAGGGCACCAGCCAGTACACCCGCGACGGCGAAGTCCGCCTCGGCGGCGCGCACATCGACTACATCATGACGCGCGGCTTCGAGCCCCTGCACGACACCGACTCGCCCGCCGTCGTGCCCTCCGTGTACCCGCCCGGCCCCACCGGCGAATCGCTCAGCGACCACGCCGCCGTCGCGCTGCGCGTCCGCCTTGCGTGAGGCCCTCCAAATACCCGTACGACGTCAGTCTTGCGCCGCGCGCTCGGCCTTCGCTGAGCATGGGGCTCCCGGCCCCGCCGCCAACCCGCCCATCAGAGCCCAACGACGCTACCCCCAAAAAAGGAAATTCCCCGCGGACAGGTTTTCCGCGGGGAACGTGGCGCCGTGATGTAATCCCGGTCAGTTGCCCTCGCCGGGTGCGGGGTCGAATTCGCCGTCTTTCTCCTCGACGTCTTTGTATTCGTCGGCGGTGGGCAGGGGGTCTTTGCCTTCTTCAATCACCGGCCATTCCTTGGCGTACTGCGCGTTGAGCGCGATGTACTTCTGCCATTTCTCGGGCACCTCGTCCTCGGGATAGATCGCGGTGACGGGGCACTCGTCGACGCAGACCCCGCAGTCGATGCATTCGTCGGGGTCGATAGCCAGCATATTCGCGCCCTCGTGAAAACAGGCCACGGGGCACACATCCACGCAATCGGTGAATTTGCACTTTATGCAGGGCTCGCAGACGATAAACGCCATGGTTGGTTTCCTTTCCTCGCCGCGCCGGAAAACGCGCTCCGGCAGCGCTTCCATATCCAAGAGCCTACCACATCCGACGCCATTGGTGAACTGTGCGGGCTAGTCCTTCTCCCGGTGGACGTACTTGTCGAACCGGTTGCGCTTCGGATAGGTGCGGTGGTCGCTCATCTCGGCCAATTGCTGCAACAGCTCCCGCTGCTTGCGCGACAGCTTGTTGGGCGTCTCCACCAGGACCCGCACAATCTGGTCGCCCTGCCGGTATCCGCGCAGGTCGGGCATGCCCATGCCGCGCAGGCGCAACGCGTCGCCGGACTGGGTGCCCGCCGGCACCTTCAGTTCGGCTTTGCCGTCGAGCGTGGGCACGGAAATGGTCGCGCCCAGAGCCGCCTCGGTAAAGGTGACGGGCGCCTCACAGAGGATGGTCGTGCCTTCGCGCGCGAAAATCTCGTGCGGCTCCACTTCGACGAAGATGTAGAGGTCCCCGCGCGCACCGCCGTTGCGGCCGGGTTCGCCTTCGCCCGTCAGACGAAGGCGTGAGCCGGTGTCGACGCCCGGCGGCACTTCCGCCGCGAGTTCCCGCGTGGTTTTCACCTGGCCGCGTCCGCTGCAGTTGCTGCACGGCCGCGTGATGACCCGGCCCGCGCCGCGGCATTCGGGACACGGCCGCGTGACGCTGAAAAAGCCCTGGGCCACGCGCACCTGGCCGCTCCCCTGGCACTGGCCGCAGGTCTGCGGCGAGCTGCCGGCCGCCGCGCCGCTGCCCTTGCATTCGGAGCAGGTCTCCTGGCGCGCGAAGCGTATCTTCTTCTTGGTGCCGAAGGCCGCTTCCTCGAGCGTGATGTTCATGCGGTATTCGAGGTCGGCCCCCGCCTGCGCACCGCTCCGGCCGCGCCGGCGCCCGCCCTGGCCGAACAGCACGTCGAAGAAATCCTCGAAGGGCGAGTCGAATGCGCTGCCGAAATCGCCGAACCCGCCGCCGAATCCGCCCGCACCGCCGCCACCGAAAGGCTGCCCGTCGGTGGTGCCGAACTGGTCGTACTGGCGGCGCTTCTCGGGGTTCTTCAGCACGTCGTAGGCGGCGTTCACCTCCTTCAGCTTCTGCTCCGCCGCCTTGTCGCCGCCCGTCTTGTCGGGATGATACTTGTGCGCCAGCTTCAGGTAGGCGCGGCGCACCTCATCCTGGGTGGCGTTTCGGCCGACCCCGAGAATCTCGTACAGGTCTTTCGGCATGGGCTACTTCCAACGGGCGGAGGGGCCGGGCCCCCGCGCCTCAGTCCTTCTTCTCTTCTTCGTCATCGACGACCGTGAAGTCCGCGTCGACCGCGTCGCCGCTTTCCTGGCCGGCCGCCCCGGCGCCTTCGGCCGCGCCCGCGGCCTGCTGCTGGGCCTGGCTTGCCGCCTGGTACATGGCCTCGGCAAGCTTGTGCGATGCCTGGCCGAGCCGCTCCGTCGCCGCTTCGATGGCCCCGACATCCTCGCCCTCCAGCGCCTCGCGCAGCTCGTTCATGGCCGTCTCGATATTGGCGCGGTCCTGGTCGCCGACCTTGTCCTCGTTCTCTTTCAGCGTCTTTTCGGTGGTGTAGAGCAGGGTGTCCGCGTTGTTTCGCACCTCGATTTCCTTGCGGCGCTGCTTGTCTTCCTCGGCGTGCTGCTCGGCGTCCTTGACCATGCGGTCGATTTCGCTCTCATCCAGCCCGCTCGACGACTCGATGCGAATCTTCTGCTCTTTGCCCGTCGCCAGGTCTTTCGCCGACACGTGCACGATGCCGTTGGTATCGATGTCGAAGCTGACTTCGACCTGCGGGATGCCGCGCGGCGCCGGGGGAATGCCCAGCAGGTCGAAGCGGCCGAGCGTGCGGTTGTCGCGCGCCAGTTCGCGCTCGCCCTGGAGCACGTGAATCGTGACGGCCGTCTGGTTGTCGGCGGCGGTCGAGAAGATCTGCTGTTTGGTCACGGGAATCGTCGTGTTGCGGTCGATGAGCTTGGTGCACACCCCGCCCAGCGTCTCGATGCCCAGCGACAGCGGCGTCACGTCGAGGAGCAGCACGTCTTTCACCTCGCCCGCGAGCACGCCCGCCTGGATCGCCGCGCCAATGGCCACGACCTCGTCCGGGTTCACGCCGCGGTGCGGCTCCTTCGCGAAAATCTCTTTCACCACATTGCCGACCGCGGGCATGCGCGTCTGGCCGCCAACCAGAATCACCTCGTCGACTTCGGAGGCGGAGAGGCCGGCGTCTTCGAGCGCGCGGCGGCACGGGTTCTTGGTGCGCTGAAGGAGGTCGTCGCAGAGTTGCTCGAGCTTGGCGCGGGTCAGCGCGTAGTTCAGGTGCTTCGGCCCCGACGCGTCGGCGGTGATGAACGGGAGGTTGATGTCGGTCTGCATGGCGCTCGACAACTCGCACTTCGCCTTTTCCGCCGCCTCCTTCAGACGCTGCAGGGCCATCGGGTCTTTGCGCAGGTCGATGCCCTGGTCGCGCAGGAACTCCTCGGCGAGCCAGTCGATGACCTTCTGGTCGAAGTCGTCGCCGCCCAGGTGCGTGT
>NPIG01001594.1_pt1 | contig 11136 bp, 8 predicted proteins | sample 8637441 | NCBI WGS metagenome assembly NPIG01 (sample SAMN07420675, study PRJNA396082) | bioreactor metagenome | isolation source: sample BR6 brine-fed electro-methanogenic bioreactor BR | place: Japan: Kochi | collected 2016-06-14
AGAGGCCTGAGACCATAGCTGAGCGCTCTGGGGACGGCTACGCCGCGCATTCCCCGGGGGTGATACCTGGCGGCCTTCGCCACCATCTCCGCCGTTTCCGCATCGTTCACCTGGGGCACGTGAACGGCTTTGGCCCCCACATCGAGCACCCTGAGGATATCCGTCGGTTTGGCCTCGGTCACCCGTACTACCGGCGTCATCCCCGAAAGCTCTGCAGTGCGGATCATGTGCTGGATGGATTCCGGGTTCATCGGACCGTGTTCCGTGTCGATCACGCAGAAATCGAATCCCGTTATGCCCATTATTTCCACCAGGTCGGGGCAGTTGAGCCCCACGAAAGGACCAACGACCACCTCGCGGCGTCCGAGTTTTTCCTTCATCCTGTTAGTCATGGCTCCCCTTCTTCCTTTCCGAAATTTGTCCGGACGTTTTCAATTATTCTACTTCATTTTTTTATTCAAGACTTTTCCCGGCATTCCCGGTTTCCGCTAAAACCCGCCTTTACCCGCAGGGGGGCGAACCTGGCGTTGGGTCTAAGCCGGGTGCATGCTGGAGGACGATGCCTATTGAGACCTCTGCTACCTGCAAACCGTCGAAGAAAAAAACCGGATTTTTTAAAAGACGATAGGTACTTCGAAAACCTCGAAAAATTCTGGATTGCCAAAAAACAGGGGCGGTTTAAAACCGCCCCTGTTTTTCCCCTTTACGATAAGAGTACCACGGGTTTGATCAGATCCCTGGGCTTGTCCTTCATCAGCATCAGCGCTTCTTCGATGTGGTCAAAGCCTTTAAAGACGTGAGTGACAAGTTTTTCTGGTTCGATACGGCCATATCTCACGAGGTCAACCATTTTCTCCATCCTGAGCCGTCCACCGGGGCAAAGTCCGCCTCTTATGCTCTTGTGGGACATACCGCAACCCCATTCAAGGCGGGGAACGGGAAGTACGTCGCCCTCACCGAAGTAATTGATGTTGGAAATGTTCCCGCCCGGCTTCGTCATTTTTACGGCAGATCCGAGAATGTCGGGGTTACCACCCGCTATGATGGCAGCGTCGACACCTTTCCCACCGGTCATATCGAGTATCTGATCTTCAACGGGAGCCACCTTGTAGCTGACCACGTCTGTCGCTCCAAAGGCCTTAGCTACCTCGACGCATTTCGGCCGGGTACCTACGACGATAATGCGCCCCGCGCCCCTCAGTTTCGCGCCTGCCACTGCCATGAGCCCTACAGGCCCAATACCAAGTACAGCCACTGTGTCTCCGAATCCGATTTCGGCGAGCTCCGCTCCTTGCAGACCGGTGGTCGCCATATCGGGAAGCATTACTGCGGCCTCCAGCGAAATCCCTTCGGGTAGTTTCGCCAGGTTCATGTCAGCATCGTTAACATGGAAAAACTCCCCGAATACCCCGTCCTTGATGTTTGAAAATTTCCAGCCGGCCAGAAGCCCCCCAGAGTGCTGGTGATATCCACGCTGTGCATCCAGAGTCCGCCAGTCGGGAGTAATTGCAGGGACAACCACCCGGTCACCGGGGACAAAGTCTTTGACCTCACCGCCGACTTCGACGACTTCGCCTACAGCTTCGTGGCCGAGAATCAAATTGCTTCGCTCACCAATAGCGCCTTCGAAGACGGTGTGTATATCCGAGGTACACGGTGCGACAGCCAGAGGCCTTACTATAGCGTCATAAGGACCGGCTTCGGGCTTTTCCTTCTCAATCCAACCAGCTTTTCCAATTCCGAGCATTGCGAAACCTTTCATAATTCTTCACCTCCACAAAACGTTTAGTGGATCTCAAGCTTTCTGCCCTTGTCAAGATCTGACACTGTTTTCACTATATCACAGGATCTATTGTACTTAATTTCACCATCTACTCGCAATTTCTCTTCTCATCAGAATGAAGACAATATATTTTGTTTTTTTGAGTTTTTATGTCGTTTTTCAGCCATTTGCTTTTTCCCCTCCACTTTCGTGATAGATGCTGACTCGCATCTTTTTCACTTTTGATGTCGCTGTTTCACAATTGCGGAATTGGTCCACGTTTCGCAAGACATGCTGTTACAATAAATCGAAACGCGGCACAAGCTTCAGCAGGCTTTTTAAAAACATACAGAGGGACTTTCAATCAGGAGGAATGCGCAGGTGTCCGGAGTACTTTTCGCCCTCGGCATTACCGCCCTGGCTGGTCTTGCCACGGGCGTCGGAAGCGCCATAGCTTTTTTCGCCAGTCGTACGAACTACCGTTTTCTCTCGATCTCCACGGGGTTTTCCGCAGGAGTCATGCTCTACGTGTCCTTCGTGGAAATACTTTTCAAGGGGCAGAAAGCTTTCGCAGAGGCCTACGGCGGTTACTGGGGGAACTGGGTCAACACAGCTTCGTTTTTCGGCGGAATGCTCCTTATAGGGCTAATCGACAACTTCGTCCCCGAGGCGGAAAACCCTCACACGGTCTTTTCCGAGAAAGTCACGGCACCGCTGCACGACGAATCCATAGCCATCAGGTGCGGATGTGAACCACCCGTGAGAAAAGAAGGGGAAGACCTGTCAAAAGCTTACGACTCGACAAAGGAAAACGACGGGAAGCTGCTTCGTATGGGGCTTTTTACAGCACTCGCCATCGGCATTCACAATTTTCCGGAAGGACTCGCCACCTTCCTTGCGGCGCTTCAGGACCCTGGGCTCGGGATTGCCATAGGCGTAGCAATAGCCCTGCACAACATACCTGAAGGCATAAGCGTTTCGGTCCCCATTTACTACGCCACAGGAAGCCGCCTGAAGGCCTTCGCGTACTCCTGCCTTAGCGGTCTGGCGGAACCTGCGGGAGCATTTATCGCCTACGGACTTATCCTCCTTTTTCTGGGGGAAGGATCGCTCGTGCCGCCTCAGTTTATGGGCGCCATGTTCGCAGGCGTAGCCGGCATTATGGTCTACATAAGCATCGACGAACTAATACCCACGAGCCAGGCCTACGGCAAGGGCCACGACAGCCTCCTCGGTTTGATCAGCGGAATGGCAGTCATGGCCCTAAGCTTGCTCCTCATGCAATGAAACCGGTCTACTCTTTTTCTTTGGAAACCTTGTCAAAGGTCACCCTGTCGCCGTACTCCTCTTTCTTGCCCCTGTTCCATTGGGAGACCGGCGACAGGAAACCCACTACCCGCGAATAGACCTCGCACCTCCTGCGTCCGGGACGCTCGCTTTCTTGCATTGCCTTTTCCTCCTTTCTTGCTGCATTCTCCCGATTCAGTCTCGGACTTTTACATCCGCAGCGAAGGCTTTCATCACCTTCAGGAATTCTTCAAGTTCACCTGGCGAATAGCCGCGGCGTTTCCGCAATTTTTTGGAGAGGACCTTTCCCGGCCGGAAATTCTGCAGGACATGACAGCCTGCAGGCGCTATCATCCGGCCTATGTCATAAAGCTCTTTTTCACCTACCACACCTGGAACGACGGTGGTCCTGAATTCGTGCTCCACAGAAGATTTCTTTATGATCCCGATACTTGCGACGATGACTTCAACATCGACGACAAAACCCAGGTCGCGGGCATACCCTTCCCGCGAGGTCTTCACATCCATGGCGACAAAGTCGACAAGCCCCTCCTCAAGCAAAGGCACAAGGACATCGGGACGGGTACCGTTGGTGTCGAGCTTGACGTAAAACCCCGCTCTTTTTATCCGTAGCAGGAAGTCCGCAAGACCATCTTGAACTGCAGGCTCTCCACCGGTGACGCAAACGCCATCCAGCAGGCCCTTGCGCGAATCCAGAAAGGAGAAAAAGTCTTCCTCCCTGATAAACGGCTCTTCCGGGATCCCGTTTTCCACCAGCCCGGGATTGTGGCAATAGGGGCACCTTAAATTGCACCCCTGGGTAAAGACCGTACAGGCGATTTTGCCGGGATAATCTATGAGGGTCGTCTTCTGGAGCCCGGCCAGTCTCATAAGACCTCGCTGACCTCCCCCCTTGCCGCCGCTTCCCTGTCGCAGAGGGGACAGAATTCGTGCTCGCCGCTCAGGTAGCCGTGGACCGGGCAAATGCTGAAAGTGGGAGTTATTGTGTAGTAGGGTATCTCGAAACGTTCGGCGATCCGCCTCACAAGGCTCTTGGTACTTTTCCCTGTGGGCATCCGCTCTCCCAGGAAACAGTGAAAGACCGTGCCCCCCGTGTAGAGTGACTGCAAGCCGTTCTGCAATTTCAGGGCTTCGAAAAGGTCATCGGTAAATCCAACGGGCAGCTGGGTGGAATTGGTGTAATAGGGATCGGCTCCCCTTTCCCGATAGGCCTTTTCGTTGGCGCAGATGATCCTGTCGCCGAATAAATCCTTGTCGGCTTTCGCGAAACGGTAAGTCGTGCCCTCCGCCGGCGTGGCTTCCAGGTTGTAAAGGTTGCCCGTTTCCTCCTGGAAATCCGCCATCCGCTCCCGCATGGCCTTCATCACCCACTCCGCAAAGGCGACACCTTCGGGGTCGGACAGGTCTTTTCCCATAAAATTGAGCACAGCCTCGTTCATGCCGTTAACGCCGATGGTATTGAAGTGGTTGTTCCAGTAGCGCCCCGAGCCCTTTTTGACATTGCGCAGGTAAAACCTTGAGTAAGGGTACAGACCGTGGTCGGTAAGGCGCTCCAGCACCTTCCTCTTGGTTTCAAGGCTTTCTTTGGCCAACTCCATCAGGTCGTACACCCTGTCCAGAAATTCCTCCCTGCTTGAGGCGAGAAACCCCGTCCTGGCCATATTGAGCGTCACCACGCCTATCGAGCCCGTCATGGGGTTGGAACCGAAAAGGCCTCCTCCGCGTTTACGGAGTTCCCTGTTGTCGAGCCTGAGCCTGCAGCACATGCTCCTTGCGTCTTGCGGGTCCATGTCGGAATTGATGAAATTTGAAAAATAGGGGATTCCGTACTTGGCCGTCATTTCCCAGATCGGCTCCAGGCACTCTTTCTCCCAGTCGAAATCGGAGGTGATGTTATAGGTAGGGATCGGAAAGGGAAATACCTTGCCGGAGGCATCACCCTCGAGCATAACCTCGGCAAAGGCACGATTGATCATATCCATTTCGGCCTGGAATTCGCCATAGGTCTTCTCTTTGAGCTTTCCGGCGACTATAACCTTCTGGCCTGCCATACCGCGCGGGGGCACAAGGTCCATGGTGATGTTGGTGAAAGGCGTCTGAAAACCCACTCTCGTGGGGACATTTAGGTTGAAAACGAATTCCTGCAGGGCCTGTTTTACTTCCTTGTAGGAAAGTCCGTCGTAATAGACAAAGGGAGCCAGGCATGTGTCGAAGTTGGCGAAAGCCTGAGCCCCGGCGGCCTCCCCCTGCATGGTGTAGAAGAAATTGGCCATCTGCCCCAGGGCCGTTCTGAAATGCCTGGCGGGACCACTTACTGTTTTCGTGGGCACGCCGGTGAACCCCTGCAAAAGAAGGTCCTGCAAGTCCCATCCGCAGCAGTAGACCGACAGGTTGCTCAGGTCGTGGATGTGGAAATCCCCTGAAACGTGCTTTTCCCTTATGACGGGGGAATATATCTCGTTCAGCCAGTACTGGGCCGTCACCTCCGAGGCTATGTAGTTGTTGAGCCCCTGGAGCGAAAAGCTCATGTTGCTGTTCTCGTTGACCTTCCAGTCCATCTTGTCGAGGTAGGAATTAACCATCTTGGTGGCATTGGCGAGGAGTCTTTCCGTCTCCCTGAGCTTGGCGTGCTGCTCCCTGTAGAGAATATAGGCCTTGGCGATCTCGGCGTAGCCCTTCTCTATGAGAACCTTTTCGATCAGGTCCTGGACCTGCTCCACCGTGGGATGGCCTTTTTCGCCATAGAAGATTTCAAGAAAAGACAAAACCGCCGCGGTTATCTCCGAGGCTATGTCCTCGGCATCCCCGCGGCCCACTGCTTTAGAGGCCTTCAAAATAGCCAGGCGGATCTTTTTTTCGTCAAAGGGAACCCGCTTTCCGTCGCGCTTTTCTATAAACCTGATGACCATGGACAAGACCTCCAAATCAAGATGTATGCCCGGGCTTTTGAAAGAAGACGGCCTCATTTTAGCACTATATATAGAGTTTTCAAGGATCTCAAACACTGTATTTTGTGTTTAACAAAAGCCCGCCGGCGAAAATGCCAAGTCGGCGGGCTTTTAAAAACTTTCAAAAAAGCGTCAATGGGGGCATTTCAGCTCCAGCCCCTGAGCCTCATGGCGCCGGCGATTTTGGTCAATGCGCAGGCCCACGCTGCGGTCCGTCCCGATACTTTAAGTTCGGCAGCCAGGCGCGACACTTCTTCGTAAGCCCCCAGGATCCTTTTTTCAAGCATCTGGTAGACTTTATCCTCTTCCCACCAGTCATTTCCAAGACCCTGGATACGCTCGAAATGACAAACGATGGCGCCGCCCGAATTTGCAAGCACATCGGGAACAATCCGTACACCCTTGCGGGAAAGGACCTCGTCGGCTTCGGGCGTTACGGGACCATTGGCGGCCTCGACGACAAGTTTCGCCTTGACCTTGTCGGCGTTATCGGCGTTGATTACGTCCTGAACCGCGGCAGGGACAAGAACATCAACATCCTGTTCCATCATTTTACCGCTGTCTACAGGCTGGGCCCCGGAAAAGCCTGTCACGGTTTGGGTTTTTTCCACATGTTCGGTCAAAGCGGCAATATCTATTCCATCGGAATTGTAAATGGCACCGTGTATGTCGCTGACACACACCACCCTGAAACCCTCTTCAAAGAGTATTCTCCCGGCGACGCTGCCCACCTGGCCGAAACCCTGTATCGCCAGCGTGGATTTGGCGGGAGCCATTCCAAGCTCTTTGCATGCCTGGATCGTGCAAAGGGCTACACCTCGCCCTGTGGCTTCGAAACCGCCCTGGGATCCTCCAAGCTCAGAGGGCTTGTCGTTGATGGCGGCGGGACAATGAGTGCCCGTTATCTGCTCGTATTCGTCGAGCATCCAGGCCATTTGTTCCTTACCGGTGCCTATGTCCGCGCCGGGAACATCCACGTGTGGCCCCTTCGGAACCAGCCTTCTTATAAATCCCCGTATAAGGCGCTCGTACTCGCCCTTGCTCATCGACGAGGGGTCGGCCTTGATTCCTCCCTTGCCGCCCCCGGCGGGGATATCGCCAATTGCATGCTTGATGCTCATGAACATCGACAGAGCCTTGATTTCCTCCGGAGTGAGGTCAGGTTTTACCCTGGTCCCGTCCTTGCAGGGACCAAGAACGTCACAGTGATGCGACCGATACGCATGGAATATTTTCTTTTCTCCGTTGTCCATGCGGACGGGAATGGTAAACTCCACGAACCTCATAGGCGTCATGAGTCTTTCTGTTATCTCCGGTTCCAAATCAATCGCCCTGGCAGCTGTATTAAGGTAATGCCTGGCGCTATCCCATACGTTTCCCATTTTCTTACCACCTCTTTATAAACTCTAATTGCCTCTTAAATATCACTATCTGACGAACAGCTCCTCCGGGAAGTCGATCAGTTTCTCGCAACCGTTTTCTGTCACCACGAAGGGTTCACTGCACTCGAAGCCAAATTCTGAAAGCCATATGCCCGGCATGAAATGAATGGTCATCCCCGGTTTGAGTATCGTCTTGTCGCCTGGCCTGAGACTTACGGTGTGCTCGCCCCAGTCGGGTACGTAATTCAGGCCGAAGGCATACCCCACCCTGGAGGGTTTTTCCACCCCGGTTCCTTCAAGGCACTTCCTCCACCGCAGTTCAACTTCCTCGGCCGTAACGCCCGGTTTGATGAAATCAAGAGTGGTGTTCAGACCGTTAATGACCACCTGGGCTATCTTTCTGAGCTCCGAAGGAGGATCACCCAAAAAGACTGTCCTGGAAAGGGGCGCGTGATAGCGGTACCTGCAACCGGAAAGCTCCAGAAGCACCACGTCGCCTTTTTGATATTTGCGGTCCGCCTCGTAGGTAAGATGAGCGGTGGAGGTCCTGACACCAGACGGCATTATGGGGAATATGGCAGGGTGGTCCCCTCCATACTCCTTTGTACCTGCGATCTGTGCGGCAACGACCTTCGAAGCCGCGTCCTTTTCCCATTTACCCTCTTCTATCGAATCGATGGCGGTCTGCATCACACGCTCGCATATACGCGCCGCCTGTCTCATATATTCGATTTCCGCAGGGGATTTTATCGTTCTTGCCCAGTTGACCAAATTAGTCGCGTCCTTGAAGTTCGCACCGGGCAGCTCGTCGGACAGAACCTGCAGACTTTTCGCCGAGAACCAGTAATTATCCATTTCAACGCCTATATGCTTTTCACCGGCTTTCATTTCCTTCAGCAAGCCCGCGAGATAGACCATGGTATGGGTATACCGGGACTGTACATAAAAATCCGGGTATCCGTGAATGTGGTCATCATCAAGCCAAGTGGTTATGCGGGCACCGTTACTGTCCTGTTCGCGCCCGAACCAGTGGGGTTGGTCGTCTTCCAGGGTCAGTAACACTCCCTGGTGAACGTAGAAGGACCACCCGTCATATCCTGTGAGATAATTCATGTTCGCAGGGTCCACCAAGAAGAGGACTTCGACTCCCCTGGCGTCCATGCTTTCTTTCACTCGTCTTACCCGCTCCCTGAACTCTGAAACATCGAATCTGAGGGTTTTTTCCGCCATAGTTTCTTCCCTCCTACGGAACTTTTTCCTGCCTGCTCACAGGTCTGCAGCTTCAGAAAACAAGCCGTTAAGCCGCGAAACCTTTCCGGGAAAAGGGGAGCCGTTTACCCGGCTCCCCTTGATGCTTCATATAATCAGCTTTTGCCCTTTAGTCGAACATCTTTTCGGCTTCCGCTATTTCCTTCTGGAGCTGTTCGAGGATGGCCTTACCAGTTTCGCCGGACATTTCGAGATACTTGTCGATGACCGGACCGGAAAGTTCCTTGAAAGCCTCGCGTTCTTGTTCGGTCAACTTGACGACCTGGATTTCGGGGCGTTCTTTCAGCATCTTTTCAAGCCGCTCATGGTTGAGTTTCGCCTGAACCTCCCAGATATAGTCGATGCAATCTTTGGCCGTCTTTTCTATGACTTCCTGCTGTTCTTTCGAAAGGGAGTCAAAGAATTGCTTGTTGGCGACGACCGTTGCAAAGAAGGGCATCTCCATGGGTTCGATGAAGTAATCCTGCACTTCGTAGAAATGCATCTCCTCATGGGCGAAGTAGGGCTGAATGTTGCCTTCGATCATACCGAGCTGGAGGGAGCTGTAAATGTCCGAATAGGGAACCTGGATCGGGTTTGCGCCATAGGCCTTGTACGTTTCGGCGAGTATCGGGTCGCCCATGATCCGCATCTTGAAGTTTTTCATGTCCTCGGGTGTCCTGAGCGGCTTGTTGGCCGTCCAGATCTGCCAGCCTTCCGTAAGGGCCGCGAGCAGCTTGAGGTCGTACTTTTCATATTCTTCCGCCAGCATCTCGTAAATGGCTTTGCTGTGCTGGGCGACGTACTTGTTGGCCTCGAGATTGTCGGACCAGATAAAGGGCAGCGAAAAGACCCTGGCTGCCGGGATGAACGTCCCCAGGTGGCCCGGAGTGGCGAAGCAGAACTCAAGCATACCGTTCATCGTCAGCTCGGAAATATCCTCGCTTGTTCCCAGGGCACCGTAGGGATAAACGACGATATTCACGTCATCCAGTTTTTCTTCCACCCTGCGTTTGAATTCCTGTGCATAGTGGTCCTGAACGCTGTTCTGGATTTCCTCCAGGGCGTACTTCCACTCAGTAGCGGCGCTCGATTCCATCGGCTGAGCCAGCAGAACCACCCCGAACATAAAGATTCCTGCAACCAACATCGCCAGAAACCTTGTCTTGCTTTTCATAACTTTCCCTCCTTATATCACTGATATTTCAAATTACCACAAAACCTCCTGCACTCTTACTCGACCTGTTCTTTTGTCCCCGACGCCCTTTTCCACCCCCTTGCCGTTTATTTGTTTTCAAAGTCTCTTACCTGAAGGCCATGTCCCTCAAAAACAGGGCGATATCAGGGAAAAGGATCACCATCAGCGTCGCAATGATGTAAAGAACCAAAAAGGGTGCGATCCTTCTCACCACATCGATATAGGGTCTTCGGAAAACGGCCATGGCTGTAAAGATATTGCAGCCGAAAGGCGGAGTGACCGCTCCTATTGCTGCCTGCATAGTGACCAGAACACCGACAAGAACCGGGTCTATCCCGAGCCTCGAAACCCAGGGGGCGAAGATTGGGGAAAGTATCATGATGGCGACGATCGAATCGACGAACATGCACGCGATGAAATAGGAGACGGCTATTACGATCAAAAGACGGAAAATAGTAGGATCGGCACCCAATATCGGCGGAAGGAGCATGTCGGGAATACGGGTAAAGGCCACCAGCCACGAAAAGGCGGCGCCCATGGCTACGAGGATAAATACCACTGCCGTGACAAGGCCCGTCGACAGTGCTATCCGGTAGTAATCTTTGAGCTTCAGGTGTTTATACACGAAAGACTCGACGATCACGGCGTACAGGACCGATACAGCCGCCGCTTCCGTGGGGCTGAAATACCCCGAGTAAATACCTCCCAGGATGATAGCCGGGAACCCCAGAGGCACCAGGCCTCGTTTCAAAGCTACCAGCCGTTTGCCCCAGTCAAAACGCTCCCGCTGCTTTACTCCCATTCTCCTGGAGGCCACATAGCAGTACGCCGAAAACAAGACAAAAACCAGGATGCCCGGTCCGACGCCTGCTATGAAAAGCTCGCCCACCGAGCTTCCCGTAACAACTCCATAAATGATCATCGAGATGCTTGGGGGGATGAGAAGGGCGATCCCCGCCGCGTTTATGATCAGCGCCATGTTGAAAGAGTCGTCGTAACCATCTTCCAAAAGGAAAGGCCTCATGGTTTCCCCTATCGCCACCACCGTCGCCTGGGTGGAGCCCGATACGGCACCGAAGAAGGTACAGGCGGCGGTCGTCGTTACCGCCAGGCCTCCCCTGATGTGCCCCAGAAAGGCCATCACGAAATCTATAAGCCTTCTTGCCACCTGGCCCGTGGTAATGACGTCTGCCGCGAAAATGAACATCGGGACGGCGATCAGGGCCAAAGGCCTTATGCCGGCGAGGATCTGCTGGATAAGCATCATTGGGTCGAACCCCTTGAGGTAGG
>NPIG01001596.1_pt1 | contig 11132 bp, 10 predicted proteins | sample 8637441 | NCBI WGS metagenome assembly NPIG01 (sample SAMN07420675, study PRJNA396082) | bioreactor metagenome | isolation source: sample BR6 brine-fed electro-methanogenic bioreactor BR | place: Japan: Kochi | collected 2016-06-14
TCGAGGTCGAGCGCCTGCGCGCCCTCCTGCGTCATCGAGAGCTGGACCCCTCCTTCGAGACGGGCGGTCTCGTTGGGCTGGCCCGGCCCCGGACTCTCGATCGGCGCCGCGACCTGCGGGCGGTCACGCAACCCCTCGTACGCCAGAGCGACGAGAAGGAGCGCACCAAGCGCGATGGGGATGACGTGTCCGCGCCGCAGCCGCATCGTCTTCTAACGTCCCTTGAACTCGGGCTTGCGCTTCTCGGTGAAGGCCTTCGTGCCCTCGCGCATGTCTTCCGTCGAGAAGACGAGCCCGAAGAGTCCCGCCTCGTAAGCCAGACCCTCTGCGAGGGGCATCGAGAGCCCCCGGCGCACGGCCTCGAGGCAGAGCCGCACCGCCACCGGACCCTGAGCGAGGATCTTCTTCGCGAGGCCCATCGCCGCCTCGAGTGCCGTCTCGTCCTCTCCAGCCAAGGAGTTGACCAACCCGATCTCGAACGCCCGCTTCGCGTCGATCATTCGACCGGTCAGGATCAGCTCGAGGGCACGCCCTTCCCCGACGAGGCGCGCGAGTCGTTGCGTCCCACCGAAGCCCGGGATCAACCCCAGCCCCACCTCGGGCTGGCCGAAGCGCGCCTTCGGACCGGCAACCCGCAGGTGGCACATCATCGCGAGCTCACACCCGCCACCGAGCGCGAAACCCGGAATCGCCGCAATCACGGGCTTACCCAGCCCATCGATCACCGAAGCGAGCGCCTGGCCGTCGAGCGCGAAGTGGCGCGCATCCTCGGCGCCGAGATCGGCCATCTCCGCAATGTCAGCGCCAGCGACGAAGGCCTTCTCCCCAGCCCCCGCCAGGAGGATCACGCCGACCTCGTCGTCGGCTCCAGCACGGGCGAGTTGCTCCTTGAGCTCCGCGATCACGGCTCGATTCAGTGCGTTGAGCTTGTCGGGCCGCTCGATGGTGACCCGCGCGATCCGGTCCGCGACGTGATAGCTGACGAGTTCCTGCTGGCTCATGACTTCACCCTCTCCTTTCGGGCGACGGCGATGCGCGGCGCCCGAGCCGGATTATGCCCGATCACGGGGGATCCCCGGTGGATCGCCTCAATGTCAGCCTAGCGATAGAGCGCTCCGAGCGCTGGATGCGGCTCAGAGGGGCCCGAATCGGGCACGGTTGCGGATCTTCTCTCGACGAAAGTCTGCGGCATCTATCCTCACGTCTATGCACATCTCCGCGAGCCGAGACGCGATGCGCTCTCCGACGCGGTCCGCAAGGCTCTCCTCGCGCCCGCTGCCCTCGAGGCTACGGTTAGTCGTGACGAGTGTGAGCCGCCGCTGGTTGTAGCGTTCATTGAGTATCTGCCCGAGCGTGTCCCGAGCCCACGCGGTCACTCGTGTGGCTCCTAGGTCGTCGAGAACGAGAACATCGACATCTAGCGCGGGTTGCAGTACCTCCACCGTCGTCCGCGCAGAGTTCTTCTCGTAAGTCTCCTGCAACTGCCGGAGAAGGTCATAGAACTCGGCGAAAAGGCCACGGGCCCCTTTTTGAAGTATCAGCATTCGCAGCACGGCAACAGCCAGATGAGTCTTGCCCGTGCCACACGGACCCGAGAGCAACAAGCCGTAGGAACTCGATGGGAAATCGGAAACGACCTGACGGCAGCTCCGGAGTGCGAGTTCCAGCGAGCGATTCTTGGTCGTGTCAGGGTTTAGCGGCGCGAAGGACTCGAACTCGCAGTGGGCATAGCGCTCAGGGATTCCCGCTCCAGACATGCGTAACTTCGAGCGCACCTGCTGACGGCACGCACAAGGGCGTCCGACGGGCATCCCGTCCTCGTATCGACTGATGTAGCCGGTGCCCCCGCATTCCGGACAGGCTGCCGGCATGCCGGATGCTTTCTGGGCCATCAGTTGAGGTAGCTCCTGAGCTGCTGCGTCTTCGAGGAGCGGTTCAGCTTCTTGAGGGCCTGGGCCTCGATCTGCCGGATCCGCTCTCGTGAGAGGTTCATCATCTCGCCGATCTCCTTGAGCGTCTTCGGCTCCTCGCCGGTCAGCCCAAAGCGCAGCAAGATGACCTTGCGTTCCTTCTCGTCGAGCTCGTGCAGCGCGTTGCGCACCTGCGATCGCAGAGCCCCACGCACCATCACGGCGTCCGCCGCAGGGATCGTCTCCTGCTCCAGCTTGTCCGAGAGGTGGAACTCGTGCTCCTCGTCGATGACGGCGGAGAGCGAGATGTTCTCGTCGGAGACCTGGAGCAAGGTCGTGACGTCGTCCGGGGAGACTTCCATCGCTTTCGCGATTTCATCCACGGTCGGCCGGCGCTCGAGCTGCGACATCAGCGCTGCCTGCGTCTTTCCAATCCGGTAGAGCAGATTCGCCTGCTTCTGAGGCAGCCGGAACGGGCCGCTCTGATCGGACAGCGCATGGATGATCGACTGCCGGATCCACCACACCGCGTAGGTGATGAACTTGACGTTCTTGGTGGGGTCGTAGCGTTTCGCGGCCTCGATCAGTCCGACGTTGCCCTCGTTGATCAGGTCGAGGAAAGACAGACCGCAGCCCCGATAGCGCTTCGCGAAGGACACGACGAAGCGAAGGTTGGCCTCGACGAGCTTCTTGAGCGCCGCCTGGTCACCGTCCGCGATCCGCCGCCCGAGCGAACGCTCCTCCTCCACGGTGATCCGCGGAAGCTTGGCGATCTCTTTGAGGTACTTCTTCAGGGACTCTGGAGAACCCTGGTCCTTGGACCGGGTCTCCGTGCGCTCCCCCGCGTACTCCTCCGACATGCACCCTCCTGCTCGTTCACACCCAGTCTCGCCGCCGGAAAGGCGAGGTCTCTGGGATCTTATCGGCAGAGGAAGACGGGATTATAACAGCCACGGCGAAAAAGGCCGAAAGACTCCTTGACGAGAAGCCCCCCCCGAACAGGGGCTCCGCTGGCCACGGGGCAGCGCAAATCGGCCACAGGCGTTCAGTGCAAGGAGATCGAGCGCGAGCGGTGCTCGGGGAGCTTGGGGAAGCTCACGCGGAGCACGCCTCCGAGCAGCTCGGCATCGACCGCGTCGAGGTCCAACCCCTCTGGCAGCTCGAATTTGCGCAGGAACTTGCCGAACGGGCGCTCGAGCTGGTGGAAGGTCCAGTCGGTGGTGTCGACGTTCCGCCTGCGCTCCCCCTGGATGACGAGCACCTTACCGTCGACCCGGAGGTCCACGTCCGAGCGCTCGATCCCCGCGAGTTCACACTCGATCTCGAGGGTCTCCGGGGTGTCGACCACCTCCGCCACCGGGCGCCAGTAGCTCACACCTTCCCCCTCGGACTCGATGGGGATCGGGCCGGTCAGGACGTTCTCGAAGAGCTTGTTCATGCGATCCTGAATCGTCAGCAGGTCGCGGAACGGGTCCCAGCTACGCATCCGGCCTCCTCGGGCGGACGAAAACGGGCGGCGCGCGGCGCCGCCCGGTTCTCTACGGTCCGCTCAGCGATTATAGGCGCTTCACTTCCCCGAGTCGTCGACGACTTCGGCATCGACGACACCGTCGTCGTCCGCGGCGCCCGCGCCCGGAGGCGGCGGCGGCGCGGCACCCTCGGCCCCGGGGGCTCCCGGAGCGCCCTCTGCGCCACTCGCGCGGTAGAGCTCGTCGGCGACGGCGTGGCTCGCCTTGAGCAGCCGGTCCTTGGCCGCGTTGATCTTGTCGGCATCGTCGGTCTCGAGCGCCGACTTCGCCTCCGCCATCGCGGCTTCGAGCTCGGTCTTCTTGTCCTCGGGCAGCTTGTCACCGGCCTCGCCGAGCGCCTTCTCGGTCTGCCAGATCATGCTGTCGAGCTCGTTGCGGGCCTCGATGGACTCCTTCTTCTTCTTGTCCTCGTCCGCGTGCTCCTTCGCATCGGAGACCATGCGGTCGATGTCATCCTTCTCGAGACCGGAGGACGCGGTGATCGTGATCCGCTGCTCGCGGCCGGTCGCCTTGTCCTTGGCGGAGACGTGCAGGATGCCGTTGGCGTCGATGTNNAAGGTGACCTCGATCTGCGGCACGCCACGCGGAGCCGGCGGCAGCCCGTCGAGAATGAACTTGCCGATCGTCTTGTTGTCCGGCGCCATCGGACGCTCGCCCTGGAGCACGTGGATCTCGACCTGCGGCTGGTTGTCGCTCGCGGTGCTGAAGGTCTCGGACTTCCGCGCCGGGATCGTCGTGTTGCGCGAGATCAGCGTCGTCATCACGCGGCCCAGGGTCTCGATCCCGAGCGAGAGCGGCGTGACGTCGAGAAGCAGGACGTCCTTGACATCGCCAGCGAGGACGCCGGCCTGGATCGCAGCACCGATGGCGACGACCTCGTCCGGGTTCACGCCCTTGTGCGGCTCCTTGCCGAAGAACTCGGTGACGAGCTTCTGGACCAGCGGGATCCGGGTGGAGCCGCCGACGAGAACGACCTCGTCGATCTCGTTCGCGGCCAGGCCGGCATCGCGCAGCGCGTGTTCACACGGCCCGAGCGTGCGGCGGATCATGCCTTCGGTGAGCTGCTCGAACTTCGCGCGGCTCAGCTTCGTGACCAGGTGCTTCGGGCCCGAGGCGTCCGCGGTGATGTACGGCAGGTTGATCTCGGTCTCGGCCGCGGTGCTGAGCTCGCACTTGGACTTCTCGGCCGCTTCCTTGAGCCGCTGCAGGGCCATCGGGTCCTTCGAGAGGTCGATGCCCTGGTCGCGGCGGAACTCGCCGACGAGCCAGTCGATCAAGAGCTGGTCGACGTCGTCGCCACCGAGGTGGGTGTCGCCGTTGGTCGAGCGGACCTCGACGACGCCCTCGCCCACTTCGAGGATCGAGATGTCGAAGGTGCCGCCACCGAAGTCGAAGACGGCGATCTTCTCGTCGCTCTTCTTGTCGAGGCCGTAGGCCAGCGCGGCCGCGGTCGGCTCGTTGACGAGGCGCTCGACCTTGAGGCCGGCGATCTGCCCGGCGTCCTTGGTCGCCTGGCGCTGCGCGTCGTTGAAGTAGGCCGGGACCGTGATCACCGCGTCGGTCACCGTGTCGCCGACGTACTCCTCGGCGCTCTCCTTGAGGAAGGAGAGCACGGCGGCGGAGACCTCCTGCGGGGAGAGGATGCGGTCGCCGATCTGCACCTGGGCGTCGCCGTTCGCCGCGGAGACGATCTTGTACGGCGAATGCCGCGCGGCCGTCTCCACGTTCGGGTCGTCGCGTTTGCGGCCGATCAGACGCTTGATCGCGTAGAGCGTCCCGTCCGGGTTCGTCGCGGCCTGACGCTTTGCGAGCGGGCCGACGAGGCGCTCGCCGCGGCGCGAGAACGCGACCATCGACGGGACGGTGTGACTGCCTTCCTTGGCAGGGATCACCACCGGCCGCTCCCCCTCCATCACGGAGATGACCGAGTTGGTAGTCCCGAGATCGATACCGACGATTCGGCTCATTCCTCTCTCCTCCGGCACCCAGCCCGGGTTGCCGGCTGCACCCCTACTCGCCCCGCCGCGCGCGCGGCCGGGTCATCACGCCTGCTCCTCGCCCGAGACACGGACGAGAGCGGGTCGTACCAGGTCCCCGGCGAGCCGGTAGCCCACTCGCAGGGTCTCGAGCACCAGACCGGGCGGTACGCGATCGGTCGGGGTCACGATCGCCGCCTCGTGCACGTGAGGATCGAAGGGCACTCCCTCACCCTCGACCCTCTCGAGGTCGTACTCGCGAAACACGTTCCAGGCCTCCCGCAACGCGAGCCGGACCCCCTCGTCCAGCGCGGCCGCGTCGGGCCTCTCTCTCACACAGCGCTCCAGGTCGTCGAAGGCGGGGAGCAGCCCCCGCAGCACGGCGCGCACGCCCTCGTCGCGGCCCTCACGTCGCCCGAGACCGCGGGCCCGCATGCGCAGCTCCTTCTCCTGCTCGCAGCGGGCTTGCTCCTCGGCCGCCTGTTCGGCGGCGGTGGGCCGAGCCTCGTGGGACTCCTCTTCTTCAAGTCCGACGATCTCGAGAATCTCGATCTTCGCTCCGTCCTTGCTCACTGCTCCTCCCCGTCCCCATCACTGCCCGCGAGAGCCCCGCTGAGCGTCCGCGCGAAGCGGTCGACCAGCGCCACGGCTCTGGCGTACTCCATCCTGCGAGGCCCGATGACTCCGACGAGCCCCTTCATGTGCCGGCCTGCCCGGTAGGGACTGGCGACGACGCTGATCGGCGCAAGGTCCGGATCCGCGTTCTCGGCACCGATCATCACTTGCACACCCGAGCTGCGAAGGCAGCGATCGAGCAGGCGCAGGAGCCGCGCGCGCTCCTCGAGAGCACGCAGCACCTCGCGCAGGCGCTCGACATCGGCGAGCTCCGGCACGTCGAGCAGCCGCGAGGTCCCTTCGACGATCACCTCGCTCTCCTCTTCGGGGAACGGCTGCTCGAGGAAGGTGATCACGGACTCGGCGGCGCTGCGGCCGAGGGTCTCGGCCCAGCGCTGGTCTTCGCGGAAGCGCTCGATCAGCCGGCGCCTGAGCTCCGGCAGAGTCACCCCGGCGAATTCCTCGCGGAGCTGCCGCGCGAGGCGGTCGAGCTGCTCCTGGTCGAGGTCGTCCTCCGGCTCGACGACGCGATGCGTGACGACGCCCGAACGGCTGACGAAGATCGCGACGAGACGCCGCGGCGCGATGCGTACGAAGTCGACGTACTCGAGGATCGCCTGGGCGAGGTCCGGCGCGACGACGACGCCCACCTGGTGCGTCATCTCGGCGAGCAGCTTGCCGGCCCGCGCGAGCACCTCGTCGATCTCGCGTGAAGAGAGCAGGAGGTCCTCGATCTTCCGCACCTCGCCGGCGGGCACGCGCCCGCGGCGGGTCAGCACCTCGTCGACGGTCTCGCGGTAGCCGAGGTCGGTCGGCACGCGACCGGCGGAGGTGTGGGGCTGCTCGAGATAACCCTCCTCGGTCAGCTCCGCCATCAGGTTGCGGATGGTCGCCGAAGAGACCTGTTCCGGGTGGAGGCGCGCGACGTGGCTCGAGGCGACGGGCTGTCCGCTGCGGACGTGCTCGCGCACGATGATCCGCAGCGCCTCGCGGGCGCGCTCGTCGAGCATGGAACTCGTACCGCGACCTTCCACCGGCGTCGGTCCTCCTCACACCCCGGAGCCGCACACAGGTGTACGCACTCCGCTCCTAAGGTCTTGTTATAGGGACACAAAGACGCCAGTTCAAGGAAACGGCCCCGGTCGCTCCCGAAAGCGAACGAAGCCGATCTCGAACATGGGGCAAAAAAGACTCAGGACTGGCCGCGTGCGAGCAGATAGGCCTTCATGAACGGGGTCAAATCGCCGTCGAGGACCCGCTCGACATCGCCCCGCTCCATGCCGGTGCGCACGTCTTTGACCATGCGATAAGGCGCGAGCACGTAGGAGCGGATCTGCGAGCCGAAGCCGATCTCCATCTTGTCCCCGGCCTCGGCGCGGAGTTTCTCTTCTCTTTCGCGCACTTCGCGCTCGTAGAGGCGCGAGCGGAGCACCCGCATCGCCTTCTCGCGATTGCGATGCTGGCTGCGCTCGTCCTGGCAGGCGACGACGATCCCGGACGGCATGTGCGTGATCCGCACAGCCGAGTCGGTCACGTTGACGTGCTGGCCACCCGCCCCCGAGCTGCGATAGGTGTCGATCCGCAGGTCCTTGTCCTCGATCACGACCTCGATGTCGTCGTCGACCTCGGGGGTGACATCGACCGAGGCGAACGCCGTGTGGCGCCTCTTCTGGGCGTCGAAGGGGCTGATCCGCACGAGCCGGTGCACGCCGCGCTCCGCCTTGGCCCAGCCGTAGGCGTCGCCACCGACGAGCCGGAGCGTCGCGCTCTTGATCCCCGCCTCGTCGCCGTCCTGGCGCTCGAGGAGCTCCGCGGTGAAGCCCGTCTGCTCCGCCCAGCGCTCGTACATCCTCAGCAGCATCTCCGCCCAGTCCTGGGCGTCGACGCCGCCCGCGCCCGGGTGGATCTCGACGAACGCGTTGCAGCGGTCGTCCTTGCCCGAGAGCATCGTCGAGACCTCGAGATCGGTCAGCGTCTTGTCGAGGCGCGCGAGGCAGTCGCCGATCTCCTCGTCGACGGACTCCCCTTCCTTCGACAGCTCTTCGAGGGTTTCGATGTCGTCGAGCAGCGCGCCGAAGTCCTTCCCGCGCGTGATGCGGCCGTTGAGCTCCGCCCGGCGGCGGTTCAGCTCGGCCGCGCGCGCCTGGTCGTTCCAGACGGCGCCGTCGGCGAGCTGTTCGTCGACCTTTTCGAGCGCTTTCTCCTGCTCGGAGGTGTCAAAGGAACCCCCTGAGCGGTTCGATCCGCTCACGAAGGCCCTGCCATCGCTCGAGGTGTTCGTCACGCATCGTCGGATTCTTCTCCTGCCCCGGCACCCTGAGGGCACGCTTCGAGCGCCGGGGCCGCCGCGCGCTTTGGAATCGCGGCCAGGCCCGAAAGAGCGAGCGCGAGAATAGCACACGCCCAAGCGAGCGCTCGCGAGACGGCGAGGCCCGGCGGCTGCGCCCGCCCTATCCCGACATCCGCGACGAGCACCCCCCGCTCGCCGAGCTCGAGGCGCCCGAGCAGCGTGCCGTCGCCGTCGACGATCGCGGAGATGCCGCTGTTCGCGGCACGCAGGAGCGGCCGCCCGGTCTCGGCGGCGCGCAGGCGTCCGTGCACGAAGTGCTGCTCCGGCCCGCTGGTCCAGCCGAACCAACTGTCGTTCGTGATGTTGACGAGGAGCTGGGCGCCCGCGTCCGCGAGCTCCCCGCCGACCGACGGGAACACCGCCTCGTAGCAGACGAGCGCCCCGACCGGGCCGACGCCGCTCGGGTGCACGACCGGCCGCGTGCCGGCGGTGAAGTCCCCGAGCTCGGCCGCGAGCGCCTTCGCCTTGCCGAGCACGAAGCGCCACGGCAGGTACTCGCCGAACGGGACGAGGATGCGCTTCGGCGCGTTCGAGACGAGGCCGCGCCGCGCGCGGACGAGCAGCGCGCTGTTGTGGTAGCCGCCCCCGGGCGCGTTCGTGATCGAGCCGAGCAGGATGTCGACGTCGAGCTGCTCGGCGAGCAGCTCGACCCGCATCCGGTAGGACGGGTTCTGGTCGATGCGCACCCGCACCGCGGACTCCGGCCACACGACGAGCTTCGCGCCGCGCTCTGCCGCCTCGCGCGTCAGCGCCTCGTAGCTCCGCACCTGGTCGACCGGGTGGGCGTCGCGGGGCAGCGAGCCCTGCAGCACGGCGACCCGCACGTGCGCCGCCGGCTCGCCCGCGCTCCCCAACGCGAAGCCCCCTGCGAGGAGGAGGCCCCAGCCGCCGAGCGCGAGCGGCGCCCGGCGCGGCCAGAACACACACGCGGCGAGCAGCGCCGCCCCGAGCGCGAAGAGTGCCGAGACCCCGAACCAGCCGACGAGCGCGATCACGCGCGCGAAGAGCGGCGAGTGCGCCCCCGCGGCCGAGAGCGTCGCCCAGGGGAACGGGACGGGGATGACGTAGCGCAGGAGCTCGAAGACACACCAGCCGAGCGCGGCCATCCCGAGACCGGCGCCGACGCCGAAGCGCCGGGTGACCCGCGCGGCGAGGGCCGCGAGCACCGCGCCCTGCGCCGCAAGGACGAGCGCCGCGGCGAGCACGGCCGAGACCGCGAGCCAGGCGGGCAGGTCGGAGAAGTCGAGGATCGCCGCGGCGAACCACCGCAGGAGCAGCGCGAAGAACACGAATACGAAGAGTCCGGCGTCGAGCGCCGCGCGGCGCGGCGAGGCCGTGACGGAGAGAACGAAGAGCGTCCCGAGCGCCGGGAGGATCAGCGGCCAGAGGCCGATCCCGGGGAACGCGAGAAAGAGCAACGCGCCGCCGAGCGGCGCCAAGGCGGCGCGCAAGGCGCCGGGGAGCTCCGCACCCTGCGCGTTCACGCTCAGCGCTCCTGACCGCGCACCGTCGCCTTGCGGCCGATCACCGGGCCGGCTTGTCGTGCTGCCGCCTCCGCCTCGCGCCGGCTCCGGAAGGGCCCGCCGACGAGGCGGTACCCCCCACCCGCGGCGCCGGTGACCGAGACGGTCATCCCGAGCGCGCGCACGCGCTCGCGCATCGCGTCAGCGTCCTTGCGGGAGGCGTAGTGACCGAGATCGAGCTCGAAGGCGCCGCGGCGACTGGTCTCGCTCGTGACCTGCCGGCCCGTCGAACGCGGGGAGCCGCCCTCGCCGGCGCGGTCGAAGATCGACTCCTCGTCGCCGAGCTCGCTTTCCTCGACGGGGGCCGCAGGACCGCGCGACACGGCTCCGGCGTCCTCGCTCCCATCCCCCGGCGCCGTCAGGCGCCCGAGCATGAACGCCCCCGCGACGAGGACGATCAGGAGTCCGAGGACTCCGGCCATGCGCGGCAGGTCGAGCTCGACGTCGACCTCGCGCCGACGCGGCATCCCGCCCTTGTCCCGTGGACCCACCACAGCCTCCTTCGCTCAGCGCGGCAGGGGCGCGGCCGCGACCCCGTCCTTGCCGGCCTTCTTCACGCGACGCATCGCGCCGTCCGCGGCTTCGACGACCCGCCGGCCGCTCGGGCCGTGCTCCGGCCAAGCGGCGACCCCCGTCGAGGCGGTCAGGAACACCGACGCGCCGGAGGGCACTTCGAACGCCGTCGCCGCGAGCTCGCGACGCACGCGCTCGGCCACCTCGAGGGCGCCCTCGAGGCCGGTACCCGGCAGCAACGCGACGAATTCGTCCCCGCCGTAGCGGAACAGCCTGTCGATGCTACGCACGCTGCGCGAGATCCGCACGGAAGCCTCGTAGAGCACGCGCGAGCCGGCCGCGTGGCCGTGGTGGGTGTTGACGTCCTTCAAGTTGTCCATGTCGAGGAAGATCACCGCGAAGCGGCCGCCGAAACGGCGCGCACGCGCGGCCTCATCCTCGAGGGTCTGGTCGAGGTAGCGCCGGTTGAAGCAGTCCGCCGTGTCGTCGCGGATGACGAGCTCGCGCAACGAGTCGACGGTGCGCAGGTTGTCGAGTGCCGGGACGAGCTCGTCGGCGAGCGCTTCGGCGCGCTCCTCCGTGCCGGGCGGGAATCCGGGGCCCTCCGCGCAGAGCGCGAGCAACAGGCCGGCGCGGCCGGTCGAAGCGTCGAGAGGCACGAGCAGCGCTTCGCCGAGGGCGGGCAGCGTCGTCGCGCGCTCGGCGTCGGGGAGCAG
>NPIG01001597.1_pt1 | contig 11130 bp, 6 predicted proteins | sample 8637441 | NCBI WGS metagenome assembly NPIG01 (sample SAMN07420675, study PRJNA396082) | bioreactor metagenome | isolation source: sample BR6 brine-fed electro-methanogenic bioreactor BR | place: Japan: Kochi | collected 2016-06-14
CGCCCGCCCCTCGATGTACTCCATGAAGACGCGGGGAATGCCCCCGAGGCACCGCACATAGTGGCATGCGACCGTGTTGGGATGCGGGGCAAGGCTTACCCAGGTCTCGCACTCCTGCTTGAAATCGCGCACCGCCCGGGGGCTGTTCAGCAACTGCGCCTGGGGCGACTTGACGGCAAGGTCCATGCCCCAGCCCCGGTGAAAGACCCGGTACACGATGCCCATCCCGCCGCGGCCCAGGATACCCCGCACTTCGTACAGTTCCATGAGCAGGTCGCCCCGTTCCCAGTAGACGGGCACATCTCTCTCCTGGAAGCAGCGGAACAGGGTCTTGTCGGTCGGGCCGATGGGCGGGTAAACGTTGTCATAAGAAACGTAAATGGGAAAGCCGCACCGCGTGCACCGGCACATGCGCCCGAAATGGTGGCGGCGCACGCGCATCGTGTGCCCACACTTACAGATCACGCAATAGCGCGTTTTTTCGGTTTTCTGGACTGCCATGCCTAACGCCCCTCGGGCATGCGAACCTCACCTGTTGCGCCTGACTGCCTTCGCGTCGTGCCGAATACGTCATGCCCCCGCAAAACGCTTGCCCAATAGTATACCACTTCGCGCATGTGAGCGCAATCTGAATTCTAAGAAATCTACCCAGCCCGGTGTCCTTCATCACTTCGAACGCCAGTGCCAGCTTGTCGCAACGTATTCCAGCTCGCGGTTCCGTCGCCGGGGAAATATGCGGGCTACTTCTCGAGCACGAATTCGTCGAGCACGTTCCCGTCGATATCGAAGGTCCGGAAATGGAGGCGGTTTCCGTCGATGTCGAACTTCTGGTAGAGCTGGCCGCGGTCAATCCATTTGGCCGCGATATCGGTGCTGCCCGTCGTCCGGTCGTTGGACGCCACCCCCACGGTGTGCAGGTAGATGGTGCCCTCGGCCGGGGAATCCACCACTTCGCCGCCCCGGATGGGTTTGGTCCGGTAGTACCGGTGCAGGTGCCCGTGCAGCGCCATGTCCAAGTGGTACTTGTCGAAGATGGGCCCCCACAGGTCCGAGATGTAGCCGTAGTCGTAGTCCCCGTCGTTGTAGAGCGGGAAGTGGAAGATGAGGAACTTCCAGGTCGCGGTTGAGCGCGCGAGTTCGCGCTCCAGCCACGGCGCCACGGTATTCACGTGCGTGCCGACGTCCACCACGAAGAACTGCGCATTGCTGTAGCTGAAGGTGTAGATGCGGCCGCGCTCGACCCCTTCGGGGCCGTTGTCCGGAAAACGGAACAGGGACAGGATCATGCCCACGCCCACGCCGTCCTGGTCGTCGTGGTTGCCGAGGCTGAACACCAACGGCTTGCGGTCATAGATGTCCTCGCCAAAGTGGAGCACGGTGTCCCACTGGTCCCGATTCAGGCCCGTGCTGACGACGTCGCCGCCGATGACGTTGAAGGCCATCTCCGGGTGGCGCCGGAACGCATCCTGGAGCAGCATCCCCCAGCTTTCCGACTTGTGCGTGTCGCCGTTGTACATGAAGGTGAAAGGCGTGCCCGGTTCCGGGGCCGTGGTGAATTCCGCTTCTTCGCTCCAGGCCGCCGCCCCGGGACTGCCCACGCGGTAGGTGTACGTGGTGCCCGGCGCCAGGCCGTCGAGTTCCGCCGTGTAGTGGTGAATATGCCGGTCGTTCATGAGCAACCGGTCTTCGACCACCCGCACGCTGGCCGGGACCGTCCGGGGCGCCGCCTCGCCCTGTTCGGCAAACTCCACCGCGCCGTCTTCGATGCTGGTGTCCGTCCGCCATTGAATGGTCTGGGTCGTGCGCGGGTCGCCGCTCCAAGTGAGCACGATTTGGTCCGGTTCCGGCCCGGAGGGAAACTGCGTTTCGCGAAAGGCGCCGACGAGATGGGCTTCCCTGCCGCGCCCGCGATACGTGGTGACGAGCAGTTGCCCATCGAGGTAGTCCGGGTATTGGTCGATGTAGAGGTCATCCCAGTCGCGGTAGGTCCAGGTCTTCTCCTTGCGGACCGTAATCACCTGCTCCTCCGGGAAGAGGTTGGTTATTTCAACGGTGTCCGAGGGGTTTTGCGGGCCGACACAGACGAAGTACGCCTTGCGCTCGTTGTCAAAGCCGTTGATGCCCAGTCCAACGTGGCCGGCGTCAAAGTCCTTCCGCCAGACTTCGTGGGTGTACCAGTCGCTGACGACCTTGTCGCCCGTATTCTGAAAGCCCGCCTCTTCCAGCCAGAACGGCACCGGTTTCTGCACGGCCGAACGGATGACGGACACCGTGACGGGCACGTTCACATCGAAATGGCACGTCTTCGTGGCGAGCACCCGCTTCTCTTCCGGCGTGATGAAATCCAGAATGGCGTCCTGCGTCAGCGCGCTGAGTTCGGCCGGGGTCCTGGTGGCGTACAGGCGCGTGACAATGCCGTCCATCGTTTCCTTGACGGTGGGCGCGGCGAGCGCCGGGAGGCTGCTGAGCAAGAGCGCGGCGGCAAGACCCGCCATGCACAAAGACTTCTTCCGCATGCGTGCTTCCTTCGCTGTGTTGTGATTCAATGCCCTGAGGCGGTCCCATAGTATCGGGCGGGGTGTGCCGGCCACAAAACGGCATCCTGACGAGCTGGGGTGTCGTCCGCCTGCGCCGCGCCGCCGTTCAGGCCAGCACGTCAAGCCGGGCCGGGGTGACCGGGCCGCCCGGAACCGGCTCCGCCTGCTGCGGGGCGGGCGGGGGTTGCGCCTCGCGGCTCGCCTCGCTGGCGCGGGCGGCTGCTTCCTGCGCGCGGACGCGCGCGCTTTCACGGGCACGCGTGCGGTTCGCTTGCAGGGCTTCGGCCTGGCGCTCGGTGCGCTGCGCTTGCTCCTGCTGCTCCGCGGCCTGTTCCGCCTGTCGCGCGCGGGCCTCTTCCAGGCGCTGCTCCACCGTGGGCATCACCTGGCGCACCGCCCGGAAATTGCGGCCAATGGTCTCAAGCGCCGCGCCGTTGGCCGAAAGCGTGTTCTCGCCGAACCCGGCGGACGGCGGCTCCGCGGGAGCGCCCCGGACCATATCCGGGGCGTTGCCGTCGCGCGTCACATACCGCGGCGGCGCCTGGTAGCCCGGAAGATTCTGTCCGATGCGCATTCCCATAAACCCTGCTCCAACATACTTTTACTCTAATTACATTGTCCCACCCCCGGTCCTGCTTGTCAAGTCGAAATCCCGGGAGGCGCCCCGTTGAAGCGCGGTACAGCACCGGCCGGTATCGCTTGCGCGGACCCGGCCGCCGGTGATTGCCGGTACTTCGCCAGGCTGCCCAACCGCGCTCGCGACTCCTCGACAAACATATGGGCAACGGTCTCTTGAAAGCCGGGGACAGTCCACGCGCTCGAAGACTCGCTTGGTACAGTCCCCGTTTTCCGCGCCGCGCGGTGTCGAAGTACCAGGGGGACGGCCCGGTGACGCACGCGAAATACACGTGGACTATAAACGGTTACAGTCACCTTTTATAGTCGGCGGGCCGGAGATGAATCGGTGCATGTGGACATGCACCCTCCCGGGTACGCCATGGGGATATGGTAAGACCGGTGGATGGGGACATGCGCGCTCCCGGGTACACCACCGGGACGAGGACATGCACCCTCCCGGGCACATCAACGGGATGTGGGGAAACCGGTGCATGAGGACATGCGCGCGTCCTGGGTACGCCACGGACATATGGGGAAACCGGTGCATGGGGACATGCACCCTCCCGGGCGCGCGGTGTCTCCGTGTGAAGCCCCTTCTTGAGGCGGCGCATGCGGGCGGGCCAGCGCATTCCAGAACAGCACGGGAACTCGGCGCGCGTCGTGCGCTACAATGCGGGAAAGGAGCACAATGCACAGGAGGGTTCTCATGAGCTACCGACCGATTGTCCACGCCGCCGCCGCACTCACGTTGGCGCTTGCCGCGGGCGCGCACGGGGAAGAGCGGTTTGTCCAGGTGCCGTACAACCACCCGGGGCTGGTGACGGACCTGGGCGTGGGCCTGTGGGCGCAGCCGCTGCCGATGGACTATGACGGCGATGGTGACCTGGACCTGCTCGCAGCGACCAGCGACAAGCCGTCGAACGGCATCTACTTCTTCGAGAACCCCACGGGTGAGCCGTTCCCGGTGTTCAAGCCGGGCGTGCGCCTGGGGCCCGCGGATTCGAATATCACCCTGTCGTATCTGGAGGACGGCGTGCTGGCCATGACGCCGGGCCGCGTCCACCCGGACTTCAGGGAACACGGCATCGAGAAGGGCGAGCCGGTGCGGTTCAGTCCGGAGTTCCACCAGGGCCGCGCGAAACAGTGGCAATTGCTCGACTACGACGGCGACGGCACGCGCGACCTCATCGTGGGCACGAGCGACTGGCGCGAGTACGGGTGGGACAACGCCTACACGGAACACGGCGAATGGACCAACGGCCCGCTGCACGGGCACGTCTATTTCATGCGGAACACGGGCAGCAACGCCGAGCCGGAGTACGCGGCGCCGGTGCAGTTGCAGGCGGGCGGTGAGCCGCTGGATGTCTACGGGTGCCCCTCTCCCAGTTTCGCCGACTGGGACCGCGACGGCGACCTGGACCTGATCTGCGGCGAGTTCCTGGACAAACTTACGTATTTTGAGAACGTGGGTTCGCGCACGGCGCCGCGCTACGCGCCGGGCCGCTACCTGCGCTATGAGGGCCGCATTATCCACATGGACCTGGAGATGCTGCGCGTGACCACGCTGGACTGGGACGGAGACGGCGACTCGGACCTCATCGTCGGCCAGGAAGACGGGCGCGTGGCGTGGATGGAATGCCTGGGCACGCTGGCCTTCGGCATGCCCCAGTTCCTGCCGCCGCGCTTTTTCCAGCAGGAGGCCGCCTATCTGAAGGTGGGCGCATTGGCGACGCCGTCGAGCATCGACTGGGACGGCGACGGCGACGAGGACCTCATCGTGGGCGACACGGCGGGCTATGTGAGCTTTGTAGAAAACCTGGATGGCGGCAATCCGCCGCGCTGGGCCGCGCCGGTCTGCCTGAAGGCGGCGGGCGAGGTCATTCGCATTCAGGCGGGTGAGAACGGATCCATTCAGGGACCGGCCGAGGCGAAGTGGGGCTATACCGTGCTCGACGCGGCGGACTGGGACCACGACGGCCTGCCCGATATCCTGCTCAATTCCATCTGGGGGCAGGTGCTGTGGTACCGCAACGTGGGCACGCGCACGGCGCCGGAACTCGCGGCGGGGCGGCCGGTGCGCGTGGACTACCCCGGCGACACACCGAAACCCGCGTGGTTCTGGTGGGCGCCGGGCAAAGACACGCTGGTGACGCAGTGGCGGACCAGCCCAATGGTCATCGACTTGAACGAGGACGGCCTGAACGACCTGGTCATGCGTGACCAGGAGGGCTATCTGGCCTTCTTCGCGCGGGTGCGGAAGGAGGACGGCCTGGCGCTGCTGCCGCCGGAACGCATCTTCAAGGACCAGGACGGCAACCCGTTGCGCCTGAACGAGCGCGAGGCCGGCAAGAGCGGCCGCCGCAAGCTGGCGCTGTGCGACTGGGACCGCGACGGCAAGCTCGACCTGCTCGCGAACAGCAAGAACATCGACTTCTACAGGAATGTGGGCGGCGCCGATGTGCCGTGGCGCTTCGAGAACATGGGCCAGGTGGATGAGCGCCTCCTCGCAGGACACACCACCTGCCCGACCACGGTGGACTGGGACAAGAACGGCATCCCGGACCTGTTCGTGGGCGCGGAAGACGGCTTCTTCTACTATCTGCCGAACCCCCACGCGGAACAGTAGGACCTATTCGGGAAAACGCGCGTTTCCTCCGGCTTCCCTGCCGTTCAGCGGCTTCTCTGCGAAGAAGGGCAGCTTGAAGGTCGACAGGGACGACGAAGCCGGCAAGTCGCTCTCGCAGGCGCCAATGTCAATGTGCATGCCCTGGACCCTCGGGTTTCCGAAGAAGTCCAGCGAACCATGAGGAATGCCTGTCATGGTGCCAGCGTCAATCACCGGGCTTCGCCAGCCCGGTTGGTAGTCGCTGTTCGAGAGCGTGCCATCTTCGATTACCGAAATAAGCTCCGGGTCAATCTCCAAGCTGTTCATGTCCTTGCCCGTGGCGCGTTGCCAATCAGCAAGACTGTAGAACGCTGCGGGGGGCGCGTCACCAATAACGGCAACCGTGGAATTGAAGAACAGGTTGTAGTCCCACAGCGCACCGGCTGCAATGACATCGGCAACCGTTGACCAGCGCAGCGCATAAGCCATTTGCGGGATGGTGATGAACAGGTTGTTCGCCACAGTCGGCACCGGGACCAACTCGGTATGCCAGGGCCGTTTCGGTTCCATCCGAATGGACTGCTCCCCGATATCTGCAAACGTGTTGTTCACGATGAACGTTTCGTACTGGCTGGTAATGAATATGGCCTTATTCCATCCGTGAAACACGTTGTTCCTGATAATGAGCGGCTCGCCGTCCGTTCCACCCCAATTGGCCCCGCAGTCCACGATAGCGTCGTATCCGTCATAGAAGAGGTTGCGCTCAATAAGCATGCCCGAAGAGAAGCCGTAGTTCTGCATGGTGATGGCATTAAACCAGTTGATGAACCGGTTGTCCACGATATGAGAATGCACGCCCGGGCAATCGATGGCAATGGCGCCTGCCACGCGCTGGCCGAGGTTTATGAACGACAAGCCCTGAACGGTGACGGTCGCGCGCTGCCCGCCGCTTCCACAGACTGTTGTCGTGCCGCTTACATCCAGGGGGCCGTTGATGATGGGGCGGCCGCTGTCCCCGACAATGTTCAATCGGTGTCCCTGCGATGCGGCGACTAGGTCATCGGATAGAACGCCGCCGGCATAGCCATCGGGCCACTGGCCGCTGGTATCGAGAATCTGGATAGTGTAGTCGGTCTCCCAAGGCTCGGTGGGCAACGCGTCGAAGGCCTGTTGAACAGTAGCCGCATCGCCCATCCCGTTGTTCGCCACGAGCAGCGCACTCATGGGGCCGGTGTGCGGCACTGCGCTGGCCCTGGGCGAGGCCGCCCCTTCCCCGGTCTCCGAATCGACCACGGTGACGTAGAAGTAATAGCGGGCGCCGTTGGTCAAGCCGTTGAGGATGATTCCCGGCGTGGAAAGGGCCGGGTTGGTCACCCTTTCATAGGGCCCGTCGAACTGCGTGGCCTGGTAGACGTGATAGCCGTCGAGTTCGGGAAAGGTCTTTGCGCCCCAGGACAGGGTCACGGAACCGTCGCCCCCTGTGGCCTCGAGGGTGGTTACAGGCAGGGCGCGTTCGGCCTCCTGCATGGAGAGCACCGCAAAGCTATATTCGCTCACGGGCACATCTTCGCCAATGGCGGCGGTCTTATCCGGGCCGGCACAGGAAAGCACAAGCTGCTGCGCGCTCTCGTCGAACGTGAACACCATCTCCTCCCAGATATCCCATGGTGTCGTGATGTGGGACACCGGGTCACTTGCGCCGTTCATGACGTACGCCTCAACGTGCCCGCCAGTTGGACGGATAGCGGGCAAGGGCACCCTGAACTCGCTGCCGGAGGCGAATCGGTGCTCGTGGGTGATTCCCGGCTCGAGAATGNNCCCGAACCGCGCCCGGGTCCCACACGTTCAGGCGCATGAGCACAGACCCCGGATAGAGTGGTTCCGTTGCGGAGACCCGGTAGATATCGCTGCCCCCGTAGACATCAATAATCCAAGCCCAGTCGGTATCCGTGTGGAGCCATGTACGAACGTCTATCGCACGTCCGTCCATGGGCATTTCGACGGTCCGTTTCTGCACGAAACACGGGGTACTTTGATACGGATTCGTCACCACAATCGCCTCGCTGGTCATACGGAGCGCGGTGGCATCGGACTGGTCCGTAAAGACGGGGTCATAGACCCCCCTGTCGATTGAGTCCGCGATACCGCCTTCGCTCGGGGCGCCGGGCGGACCAATGGCGAGGAGTTCTCGGCTGGTCTCCTTGTCGTACAGGGAACACATGATTCCCCGCAGGTTCGCATTGAAGGCCACCTGTAGTTTGCTGTCTTCCATTTCCGGGCCGACAATACCGCCCGCCCTGGAGAGAAAGGCCTGCCGCCCGAACCACGGATTGCTGTACTCATAAAGAAGCCGTGTCCGAAGCACCTCGCCGATTTCATCTCCCAGAGTGGCCAGTCGAACGTCCGCGCCGGGCAGAATCCAGTTGGCGCTGTCGTGTGTCACGCGCTCCAGCTGCTGTGGCGGCACATAGAGAATGTAGGAAAAGGAAGCGCCCCGGGTATCGCGGACGTGCTGAACGTACTCTGCGTTTCCTGAGGCTTCGGCGTCCGTCACCGCCTCCTCGAAATCGAGCAGCGCCTGGTCCAGTTCCGACGGCGGAAACAACTCACTCTTCACATTGACGGGGTCGCTGCCAAAGACGGCGTTGAAGGTTGCCTCGGAATCGGCCGCGCGCTGTTGCACTCGCTGCAGGTAGCGCCACAACGGCCCGGCTGCTGCAACGCCGTAGTAGTGCTGCAGGAAGTCCTGCTCGACGGCCTCCACATCCAGGGTGGCGTTCCACTGCAATCGCGCCGACATCCAGTCCCGCATTTCTCCCCAGTCGGAACCGCCGAAGTACGACGTCTGTAACATGAGCCCGCGCACACGCGGCGCAAACCATTGAATATCTTCACCCATGGCTTTGTAGTTCGGAAAGGGAGAGATCAAGGCGGCGAACCCGACGGACCAGGCCCAGACGCGCATATTGGGTGTGAGCGTGGTCCATTCGAGGAATTCGTCGCGGTGGGCCGGATTGGCGGGGCCGGTGTTGATGTTGTGCATGGCGTCGGCCTGCCTGACCCATTCAACATAGAGGTTGTCGTCGGGGATAAGCCGGTCGCCAGTGGTGTGGTTGATGGGCGCCACATTGCTTCCCTGGTAGGCGAATGTGACGATGCAGTGGTCGGGGTATTCCAGCTTCGTTTCCTACAATACGCGGTTCATGCAGTAAATCAAAGGGGCTGAGTTGCTGCCGTATTGCTCGGCGATGAGCCGGTCCCCGGGGGCATAGGACGGTGTGAAGCCGTCGCCCTGGCACACCGGTATGAGTTCATCGGCGGGCGTTTGGGCCATGCGCTCCTTGACGACGCGCGTGAGCTCGGCAATCATACCCTCGTTCGTCCACGTCATGCATTGCATGGGGTCGTCGCGAATCCAGTCCCCGGAAGGGCTCATGGGATACCAGTCGGGATGCGCGTCGAAGTACTGGTCCGGTGGCAGCAGAGCGTACATGTTGTGCGTGGCGCCGCCGTTCATGACGGCCCCCACGCGATTGCGCCGCCGCCAATCTGCGTCGAGAAAGCTGCCGCCGCTGTAGGAGCGGTCGCGCACGGAAGGTTCCTGAATCTCATCGAGCACGTCAGGTATGAGGATGTCGGAATTTGAGGGGACAGCCTCGAACTCGGGGGTAAGCCAACGGCAACCCAGGTGGTCGCTCAAGAGCCCATACACGCCAAACTGTGTGCCGGTTTCCGAACCGCCCCTGATAACCAGACGGTTGCCCACGACTTTCAAGTGGAACCCATGCGACGCAATCACCGGCGGCGAGTAACCCGGGACGGCGCGCACGCCGACCACAACCGCGCGCTCCGGCAGGGGCTCCGTGTCCAACGGGACTATAGAGAGTGTCGCGCCGGAGATTGCCGCAACATAGGACTGCAGGTCGTCCACGGCGGGGTCAGCCGGGTTCCCGACGATGACGTACTCGGAAATACCTCCGGCAACGAGTTCGAGGCAATGGCCGCCCCCGGGAATCAAAAGAGCGAGAGAGAGGAAGACCCCGCCGGCGGACCTTGTGAACCGCATATGACCTCCATACTGCGTGGAACACAGCACCAGTGGCCTTCGTCTACCTTGCAGAAGGACCCTTTACCCCGTGACCACGAGCGCACTGGCGCGTGATATCGAAGCACGCACCCGCGTTTCCACGCCGCCCATGCTCCATGCTCTATTGAGAAACCGTTCTAAGTTTTTCGTCCGTGTCTGCAATCGCGCAGGACAGGCTCCCAATATAGAGGGGGAAGGCCAGACTGTCAACGCTTTGATACGTGGTGAAGGCGCCGGCTGACCCCGCGCGGGTCTTGTGAAGGGTGAAGTGACGAAGGCAGATGCCGTTGTCGGTTGGCGCAAAATACAACCGCGGCGCGCCGGTGATTCAACGACGCGCCGCAGGGGTGTGGGGGTCAAAGCAAGAGTTAGAGTATGCCCCGTTCCTTGAGTCCGGCGATGCCGGTGCGCACTTCCTCGGCGGACTTGTGCAGGGAGGCGCGGTCTTCTTCGGAAATCTCGATTTCGAGGATCTCTTCGACGCCGTCCTTGCCGAGCACGCAGGGCACGCCCATGTAGATGTCTTCGAGGCCGTACTGGCCGGTGAGCCGCGCGGCGCAGGGCAGCAGCTGGCGCTCGTCGCGGAGGATGGACTGCGCCATGCGCACCGCGCTGGCGCCGGGGGCGTAGTACGCGCTGCCGGTCTTGAGCAGTTTCACGATCTCGCCGCCGCCCTTGCGGGTGCGCTCGACAATGGCGTCGATCTTGTCCTGCGGCAGCAGCCTGGTGATGGGGATGCCGGACACCGTGGTGTATTGCGGCAGCGGCACCATGTCGTCGCCGTGGGAGCCCAGCACCATGGTGTCGACGCATTTCATGCTGACATTGAGTTCCATGGCGACGAAAGCGCGCATGCGCGACGAATCGAGGCAGCCCGCCATGCCCATCACGCGCTCGGCCGGAAAGCCCAGTTTCTCATAGGCCAGGTAGACCATCACGTCGAGGGGGTTTGTGACCATGATGACGATGGAATCGGGGGCGTGTTTCTTCACGTTTTCGCAGATGGAAGAAATGATCTGCCCGTTCTTTTCGAGCAGGTCGAGGCGCGTCATGCCCGGCTTGCGCGGGAGTCCGGCGGTGATGATGACGAGGTCGGCGCCGGCGATGTCGGCATAGTCGTTTGTGCCGGTGACGCGGCTGCTGTATCCGCGAATCGGGCCCGCCTCGGTGAGGTCGAGGGCCTTGCCCTGGGGCAGCCCTTCGACGATGTCGGTGAGCACGACATCGCCGAGGTCGAGTTCGGCGCAATACTGGGCCACGCTGGCGCCCACGTTGCCGGCGCC
>NPIG01001598.1_pt1 | contig 11113 bp, 10 predicted proteins | sample 8637441 | NCBI WGS metagenome assembly NPIG01 (sample SAMN07420675, study PRJNA396082) | bioreactor metagenome | isolation source: sample BR6 brine-fed electro-methanogenic bioreactor BR | place: Japan: Kochi | collected 2016-06-14
TTTCCAAAGGTTTGCCGGCCTCCAAGGCCACCGCTGCACGGGTACGCATGCAGTCTCCCTCCTAAGTAAAATGCTTCACGCTCTGTAGCGATTGGTCAGAGTATGGGTGCACCGTCGCACACCGAACAATACAGCCATTGGTGGGTATTCCCCGGAATAGACTTGGCGCGCACCCTGTCCCATAGTCCGCTACGGGAGGAACCTTCATGTTTCATGTCAAAGGGCTCGCTTTTGGCACGTTGCTGCTGGCCTGCGCCGGGCCGCTGGCGGCGGCCGATTTCTCGGACCCGGCATGGCCCTGCGTTCAGCGCAAGGTCGACCGGCTGTCTATCGGGTTGATGTGGCCCGAGCCGCTGGCCGCAATCGAGATGCCGCCCGAAACCGATGCGGCTGTCGACGATCTGTCCCAGAGGCTGGCGCTGCGACGGGTCGATCTGGATGCCGCGCAGACGGCGGTCGAGGAGTTCGCGCAGGCGCAGGGCCATGACGTCAACCTGATGGGCGAGGTGTTTGCGCGCGTGTTCTCATCGCTCTCGGCCCGCCGCACGCGGATCATGAAGGGGATCGGGAAATTCTCGCTCAGCCAGATCGCGCTGTCTGAACGGATCGACGCCGCCCGCGCCGAAATGGACACGCAGATGGCGCGGGAGGCGCCGGACTACGACAAGATCGACAAGCTGGAAGAACAGATCGACTGGGACCAGCGCATCTTCACCGACCGGCAACAGACCATCAGCTATCTGTGCGAGACACCGACGCTGCTGGAAAGGCGGCTCTATGCCATCGCGCAGATTCTGCATCAGGCGGGGCAAAGCGACGGGGGATAGCCGCCCCGCCCTATTCCCACTCAAGCTCGGTAAAGGCCACCGTGGCGTTGCGCGCGTTGAAGGCATCGAACAACCGCCAGTGCGGGGCCTCGCTTTCGGCGATATGCCCGACCGCTTCGCCCAGCCGCTCGCCCGCGGTCACCGCCGCGCCTGCATCGCGCGCCAGAACGTCGAGGTAACGCGCCTCATCCGCGCCACCCTCGGGCCAGGTCAGCACGGGCCCGCCATGGCCCGGCACCAGCCGCGCCGCCCGCATCCCCTGCAACTCGGCCAGCACCGCCTGCCAGCCCCGCAGGCTTCCGTCCAGCGCCGGTATATGGTCATCGAAAACCAGGTCACCCGCAAAAAGGGTCGCGGTCGCGCGGTCGAACACCGTCAGATCGCTACTGGTATGCGCCGTGGGCCAACTGCGCAGTTCCAGCACCCGCCCCCCCAGGTCCAGGGTGGCCGTGCCGTCGATGCCACGGTCCACCTGCGGGCTTTGCGTGCCCAGGAAATACCTTGGCCCCAGCAACCGGGCGAAACTTTGCAGGTAATTCTCCCGCCGATCGGCCAGCGCCCGGGACAGGTTCGCGTGGCCCACCACCTGCGCATCGGAAAACACGCCGGCGCCGAACACGTGATCCGGGTGCATGTGGGTGAGAATCACGTAGGACACCGGCAGATCGGTTTGCGCACGGATCGCGCGATAAAGCGCCTCGCCCATCCACCCGGCCGAACCGCTGTCGATCACCGCCACCGCCCGGTCTCCGATCACGAACCCCAGGTTCGACACGTCGCCGCCGTTTCGTGCATCTGGCTCGGCAACCGCACCTTCGTGCACGAAAACGCCCGGCGCCACCTCGGTTACCGGCAGCGGCGCCCCCGCCACCTGGCAAAAGGCGCCCGGCACATCCGGGGGCCGCACCGTCAGCGCCGCCGCGCAACCCGNNCGAACCGTCAGCGCCGCCGCGCATCCCGCGCGGGTTTCGGCCTCGTAACCCGGCAACAGCGCGTCGCGGCAGGGCTCGCCCGCCAGCGCCGCGCAAAGCGCCACCACAGCTTCGAACATAGGCCCATCCTCCCACCGACAGAATCGCGCCGCGCGGAAAGGTGATCCATACCGACCATGCGCTCGGTATCGAAATGCCGGATTTTATGGCACACTACCTCTCATTTCCCATGCGAGGAGGAGGAGCATGGACCGAAAGACCTTCACCAGCGCCTTGCTGGTGGTGATGCTCGCCACGCCACCGCTTGCCGCGGAAAACACCAATCCCCTGACCGACAGTCCCACATGGGAGCTGCTGCGAAGCGACATCATCGGCGAGGCCGAGATCGCCCCCGCGGACGGCCTGTTCACCGTCGAGGCGCCTTATCGCGCCGAGGACGCCGCCACCGTGCCCGTGCATATCCGTCAGACCGATCCAACGATTCCGATCGAAACCGCCACCGTGGTGATCGACGAAAACCCCGCGCCGGTGGCCGGTGAATTCACATTCTCAAGCGCCATGGCACCGCTCGATTTCGAAATGAGGGTGCGGGTGAACCAGTATTCCAACCTGCGCGTCATCGCGGGAACCCCGCAAGGGCTGCGCATGGACGGACGCTTCGTCAAGGCCTCGGGCGGCTGCTCGGCGCCGGCCACGAAAGACCCCGAAAAGGCGCTCGCCGGGCTGGGTCAGATGAAGCTGCGGCTATTCGGCAGCACGCCGGCCATGTCCACCCCGCGCCGCGAAGCGCAGATCATGATCCGGCATCCGAATTACTCGGGGCTGCAGCGCAACCAGGTCACGCAACTGTTCATCCCGGCGCATTTTATCGACCACCTGGAGGTCTGGCAGGGGACCGAGCAGCTGTTCACCATGGATGGCGGCATCTCGATCAGCGAAAATCCGAGTTTCCGCTTCTCCTACACCGACAACGGTGCGCCGTCGCTGATCGTCAAGGCCTCGGATACCGAGGGCAACAGCTTCGAGACGGAACTGCCGAAGGCGGGCGGGTAAGACCCGGCCCGCCGGGATTTCAGAAGAAACAGACGACCTCGGCCTCGGCTTGCGCGCGGCGCAGGTCGGCCACAAGCGTGTTCGCGGTCGCGGCGCTGCTGAACACCGCCATGCGCTCCCCCCCTGTCAGGCGCATGGACAGTACCGTTTCAGCCTGCACGTATTTCTCATACGGCAGAATCGCCGCGATCTCGTCGATCGAGCAGGCGCATTGGCGCAGCACCTGGCGGCTCTGACCATTGGCGGCCATGCAGGCGAAAACGTAATCCGCCCGCGCGTCGGTGGGATAGTCGTTCAACCGTTCGGCCACGCTCTGCGCCCCGGCGGGGGCCGCAAGGCACAAGCAGGCCAGCAATGCCGCCGAACGCCTCATTGTGCCGCAACCGCGTCGAAACGCAGCTCCGACACATAGCCCCCCGACGCACCTTTTGCGTCCGGCGCCTCGGCCACAAGGCTCAGATACCAGCCGGGCACCGCTTCGGACATCGTCACGCGCAGCTCCAGATCGCCAAAGCCCTGCATCTGCAGGCGGTTGGGATCATCCGCGAAAGGGCGCAGGGTGACGGTACGGGTTGCCACCGTCCGGCCATCGAACTCGGCTTCGCCCTCGACGACCTCGGCGGGATGGACCAACGCCTCTTTCACGCGGTTGCGGATGTAAAAGGGCGAGCCGCCGGCGGTTTCGGCCATGTCGCGGACCACGGTTTCATAGAAATACATGATCATCGGATTGCCGATGCTGACGGGAAAGCTGCCAAGGTTGCGATGCTTCCCCTCCTGCAGGAATTCCAGGTTGGCCATCACCGTTTCGCCCTCGGCCAGGGACAGCACGATCCCGCCGGTGTCGCGCTCGGCGGCGTCGGGTTTGGCGCGGTTGGTCACGCTGCGGGTGTAATGCAGCACGGCGTCGCGGCCGAGATCGTCCAGTGTGCCCTGCTTGAAAAGAAGGTCGTAAATCTTGGTGGCCTCTCCGGTCGCCGCCGCCAAGGGCAGAGCGAAACAGGCCATTGCGGCCACAAGGACCAGTGTCTTGCGCATCGTTCGAATCCTCCCTGTTCCCAGCCTATCCCCCCTGCCTCACCTGTCATTCGCGACTTTTGTCGGTGCCGGCGGCCGGACCGCGTTCATGGCGCGGCATCGTCGGCCCCGGAAAACCGGATTTTCCATTCGATCAGCGGACGCAGACGCGACAGCTGAACCGGCTTGGTCAGCACCGAAAAGCCCTGCTCCGCCCCCCTCATCAGCAAGTCGTTGCTGCGGTCGGCGGTGATCATGATCGCGGGCACCTTCACCCCCGTGGTTTCACGCACCGCCGCGATGGCGCGGTCGCCGGTTTCGCCGTCATCAAGCTGGTAATCGGCCAGCACGATATCTGGCGGCATGCCAATGTCGCGCAGGAACCCCAGCGCCTCGCTGGTCGAGCGCGCGGCCAGCACGCTTGCCCCCCATTGTTCCAGCTTGCTGGTCGTGGCGAACAGGACCTCGGGATCGTTTTCGATCAGCAACACGATGTAATCCAGGTCGTATTCGACACCCTGCGGCTGTGCGCAGCCCTCCTGCGCATTGACCGGGCGGCCGGCGACGGTGTCCATCTCGATGGAAAAGACCGACCCGACGCCGGGCTTGGAGCGCACCCGCACCCTGTGGCCCAGGTGGCGGCAGGTCCGCTCGACCACGGACAGACCCAGCCCCACGCCCGAGCCCAGCGGCACGTTGTCGGCGCGTGCGAATTCCTCGAAAATGCGTTTCTGGTCCTTGCGGGAAATGCCGATGCCATTGTCCCAGACCTGCAGCTCGATGCGGTCGCCCTTGCGGCGGCAACCGGCCAGAACCCGCCCCCCCGGCCGGGTGTATTGGATCGCGTTCACCACGAGGTTCTGTATCGAGCGCAGCAGGTAAACCGGATCCGAACGCACGAAAAGCATGCTGGGCACCATGTCGAGCCGCACCCCCTTGCGCTGCGCCAGCGGCATCTGGTCTTCCCAGACGCTGCGCATCAGTGTGCCAAGACAGACATCGGACGGCGTCAGCGCCTGATCGGTGCTTTCCAGCCGGGAGATGTCCAGCAGCGAGTGCAAAAGCTGCTCGATCGAAGTGAACGACCCCTCGAGCCGTTCGACCGTGGGCGCGAAGCTGGTGTCGGCGACCGATTCCAGCAGCGTGGCAATCAGAAGCTTGGCGGCGTTGATCGGCTGCAGCAGGTCGTGACTGGCCGCTGCCAGAAAACGGGTCTTGGATGACACCGCCGCCTCGGCCCGTTCCTTGGCCTGCCGAAGCTCTTCCTCCACCCGCGCCTTTTCTTCGTACTGATCGGTCAGGCGCTGGTTGGCACGGGTCAGCTCCTCCGTGCGTTCCGCCACGCGGTTTTCCAGCATTTCGGTGGCACGGGTCTCCAGCGTCACGTCCTTGAGTTCGAGCAGCATGCTGCCATCGGGCAACTGATAGGCATGCAGATCCAGCATCCGCCCCGTGATATGCCGCACGCGCCGCCGCAAACGGCCCTGCCGTTCCAGCCGTTCGAACCAATAGACGATCTCGAAGTCCGCCGCTTCAGCGATCAGCTCGTTCTGGACGACGTAGGTCAGCAGGCGCTGCAGGTCGATGCCCTTCTGCAGAATTGTATAAGGCAGGCCCAGCAGCTTGCGGAACTGCTGATTATACATCGTCACTTCGCCCTCGGGCGAAAAGGTGCAGACACCCGAGGTCATGTTCTCGAACACCGCCTGCAGATAGTCCGCCTGGCGGTCGATCAGGTGTTCTTTTTCCGACCGGTTGCGCCGCACGATCGTGGTGATTTCGGTCAACAGCAGCACGAGGTTCTCGGCGCTCGTCCGTTGCAGGTTGATCTGGTACCAGCGGTCTCCGGTCAGTTCGATCTCAAGCGACGCGACCGAGGCCCCCACCCTACCCCGCCGCGCCTGTGCCAGCGCGGTATCGAAACTGCCCTCGACGGTCACCAGGTGGCGGCTTTCGGACATCGCGGTCAGACAATCACCCAGCGACAGCCCCGGCTGCAGCCGCTCCGATATGTCGGGCAGCAGGGCCTGGAAAATGTCGTTGCACACCTCCAGCCGCCCGTCGGTGAACAGCGCAACGCCCCCATCCATCGCCGCCAGCGCATCGGCGAGGTTCTTGCGCATCCGCTCGGTATCGTCGCGGGCGTTTCGCAGTTCAGAGGTCGTGCGTTCAAGGTCGCGGGTCTTGGCCCAGACTTGCGCCTGAAGCGCGATGGCCGACTTGAACGCACCATAGGCCGACGAGCCCACCTCATGCTGCCGGCTGGCCCGGCGCATCAGCGCGTCGATGATCTTGGCCTGGCGGGCAACCTGGACGTCCAGCGGCTCGTCCTCGTTGATCATACCAGTTCCCTCCGCCCCGGCTCGAAAAAGGCCACGCCCACGAAGGTCTGGTTCACATGAACGCCGCAATGCTGTTCGCCGTAGGTGTTAAACCCCACCACCCGCCGATGGCGGAAAATCTCGCTGACCGGAGTGCCCAGCTGTTTCTGCTCGATCTCCAGCTTGCGCAGCACGCAGTCAAACCCCAACACGAAATCCGGCGCCGCTCCGCGTGGGCCCTTGACGTCCAGCTCGGCCTCGAGCGTTTCGATGATCTCCTTGCCGCGCCCCAGTGTCAGGATCAGCCCGTCGTCGATTGCCCCCAGAAAGGACAGCGCATGTGCCCCCGGGGCGTCGTGGATGGCGCGAACGTGATAATTCATGTTCTGCCGAACCAGCATCGGGTTCTCGGCAAAGACCTGCGGCGAAAGCTGTTCCACCGGGCAACCCACCAGCCGCGCGTATTCCAGCGCGGCGGGCGCGCCGTTGATCTCCAACACCAGGCGTTCCTCGGGGATCGCATCTGTCACGACCATCTGCAGATCGGTTGGCAGGAAATGGTCGAACCCCAGCCCCTGAAACTCCAAATCAGTCTCCAGCAAAAGGAAAAGTGCTGCGTTTTTGTGGAACTTGCAGCCGTGCAAAACGAAGGTTTCCCGGAAGGCCAGATTGTCCCCCGCCGAGCCGCCGAAAATCGGCACCTCGCCCAACGCGGCCTCCAGCGTGGCGACCAGCAGATCCTCTTGCTTGGACAGCCCGTCGGCAAAGATCAACGCCAGCCGGTTCCACCCGGCCGTGCACCGGAACCGGGCGGCGAGGTTGCGCACCTGCCCCGCGATGCTTTTCATCGACAACGGTTGGAGCGGTTCGATCAGCATGGAGGCACAGCGGAAATGTTCGCGCGGAAACGCCAGCAGCAACAGTGCCTCGGTCTCGTATCCAAGCGGCGTGATCGTGCCGGCGGTGGTGCAGCCGAAAACCGGCACTCCCCCCGCCCCGGCCTCCAGCGCGCGGGCCACCGCATCAAGCGCCAGCCCATCCGGCATAAAGGCTAGGATGAAACACGTCTCGGCCAGGTCAATGCCGCATAGCGCCTCGTCCACGGCGGCTTGCGCCGTCGTTTCGCGCGATACCGCGACCTTCACATAGTGCGGCGCCTGACTATCCGGGTCCATGCATCAATGGCTCAGGAAGACCTGCGCATCGGCCTGGCCCGCTCCGATGGAGGTCGCCGGTTGCGATCCTTCGACCAGCACGGCAGCCTGCGTTCGGTTCTGCACACCCAGCCGCCGCAGCAACGCCGTGATATGCGCCTTGACCGTGGCCTCGGCCAGCGACATTTCATAGGCGATCTGTTTGTTCGCCTTGCCCGCACAGATCAGCTTGATGATGCGCTGTTGCTGCGGGGTCAGTTCGGCCAGCTTGGGGTGGCTGGCGTCGAAATCGTCCGCCTCCTCGTCGGTGCCGGCGGCTCCCTGGTAGCCGGAATGCACATATTTGCCCCCCGCCGCGATGTCCTCCAACGCCTGGCGCAGCAGTTGCGCCGGGGCGTCCTTGGGCAGGAAACCGGCAGCGCCCGCCTCCATCAGCGCCTGTACCACTTTCACCGAGGTCAGTGACGAGATGACCAAAATCGGCGCGTCGGGCAGTTGCGCGCGCAGTTGCTGGAAACCGGAGATTCCGCGAACGTCTGGCAACTTTAGATCAAACATCGCCAGATCGGGGGCAAATCCACCTTGCAGCAGCGTCAAGGCGGCGCCAAGCGTCTGCACCTTTTCCACCTGGCAATCGGGGTACATCATCTGCAGGGCGGAAGCCAAGGCATCGCTGTAAAGCGGATGATCGTCCACGACCATGACGGATCGCATCACGCCCGCCGGTTGGGCGTCGTTCGTGCTTGTCATCGATAAGTCCTCCCGCCAAGAGGTTAGCGTACGAGTCCTCATTTGCGCAACGGTCCTGAATTGACCCGGCCCTCCCGGCGAAAAATCGCGAAAACCGGGCCAAGATTCATTTGAGCACGCCGCTTTGCTTCGCGACATGGGTGGCGATGGCATCCATCAGCGGAGGCGACAAGCAGTCATAGGGCTCCAGCCCCAGTTCGCGCAGCCGCCCGCGGATTTCGTCCATGCGCGACGGATCCACACCGGATTCGATGATCGACGACACGAAGGCCGCGAACTCCGCGGGCGCCCAGCCCGATTGCGGCGACAGCTCGGTATGCACGAAATCCAGCCCGTGGAACGGATGCCCGGTATCCTCGATCCGGCCATACATGTGCACGCCACAATCCTTGCAGGCGTGCCGCTGGATCGCGGCGTTCGGATCGACGATCTTCAGTTTGTCCGCGCCTTGGGTCACCTTGACCTTGTCACGCGACACCACGGCGATCTGACTGAAAATCGCGCCGTCGGGCTTCCAGCACTTCGTGCAGCCGCATACATGGTTATGTGCCGTCTGTGCTCCGACCTCGACGATCACCGGATCAGAGCTGCAACTGCATCTCAGCGTGCCGCCCGAAAAACCCGGTGTCGCGGGCTTCACTCCGTTGTCGACCTGCGGGTGAATTTTCACGTTGCTGTATTGCGGTGTCGACATGTCCTCCCCTCCACCAAATAGTTTGTTGAGAATTCCCATTCCTTTTCTCCTCCAGCAGGCTCCCCCCTCCACAAGCCCGCCCTGCGCGCAAGGGTGCGCGCTGGCCGGGCTCGTGGCAATTTAGCCCTTCGTATTGGCTGCCCGCCGCGGAACGGGGGAAAACCAAGGCCCCGGAAAGCCGGAATTGACGCGAAAACCGCGCGGTTTCGCACCTGGGGAGAGGGTGCCGGCCCAATAGCGACCGCACCGCGTCGGCCGCAACCGACCGGATGGTCAATTCCGCCGGAAACCGGACAGGCACCTCGACCATCACGCTATCCCTGCGGTTTGAGTTCCACCTCATTTCGGGAAAAGGCGCGCACTGGCTATCGGGGTTGTCACCGACTTGGGGTGGCTGGCGCCGTGCCAAACAGAAACGGCCCCGGAGATCATCTCTCGGGGCCGTTTCGTGATATTGGTTGCGGGAGCAGGATTTGAACCTGCGACCNNGACGAGCTACCGGACTGCTCCATCCCGCGCCAGTGGGGCTTACCTAGTAGAGTCGCGCGGCGATCTCAAGGGGGGGAAGCGAGATAACTTCGCTTTTTGTCATCTTTCTGACATGCGCCCATTGCGTCCCCTTCGGCCAGGACCGTGACCGAGAAAGGGGCTGTTCTTTCCAGCACCGAAACGCCAAGTTGCGGGGGCCAAAAGGCGGAGGTTCCATTGACAACAGTTGGCCCGGGAAACAGCGGTTCGGCGTCCGGGGCGGGGTGGCCGGTTTACGATGAACGCCCCCCGTTTTTGGACCTGTCCTGGCAGAACGGGCAAACACGGGCTGCCGGGCAGTTCCGGTGCCGCCTTGGCACCGCGGTGCCACGCAAGGATGGGCGGGCAGCTGACGGCGTCTATGCCGGCTGGTCCTGGGACGGAACCACCTTGACCGCGCAGGTGGATCCGCACGGGGTCTACAGCCTGTTTCTCTATCAAAAAGGCGACCGGCTCGCCCTGTCGCCCTCCATTCTGCAACTGATCGCGCAAGGGGCGGATCCCGAACTGGACCGGCGCGCCTTGGCGGTCTTCTACCGCCTGGGCCTCTTCATCAACCAGGACACCCCGTTTCGCCATATCAAGGTTTTGCCGCCGGGGGCGCATTTGGCCTGGCGGGCGGGCTCGGTCAACATGACCGGCGCCGGCATCCGAATTCCGCCGGTGCAACAGATGTCCCGTGACGACGCGATCGAGGGATTGATCGCGCTCACCCGGAAAAGCGTGGCCAACATCTTGGGTCGCAGCGACCACCCCCTCGTTTTGCCGCTCAGCGGAGGGCGGGACTCCCGGCATATTCTTCTTGCCCTCGATCACCTTGGGCACCGGCCCGAACTCTGCGTCACCTTCCAGCATGCCGCCATGTCGCGCGATTCCGATAGCCAGGCCGCGCGGGCGCTTTGTGAGCGCATGGGCATGGCGCACAGGGTCCTGGCCCGGCACAGGTCCCGCCCCAGGGACCTGTTGCGCTGCCAGGTTCTGACCAGCCTGTGCTCGGACGAGCACATGCAGATCATGCCGCTGCACGATTTCCTGGAAACCGCGTCCTGGGGTGCGCTGGACGGGATCGCCGGCGACATCCTGACCAATCCGGACGATGACGCAGAAGGGTTCTACCGGCTTGCCCAGGCGGGGGATTTTGCCGGCATCGCTCGGGGCATGATGGCCGGCCATTCACGGGTTGCCGCCAAGCCCGGCCATCCGGAGGGCGCCGGGGGCCTTTACGCCGCCGGGCAACGCGATGCGGCTGTTGCTTATGTGACCGAGGCCCTCGCATCCTGCGCCGACGCGGCCGACCCCTATCAGGCGTATTGGTTCTGGCATCGGACACGGCGTGAAATCGGCTTCGTCTCCTCCGCCTTGTTCGGAACGGCCGCCGCCAGCTTCGCGCCTTTCCTGGACCAGGATCTGGTGGACTTCGGCCTGTCTCTGCCGTTTTCCGTGACGCGCGATCAGCAATTGCACAACGACGCCTTGCGACAGGGGTATCCGGCCTATGCGGATCTGGGCTTTGCCGAAGCCTTTCCCTCCCGCCCGCGCCCGAGACGCAACCTTCGGCGGTCGCTGATCACCGCGGTTCAGGGGATCGCGACCCTGCTCGCTCTGCGGCCCGATCATCCGCTCGGTGAAATGGCGCGGTACCTGAAGGGACCGGAGGCCCTGCACCGCCGCCCCGGCGAGGTCTACCAGATGCACAGCCTGATCCTGTCCGGGCTGGATGCCGCCCTCGCCGGTGACATCCTGGATCTCGCCCGGACATACCGGCGTTGCGCCCCGCGTGTGCAGGTATCCGACCGCTACGACCCGCCGCAAGGCTGACCGTGCTGAGCGCGGCGCG
>NPIG01001604.1_pt1 | contig 11083 bp, 7 predicted proteins | sample 8637441 | NCBI WGS metagenome assembly NPIG01 (sample SAMN07420675, study PRJNA396082) | bioreactor metagenome | isolation source: sample BR6 brine-fed electro-methanogenic bioreactor BR | place: Japan: Kochi | collected 2016-06-14
CCGCCAGGATGCCGATGATCGCAATGACCACCAGCAGTTCAATCAGAGTGAATCCAAACCGCTTTTTCATAAGTATCAATCCTTCCTTCTCGCTCCTGAACAGCAATCACTTCTTCCGGCGGTCCACCGTGGCCCGCCGCAACCCGCAGCCCGCACAGCGTGTCACCTCCTTTGTCGCGGAAGTGCGGTGTCGTTCCTCTCAAGTCGGGGNNGAAGCCGCGCCGGGTTCCTCATTGCAATGTGACCATTCGTCTACCATCCGTCATCGGCGCAGCGAAAAAATACTTTATCACGAATTGCGGGAATTTGCACGCGAAAACCAAGGCCCGTTGTGATAGCATGTGCGCGCAGAGCCTGGAGCATATCCGAACAGAATCATCGGGCGAGACCCGGCCAATTTGGAAAGGACGAGCAAATGGGACGGTTTGGATTCATGATGCGCCTGAAGGACGAGAGCGTGGTGCCGGAGTACGAGCGGCTGCACGTGGATATCGGAGACGCGGTGCGCGCCGCGCACACCCGCGCGGGCTTTCGCAACTACTCCATCTTCCGCAACGGCCTCGACCTATTCGGGTACTACGAGGCGGAGGACCCGCCCGGCTGTCTCGAACGCATTGCGGAAGAACCCATCATGGGACAGTGGTGGGCGAAGACCAACCCTCTCATGGAAACAGACGGGGACAAGCCCTTGTTCAAACCTGTCCCCGAAGTATTTCACATGGACTGACGCGGCCCGGGGCGGATTACACCTCTGCCTGTTCGAGTTCCGCATCCAGCCGTGCAAGAAACTTCTCGATGGCCACCCGGTCATCCGGCTGAATGCTGTAGAAGCGTGCGCCCGCAGCATACAAACCGTTCTTTGGCAACGCCTTTGACCAGTGCACCGTTGCGTCCACGTCGAGTGGCCGCAGCCCCGGCAATGAGATAATGACTTGGAGTTGCTGGCCCTTGTCGAAGTCGTGTTTGGTCGCGATGGTTGCGGATTCCGTCGTGACGTCAATCAGCCGCGCTTTCACGTCAATCATTTCGACTTGGGTGTTGGCGCGGTCACCGGCGGCGGCGACCTGAATCACCATGCGTACCCGAACGCCACAACTGTTCCGTATGGCCCGCCGACGCTCACGTTTGACGTCCCGGACCACCTCCTTTGTGCGGTCTTCCATGAACCTACTGCCTCCGTCGATTAGTACAGGTCTTCCCCAACCTGCCGAAATAAGCCACTTGAAGCGTACCACGGATACTGTGCTGAAAGCAAGGATTTCTGCTGTGAAATTCTCGAAAACAAGCCCTGAAAAGGCCGGTGCGTACGCGATATTCGGTATTAACGGCTTGCCGATGCCATGGCGGACTCAAGCACCGAACCAATTTCGCGCCGTTTCTGCAGCAGCACAGCCGGCTCCCGCGTGTAGGAAATCAGACTCGTCAACACGGAACCCAGGTCGAAGACCTCGTCGATGCGCGCGAGCAATGCCTCTTGGCCGCCCCTCTTCGCAAGGGCCCGCCGCTGCTCCGCCAGCAACGCCAGGTAATCATAGTCCTCGATGCCGTCGCGCACGCATTCCCAGCGTATGGAGCCGACGGGCCCGGTGGGCCCCGGGTAAACCAGGCAACCGTTTCCGTTGACGGGCGTGATGTCGAGCTGGTCCTGCCAGGGGTCTTTGCCCGGCGGACTGAAATTGACGTTCCAGTAGTACATGCCGCTGACGCCGACGGCCCACGCCTGCCAGAACAGCATGCGATGCTCCATGGCGGCGAAATCGAGCAAGAGGTTGGCGTAGGGCCGCGCCGGCGCGCTGTCCACATACCACCAGGTCTCGTTCCCGGCCGCGATATGTTCCAGCACACGCTTGTTGTGCGTTGTGTCAAAGACCTGCGCATGCACGGCCCACCGGTCGAGCACGTCCGGTATGAACGGGGTCAAGCCGCCGCTGGTCACCATCACCGGGATATCGGGCGCGGTGTCTTTCCATTGCTGCATCGTTTCCAGCAGGCGCGGCCACGCCGGCTCTTCCGGTTCGTGGGCAAGATGCACGAAGACCCGCGACCCGAGCTTGTGCCGCTGCACGAAATCATTGGCAAGCTTCAGTTGTTCGGGGGCGTCGAGTAGCGAAGGGGGCACGGCCAGCGTGTTGGCGCCGCGCGCCAACCACGATTCCAGCCGCTGCCCATAGGCGCTGAGGTCGGCTTCGTAGCGCGCGGACTCACGCGGGAACTGCGCCGGCGAGCGCAGGGTGACCCGGTGCTCGAGCGCGTTGTCGAGGTAAGCCTCCTCGAGCCGGCCGACATCCGGGTTGCCGCCGCGCTGCTTCGCGCCGCGCACCGCTGCCTCAGGCCAGAATCCGAAATCAGTCTTGAACGCCGGTGTCACAGGCAGGTTGAAGCCGAAGACGCGCGCTTCCACCCACAGCTCGATCGGCTCCATGTTGTCGGCAAGCAGTTCGAGCATGCCCAGATAGGTGCCGGCGGGCAGGCCGGGCCGGGCGTATATGGAAACCCAGAGCGGACTGGTGCGGCCGCCTTCGGCGGTGAACGGCGTGTGGGGCGGCAGCGCGTCGGGCCAGTTGCCCGTGGGCCCCTCGTAGTTCGACGGGATGCGTACCGGGTGGTAGGCCACATTGTAGACCCGGATATCCGCGGGGGCGATACGCCCGTCACCGCCTTGTTGTGTCAGTTCGTGCGGCACCAGCCGCAGATTGATGAGGTCTTCGCCCTCGCGCGGACGCACCGCCACCTGGAACGCCTCCCATTCGTTGCCCGCGAGCGCAACCCGCGCTGTGGGGTCCACCGCCCCGCCGGGTTCCGGGATGTCCTGCGCAAAGACCTTGTGCGGCCCCGGTTCAAACCACACTGCCGCGTCACCGGCGGCGGCAAGCGTGCGCTCCAGCCGGCGCGGCCCCCGTTCCAGGGCGTACGGCGCGTCCGTCCATGGCGTAAACACGAGGTCTTTGACATCGCCCACGGTGAACTGTGTGTCGATGCCGCCATGGGGCGAGGCGGTGTCCCCGCCGAGAAAGACCACTTCTTCGCCCCGGTACAGCTGGGCAAGGAACTCGTAGGCGCCGGGGCCCGGGGCGGCCCAGGTGTAGGAACACCGGGCGAGATGCCCGGGCGCGAGACTGAACTTCTTGTCGGGCAAGCGCCACACCCGCCCGTTCGGCGCGAGCACGCGCGCGCGAATGCTCAGGTCCGGCATCGCCTTGACCGACGAAAGCAGCACGGTCAACTTGCCTTCTTCGCAGTCAAGCTGCGCGGCCAGTTCGCTGGTGGCGAAATCGGCGTGGCTCAACCCGCGCACCGCGTTCACCCGGTATACCGTCTCCCAGACGCCGCCCGCGTCGAGGAACGTCGGCACGAACGCCGTGAGAAAGCCGCGCCGTTCGCCGCCAGCGACCCACTCCGCAAGGAAAGAATGCGTGCGGTCGGCATCGAAAACGCAATAGAGCGTTTCCTTCTCGATGGGGTCCGTGGCGGCGAGCCAGTTGCGCGCCGCAGGGTAGAACGCCGTTTCGGTTGCCGAAAGGACGCCATCCACGGTGGGCAGGTCGAGACGGTCGCCTTCGCTGACCTTGCCGCCCGGCGCCACATCGCTTTCCACCCAGGGCGCCACCCACTGCGCCTCTTCGCCCCGGTTCTCGACTGTCCAGGTGACGCGCATCGACGCTTCGTCCGGCAGGGGCTCCATGCGCCGCGTCACGTGCAGCCCCTGAATGTTCGGGCCGTCGCAATCGTAGGAATAGACAATGACCGGGCGTCCGGCTTCGTCGAGCACTTCCAGCCGCTCGTTCAGCCGACGGTTGGGCACGTAATCGCTGCCCACGCCGAAGCCTTCCTTAAGCAGCCCGTCGGGCCCCGCAAGGTCGCCCGGGGTGGCGAGCACACTAAACTCCTCGACCGTGCCGCCGCCGTCGGGGGCGACCGTCACGGCCAGATGATGTCCTTCCACCTCGACCACCTCGTCCACCACCACAGCCGCGGCCATGCAGGCCATCAGCATCATCACAGGAAACGGCGCAATACGCACTGTGAAAACCACCTTTCTCAGGGGTTGGGGTTGAATTCGGGCTCAATGGTACACCATACGCGCCGCCTGGAACACGAGCCTCTTTCCTCTGCGCGCCGGGCCGCAATGGTTCCCAGCCGTTTTGCCAGCGCACCTGTCCGGCGCTCACATACCGCCCACGCGCACGCGCTCCAGTTGGCCCAGGGTGCTGATCCACAATGCGTTGTTCAGCAGGGAGAAACCGTTTGTCCTCTCCGCGGGTGCGCCGCCACCGGCCATGTCGAGCCAAGGCCGGTCGTCGCCGGGGGCGCGCCCCGTGAGACCGTGGGCGATCGCACCTTCGGGCGCCCCCGGCGCACACGGGCAGTGATGATACGCGGACACACCGCGCGTCCCCACGCCGTTAACCAACGACACGCCGTAAGGATTGCAGCCCAGTACCCAGTTCAGTTGATTGTAGACAAAGTCTCTGTATGCGGGGACGGGGTTGAACTTGTAGGCCTTGGCCACCAGTTCCGCCGCCGCCAGCACGTGGGCCGTGTTGCCGGGCGCGGTCTCGCCCGAAGCCGGCGTGTTGAAGAAGTTGCGTTGCCCGTCCACCATGTAGGGGCACACGCCGTAGGCATTGTCCGACCGGGCAATGAGTGCGTCGGCCTGCTCAATCAACTGCACCGCAATGCCCACGCTGAGCAGTTCGTCGAATTCCGCTTCATATTCAAGCAGGGCATCAATGGTTTCCGCATTGGGGCCCGGCATGAGTTCCCGCGCCTGCTTTGCGTCGCTCTCGTCCCCGGTCGCCATGAAGAGGTCCCAGGCGGCGTTGAACAGCATGGGCGACTGGGCGCCGGCTGCGGCGGCTCGGCGAAGCGCGGTGCGCGCCGCGGCAATGAGCGCGGGGTCGTCTTCCGCGAGCAGGGCCAACCGCGCCGCCGCGGCCGCCACCAGCGGGTCAGGTTCGCCGGCGTCGGCCCGCGCCGTCAGCCAATCCGTAACATGCAGCGCCTCTTTAAACAACGGTATGCCGGGCTTCTCCTCCTCTTCCTGCTGCTTCCAAAGCGTGGCTTTGTGCGCCGTCGCGAGCAGCCATGCATAGAGTGCGGTGTTCCGGTTGTGGCATCCGCTGCCGTCCATCCAGCCGCCCGGCACAACCGCCTGGAGGCAGTCCGGGGCTTCCGGCCCGGATGGCCAACGGTAAGCGGAAAAGGCGCCCACCACACTGGTCAAAGTCGTGTTCCACAGCAGGTCCTCTTCGATGAGAAAGGGTGCTGTTGAAACGGCGGTCTCGTCTGCCACGGCCCGCAGCAGGTACTTGCCTGGTTTCGCGTACTCCGAGAAGACCCCGCGGTAGTACATGTATCCCCAGTCATGGCCATAAGCGCCGCGGATCTTGCCCGCATCCTGGAGGGCGCACACATGCGCCACCTCGCCGTCGGTCCGCACCAGTTGCAGGGCCAGGTCCATCGCCTCGAAGTTCATGCGAATCGTGCAGGACTTGGAACCGGTTGCGTCATATCCCAACTGGTTATAGAGAATCTCGAGCTTGGGCACGCGCAGCAGTTCCGCGCCCAGTTGCGCCTCGTCCCACCAGACCGGTGCGCCGCCCTCGGCCTCGAGTACGAGCACCGCCGCGCGCGTCCCCAAAGGCGGAGCCAGCGGGTCCAGCACGAAGCGGCGCCAGCCTGCGTCGTTCGGGTCGAGCCGCCGGAACGTTGCGGGTTCGACCGGGCGGTTCGTGCCCTGCCAGCGCACCAACGCGCGCAAGGCGCCGTCGCCCTTTGCCAATACAGAACCCGATATTTCCCGCACCTCGCCCGTGACCAACGCGGGCGCCGAGACCAGGGTGGCTTTGCCGCCCACAGGCTCCACGCGCACCGAGGCGGTGCCGCCGACCCGCGTTTCCGCGTCGAGGGCCCATGTAACGTCTTCGGGTTCGACGGTCCAGCCTGCCGGTTTCCGGGCTTCGGCGGAGGTGTCCTGCGGCAGATTGAACCCCGCCTCCAGGACCGGCTGCGTGTCCCAATAGAGCACGTCTTCAAGGTCTTCGAAGCGCGGCGCAGCGCCTTGGCGCATCACCCCGCCGCGTGCCATCGGCCACGGCAGCATCGGCGCCAGCGCGGGTCCCTCCGCATCGAAGCACTGCACTAACCCCGCCCCGCCATCCTCCGCGCCCGCCAGCACCACCTCGGTTTTCGTATCGCCGTCCACGTCCGCCAGCATCGGCGCCTGTGTGAGCAGCCCGCCGAACTGCAGCCGCCACTCGGGCGTTCCCGCTTCACTGAGGCAATACAGGGTCTTGCCCGCGGCGAGCAGAATCTCGCGTATGCCATCCCCGTCCACATCGCCCACTGCGGCATGGCGTGGTGCGGGCTGGTCGTCGTGGAAACACCAGAGCGGCTTTCCCTCCGCCGTGTACACACACATGCGGCCCGCCGTGGTCACGGCAATGACCTCGGCCATGCGGTCCGCATTCAGTCCGGCAACCAGGACCTCGGCGCCGCCCGTCGCTGTCGTTGCCACCGCCTTGGCGTCTTCCGCTTCCCAAAGCGGGTCGCCATAGGCCGCATCCAGGACATACAGCTTCACGCCGTCCGCGCTCTGGCAGTAGACCTCGAATACTGCGTCGCTGTTGGCATCGGCAACCGTGGGGGCTCCCGCCAGCGGGGTTTCCGGCTCCCACTCCCAACGCAAGTAGCCGTCCTGCTCCAGACACACCAGTCTCGACGTGCTGATGGCATAGGTTTCCAGTAACCCATCGCCGTCGGCATCGGCGACGGCGGGGGAGGCCGCCGGCACAAAGGCGTCTCCGCTGCCCGCTTCAGGATAGGTCCAGCGGGGGGCGCCCTGTGCATCGAAGACCGCCAGGCCCGCGGTTGTCGCCGCCACGGCCTCCAGGGAGCCATCCCCGTCCAGGTCCGCCCAGACCGGGCAGGTCCCCGCCAGGCCCGGCAATGCCGCCTGCCACAGCGGCTGGCCCAATGCGCCGTCGAGACAGACGAGCGCGGCATCCGACAGCGCCAGCACGCGCGCACCTTCAGCCACACCCTCCGCGCCGCCGGCAACCGCCAACGCCACACCCCGCCATGTCGCCGGCGCGTCCGGGGCATAGGTCCAGAAGCCGGCGCCTGTCGCGTCCAGGCAGCGCACCTGGCCCCCGCTGCAATAGACCGTCTCCAGCCCGGGCGACGCCGGGCTCAGTTCTCCCGCAACCGGGTCCGCCTCGATTGCCGCTTCCGCAGCCGACTCCCACGCCACGGGCAGCCCGAGCGCTATTGAACACACCAGCATGACCAGCGAAGTGAACACCGCCGTACGCATGACATCCTCCTCGTTCCGCGTCTTGCTGTCCCCTGTACGCGCAAAGCACAAGAATAGCGGTGTCTTGGCGAAGATACAAGGCGGCGGGGCCGTGAGGGCAGGCGGGTTATTCCGCGTGGCCGCGGGAGCGGAGCAGCTTGTATTCGATACTGTCGAGCAATGCTGTATATGATGCTGATATGATGTTCTCAGACACACCAACCGTGTTCCACAGCGCATCCTCGTCGCTCGACTCGATGAGCACACGGGTCAGCGCGCGCGTTGCCAGTTTGCCGTCGAGGATGCGCACCTTGTAGTCCTCGAGATGCACTTCAGCCAGTTCGGGATAGGTGTCTTCGAGCGCCTTGCGCAACGCGTTGTTGAGGGCGTCCACCGGGCCGTGCCCCTCGGCCACGGTGTGCATCAGCGTGCCGTCGGGCAGCACCAGCTTAATCGTCGCCTCCGATACCGCATCCTGGTCTATGCGGGCCTGGTTTACCCGGCAGTGGAAACCGGCCCGGTCGAAGAACTTGCGGTAGCGGCCAATGGCCTTGCACATAATCAGCTCGAGTGACGCGTCCGCGCCCTCGAATTCGTATCCCAGGTTCTCGAGTTCCTTCACGCGCTCCAGAATCTGGCGGGTTTCCACCCCGTCCCGGTCTAATTCGATGCCGAATTCGCGCGCTTTTTGTATCAGGCTCGACCGGCCCGAAACCTCGCTCACCGCCACGTGCGTCGCGTTGCCCACCAGGGCCGGGTCAATGTGCTCGTAGCTGACCCTGGTCTTGCGCAAGGCATCCGCGTGCATACCGCCTTTGTGCGTGAAGGCGTCGCGGCCCACATAGGGCTGGTGGTCACGGGGCGTCAGGTTCGCCAGTTCGGCCACCACGTGCGAGACGTGGGTCAGCCGCGACAACTGGTCACCGGCGACCACATCGTAACCAAGTTTCAACTGGAGGTTCGGAATCAGCGTGGTGAGGTCGGCGTTGCCGGTGCGTTCCCCATAACCGTTGATGGTTCCCTGCACATGCCGGGCGCCGGCCTGCACGGCGGCCAGCGCGTTCGCCACGGCGCAGCCGGAGTCGTTGTGGGTGTGGATGCCCAGCAGGGTCTGTGGCAACCGTGCGCGCACCTGTTCGGTGGCCGCACCGATGTCCCGGGGCAACCCGCCACCGTTTGTCTCGCACAACACGAGCACTTCGGCGCCCGCGTTCGCGGCGCGGTCGAGCACCGCCAGCGCATACTCGGCATCCTCGGCGAAACCGTCGAAGAAGTGTTCCGCGTCGAGAAATACGCGGCGGCCCTGCGCCCTGAGATAGGCAACCGACTCTTCAATCAGCTTGAGGTTCTCCTCCAGCGCAACGCCCAGTACCTCGCGCACGTGCAGCGGCGAGGTCTTCGCGAAAATGGTGACCACCGGTGTGCCCGCATCGAGAAGCGCCTTGAGATTCGCGTCATCTTCCACCGCGCGTCGCGGATGGCGGGTGCTTCCAAAAGCCACCATGACGGCGCATTCAAGCTGCATATCCCGGGTGCGCGCAAAGAGTTCTACGGCCTTCGGATTGGAGCCGGGCTGCCCGCCTTCGATGTAGGCGATGCCCAGCTTGTCCAACTCGCGAACCACGTGCAACTGGTCCTCGGCGGAGAATTTCACACCGGGACCCTGCGCGCCGTCGCGCAGCGTCGTGTCGTAGATTTCAATGCGTTCCGCCAATGTGCAACTCCTGCGCATCCAAGCGGTTAGGTTCTCTGTCGGTCAGAAGGGCCGTTGCGGGGACATACAGTCCCCGCCTTGCGCGCCGGTCTATCCGGCATCCGGTATGCACGGTCACTCAGTCACCAAGCCGCAACGGGTTCTCGCGAATCATGCGCTCTGTGAGCTCGTGACCGTGCGCCACCAGTATGGGGCTCTTCGCCGCCTCCTTTTCCGAATAAGCAGTGAATCCGTTTGAATCGATGCCCGCGCCGCAGACTACAAACGGGGCCTCGCCCGCGGCGTGGGTCTTGGTCTCAATCAGGGTGAAATGGTCCGGCGCCACCAGCAGCCGAACCCCCGGCGCCTCCTTGACGTAGGCCAGGGCGGGAGCCACAATGTAGCGGTCGAAATCAGAGATGGCCGAGACCTTGAGGTCGGTGCGCCCCTGATGTGCGGTTTCGTCCGGCGCCTCGATGTGCACATACACGAAGTCGCAACGCTCCAGCGCCTTGAGCGCGGCCGTGATCTTGCCGTCGTAGTTCGTGTCGATCCATCCAGTCGCACCCGGGACTTCGATAACCTCCAGCCCCGCACAGGTGCCGATGCCGCGCACCAGGTCCACGGCCGAAATCACCGCACCCGTCAAACCGAACTTGTCCATGTAGGTGGGCATGGAAGGGCTCTTGCCCTGGCCCCATGGCCAAATCGAGGTGGCTGGCAGATTTCCTTCCGCGATGCGCCGCTGATTGACCGGGTGCGCGTCCAGGACGTCTCGCGAGCGCGCCATCATCGCGCGTATCAAGTCAGCCGCGGCGCCCTGCGGCTGACGCGGCTCCCACCGGGTATCGGTAATGTCGTGCGGCGGCGTGCACTCAAGCGACACCAAGTGTTCCACTGAGGCGGCGTCACTCCCGGTGATGACCGCCAAGTGCCGGTAGCTGACCCCGGAATAGAACTTCACCGGGAACTCCGCCGACAAGGTTTCGTTCAGCGTTTCAATTATGGCGGCGCCCTCGGACGACGTGATGTGACCGGAAGTGAAGTCGCGCATCACGCCGTCGGCCAGCGTCACGAGATTGCAGCGGAAGGCGACTTCGCCCTCAGCCAGTGCGATTCCCTGAGCCGCTGCCTCGAGGGGCGCGCGGCCCGTATAGGTCGCGTGCGGGTCATAACCGAAGACGGACAGGTTGCCGATATCGCTGCCGGGCGGCAAACCGTCAGGGATCGGACAGAACCGGCCAAGAATGCCCAGCACCGCCATTTCATCCATGGCAGGTGTTTCGGCGGCCTCAATGGGCGTGCGCCCATCCAGTTCGGGCCGGGGATGGTCCGCCATGCCGTCACCAAGTAGCACCAGATATTTCACCGCATCCACTCCATGTTATACTGGGGGAATCCTGAAAAAATAGCACTGCGCGCGGCCATAAGTCAAACCCTCGACAAGCAAGGCGGTTACGCATGATTCCCCTGTCCGTGTTGGAACAGCTTCAAGCGCACTATCTTATTCCCTATCCAGACCCTTTTCTGGATGCGCTCGCGCGATACGCTGAACTGGTCCGTGAATGGAATCCCATCGTTTCCGTGGTATCAATAGGCGACTTGGACCACCTGACCGACCGGCACTTCGTCGATTCCCTGAGCCTGGCGGGAATGGTGCGTGGTGTCGCGGGCGAAAAGGCTCATCTGCTCGACATCGGCTCCGGAGGCGGGTTCCCGGCCATACCACTCAAGCTGGCCTTGCCGGACCTGCGCGTGACGCTTGTCGAGCGTTCTCAGAAGAAGCTGGGCTTCTTGCGCAAGGTGACGGCGGCGCTCGGCCTGGAAAAGGTCTCCTTCGTGCTGGGCGAGTTTCCCCGAGCCTATCAGGCCTATACGGAAGCTGCACCGGACGTTTTCACGGCGCGCGCCGTCGAAAAGCCCGCTCGATTGTGTGTGGGGTTCCGGCCCTTGCTCGAAGCGGGCGGCGTTTTCCTCTGCCAGTCGGAAGCGCAGGCACGGGAGTTCAACGGCACGTATCATGTCGCGCAGGTGGACGACTGGTGGTCAAGCCAGGGCTATCGGCGACGCGCTGTCTATGCGATTCCGAAGTAATC
>NPIG01000919.1_pt1 | contig 11081 bp, 10 predicted proteins | sample 8637441 | NCBI WGS metagenome assembly NPIG01 (sample SAMN07420675, study PRJNA396082) | bioreactor metagenome | isolation source: sample BR6 brine-fed electro-methanogenic bioreactor BR | place: Japan: Kochi | collected 2016-06-14
AATCAATAACGCCGCAGCATCGGCCCGGGCGCAGAGCGAGATTCCTATCATGTGCGACTTGCTTGGCACCGGCCCGGGCGTTTCCGTGTTCAATCACGTGCCGGGCGGTTCCAACGCGCTGTTCCTGGACGGGCACGTCGCGTTCATCCGCTATCCCGGCCAGGGCCCCGTGACCCCGGCCATGGCCAACATGCTCGCCGTGGTGGTCTCCGCCTTCGACAGCGTGAACTGAGCGTGCGCCGGAGTTCGCCGTGGCGCATCCTCACAGTTGCTCTTCCGTTGCCAAGGCGCACGCGCTTCGGGTAGACTCAACTCCCTTGCACAGGGGGAGGCCGCGTGACTGCCGCGGCCGATGCAGCACGACAGGAATCGCTCTTCATGGCCGCTGAAGGACAAGGTGATCTTTTCGACCCGAATCGGACGGATTTCGAGGGCGCCTACGACGCGCAGCTCTTCCTGCCGATGCCGGACGTGGGCGCCGAAACGCCGTTTCAGCGTGTTGTCAAGCGGGACGGGCGCGAGGAGCCGTTTGACAAGCAGAAGATCGCGGCGGCCATCCGCAAGGCAGCCGCCGAGGCAGGCGGCGATGACCTCGACATGGCCGACAACCTGGCCGCGGCGGTGACCATCTACCTCCAGAAACGCCTCGGTTCCGCGCCGCCCTCGGTCGACCAGGTGCACGACGCGGTCGAACGCGTGCTTATCCACATGGCCCACGGCAGGACGGCGCTGGCCTACGCCCGGCACCGGGACCGTTGGGCGCGCATACGTCGGCTGCGCGAAGGCGACATGCGGGCCTTTCTCGGCGAGTTGGAGGAGGCCCGGCAGCAGCGGGAGGCGCTGGGCGGCCGGCCGGACAGCCTGCTCGAGGTGCGCGGCAGCGGTGGGGTGACCGCGCACTGGGACCGCGAAAGGATTGTCGAGGCGCTGGTGCGCGAGACCGGCCTCGAACGCGGCATCGCCGCGATGGTCGCCCTGGATGTGGAACAGCAGCTCGAGTCCGCGCCCATCAAGACACTGACGGCGGCGCTGGTGCGCGAACTGGTGGACGCCAAGCTGGTGGAACACGGGCTCGGCGCGCACGGGGAAAGGCACCGCCGCCTCGGTGTGCCGCTCTTTGACACGCAGCGCATTATCCACGGTGTTGCGCCGGAAGCGGTGGGCGAAGACCCGGCGGGCACCGACGCCGTGCTGGCGCGTGCCGTGAAACGCGAGTACGCGCTGTCCGAAGTCTTCCCGCCCGCGGTGGCCCAGGCACACCTGCGCGGCGACATCCATCTGCATGAACTGGGCCTGATCGACCGGCTGCACAGCGCGGTCCATTCCCCGGGCCACCTGCTGGCCCATGGCCTGGGCCGCAAGGGCAATCCCTCCTACGCGTCCCCGCCGGTGCGCGCGGACCTCTTGCTTGCGCAACTGGCCAAGGCCACGCGCATATTCGAGGATTTCTTCACGGAACACGTGGCCTGGGACGCGGTGAACTTCTTTTTCGCGCCGTTCCTGAAGGGCATGAGCAAAGACGAAACACGCGTCTTCGCGCAGATGGCGGTGTACGAGTTCGCATTTCCGGCGGTGCAGCGGGGCGGTGCGATGCGGCCGGTGGAACTGCACCTCCACTGGACGCCGCCCCCCTGGCTGGCGGGCGCTTTCGCGGTGCAGCCCGCGGACGCGTCGGAACACCGGTACTGCGACTTCACCGCGGCCGCGCAGCAGTTCGCGTGGTCGGTGCTCGATGTGCTGCGCGCGGGCAGTGGCGACGGTTCGGCCTATCCCGCGCCATCGCCCTGTGTGCACCTGGGCCCGGACTTCTTTTCCACGCCGGGACACGCGGACCTGCTCGACCAGGTCGCCGCGCTCGCGGCGCGAAGAAAGGTCTCGGTGGTGTTTGAGCGGGACAGCGAAGAGACACCGTCACACGGACGCCCGTGGCGTCCGCGGGGCGTCACACTCCACGCGGTCACGCTGAATCTGCCGCGCGCCGCGTTCGAGGCCGGCACGCCGGAGCGCCTGCCAATGCGCCTCGAGCGTCTGCTCAACACCGCCATCCAGGCGCACCAGGCGAAGTATGACTTGCTGGCGCGGCTTGCGGGCCCCACCGGCGAGGGGCCGCTCGGCGCGCTCGTGCGGCGCTACGGCGACAAGCCCTATCTTGACCTCGAGGCCAGCGCCTGCCTGATTTGTGTCGACGGCCTCAACGAGGCGGTGCGCGCGCTGCTGCACAAGGACATGCATGAAGACGCCGAAGCCAGCGCGCTCGGCGAGCACATCCTGAACACGCTGCGCCGCCGGTGCGCGGAACTCGGCGCGCGGCGCGGGCTGCCCCTCACGCTCGCCGCGAACAGCCGCCGCGCCGTAAGCGCCCGGTTCGCCGCGCTGGACGCGCAGTGCTTCCCGGAACTGGTGCGCGCCACCCTGCAGGCCGGACCCGACGCCCCCGCCCTCGAATACACCTCCGGGGCGCGGCTTGCCCCGCGCAACGGGTTCAGCCCCATCGAGCAGGTGCGCATTGAAGGCGCACTGCACCGTTGCCTCGACGCGGGCGCCCAGACCGACATGACACTGCCGCTCGAGCACGCATCCATCGAGGCCGTGGCGGAATTCCTGCGCAAGGCGTATCGCCAGACCGCCATCGCCCGCATCACCTTCGGTTGAGCATTTGGGCCGCGCGGGGACCCGCCGGTACAATGGCAACCGGCGCCTGCAACGGCAAGACCGAGGGAGAACAGCCGATGGAATTCAATCTGAAACGCTATGAGCACATGCCGTATCGCCGCGCCGGCCGCAGCGGCGTGGTGTTGCCGCCGGTGTCGCTGGGCATGTGGCACAATTTCGGCACGAACGCCGACCACGAGAACTGCCGTGCAATGATGCGCACCGCCTTTGACCTCGGCATTCTGCATTTCGACCTGGCCAACAATTATGGGCCCGCGCCGGGCGCGGCCGAGACGCGCGTGGGGCGCATCCTCAAAGAGGACTTCGCCGCCCATCGCGACGAACTCATCATCTCGACCAAGGCGGGCTTCACCATGTGGCCGGGGCCCTACGGCGACTGGGGCAGCAAAAAGTACCTTGTCGCCAGCCTGGACCAGTCACTGAAGCGGCTCGGGCTGGACTATGTCGATATCTTCTATTCGCATCGCCCGGACCCGAACACCCCCATCGAGGAGACCATCGGCGCGCTCGACCTCATTGTGAAGCAGGGCAAAGCGCTGTACGCGGGCGTCAGCAACTACCTGGGCGAAGATTTCGTGCGCGTGGCGGAACTGGTCGCGCGGCGGGGCTGGACCCCGCTCACGCTCCATCAGCCGCGGTACAGCATGTTCGACCGGCGCATTGAAACCCAGCTGCTCGAGCACACGGAGCGCTACGGACTCGGCGTCATCGTGTACTCCCCGCTCGAGCAGGGCATCCTGACCAACAAGTACATCGATGCCGGCGGCATTCCCGAAGACTCGCGCGCGGCCGACCCGGAAGGGTTCCTCACAGAGGACCAGGTTACGCAAGACCGCCTGGAGCGGGTGCGCGGGCTGAATGAAATCGCGCGGGCACGCGGGCAATCCATGGCGCAACTCGCGATTGCCTGGGCCCTGCGCGACCCGCGCGTGACCAGCGCCCTCATCGGCGCGAGCCGGCCGGAACAGATAGTGGACTGTGTGCGCGCGCTCGACAACAGCGCCTTCAGTGACGAGGAGCTTGCGGCCATCGATGAACTGGCGCCCGCCTGAGTTCCTTGCACCGGGAAAATCCCGGCCGGGCGGGCTTGCGCCCCTTTTCATGTCCCGTTACGATAAGTTCTCCGCAACACGGGAGGAATCCATCGTGCCGTACAGCAAGCTCTTTTCCGCAGCCGCCGTGATTGCCCTGCTGCTTGGCGCCTCTGCCCGGGCCGACACCGACGCGGAGTACATCGCGCGGTTCGAAGAGGCGCGCCCGCCGGTTGAGGCGCCGCCCACGCTCGCCGAGTATGCCACCCCGGAGCGCTACGACCGCCAGGTGATGGGGGACGCGCTCGCGCAGGCCTTCAAGGCGCCGAGCAACGATTCCGGCGGCATTGCGTGGGGCCTCTCCAGCCGCATGCATTCGCTCAATGTCATGTACAGCGCCACCGGCAATATCAAGTACCTTGAAGCCAACCGCCTCTGCATCCAGGCCGTGCTCGGCGCCACGGATGAAAAGCGCGGCAAGAATCTGTGGACCGGGCGCAGCCCCGCAGCCTGGGGCAGCGACAAGTACGCCGCTGAGCGCGGCCGCGCCCTGTTTCCCGTGCATACCGGCGTCATCGCCGCGCCCATGTTCCACTTTCTCGTGTACGCAAGGGAACATGACGCGTACCGCGCGGAACTCGGCGAGGAGTACGGAACTATTCTCAACGAAGCGCTCCGGGCGCTCGCCGAACACGACCGGCAGTGGCGCGATGGCCCCACACCCGGCGAGGGCCACTATGTGGGCATGGAACAGGAACCCGTTCTGGACGACCGTCCTCTGCCCGCCAACCGGCTCAGCGCTATGGGCTGGGCGCTGTACTGCGCGTGGAAGGCCAGCGGTGAGGAGACCCACCGGGAGCGCGCCGTCGCTATCGGCCGCTACATCAAGCGCCGGCTCACCGTGACCCCGGAAGATGCCTGGTTCTGGGGCTATTGGCTACCCGACGCGCCCGTCACTGAACCCGCCCCGCGCACCAGCGTCAAGGGAGAAGACACCTCGCATGCGGGGCTGTCGATGCGCCTCGCGCTCGAACTGGGCCGCGACGGCCACGTGTTCCACGACGAGGACATGCGCCGCTTCGCGCGCACCGTCACGCACGGTTTCGGGCGGTTGGGCAACGGTGTGCTCTTCGGCAACATCACGGGAACGCCCGAATCGAGCCCGAAATATGTGAACTGGCCCGCGCGCTGGCTGGCCTTCGCGCCCTGGGAACCCGCGGTGCGCGCGCCAATCCTCGCCTACTATCTGAGGTACGAGCCGGGTCCCGGCCCGCAGGACCTCGCCAGCCTGATCCGCTACGGTGCGCCGCGCGGCGAAGAACTGCTCGGAAATGTCATCGAATAGGAGGGCGTTGCTTGTAACCCCCGTGGCGGCGGGGCTATACTTGCGCCTCGTTGTGGGGGCAGACCCGATACGAAGGCGTGAGAGACTCTCGTGGGCGAACCGTACAGTACACAAACCCTGAGCGGGTGGGGGCGCATGCACCCGAAGGCGTGCCGGGTTTACCGGCCGGAACGCCGCCGGGATCTGGCAGCTATTCTCGCGAACAATTCGCCCAACTATATCGCGCGCGGCCTCGGCCGCAGCTACGGCAACCCCGCAGTAAATGAGGATGGCGGCGTCATCGGCTTTGAGCGGCTCAATCGCATGCTCGATTTCGACGCCGAAACCGGGGCGCTTACCTGCGAAGCGGGGGTCAGCCTCGAGGAAATCGTGCACACCTTTCTGCCGCGCGGTTACTTCCTGCCCGTGACCCCCGGCACCAAGTTTGTCACCGTCGGCGGCGCCATCGCCAACGACGTGCACGGGAAGAACCATCACGCTGACGGCACCTTCGGCAGTTTCGTCGAGGAGATTACGCTACTCACCGCAACGGGTGAGACCCTGACCTGCTCGTCCGCCGAGAATAGCGATGTCTTCTGGGCGACCGTGGGCGGCATCGGGCTTACCGGTCTCATCCTCACGGCGCGCATACGGCTTATTCCGGTGGCCACGGCCTATGTCACCGTCGATTACTACAAGGCCGCGAATCTCGAAGACGCGCTCACCACCATGGGCGAGTCCGATGTGCGCTACAAGTACTCGGTGGCCTGGATTGATTGCCTTGCGCGTGGCAGACAACTCGGGCGCGCCGTATTGATGCGAGGCAACCACGCGCGGCCTGAAGACCTGTCCGTGTTCCAGCGCCAGCGGCCACTGGACGCGGCCACCCCGCGGGCGAAGTCCGTACCCTTCGACTTCCCCGGCTTCGTGCTCAATCCGTTGAGCGTCAAGGCTTTCAACACGCTCTTCTACGCGCGGCACTACACGCGCCCGGGCGCGCTTGTCGATTACGACAGCTACTTCTACCCGCTGGACAGCATCCACCGCTGGAACCGCATGTACGGCAAGGCGGGGTTTGTGCAGTATCAGGCCACCTTTCCCGAGGACCAGATGCAGGGTGTGGTGCGCACCCTGGAAGCGCTGAGCGAATCCCGGCGACCCTCTTTTCTCGCCGTTCTCAAGCGTTTCGGAGAGGCGAATCCCGGCATGCTCTCGCACCCGTTCAAGGGCTACACCCTGACGCTGGACATCGCGAACCGGCCGGGATTGCCCGAGTTTCTGAAGCAACTCGACGCGATTCTGCTCGAACACGCCGGACGCCTTTACCTCGCGAAAGACACGGCCACCGATGCAGCCACGTTCCGCGCCATGTACCCGCGGATGGACGAATTCCTCGCGGTGAAAAACCGGCTGGACCCCGAGGGGCGGTTGGCGTCTTCCATGGCGCGCCGGCTCGGGCTTGCCGGAGTGGGGGGGGCGGGCCATGGCTGACGCACCCAGGACAGCCGTTGTGCTCGGGGCCGCCTCCACCGTGGCGCGGCACATCGCCGCCTGTTTCGCGCGCGACGGCTACGCGTTGTTGCTCGCCGATTTTGACACGGAGGAATGCGAGCGCATCGCCGCCGACCTGCGCGTGCGCCACGAAACGTCGTGCGAGAGCCTGTTCTTTGACGCCACCGACTACGACAGCCACGAGGCCTTCGTCGCGGCGTGCGCTGAGAAACTCGGCGGCGCGCCCGGCGGCGTGGTGCTGTGTTTCGGGTTCATGGCCGACCAGAAGGACGCCGAGGCGGACTTCGCCTTGGCGCGCCGCACGCTCGACACCAATTTCACCGGCGCGGTTTCCATACTTGAGCGGTTCGCGCCGTTGTTTGAAGCGCGGAAGGGCGGTTTCATCGCNNCGCGGACGCCAGACCAACTACATTTACGGCGCATCGAAGGGCGGTTTCACCGTGTATCTGCAAGGGCTGCGGAACAGGCTGCACGCGGCGGGCGTGTCGGTGACGACCATCAAGCCCGGCTTCATGGACACGAAGATGACCTATGGCATGGACCTGCCCGGCCCGCTGACCGCCGCACCCGAAGCCGCCGCCGAAGCCATCTGCCGCGCCATACGCAAGCGCAAAGACACGGCCTATGTCATGCCCGTGTGGCGCTATATCATGCTTATTATCAAGAGCATTCCCGAATGGCAATTCAAGAAGATGAAGATATAGGCACGGTGCCGGTCATTCCATGAACGAATCACGCAAAGAGAATCCGCTGGTGACGACGGCGCGCGCGTTGCGTGTGTACCAGTGGAGCAAGAACCTGCTGGTGTTCGCCGCGCTCATTTTCGCGCGCCAGCTTCTCGACCCCGAGCAGGTACTGCGCAGCATCGGCGCCTTTGCGGCGTTCTGCATGGCCGCCAGCGCCACCTACCTCTTCAACGACATCATGGACATCGAGACGGACCGCGCCCATCCGAAGAAGCGCACGCGGCCCATCGCGAGCGGGGCCGTCTCGGTGCGGGCGGCGGTGCTGATGAGTCTCGTGCTGTTCGCTGCCGCGCTTGCACTCGGCTGGGCCATCCGGCCGGCGTTTCTCGGCGCTCTCGTCTTCTATATCGCGCTCACCCTGGCCTACTCCGCTTTCCTCAAGCACTTCATCATCATCGACGTGATGACCGTGGCGCTGGGCTTTGTCACGCGCGCCATGGCGGGTGCGCTCGCACTGACGGTCGCGTTTTCGAACTGGCTTGTGGTCTGCACGCTCTTCCTCGCGCTGTTCCTCGGGCTGAGCAAGCGCCGCCATGAGATCACCCTGCTCGAAACGGACGCGCGCAACCACCGCAAGGTGCTGTTTCATTACAGCGTGCATTTTCTCGACCAGCTCATATTGATAGCGGCGGGCGGCGCGCTCATCACCTACACCATCTACACCTGCTCCCCTGAGGTCGTGCGCAGTTTCGGCACCGACAAGCTCTATCTCACGCTGCCGTTCGTGGTCTACGGCCTGTTCCGCTACCTGTTCCTGGTGCATCACCGCACCGGCGGCGGCGACCCGAGCAGCACGCTCATCAGCGATTGGCCGCTCGGGCTCAATGTGGTGCTGTGGGGGCTTTCCTGCGCGGGCATCATCTATCTGTGGCCGAGGTAGGCGCCGTCCGAAAGCCTGCCGCGCGAGCAGTCCCTGCTCAATCGAGAAGCTTCTCCGGGGAAGCGCACAACTCGTTGGCCCGGTTGATGAAGTCAAGCATGTGTTCGAGGTCCATCGCGCGATGGTCGACACAAATGGTCAGCGAAAGCATGCTGCGGATCACCAGTTCCTCCTCGCCCCGGTCATTTACAGCCACCACCGGCTTGCGCTGCACGGGACCCACGCCGAAGGCCGTGGTTTGCGGCGGAATGACTTCGAGCAGATGCACGTAGAGCGGCGTGTTGGGGAGCACGCTCCCGATGTTCGACACGAGCGTGGTCGCGCTCACCAGGTTCTCGGGGGTGATGCGGTCGGATTCCGGGATGGACCGGTACTGCCGCCATTCCTCGCGCGAGACGCGGGGCAGCCGCGCTTTTCCAAAGAAATTGGGCAAGACCCGCCGCAGCACGCTGAGGTCGCCGCGCAACGCGCGCCGGCGCGTATCGCGCACGCCGGCCTCCCGCAGCAGCAGCGCCACGTTGGTGTTCCGCGCGCGCCGCTTCAAGTCTTCCATGGCGATACAGAGTTCGCGCAGGCTCATAGACCCTGCGTCCTCGAGCACGGGGGTGATGGTGTGGCCCTGTCCGATGCGCAGGGGGAGCGCGATATTAACACGGTCGGCACAGGTGAGCTTCCCGACCGCGGTGGCGGGGTTGTACTCGATGTGCGCGTTCATCTCCGGCGCTTTGAGCAGTCCCTCAGCGATGATCTTGAGCAGCACGGAATTGAATGTAACCCGCACGCCCTCGTACTCAGGCATGCTGCGCAGCCGCCGCACCAGCGCCATCAGGTCGGTCACGTCGAGTTCCACGCCCAGGCTGCCGTGCGGCGCCTTCCAGGCCTCCGAGGTGCGGTTCGCCACCACGCGGCGCTGAATATCGAAGAAATGGGAATGTCCTTGAGCGTTGTCGTATCGGGGCATGTACTGCTTCCTTCGGGTCGAAAGGACTACTCTTTGCCTGTAAACGCAAAACGCACCAGATGCGGAGGACGGCCTTCATGGGAAATGCCCCAGCCGATGCCGCCATCGTATCCCGGGTTGCCCGAAAGGTCTTCCCGGTATGCGCCGGGGGCCTTCGGCAACGCGCCGGACAAGCGCCGCACCACTTCAAAACCAAGCCCGTCCGCCGCGAACTGCAGCGTGCCGCCCTGGGGTCCCGTGCGCGAGACCAGCGACATGACGCCGTCCGCACAGGGCCACACCAGTACTTCGTGCCCGCTGTCCTGCACGTAGCGCCCGTCATTCCGTTTGTGGAACGGCCCCGTGGGCGCTTCGGCCACTGCCACACCCATCTTTGTCTCGCGCGGCGTGTGTTTCCACTGGCGTCCCTTGTAATAGAGCCAGACTTCGCCGGCGCGCACGATGAGACAGGCGTCGTCCACCCGGAAACTGTCGAAGCGCGCCCGGTCTTCGCTTGGGGTCAGCACGGGCACAGGCTGCTTCTGCCAGGGGCCGCCGGGAGATTCCGAAACCGCCAGGCCGATGGCCGTCTTGCCGGTTTCTTCGTAGCCCTCGTTGATAAACCCCGCCGCCACCGCTGTGTAGTAAAGGTAGAACTTCCCTTCGAACGGAAGGATATTCGGCGTAAAGACGCCGAAACTGTCGAAGCCCGATGCGCTCACCCCGACCGCCATGCCCTGCTCGCGCCAGGCGTGGCCGTCCTCCGATGTGGCATACCACACCGTGCCGTTATACCCGGAAGGGTACAACTCGGCCGATTCAACGATCTTCGTGTACCACACATGGTAGCGGTCGTCCACGCGAATGACATCGCTCGGGTCGCGCCTCGAAACACCGGCTTCGGCGCCAAGGCCCGCGGCCGCGGTGAACGTAAACGTGACCTGCCCGAGACCGGGTGGCGTTTCTTCCGCAGCGACTGCCTCCAGCACCAGTGCGGCTGTTGCCAGTCCAGCTATCCATTTCATGATTGTTCCCTTCGTGGGATTCCGCGGTGTGCAGCGAAAAGGCGGACAAGCGGCCAGGCTGCGTTCGTTCACTTGAACTCGCGGTCGTAGCGGCCCATGATGCGCGGGCCGTCGATAGTGATGGTCCAGGGCCGGTCGGCTGCGCGGTATTTCTCGAAACGCACGTGCCCGTCCATATAGAGCACGTTCATGCCGCCGGGCAAGTGCCCGGAACCCTGAATCTGGGGGGTCAAGTGATCCCACATGATGGGGATGTCGCTCTGGGCGCGCGCGCCCGCGGCCGGGCTGTTGATATCGGTTATGACGAAGCGCTCGATGCCTTCGCGCAGCCGGTAAATGACATTGCCGCCGCCCGCCTGCGTGCCGGCGTTTGCGGCCGACACCGTGAAGTCCTCGTCGGACACATGCGCATCGGTGGTGGCGGCATTGGCGGCGCCGAGTTCGCCCAGCGGGGTGCCCACCCAGTCGCTGCCCTCGTAGCGCCCCCCCACGCCGCTGCCCGGCACGCCCACCTTATCGAAGCCAAGGAAATTGACCGCGTCGAGAAACAGCCAGCCGGTATAGTTGTACGGCGCCTTCAACAGCTCCTCGGGGTCGACAATGCCGTTCTGGTTGCCGAGCGGCTGGCCGTTCGCGCGCAGGCCCTGGTCATAGCGTTCGATCGGTGTTGTGCCGTTCCCCACCCACGACGGACACCAGACAACGTTGACGTCCGTCAGGTACTCGGGCATGACCGACGGCCCGTTGAAAATCATGGTGTCGGACAACTGGCCATTCACGTCACGCAACTGGCGCGGCGGGTACTTCCCGCCCTTCGATTCGCCCGAATACATCTTGAATACCAGCCCGAGCTGTTTGAGATTGTTGGCGCAGGAGGCTCGGCGGGCGGCTTCGCGCGCGCGGGACAGCGCGGGCAGCAGGATGGCGGCGAGAATGCCGATGATGGCGAT
>NPIG01000287.1_pt3 | contig 11076 bp, 13 predicted proteins | sample 8637441 | NCBI WGS metagenome assembly NPIG01 (sample SAMN07420675, study PRJNA396082) | bioreactor metagenome | isolation source: sample BR6 brine-fed electro-methanogenic bioreactor BR | place: Japan: Kochi | collected 2016-06-14
GTAGCCGAGTTCAGCGACTTCTCGCCGGAGAACGATCCCCATGGCGAGCATGACTTCGGGTCCTTCGAGCATGACGGTGAGAAGCTGTTCTGGAAGATCGACTATTTCGACCGGGCGCTGAAGATGCATTCGCCGGATAAGGCCAACCCGGCGGTCACCCATCGGGTGCTCACCATCATGCTCGCCAGCGAGTACTGATGAACCGGTCCCCGCGCCCGCTGACCCGGGCAGACCGGGAGCAGGCCTTCCGGCAGGCCACGCGTGGCTTTGCCGAACGTTATGCCGAGGCTATCGCCCGTGGCATGACAGACGAAGAGCTGACCCGCGCGCTGGAGCTGTCATTCGGCATCTGGGGCGGCTCCTGCGGGCCGGGCCTGATGGTTGTGACCCACAAGGCCTCCGGCCTGAAGATCTGGGGTGGCTGGCATTTCGTCAATCACAGCGAGGAGCCGCCGCTCTTCTCCGGCGCCGCCACCCTGGCCATGGCCCGCGACATCTACGAGATCGCCGATCCGGACGATCCGCAGCTCACGCTCTTCTGAGCCTCGACCGCTCCCCTTGGGGGGGCGGTTTTCTTGTGGGCAGTTTTCGAGCGGCGGCATGGGCTTGAACGGCACCAAAATGGCCGTCTTGAGCCGATCAAATACCAACCGCTTCCAAATGGTGAAGGTCGCTGTATGCTGCCCTGTGACGCTAAGAGAGCGTGATGATTGCGGCTATCACTTCATCGCAATTCAATTTCGCGCCCTCCGGAATGGCATCATCAATCATCTGCAACACAGACAGAGACGATACTTCTAACCCTTTCCTCGACTGAAAGATATTTCTAGCCTGCACAGCGGTATCGGAGATCCCGTTTCGAGTATCATCGCATTTTGCTTCCAGCTTCGTCAGGAGTGCTGTGTAAGGCCTGACTTGACTTTCCGTAATGCTAGTGGTGCCAGAGTCTATTGCAGCGAGTTTCCCGGCACTTGTTTCAAGCAGCGCATTTTCTTCATCCTTACAGGCGGCTAGAAAAAGCATTGCCAAACAAACAAATGCCGCGCTGCCAAGCGAGATTTTCCACGGCATAAAGCACCTCCCCGTGTTTCTAGAAGTAAAAGCTATCTAAACGAAACGGGTCTAGCAATGACTTGATTAGCATATGTCAATTTGCCCGCTTAGCCGCCGTATTACTGCTCCCATGTGGGCTCCTGCTACCGCTTGAGGCCGAGGCACCGCCGCAACGCCGCCCCGCACGTTCCCTTCACTCCCGCCACATCCGGTCGGCGATAGCCAGCTCCTCGGCACCGATGGCATTGGCATAGATCGCCGTGGTGGTCATCGAGGCATGGCCCATCCACTTCTGCAGCATATTGAGCTGCACGCCGCAGCGGATAGCATGGATGCCATAGCCATGGCGCAGCCCCTTTGGGCAGGCCTGGGCACCGCGGATGCCAGCCTCCGCCATCACCGATTTGATCCAGCGATACGCGGTGATCCGGTTGAGCCGCCGCCCGCGGCGGCGCCAGAGCGGCCCGGCCTCTCGCCCGCGCACGGAGGCAAGTAACTCGATCAGCGCCGGAGGCGCCGGTACCTCGCGGTAGAGATGCGGATTGCGCCGCTTCAGCGTCCGGAAGGTGATCACCCGGTCCGCCGGCTGGATCGCCTGCGGCGTCAGCTCCAGCGCCTCGGAGATCCGGCAGCCTGTATAGAGCAGCGTCAGGCAGAAACGGCGGATCTCCGGTGCCTGCATCTCGGCCACCCGCAGAAACCGCGCCCGCTCCTCGGCGTTGATATAGAGCCGCCGGTTGGCGCGGTCGTAAAGCCGCATATCGGCCGGTCTGTCAGGCGCAGTCTCCATGGGCAGAAGGGGGCCATGTCTTCAGGGGGCTGAGGCGGCAGATCGCTGCCGTCCCTGGCATGCAACAGTATTGGCAATTCTGATGCGCGCCCCGGAAATACCGCAAGAATACATGGGCTTAGGTGCGGACGCCTTTGAGCTTATCCGCATTGCGAGGGGCAAACAACGTTTAATCCGCCCCTCTTTTCATAGTGTACAAAATTGCCAATTCTGATGCAAATCACCCTCCCCGAATACCGCTCTGAACAAGGGGCCTCCGGTTGCGGATTTTGTACCGCATAGGAGGGAAGTATGAAGGAATTCAATATCATGCGCCGGGTGGTCCGGCTTGCGCTGCTGGGCGCCACCGTGAGCAGCCTCAGCGGCTGTCTCGCGGCCATGGCGATCCCGCTGGCGACCACCGCCGGTGTCACCGCCGCCGCCAATAAATCGGCAGACAGCCTCACCGAGCACGGCGTTCAGGTGACCCACATGAGCTGCTCGGCACTGCGCGCGGAATATGCGCGGCTGGAGAAGGATGCCGTCGGCAAGATGAACCCCTTCGGCAATTGGGCCGCCCGCCGTTCCATGGTGAAGAGCGTCGCCGCCCAAAAGGGCTGCCGGTTGTAGCATCGGGGGATGATGTCTTGGATACAGCAAATGGATTGAGCACGGCGGCGCTCATCATGGCGGTGCTCGGGGGTCTTGTCCCCGGCATCGGCCTCTATATCGGCTGGGCGGCCCTGCTGCTCGCCACCTTCGGCGCCATCGGCGGCGCCAAAGGCCTGCCCATCGCCGTGGTTGCAGTCTCGGCCCTGGTGTTTCTCTTCCTCACCCCCTCGCTCTGGGTGGAGGCCGCCATGCATAAGGCCGGCTTCGGCGAGGCCACCGGCGCGCCGCCTGTGCTGCGCATCGGTTCGCTGGTGCTGCTCGCCCTGCCCATCGTGGGGCTGCTGCTGGCACCGTCGCAGGACTCGGAGCGATAGCTGTCGGCTGTCGCTCCGGGTCTCTTGCACGGGACCTGCGGTCGGGTAGGATTTCCCTAAGAGAGATCCTGAAAACGGGTTTTGCCTCCAGGCCGGGCGGCGGGGCGTGAGCGAAACAGCTGACTGTTTCGCCCCCAAGGCTCCTCCCCGCCCGGACGGGGTCACCGGCAAAACCCGTTTTCAGAAATTTGTCCCAGCGGGTCCGTACCGCCGCTGCCGCCGACCGCGTATGCTGGGGGCGTTACTCGTTAATCAGTACATTTTCATATGAACCATAATTTTGCGATCGACCTGCGCAGCGCCCGCCGCGGCGCCGGTCTTACCCAAGAGGACTGCGGTCACCTGTTAGGCGGCTCCAAGAGCGCCATCGGACAATTGGAAAGCGGCGCCCGGCTGCCGACCCTGACGGAGATCTGCAAGCTGTCCCTGATCTTCGGACGCACCTTCGAGTCCTTCTTCGGAGATCTGATGAGCCATTGCCGGCAGGAGCTCGACCATCAACTGAGCACCCTGCCCGACCCGAAGGCCCCCCATGCCTCCACCTTCAACCGCAAGTCCACCCTGGATGCCTTGGCAGAGCGATTAGACGCCGAAGCCGGACAGGGCCATGACAGCGCATGAGGGGCGCCCGATCCTGTCTCTGGCGGTCCGCCGCGGCACCCTCTGCATGTTGTTCTTTCGCGGCCGCAAGCTCTGCGACTGGCGCTGCTCGAAGAAGGCCGCGCAGTCTCCCGACCTGGCGACCGACACCCTGCGCAACTGGATCGCGCGCTACCGGCCCGAGGTGGTGATCAGCCAGAACCCCGACGCCGCCGGGCGCAAGGGCCAGGCCACCATTGCCATCCTCGCCGATATTGCCCGCGTCATTGAGGATGCCGATCTGCAGGCCCTGATCGTTACCCGCGCGCCCCGGTTCGAGAACCTCTACGCGGAAGCCGCCGATCTCGCCGAGCGCTATCCTGTGCTCAAGAGCCGGTGTCCGAGGAAGCCGCCGTGCTATGGCTCAGAGCCCCGGGCGCTGGTCTACTTCGAGGCCCTCGCGATGGCGCATCAGGTGTTTGAGGGAAGGTGAGGTGCGTTAACAAAAGCCACAGTGAGACGCTGCGGCTTTTTTATGGTGGAGGATACGAATGACACAGAGCAGATCCCAAACGGATGATCGGGACCGGAGGCTGCGCATGTGGGAAGGGCGGGAAGCTGCCTTTAGCTGCGCCTGCGAAGAGTTTAAGTTCAAGGTCACAGAACCAGACATTCGATTCTTTTCCGTCCGCAACTTACCATCGTGAAGAAGTATCACCGATCGCCAGGTAGGCTGTATCCACGGTGCCGCCGAATGTCTCACTTAGCGAGTACAGGGAAATCAAAATCGAACAGTTTCTCACTTGGTTGCAGGAAGCCTTCAACAACCGTGAAATTGCAATTGGCCTTTGGATCATCCTTAGCCTCTTGTTTTGTCTATCCAGGGCGGACCTCCGAAGCAGTCTCTGGAGCGTTGCCAGTGCACTGATCGCGCCAAAGCTCCTGTTGTTCTTCGGTATAGTTGCCATCAACGTGGTCGCTCTGTGCTGGCTGCTGGCAGAAATAGGATTGTGGTCGAAGTCGCAGATGCCACCCACTTTTCTGTGGTTTGTGATGGGCGGCTGCGTTTTTGCTGCTCGAGCATTGCAATCGAAGGAAGAGGACCAGTATTTCCGCAACCTGTTTCGCGGCAGTTTGAAGCTCGGCGGCATCTTTGAGTTTATCGTGGTTGCCTACACATTCAGCCTCGCAACCGAGTTAGTCTTGGCCCCTATCCTCTTCTTCTTGGCAGCTACTCTGGCTTTTGCAGAAACAAAAACAGAGTATGCGAAGGCAAAGGTCCTGCTGGAGTTGATTTTGGCTGCCTTTGCCATTGTTTTCGTCTGGAACTCTTTGTCATCGATTTGGTCACAGCCAGACCAGTTCTTCACAACAGATACGGGGCGCAACTTCGTACTACCGATCCTGCTAACCGTCGGAAGCATCCCAGTTTTCTACCTGCTGTTTTGCTACTCACACATTGAACAAGCCCGCATTCAGATTGATCAAAAGACCTTTCAGTCTGACAATCTGAAAGGGTATGCACGTAAACGCTTCTTTCTGATCCTCCCGTTGAGGCCCTGGCTTCTACGGCGGGCAACACGCCAATTCCACACGCTCCCTGCAAGAACCAAAGCAGATGTGGACCAGATCATCTCCGACATACTCAACTACGAACGAGACGAAGAAGCTCCGCCAACCGTGGTCCCGACAAAGGGTTGGAGCCCTTTTGAAGCCAGAGACTTTCTTAGAGAGCAGGGATTGAGGACAAACGACTACCACAAGGGCCACGATGAATACTGGGCTAGTTCAGAATATGTCGAACTTGATAGCCATATCCTTCCGAACAAGGCTGTCTTCTACATCGAAGGACAAGAAGGCGTCGTTACCACGCTCAAACTGACGGGGAAATTCATGGATGATTTCGACAGCGGAGAAGCAATCGAGAAGCTCAAAGTCATTGGAGCATTGCTTTGCGAAAGGGCTATCGGGCATGGCGATATTGCAATTGATTCACTCATTCTAAATTCCCAAGTGTTTGTCAACGAAATGATCATCGATGGCACGGCCATAAGGGCTTGGGGTGAAAGATATCCGAGCAACAGGGGCTTTGAAGTTTTTCTAACTCTGTCTCGATGAGCATAAACAAGTGCACGGATTTTGTTTTGCTTCAAATGACCCTTCTCTGGGGCAAACTACACGAGGTAGGTTATGAGTGATTTTGACGACGTTCCAATCACCAGTCCCGACAAAGACCGATTTGGCTTTGACCCATTCGCCAGTGCCATCAGCGATTGCATTCGTGGTGTCGAGAACCCGCTTGGCAGCGTCGTGGCGATCTATGGCCCTTGGGGCTCTGGGAAGAGCAGCGTTATCAATCTTGTCAGGCACCATCTTGCGAATGACGCACCCGATCTTGATGTAATCAGCTTTCCGGCATGGATGTATCGAACCGAAGAGGCTTTGGCCGTGGGTTTCTTCAAGGAACTCTATGCTGGGCTCTCACCCGTCCTGTCGGACCAGACAAAGGCCGCTGGGGCCCTTCGCAAGTTGGGTGCTAACCTCGCAGGTGCAAGCAGCCTTGCGGGTATGGCAGTTGGCTTGTTTGCAGGGTCGTTGGGAGAGAAAGCAACGACTGCAACCCTAGACGCACTTGGTGGCTTCATAGAGCAGGGTGAAACTGCGGAGGACCTACAGGCAACTCTAGCAGACGCACTTCGTGAAGCAGGGAAGAAATTCCTCGTCGTCATTGATGATCTGGATCGCCTTTCACCGGAGGAGGCGCTGGTCATCTTCCGGTTGGTCAAGTCAGTGGGACGGCTTCCAAACGTTATGTATCTCTTGGCCTACGACCGCGAGACCACTGAGCGGGCCGTCGCACGTCGGTTTCCGTCTGAAGGTGCGCATTACCTTGAGAAGATCATCCAAGCGGGGTTCGAGCTTCCTCAACCTGATCAATCACATCTGAATGTCATGATGGGGGAGGTGCTGGATAGGTTGGCCGCTGATCTGCCTGAAATCGATCCTGTCGAGTTTGGCAATTTATTCCATTCCATCGTGGTGCCAGAGCTAAAGACGCCACGGGATGTGTTGCGGTTGGCGAATACCCTTTCAATCACCATCACCCCCATCAAGCCGGATGTGTTTTTACCGGATTTTGTAAGTCTTGAAACTCTGCGAGTCTTTCGGCCAGCAGTCTATAGGGCCATACGACAGAACAAATCAGCCATCCTAAACGCAGGTCAGGACGATAGGTATGACCAACGTGATGCCCGTTCTGCCCAATTCACATCGATGCTCCTGGGGAGTGAACCTGAAGTGGATCATGGGCAACTTAGGGAAGCCCTCATGAGGCTGTTCCCTCAGTTGCAAAATGTCTTCGCGAACACTTCGTATTCCGGCACCAGGGAATGGGCCCGTCAAAGGCGGGTTTGTTCAACCGAGCACTTTGATACCTACTTCCGATATTCTGTCTCCCCCAAGACGATACCAAGGGCAGAACTTGACTACCTACTTGATGACGCGCGAACAGTTGAAGAAATTCAGGGGCGTGTTCGGGAGGCAATTCCGATCACTCAAGCCGAGGGGCGAACCAAAGCCTCGTATATCCTTGATGAGTTGACGGCACACGGACCCAGCATCTCCCTCGAACACGGAGAGAAGCTGCTGACCGCATTGTTTGGCATGGCCGACGAATTGTTCTTGGACCAAGATGAGGGTCGCGGTTTCGCATCATTCGGCGACAACAGGTTAAGACTGCATTGGCTGTTGCGATCCATACTCAGGGACCGAACCACCCTTGAGGAACGATCCGAGATTCTGGCAAAGGCTGTTGCGGCAGCCACCTTGCAGTGGCACGTCGATTTCAGCAATTCGGCTTGGGAAGACTACTATCCCAGCAATCCTGACCGCGATCCTTCTTCAGAAGCGGAAAGGCTGACAACTGAAACCGTGGCTGAGCAGCTTCAAGGCCAAACACTCGAAATGCTTCGGGCAGCGGCTGCCGACGGCATCATGCTGTCGTTAAATAGTCCTGCCCGCCTGCTTTTTGAGTGGGACAGGCTACAGCCTGATGGGGCTGGCGAGGTCATGGCCTACACAGCTCAGGCTTTGGAGGACGACACGAAGCTCTACCAACTCGCTTCAGCTTTCCTGGGAAAATCATACAGTCATGGCATGGGAGGTTTTGGCGGTGAACCTGGCGATCTCGTGCAACGAGAGAACGACCGCGCACAAGTGGCTGGAATTGATCGACTGCTTGATGTGGACGAGTTCAGACGGCGGTTGAGCGAAGCACAGCAAAGCAACGCCCTTGATGGAAAGCAAAAGTCAACCATCAGTCGGTTTTTGGCTGCATGGGATCGACGGGACGTTGGTGAGGATTGATTAATGGCCGCAATGATAGTTGTGATCGCAGCATTCCAACACCGTGCTAAAGGTCGGCTCTGGGCCGGTCGCGTCACTACGACTGGAGGGAGAAAGCGTTTCTATTACGGTATGCCTGTCTCTGAATTCTACAAATTGGCCATTCATCGCGGTTTGCCATTGCCCAAGCTTCTTTGTCATCGAGTGCCCAGGTTGCGCACCGCGCGGACCAGCATGATGCCCATCTCAGTCGTTGCAGTTGCTTGCCTTGCAGTCTTCCAGAGAGCTGAGAAAATCGCTGAGTAATTGGGTTTGCAGCTCTGTGACTGTCTCAAGTGTCGCAAGGAGTGGAGAAATCGCTGCGATTTCGGTGGGGTTCATCAAGTGCTCACCGCTCTCGGCGTATTCACGCGCGAAGCGGTGCGGGTTGAGGTGTTGCTCGATGGCTTCCGCGAGCGTTTCGATCTGGCCATTGTGGAAATACGGTGCAGTCAGCGTCACATTGCGCAGGGGCGGCGTCCGGAACAGGAAGCGGTCCCCAGGCTCCCTGGTGGCGTAGAACCTGCCGAGATCCTTTTCCGCCCGGACCTCGGGGACCCCAACGGAATGGAACGCGAAATCGCTGAACACGTTGCCGCTATGGCAGATGGCGCATTTGCCGATGCCGTAGAACAGAAGCGCTCCGCGTTTCTGGTTCTCCGTGAGAGCAGTCAGATCGCCTGCGAGATACTGATCCCAGGGTGTATCTCGGGACTGGAACTCGATCTCAATGTAATGGGCCAGGGCATTTCCGAGGTGAGCCGGACGAACTTCCTCCGCGGCGGTCAGGCCGTAGCTGTCGCGGAAGAGTGCCCGATAGGTCTCGCCGTCACCGAGGTCGCCTGTCTCTTCGATGAACAGGCGTGGCGCTACGCGGGCCAGGACTTTCTCCGGGCTCCGCGCAACAGCTTCGTTGGGCGCAAGTTGATTGGCGGCGCCAGGCCCTCCCAGCATCTCCACGGGAGTGAAGATCGGGCGCACGGATTGAACGGCCATCAAGTTCTCAAAATCGCTTGTGTCGAGAGCCTCGGGCAGAACGAGTTCACTGTGTTCAGCAACAACCATCGCCTGTAGCCGGCCATCCCATAGCATGGCGGAGACATCGTTGTGATCCCGGTTCCATAGATCGGGCACATTGCGCGCGGGAACTTCGGGCAAGAACCCGCTCGACACATCCAGGCGAGGCTCCAGCTCGCGCCCGTCCGCGGTCGCAAATTCTAGCTTGTGACAGGTCACGCAGGAACGGTCCCTATGCCCGCTTAGGAGCGGATCATTGAAGAGCTTCTCGCCGAGCCGAAACTTTGCGTCGCGTTGATAGTCTTTCAACGGCAGTGGGGTAAGGCCGAACTTGGTGATCGCGACGCGCAGTTGCGCATCGAGCGACGCCGCATCGCCAAGGCTATTTCTGAGATCCGGATAGGAGGGATCGGAGCTGGCAGAGAGGTGCAGTGCCGCCAATGCATGTTGGGATACGCCCTGCGACAGGAGCTGTTCTTTCAGCTGCGCGTAGCTTTTGCAGGGCAGGAGCCCGATCTCAAGAGACACGTCCAGGAGCGCTGCCTGCGCCGGGGATATTCTGTCTTCTGTATCCGCGGTTATCTCCGTTGCGCGCACCGCCTGATTACATGCGGCAGCCAGGGCGCGGTACTCCACTTCGCTTTCTTTGAGCAGGAGATGAGGCTTCAGCTCGGCCAGATACAGCCAGGAGGGCAGGGAGAGGCCGATGGCGATGACCGAAATTCGGAACAGAGTATTGATCAGAGCAGAGGGATGGCCCGGTTTCACTGATCGGGCTCTGCGTCAAAGTCGAGGGTGGAAAGAAAGGCGACGATGTCCGAGATTTCCTGTTCGCTCAATTCGACCGCGTAGCTCGGCTCCTGCGACCATCGCGCAATTTTCTGGTACATCTCGACCCGATCCAGCGGTGACAGGGTGCTTGTATCGATCCGTGCCAGAGGGTCCACATGCGATCGAATTGCACCGGCCAGGTCCGGTTCGACCCCGGAATGGGTGTAGGGCGCGGTCTTGGTGACGTTGTAGAGAGGCGCCGTTCGGAAGGCGTAGCGATCCTTCGGGTCTTGGGTGAAGTTGTAGCGCCCGTAATCGATTCCGAACCCGTTGAAGCCGAAACCGAATTGCTCGAACGGGATCGCATGGAACTCAAGGTCCGAAAAATACGGGCCGGTATGACAGGCGGAGCATTGGCCCCTGCCGTAGAAGATCAACCCTCCGGCGAGTTCTCGTTCTGTGAGGTCCTGTCCCTCGAACACAAAGCGATGCAGCTTCGTTTCGCGCAGCCGGAATTCGGAACGAATGAAGGCAGCGAGGCTCTCGGCGACCTGCAAATAGGTCAAGTCTTCGACCTCACGGCCAAATGCAGATGCTAAGGATGGGCCGATGTCAGGCGTGGATCTGATCCGGCGCGCAATCTCTTGATGGACCTGTGCCGCCGCCGCGACATCTCCTTGACGGAGCCATTCCGTTGCATCGGACTCGCCGATCATTTCGCGAAACTCCACCGGGGGCAGATGCGCGGTAACGACAAGCGGATCGTTCGAGGGAACCATGGATCCAAATTGGCTGAGGACGTTTCCGGAGCTTCCGTCGACGCGGCCGTCCCAAAAGAATACATTGTATCCAACGCCGCCACGCCCCCAGAGCGCGAGCGTATTTCGGGATAGGACCCCTGCCGGGCTCTTCATCCGCTCAGTGCCCGATCCGACGCCGCCGGCGCCATGCCCGACCGGCAGGCCATCTGCAGAGCCAAATTCATCCAGATGACAGCTGCGGCAGGAGACGTTTTGAGTCAACGACAGCAACTCGCTTTCAAACAGGAGCTTTCCAACCGCCGCCTTCTCCGGCTCGAACATCGGCCAGAGCTCTTCGACGGGGCGAAGACCGTTCTCGAGCGCCGCCTTGCGCAGGACGGCCTCCCGCATGGTCTCCGCAAATACAGGTACAGATGCGGCGCAGACTGCAATGAGGGCGATCAGGGTCTTAGTAGCGAATTTCATGGATCTCGATTACATCCTGCAAGTCTGTCGCTTTCGCCTCGATGGCTTTCAGGGCCATATATCCCAAAGCATTCTCGTCGAGACCAAAGAGGATCAACCGTTTCCGCATCAGATCGTAATCCTGGCAATCGATCAGGGCGATTTCGCTTGCCTCAAGATCCCGAACAGTTCGCTCGGACGGGTTCGCCTCGACCTTCTGTTTTGCCAGGAGGTGGGCGCGCATCGAACGATCACAGCGGTAGGTCGCCTCCTGGTATGAGGATTGCGTCACGGCCATCAGGGACCATTTCCA
>NPIG01001450.1_pt2 | contig 11065 bp, 9 predicted proteins | sample 8637441 | NCBI WGS metagenome assembly NPIG01 (sample SAMN07420675, study PRJNA396082) | bioreactor metagenome | isolation source: sample BR6 brine-fed electro-methanogenic bioreactor BR | place: Japan: Kochi | collected 2016-06-14
ACGACACCATCAAGTTCCGCGGCGTCAACATCTACCCGTCCAGCATCGACACCATCCTCTCCAGTGTGCCGGGGCTCGGATCCGAGTACCAGATTCACCTGACCCGCGAGCCCGATTCGGGGCGCGACCACATGCGGCTGGTCATCGAACGCGCTCAGGGAGTGCCCGCTGCACGGGATGCGGAGCTGCTCCACGAGGTCGGCCACCAGATCAAAAAGCAGCTGCTGGTCACCGCTGAGCTGGAACTGACCGATTACGGCGCCCTGCCGCGCTCGGAGCGCAAAAGCCAGCGGGTTTTCGATACGCGCCTCAAGGATGAGATCGTGTAAAATACCGAGTAACTTCGGGCATTGCGGCGCGCCAGAAAAGATAGACTCTCAACCAGGGATGTGATATTAATTAGACGTTTTCCTCGGTGAACACCATGGTTTGCCGGGAATTTTCCAGGGAGTCAGGCCGTTTCAGGCATTTTTCCGGGGGACGATCCGCGACACAGTGGCGGGCCGTCGTGTCTTTCCGTGCCATGATGTCAAGAAGTGTTTTCATGTATTTTCGGCGGGCCCTCCATGTGCCGGCTCTTTTTGTGTGCGCTCTGCTCGGGGGTGTTCTCTGCCCCCCTTTGGCCGGAGAAGCATCCGCCGCTGTTCAGGCACCCAAAACCCGCGCCGTTAAAATCATCGACCGCGACGAATCGAACCAGCCCCTGCGNNTCACCTACGATAGCGCCAGTGATGAGATCCTGATCACCAGCCCCCAGAAAAACAAATTGACCATTACCACCAGCGATTATTTCCCCTACATCGCCCTTGGTTCGGGCCGCGGACTGCGCTCCGTCGGCAAAAGCTTCACCCGCAACGGCTTGATTTATGTCTGCATCGGGCACGGCGGGCCGGATCAGCGTGCCCACATTGCCGTCTTCGACGGCGCCCTGTTGCCGGTTGAACAATTCTACTTCCCCGATTTCCCCGATTTTTCTCCCATGGATGTGGCGGTCAGCGAAAACGGTCGCCTGTACGTGGTCGGCACCGGCGTTTCGGGAGTGCTCGTTCTGGATTCGAAGGGTCGCTACCTGCATACCCTCTCGCCGCGCGAGGAAGTCCAGGGCAAAACCGAGGAAGCCTTCATTCAGGCCGTCGATATCGGCAGAGACGGGCGGCTTTATTTTGTCAGCGAAGGGAAAGGGCGCGTCTACGTTTATGACGCTGAGGAAGAATTTCTGTTCAAATTCGGCGAAAAAGGGGGGGAGCCGGGCAAACTGTCGCGCCCTCGCGCCCTCGCTGTAGACGATGCCCGCCGCCGGATCTTTCTGGTCGATTACCAGCGCCATACAGTGCCGGTTTTTTCCATTGACGGGCAGTACCTTTACGAACTGGGCGGACTGGGAACAAGCCGCGGATGGTTCCACTACCCAATGGATGTGGAAATAGACGGCCAGGAACGGTTGCTCGTCGCCGATGCCTTCAATCACCGGGTGCAGGTCATTGAATTTATCGACCAACCGCGGCAGGACTCGATAGAGATTGGAGAAAGTGTCGACGCGGAATTCCCGCTCGAGCAGGCTCCCGCACCCAGGACCCTGACCATCGACCGTATCGAAACCTCACTGCCGGAAGGTGCGGTCGGCGATTACCTGGTGCTGGCCCTGCTTTCGCCCGACAGGGAGACTGCTGAAGTCGTTGCCGAGAATCTGCGCAGAATAGAACTTCCGGCTTTCGTCCGCAGTGTGGAGCGTGCGCGGCGCGGCACCTGGCACCAGGTTTTCACAGGACCCTACGAGACTCCCCTGCAGGCCTACAACACAGCAGAAAACCTCAGGACCAAAGAGGGCCTGCCGGCGATCGTCAAAACCCTGGGGGAACGTACTGAATTAAAGCTTCCCACTCAATCGGCGACAACTTCGCCCGGCGGAACGATGGAGGCAGATAAGCCCGAAAAGCCGGAGCCGCAACCCCAAGAGAAGATGCAACCCTGAGCCGCCGGTTGCCGAGGATAAGACTCATGCCGATTTCCATCATGACAAGATTGGGGCGGATCGCCTTTTTCAGCCTCCTGCTTGCCGTTTCACCGGGCATCCCTGCCGGCACGGCTGAAGGTCAGGACACGCCCCGGCTAGAACCGCAGGATTGCAGCAAATGCCACCAGGAACAGAGCCTCGCCATCAAAACGCAGGGCAAGCGTCATCGCAGCAGCATCTCCTGCATCGACTGCCACAAGGAGCATCTACCGGACGGAACGGACACCATCGCCACCTGCGACCGTTGCCACCCCCCTACCCGGATGAAACATTTTACCGTGGTCGGCTGCCGGGAATGCCACCCGCCGCACACCCCACAGCAGATCGACTACAGCGATCTGCCCCGGGCGACGCCGGCCTGCGTCTCCTGTCATTATCAGGCAGCGGCTACCATGCGCGACTTTCCCAGCGACCATGCGGTTATCGACTGCAAGTCCTGTCATGCCCGGCATGGCGAGCACGACGAATGCCTGACCTGTCATGCCCCGCACCAGGAGGGGGAGACCAATGCATACTGCCGGCGCTGCCATACTCCCCACAAGCCGCTGCAGATTACCTACGGCTCCGACATGTCTTCGGGCACGTGCATTTCATGCCATGAGGAGCAGGGGGAGCAGCTGGACAATACGCCGACCAAGCATCAACTGCTGTCCTGTACCTACTGTCATCGTAATCAGCACGGGCTTATACCACCCTGCACCTCGTGCCACGCGCAGCCTCATGACGAAAGCATTCACAGCCGGTTCGAGGACTGCAATGACTGCCACGGCGGTGCGCACAACCTGATGAAATAATTAAAGCGAATTTTACTCTCAAGTTTTTACCGACTGATTTCCATCCTTAACTTTGAAGCAAAGCGGATCCGCTCACCATGAAAAATCAGCACCGGATCACCTCCGACAAAATGCTTGCATCATCAGTTCGGGCGCTGATCGCCCTGATGCTGATCGTGTACGCAACGCCCGTTGCGGCCGGGGATCCGCTGAGCTTTATCGGCAACTGGAATTATCGTAAAAGCGGAGGAGATACAGGCGACAGTTCTCTTTTCAACCATACATATACGCTGATCTATTCCAAAGAACTCTCCGATGCCATGGCCTTCTCCGCTTCAGTTCGCTACAATGAAAACATTCCCTCCGGGGATCTGGAGAAGACCGATTCCATCAACCCCACTCTGTCCCTCGATACCCGCAATGATTTCTTCTCTCTCAATCTCAATGCCTCCCGAACCGAACTGAATCGCGAAGACAACCCTTCGCGAACGGATCAATCATGGAGCGCCAACTTTCAGACCCAGGTCGAGCAATGGCCAAGCCTGAGACTCTACTACAATCAGAACAGCAGCTACGATGACGGCTCGCCCCGACGCCAGGATGTCGATTCCGATGTTTTCGGAGCAACGATCGAATACACCATCGCACATTTCGACCTGCTCTACGATTTTCGTCGCTCCGAAAGCCAGGATCATGTCAACCGCAGCGATACAGAAACCACCGACCACACAGCCCAGGTCGGCTATTCCAACGCGTTTTTCGGCAACCGGGTCAGCGTGGCCGCGTCCCAACAATATCAGAGCTTCAAAACCAGCACTGAAACCCGGGTCGGCGTGGGGGGCCGCTTTTTTGTGCCGGCTTTTCTTTTCGGCGGCTTCTCCAGCGAGGACGACACCCCGGCAACGGGCACACCTGCAAACAACCCGGCCCTGATCGACGGAGACACAGACGCCTCCGCCGGCATCGACATCACCGGCACGACGATCAAACAGAACATGGCCGTCCAGGCAGATCTGCAGCCAATCGACCGGGTGCGCGTTTACCTCGACCGCATTATCGACACTGCGACCCAGAACCGGTTGCAGTGGAGCATCTATCAAAGCTCGGACCTGACCAACTGGACACAAATCACCAACATCCTGCCCGTCTTTTATGACGAGGAAAACAGTCGCACCCTGGTAGTTCTCGACCTTGTCGATGCCGCCGAATCCCGTTACATCAAAGTCGTGAGCGATACAACGCTGCCGTCCACGATCTCGGTTTTTGTCACTGAAATGGAAGCCGGCACAGTACGTATCGCAACGTCCGACCGCTTCAGCATCAATCAGCGCACCATCAATCTGCAGTCCCAGTTCAGCACGACGGTGCGCATTACGGATTCCTGGCAGGTCAGCTACAACCTGCGCCGCAACGAAAACCGTCCCGACAACGGCCTTGACACGGTACAGTTCAATCACACCCTGAGCACGCGCTTCAACCCGAGCGAGCTTCTGACCCTGAGCCTGGGCATCTCCGAGAATATCGACTGGACCGACAGCGACGAAGACCGCCGCAGCCGCTCCTATTTCATCTCGGTCGGCTCCCAGCCTCTGCCGACACTGAACTATACACTGGGCTACACGCGCACGGAAACCCGCAGCGATGAGCATGGCGATATCGACGGCGACTCCTTCAGCGCCCTGGTCAATGCCACTATCTTCCCGGATTTGACCAGCAGTCTCTCGGCCAACTGGAGTCAAAGGGAAGACATTACCGACGGCAGAACGAACACGGTCTATGGATTCAACCTCGATGCCACGGCCCGGTTGAGCCCACGGCTCGATCTCAATATCGACCTGGGGTATACCAAATCCACCTCTGAAGACGAACTCATCGATGACGAAACCACAACCGGCACCCGTTACGGCTTTAACCTCGGCTACCGCCCATCGGATATTCTGCTGTTCAATGGTGGATTCCATCGTCAGGTCGAGGAGAACACCTCGGTGGTCAATGCCTCTTTTACCGGCCTCTGGACACGCAAACTGCAGACCATTTTCGGGCTGACCTACTCCATGGGAGATGAAGACAGCCGACAATACACTGGAACAATCAGCTGGCTGGTCAGCCGCAGAATTTCGACGCAGATCAATGGGAGTTATCTGGATGCAGATTCCGGCGACAGCTGGAGCATCCTTTCAAGCCTGCATCTAACGCTTTGACAGGCGGGGCCTTTGTCCCGATAATGATATCCGGCATTCGGTCGGGCGCCCCTGCCCGTCCCAGATTGAAGGAAGGTGATCAACGTGCAAAGATATGTTTTCGTCAGCATTCTGGCGCTGCTGGTTTTTGCCGCAGGGTGTTCCTCCCCTCGGCATTTCGCTGCGGAAAGCCTTGAACTTGACTATGTGAAAAGAATCGTGGTTCTTCCTTTTGAAAACAATACCGAGACCAAATTCGCCGGTCAGCGCTTTCGCGACATTGTCACGACCGAAATTCTCAGTGCCGGCCTCTTCGAGGTGGTGGAGCGTGGCGAATCGCAACGCTTTCTGCGGGAAGAGGTTGTCAGCAAAGAGCAGGAAATAATCGATCAGGCGACCGCTTTGCGCCTCGGGCAGGAGCTTAATGTTGAAGCCTACCTGGCGGGAGCAGTCAACGACTTCTCCGAGCGGCAGAACGGCAGCTACAACTACCCGGTCGTCGCCGCGACTTTGCGCCTGGTCGACGTCAAGACCGGGCAGATTATCTGGCAGGCCGGCGACAGCGAGAGCGGTTACCGCACCTTTGACCGGCTGTTCGGATTTGCCGCCCCGGACATCAACCAGGTCGGGTATCGTCTTGCAAAGCGCCTGCTCTCGACAATCAAGGGGCGTTAAGGAGTTGGCACGAATGAACCGCCTGTGTCGGGCGACATTGCTTTTGGCCCTGGCAATACTGCTACAGATTGCGGGGCCCGGATCGGCCCTGGCCCAGAAAACCGTTCTGCTCCCGGTCGCGGATCTCAGCCGTGGCGAAAACGGCCTGCACCTCGGGTTGACCAGAACGGTCATGAGCGCCCTGGAGCGTATCGGCCTTGAAGTCGCGCCTATGGGAGACGTCCTGCGGTTTATGTCGGACAACAAAGTCCGCAGTTATCACTACCTCGACTCCTTTCTGATACAGAAGATCGGGCGTGATCTCAACGCGCAGCTGGTCCTGATGGGGACCGTCACCGAAACCGCCGGCCGCACGCCTGCCATCGGGCTGAGCTTCACCGCATACGAGACGGCACGCGGCGCCCCCATCTGGGGTGAAACCGCTGCCACCAGCATACGTGAGCAGGCCGGTGTGCTCGGCCTGGGGGAGCCCGCCAGCGTTGAAGACCTGGCAAATCCCCTTATCGATCAGATCCTCGGTGAATTCCATAAAAACGTCTACGGGGGATTCATTCCGGAAGTTCGCGAATACCAGCTGGTCGGCATGCAGGTCACCCCGGCCTATGTGCAGGGGGGCAGCCGCATCGAAGCCCGCTTGAAAATACGATTTCTCGGTTCACACCCGAAGCTTATCGGGGCGCGCAGCGCCGCCGGGCAGACCTACCTGCTGCATGACAAAAAGACCAATACCTGGCAGGGCAGTTGGGCAGCTCCCAAGGAAGAAGGCAGCTATCCCATCGACATCACTCTCGAATGGGAGCCAGACACGGACGTAGAAACCCTACAGGAAGTCGCGCGCTACGTGGTGATCAACGAACCACCGGGGCTGACCCTGGAAATCAAGAAAGGGCAGCGCATCGGAACGGACCTCGCCTTCAACAATCATCTCCTCATCCTGCCGCGCCTTGGCAAGGTCAGCCCACTGACGCGCTGGGGACTTGAAATCCTGACCGAAGACGGCATACGCGTGGTCCAGGAGGAGCATGAGGGCGACATCCCGGAAAGACTGATCTGGGAGGGCAAGGGAAGCGACGGGTTCAAGCTGGCCAACGGCGCGTACGATATCGTTTTCCATGTTTATGACCTGGCCGGCAATCACAGCGAAGCCTCACGGCGGGTCGTGTTTCAGTCCGCCCCTCCCAAAATCAGGGCGGAAGTCCAGGTCATTGAGAGTGAAGGGCGGCTTGAGCTCCGCACTGATGGCGCATTCACCTATCCACTGGTCAACTGGTCTGCGGAAAGAAAGTCGATGACCGGGACAACGCTGCTGCAGGAAAGTGGCGATGACCTGCCGGCGACCCTCAAATTTAAACCTGTCGAGGGGGAGGAAAATGCCTTTCTGACTCTGACCGGCGAGGATCAACTTGGAAACCGTCTGCGCATCGCCCGACAAAAATTGCCCCTGGTCGAAGGCGAAGCCGAGATTGAGGAGCAGGAAGCCAAGTCCTGGGTTCAGGATTTCTGATGAATATGTCATTGTTATTTAAATTCACCGCCCTGCTGATCCTGTCATCGCTCTGCGGGTGCGCCGGACAACGCATGCCACAGACCCGCATGTCGGCAATGGCGGAAACCGATATCTGCCGCATCGCCATCATGCCTTTCGAAAACCGCACGCGAGACGACCGGGCAGCGACCATGGCATACCGGGTATTAATGGCTGAACTGATCGGGAGCGGGCAACTCGAGGTTGAACCGGAAGGCGATGTCGGCCTGTTTCGACTGCGCCACCGCCTGTTTCCCGGTGAGATGCTTCTTCCCGACCAGTATGCAGACCTTGCGCGGCAGATGAAGGTCGATGCCATTGTGCGGGGGCGCATCACCGATATCGGTTACGACAGCAGCAGAGGGGAGCGGGACATCCCCTATATTGCACTTCAGCTTGATCTTTTTGATGTCCGACGGGGACACCCCGTTCTGAATACCATCCATCGGCGCTACGGCGATGAGTACCGCAAGATAATGCATTTCGGCGTCATTACGACAACAACGGGCCTGATGGCCCGCATGTCGCAGGAAATTATCGCTGACTGGTTAGAAAAAGGAGTAGGCAATTGCCCATGAGAACACATCACGCATTTTTCCGAATCATCATCACAACCCTCCTCGTCCTGGGCCTGAGCTCCCCCCTGCATGCGTTCTGGGGAAACAGCGATGTCCTCGTCACGGTCAATGACACTGAATATTCTCCGGCGGACTTCCGGAACTGGTGGCGCGAATGGCGCGAACCCGGCATGAATATCCCCGAAACCCCCGATCCTTACATCGACTGGCTTCTGCTTTCTTCCGAGGCCAAAGCCATGCAGCTCGACGAAAACGCGAGCTATCTCAAAAAACTCGATGTTTTCCTCAAGGTTCGCTCTCTGATGCAGCTTAAAGCCGAGGAGATCGACGCCAACAAGGAAATTCCACCGCGCGACGTTCTCTGGGAGAGCTACCGGGAAGAATATACGCCTATTTTCGATCTGGCCATGATTGCAGTGCCCGAACAGGAGCAGGCGCAGGTAGTCCGCCGGTTTCTTGATGAAGGCGTTGCCTTCCTTGATGCGGCTGAAGCTGCAGGCCTGGAAAATGTTGCGGAGGAACTTGAACATACCGGCCCCATGCGCTTCACCCGCATCCCCGATCCGCTGCGTGAAGCGATCATGCCCCTTGGGGAGGGCGATATCGCAGGACCGGTCTTTTTCGGCCATTCCTATTACTTTATCGAGGTACTGGAGCGCAACGAGGGTTCCGATGCCGATTTCGAAACCTTGAAACAGGCTCTGATCCGCCAGGAGCAGAAAAAGCAGGAGGCTCGGCTGACCCAGGCGTTGATTGAACGCCTGATGGACAAATATCAGGTTCAAGTCGATGAAGAAGCCATCGCCGCCATCGATCCTGAAGGAGTTTCCGGCGAAGACGCGGAACATACCGTCATCAGGATTGCTGACATCAAAATCCCGGCATCGGTGGTCTATGAGGCGGTGCAGAAAGCACAGAAAACACGCGGCCAAGCGCGCCATGATCCCGAAAGTTTTGCCGAGTCCAAAAAAAGGGTCGTCCAGGACATTCTCAGTCAGACGCTGACCAATATGGAAGCACTGGACCGGCATTACGAAGAGGTGCCGCCGTTAAAGCAGACCTTCGAATTTTACCAGGGGCACCGTCTTATCAAGGAGCTTGAGGCGGAGATCATCAAACCGCGCGCCGAAGTAACAGACGAGGACGTCAAAGCTTACTACGACGAAAACCCGGGGCTTTTTTCCCGTGAGGGATTTGTGGAAATGGCGATGGTGCGCACCAATGAAGCCCAACTGGCGGAGCGCATCACCCGGGAGCTTAAAACAGGAGCAGATTTCTTCTCTGTCATGGAGCCTGTCTCCCCGGCCGGAGTGCGAATCGAAAAACGCCCCGCCGCTCACCTGCCTGATGTCATCAAGGCCGAACTGGAAAAGCTCTCTCCTGGCCAGGTTGGCATCGTTGAAGATGGCGACGAAACCGTCTTTATCAAGCTGGTGCGGCGCGAAGATCAGGACCGGATTCCTTTTGATGCAGTACATGACCGCATCCGCACGCAGCTCGAGGAAGAACGCTTTGAGTCGGTCCGCAACGAGATGATTCAGCAACTGCGGGCGCTCAGCGATATTGAGATCAATCAAAGCGCATGGAAGAAACTGAGAAAAACCCTTGTTGAAGAAGAGGTTTGACATGAGTCCAGAGCGCAAGCCCATGTGGCGATGGCTTATGATCCCGGCAGCATTGGCAGGCATGTTCATGATGTTCGCCTGCACCTCGCCTGGAACCGGTTCCCGTGAGGGCAAAACCTGTTTGGACTGCCACGAGCAATACCGCGACCAGTACAACCAGGGAGTGGTTCATCAACCGGTGGCGCGAGGCGACTGCGCCGGCTGTCACCGTCGACATGGATTGATCGGCGGTGCATTTCTTCATGTCGAAGGAGCCAAGATGTGCTTCCGCTGCCATCAGGAGTTCGCCCAGGACCTGGGGCGTGCCAGATCTCTGCACCCTCCTGTTGAGCAGGGCAATTGTCAGCAGTGTCACGAGCACCATAACGGCCCCCATGCCGACCTGCTGAAAACACCCGAGAAGGATCTGTGCTTTACCTGCCATGACGCAGCGCTCTTCACCCGTGCTTTCGTCCACAAGCCGATGGAAGACAGCTGCCGCACCTGCCACAGCACGCACGGCGCCCCCGCCGCCGCTCTACTTCAGGAAGAAGAGCAGACCCTCTGCGCAAGATGCCACAGCGTCAGCGATCGCGGTTTCAAACAGACCCATGCCGATTATCCGGTTGTCGATACCTGCTCCGACTGTCATGCGGTCCATTCCGCGGACAACGCCGCGCTTCTCAAAAGCCACACCCATCAACCCATGGCGGGGCGAAACTGCGAAAGCTGCCACAATTCGCCCAACGCATCCGCTGCGTTTGCCTTGGAGAAGCGCGACCGCGCCCTGTGCTACGAATGCCATCAGGACCGCCGTTCGGCTTTTTCCTCTGCGAAAGCACATGCGCCGGTGGCCGAAGGGAAATGTGAGAGCTGTCACACGCCCCACGCCTCCGAACATGTTGGCCTGATTCGCACGTCGCCTGACCAGCTCTGTTTTGAGTGCCACCAGTTCACCCGCTTTGGGCCACAGCCCCCGGACCAGGAGATTCCGGCCGGAGGAAGCACCCATGCCCCGGCGCGCGATGGTGACTGCCTGAGCTGCCATGTGCCGCACATTGCCGAAGCGGGACGCAGCGCCCTGCTGAACAGCGCCCCGGATTCACTCTGTTTTGAGTGCCACCGGGAGCAGACCGCAAACAAGCGGGTTGCCCACCAGCCGGCGCGCGACGGCGACTGTCACTACTGTCATACTCCCCACGAAAGCAATGGCCCGGGCCTGCTGGCAAAGCCGCAACGCCATCTGTGCGCCGAATGCCATGCATCCGTTGAAGAAACACTTGGGCTTCCAAGCCTTCACCGACCCTTTGTTTCAGGCGACTGTTCGTCCTGTCACGATCCTCACGGGGCAAACCTCAAGAACCTTCTCCGTGGGCGCGGGGCGGACTCCTGCGCCGAATGTCACGGAACCATCGAGACCGAGCGCAAGCTTGCCAACCGGCATCAGCCGTTCACCGAAGGACGCTGCGATTTGTGCCATCTGCCCCACGGCAGCAACGAGGCCTTTCTGCTTGCCGGCAGCGCCAGTGAGCTGTGCATCGACTGCCACAGGGACTATCGCGTTAAGCCCGACACCCCCGAGGCCCATGCAAACTGCACGGTCTGTCATCATGCCCACGGCAATGGGGAACCCAGCTTCCAGCTTCGCGAGCAACCCGATCTCTGCCTCACCTGCCACGAAGTGAACCGCTACTGGAGCGACGGCGTCGGACACGC